>Ga0209128_1000024_pt1 | contig 106963 bp, 100 predicted proteins | sample ETNvirnome_6_100_FD_184072 | JGI IMG/M metagenome (GOLD analysis project Ga0209128, IMG submission 184072) | Marine viral communities from the Pacific Ocean - ETNP_6_100 (SPAdes) (version 2) | ecosystem: Environmental > Aquatic > Marine > Oceanic | place: Pacific Ocean | collected 2013-06-19
CCGCGTCGCTGGTCTGGTGATATCCGAAACTTCAGCTTGCCGGAATCAGTCACTCTGAACCCGGAAAAGGCGGCCAATTGTTAAAGAGCTGATGACTTAAACGCGACATCTACGTTGACAGACTCCGCCCCCCCAATCGTGCGAATACAGTGCATACCTTTTAAGGCATTTAAGCGAAAAAACGTGACATTGACTAACACACAACACCAAGCGCTTTTTTTATAGTAGTTGTCATATCGGCACCGTGCTCATCTTTTCCAGCCCTTTGCTTAGTGGTCTTTATCGGGCAGCGGTTAGACTCCGCCGCTTGCTACCAGTATTCTGGCAAGCCCGTCGCGAAAGCGCCGGGCTCCTGAGCTTCTGGGGACGACCCCACCCTTCCCGGGCAGTGAACGCGGGACGACCCGCCTCCGTACAAAACATTCTATGAAATCAACCAGAGACAGAGTTCGACAGGCGATTTCCTTTGAGGTTATCGGCCTCCTGCTTTCCGTTCCCCTCGCTGCCGTGACCTTCGGATTCGATATGGGAAGAACCGGAGTTCTTGGTGTGGTTGGCGCCACCATCGCGACAATCTGGAACTACCTGTTTAACCTGGGATTCGATCACGGCCTGAAGCACTTCACGGGCTCAACCCAGAAATCCCTGCGGGTTCGTTTCCTGCACGCGGTGAGTTTCGAGCTGGGTCTGATGCTGATTTTCCTGCCGATTATTGCCTGGTGGATGGGCATCGGTCTTCTTGAGGCGCTGATCGTGGATATCGCGTTCGTAGTCTTCTATCTGGTGTATGCGTTCGTATTCACCTGGAGTTACGACACCATATTTCCTGACACGGATGCCAAGAAATCCAACGCCACTTAAACAAACTTTGACAATCCCGGGGGCAGTAGTCGGATAGGATAGAGGCTTCACCCGAATGCGTTTTAAGGCTGTATCGCATTATGAAATCCCGCCACGCGCTCACCGTGTTCCTGGCCGTTGTTCTGGTTCCCATTGCCCTTGGGTTCGCCGGCGCGAGCGTGAAGGCGGCCATCCTGTCGATCAGTGTTTTCTGGGTCTGCCTGGGGATATTCTTCTACCCATCCATCAGTGACTATCTCAGGTCTGCAAGGAGGGAGCGGGACGATCCTCTAAAGACAAACTCTGTGGCATACTCACGGGCTGAAACCCATAAAGAACAACACACCAGCAAGGACCGTTGACATGAAACCGGAAACCCTAGCGCTGCACGCAGGCTTCAAAAGCGATCCCACTACCCGGGCCGCTACCACCCCGATCTACCAGACCACGTCCTACACCTTCGATGACACCCAGCACGGTGCCGATCTGTTTGACCTGAAGGTTCAGGGCAACATCTACACCCGTATCATGAACCCGACCAACGCGGTTCTCGAAGAGCGGATGGCAGAACTGGAAGGCGGTGTTGGCGCCCTGGCCGTGGCCTCTGGCATGGCGGCCATCACCTATGCGCTGCAGACCATCTGCAAGGTGGGTAACAACATCGTCAGCACCAGTCAGCTATACGGCGGCACCTACAACCTGTTCGCGCACTCGCTGCCGAACCAGGGCATTGAGTGCAAGATGGTTCGCCATGACGATTTCGATGCCGTGGAAAAGGCTATTGATGAGAACACACGCGCCCTGTTCTGCGAGTCCATCGGCAACCCGGCAGGCAACGTGGTCGATATCCAACGCTGGGCCGAAATTGCGCACAAACACGGCATCCCGCTGATGGTGGACAACACGGTTGCCACGCCGTTCCTGTGCCGCCCGATCGAGCACGGCGCCGATATCGTGATTCACTCGCTCACCAAGTACATCGGTGGCCACGGCACCACCGTCGCAGGCGTTGTCGTGGATTCCGGAAAGTTCGACTGGAAAGCCAGTGCTGACAAGTTCCCGATGCTGAACGAACCGGATCCGTCCTACCACGGCGTGGTCTACACAGACGCCCTGGGCCCTGCTGCCTTCATCGGCCGCTGCCGAGTGGTTCCGCTGCGCAACACCGGTGCCGCCCTTGCTCCGTTCAATGCGTTCCTGATCATGCAGGGTCTGGAAACCCTGGCGCTGCGCATGGAACGTCATTGCGAGAACGCCGAGAAAGTCGCGAACTTCCTGCAGGAGCACCCGTCTGTTGAATGGGTCAACTACGCGACCCTGGCCAACAGCCCGTACAAGGCGACCTGCGAGAAGATTTCCGGCGGGAAAGCGTCCGGCATCCTGAGCTTCGGCATCAAGGGTGGCCGGGAAGCCGGGGCAAAGTTCATCGATGCCCTGGAATTGATCCTGCGTCTGGTGAACATCGGTGACGCCAAGTCCCTGGCCTGCCACCCGGCGACCACCACCCACCGCCAGCTCAACCCGGAAGAGCTGAAGAGCGCCGGTGTGAGCGAGGATCTGGTGCGGCTGTCCATCGGTATCGAGCATGTCGACGACATCATCGCCGACATTACCCAGGCCCTGGACAAAGCCCAGGCCTGATAGCGGTCAACCGGGTACGACCAATGTCGTGCCCGGCACCCTCGTGATTGCCCCTATCTGTCTTGTAACTCCCCCGTCAGGCCATTACTCTTTAGTGTTCCCCATGCCCGAATCGAGAGTCCGGTTGCAATGAGCGAAAGCGCAAAAACCCGCATTACCAGTGGTTCCAAATTCCGCAATGAGCATGGCTTCTCGGCCATCAAGGATGGCGTCAAGCGGTCATCGAAGCAGGAAGCCACAACAGCGGAAAAGCGAGAGCCGAAGCCCAAATGGCTCCGGGCACGCATGCCCGGGGGCGAGCGCTATGAGGCGGTGCGCAAGAACGTCAGTGAGCACCGGTTGAGCACCGTTTGCCAGGAATCCCATTGCCCCAATATCGGTGAGTGCTGGACCGCCGGCACGGCCACCATCATGGTGATGGGGTCTGTGTGTACCCGGGCCTGCAAATTCTGCGCGGTGGACACCGGCAACCCGAAAGGCTGGCTTGACCATGAAGAGCCGGAGAACACGGCCAAGTCCGTAGAGCTGATGGGCCTTCGTTATATTGTGCTTACCTCGGTAGACCGTGACGACCTGGACGACGGCGGCGCTGCACACTATGCCGCTTGCGTCTCTGCCATCAAACAGCGCACGCCGGAAGTCGCCGTTGAGGCTCTGACGCCGGATTTTGATGCGGTGATGGCGGACGTTGAGAAGGTAGTGGATTCCGGGCTGGATGTCTTTGCCCAGAACGTGGAAACCGTCAAGCGGCTGACCAGTCGGGTCCGTGATCCGCGCGCCGGGTATGAAAAAACCCTCCGGGTCCTGGAGCACGCCAAGAAGCACCGTCCGGACGTGCTTACCAAGACCAGCCTGATGTTGGGGCTGGGCGAAACCGAAGAGGAAATCCTGGAAACCATGGACGATCTGCGCGCCATCGGTGTGGATATACTGACTCTGGGCCAGTACCTGCGCCCTACTCCGAATCACCTGCCGGTAGAACGCTACGTTACCCCGGAAGAATTCAACCGTTACCGGGAAATCGGCCTGGAGAAGGGCTTCATGGAAGTGCCATCCGGCCCCATGGTCCGCTCCAGCTACCGGGCTGACAAAGTCTTCGATAAAAACAATCTGGGTCTCGCCGTGCCCGAGGTTCCCCAAGCCTCCAATGCCATGCAGATTCCGGTGAAGGCCATCGACTGAGAACATACATGCTGACACTGCTGCGAAATGCCCGGCTGAAGTACAAATTCTGGTTGCTGAACATTGTCGTTTTTGCAGTTCTCTGCTTGCTCGTTCTCTATGCCATGAACACGATTGCCGGGCAGACCGGCCGGTCGTTCAACGAGGTCTTCGCTGATACGGCACCCGGCTTCGCGCTGGTTGTGGCAATACTCATGGTGCTCGAGATGGCCGGGTCCCAGCTGCTGATCTCGTTTATCGAGCGCCACGTGAATCGCCTGAAAAACACCATGGTCGACGTTCAGGCTTCGGGCAATCTTAGCCAGCGGGCGGTGGTGGATTCCACTGACGAAATCGGCGAGATGGCCAGCGCCTTCAACGCCATGCAGGACCGCACCGTGGGCGTGGTCCGTAGCATGAAGGAAGCCATCGAACGGCTGCACCAGGAAGTTGAGGAACTGACCGCGGCCGCCGAAGCCCGTCGGGATGACCTCGGTCGCCAACAACAGGGCGCCGACCGGTCCGCGGAAGTCATCGAAACCATGCTGCAGAGCTTCACCGGCATCGCCGAGCAGGCCGGAATTGCCAAGACTCTCTCCCACGAGGCGAGCGATGCCGCTCGCGACGGCAGCACCCGTGTCGGACAGAGCGCCGACAGCATCCGCAAGCTTGCCGATGTGGTACGCAATTCCGCCAGCAGCGTCGAAGCCCTCGCCGAAAACAGCCATGAAATCAGCCACGCCATCACCGAAATCCGGGGCATTGCCGAACAGACCAATTTGCTGGCCCTGAATGCGGCCATCGAGGCGGCCCGAGCTGGCGAACAGGGCCGAGGGTTTGCCGTCGTGGCTGATGAAGTCCGTAAACTGGCCCAACGGGTCCAGGACTCCACCGATCAGATTCAGGGTACGATCGATCGGCTTCTAAGCGCCATCAACACCGCCGTAAATCAGATGACCGGAAGTTCTGAGGATGCCACCCGCTGCGTCGAGGAATCCGAGGAAGGCCGCCGTGCCCTGGAAGCCATCAACGAGGTGGTGAGCCGGATCGATCATACCAACCAGGAAATCGCCAACGTCTCGGCAGACCAGACCGCCGGCACCGACGATGTGCTGGCTAACGTTCAGGGCATTCGCGAGACCACCCAGAACATGGTGACCCAGCTTGCCGAGAGCGCGGATATGAGCCGCCGCCTGAAAAAGCTGATCGATTCCCTGGAAGAAGCCTCGTCAAAGGTCACGGTTCACTAAGGTTTATGGCACACTCTGCACTCGTTTGAACTGGCAGAGTAGTTGTTCATGAATCGTCTTCGCGCCCTGTATGACCGCCTGATTTTTCCGCATCCCGTTATTATTCTTGCGGGTTTTGGCCTCCTTCTAGCCATCGCCGCTATCAAATTCGGCGAATTCCGCCTGGATGCTTCCGCCGAATCGCTGGTACTGGAAAACGACCGTTCCCTCGAACAATACCGCCAGGTAAACCGTCGCTTTACCACCTCGGATGATTTCCTGATCGTCACCTATACCCCCGAAGGTGAACTGTTCTCCGAAGATGGGCTGGCCAGACTGGGCGCGTTGAGGGATGAACTGCAAGGCCTGGAAGCCGTAGGCTCCACCAACAGCATCCTGAACGTACCCCTGCTCCACAGCCCGGATCTGACGCTGGATACCGTGGACAGCGAGATCAAGACCCTGGACGACCACGATGTAACGCCGGACACAGCCCGCCAGGCGCTTCTGAACAATCCGCTCTACCCCAACCTGCTGATCAGCGAAGACGGGCGAACCACTGCCATACAGGTCAACCTGCCCACGCCGGATCGCTATTTTGAACTGCTGAGAAAACGCAACGATCTGAGAGACAAGGCCGATGCCGGCGAAGCCTCCGAGGCCGAGTTGGCCGAACTGGAACGGGTAAAACAGGATTTCATCGACTTTACCGAAACCCTCGGGGTCGAGCGCGATGCCACCATCCGCACGGTTCGCTCCATTCTCGACACCTACCGCGACGGCGCGGACATCCACCTGGGCGGGGTGCCCATGATTGTGGCGGACATGATCCGCTTCATCGAAAACGACCTGTCGACCTTCGGGCTTGGCGTCCTGGCTTTTCTGCTGCTCACTTTGGCCATCATTTTCCGGCAATGGCGCTGGGTTCTGGTGCCGCTGTTGTGCTGCAGCTTTACCGTCTGGCTGATGATCGGCTTTCTGGGCTGGGCCCAGTGGCCGGTGACGGTTATCTCATCCAACTTTATTTCCCTGCTGCTGATCATGACCCTGTCGCTCACCATCCACCTGATCGTGCGCTACCGGGAATTCCAGCACGACGAGCCCGAGGCCAGCGCCAGAGACACCCTGCGCAACACCGTAATGGCGATGATCAAGCCCTGCTTCTATATGGCCATCACTACCATTGTCGCCTTCGGGTCCCTCACCTTTAGCGGCATTCGCCCGGTCATCGATTTCGGCTGGATGATGACCCTGGGCCTGACCGTGGCTTTTCTCATCACCTTTATTGTTTTCCCGGCCCTGCTCACCCTGTTGCCACCACCACTGGACAGCCGGGTTACCTCTGACAGGGTTCCCTTCACCGATGCCTTTGCGCGGTTCACGGAACACTTCGGCAAGACAGTGTTGGTCGGCTCCGGCCTGATTGCGGTGCTCTGCGTGGTCGGCCTGAACAAGCTGACGGTGGAAAACAGCTTTATCGACTATTTCAAATCGTCCACCGAAATCCATCAGGGCATGATCACCATCGACAACCGCCTGGGCGGTACCACGCCCCTGGACGTGGTTATCACCGACGATCCGCCACCGGAAGGCGCGAGCGGCGGCGACCCGTTTGCCAGTGACTGCGACCCGTTCGTGGAAGACTGCGGTGCCGGAGAGGAATACCGCGATACCTGGTACACCTACCAGAAAATGGAACAACTGGAAGCGGTTCACGACTACCTGGACGGACTACCGGAAACCGGCAAGGTGCTCTCGATCAATACCACGCTGGATATCCTCGCCCAAATCAACCAGGGCGAGCCCCTGGACGCCCTGGAACTGGCGTTTGTACCCGCTGCGGTTCCGGATGACCTGCAGGGTACCCTGCTGACACCCTACATCTCGGAGGAGCACGACCAGGCCCGATTCAGCATCCGGATCCTGGAAACCATGCCGGAACTGCGTCGACAGGAGCTCTTGAACCGCATCCATGAACATCTGACAACGGAACTAGGATACTCGAAAGATCAGGTACTCTTTGCCGGCATGACCGTGATGTACAACAACATGCTGCAAAGCCTGTTCAATTCTCAGATCAAGACCATCGGCGTGGTCTTCGCGGCCATCATGGTGATGTTCCTGATCCTGTTCCGCTCCCTGAAACTGGCCCTGATCGGCATCGCCCCGAACCTCATCGCCGCCGGCTCAGTGCTCGGCCTGATGGGCTGGCTGGGCATTCCCCTGGATATGATGACCATCACCGTGGCGGCCATTACCGTCGGCATCGCCGTGGACGACACCATCCACTACATCCACCGCTTCAAAACCGAGTTTCAGAAAGACGGCGACTATATCGCCACCATGCACCGCTGCCACCGAAGCATCGGCCAGGCCATGTTCTTCACCTCGCTGACCATCATCTCCGGGTTCTCGATACTGGTGCTGTCCAACTTCATCCCGACCATCTACTTCGGGTTGTTTACGGGGTTTGCCATGTTCATGGCTCTGGTTGGGGCTCTTACCTTGCTTCCCCGGCTGATTGTTCTGGTTAAGCCCTTTGGCTTGGGTGGGGCTTCGGGCTTGGGCTCCTAGCCTTCTGGTTTTAGAGGAGGAACAGGGGTGCTGCCCCCTCCCAAAAAACGCTACGAGCACATCCATGTGCGCTTGGCTGTGGCCATCCTTGGCCACAGACATTTTTGGGAGGGGGCAGCACCCCTGTTCTTCAAACAGTTCAGTAATCGCAAACCGTAAAAAGACACGCTGAGATTCGAATCCAAGGTGACTTCCTATAGCTCCGATTTCTGAAGCTTGGCGGGTGTGGGGCTTTGCCAGAATGTCGGCGGCCAAGGATGGCCGACGTCAAGCGCACATGGATGTGCTCGTAGCGGTTCTGGCAAAGGCCCACACCCGCCGAGCCCCACCAAAACTCGCAGGCTAGGCGCACAAAAAAGGGCCACATCCAAGGATGCGGCCCTTCTCCAACAGTGTCAGAGGGAAAGCAAGATTACTGCATGCCCTGACCTTGCCCCTGCTGCATCTGTTGTTGCATCTGACGACGCTGCTGCATTTGCTGTTGCATCTGCTGCATGCGCTTGTCCAACTCGTCGCGCTGCTCCTGGGTAAACACGCTGTCGACCTTCGCCTGCATCAGAGTGGACAGAGCCGCGATCTCGCCGGTCACATCACCCAGTTCTTTGGCCTGCTCGCGAATAGCGGCTTCATCAAAGTCTGATTTGATCTCACCTTGCATCTGCTGCTGCAGCGCACGGGCTTCCTGACGGAGTTCTCCGATTTCGCCCTGCATCTCGTCGATGATGGCACGGATTTCAGTTTGCTGATCTTCGGTCAGCCCCACCATCTGTGCCAGTTGATCAACCTGATCCGGCTGGCCACCGGATTGCTGGGCCATGGCCGGGACCGACAGGCTGAGGGCTACCAGGGCAGTACCAAACAGTTTTACGAGCTTCATAAATGTCTCCGTTAACAGGGTGGCCACAATCTGAATACCACCGACATACATTGGTTTCATCGTTCAGGGACTACACCCTAAAACATACGGATACGGTTTTTCACCCCGATCAGCCCTCTTTTTGTACATACTTCTCAGTATCCCGCGCCAAAAGCCGCCACACACGCGGATTCAAACAAATGTGAAAGTTTGGTCATTCCCCTTCATAATGGCGCCGTTTAACCACATCCGGAGCAGACAAGATGGCCATTAACTGGTTTCCAGGGCATATGCACAAGGCCCGCAAGGAGATCAAAAAAGTCATGCCGCAGATGGATCTCATCATCGAAGTGGTTGACGCGCGTATTCCTTTCAGTAGCGAAAACCCGCTCGTGCCGGCCCTTCGTGGTGATACACCACTGATCAAGGTATTGAACAAGCGCGACCTGGCGGATCCAGAAATTACCGAGCAATGGTTATCCTGGCTCGAGAAAGAACGTGGGGTTCGCGCCATCACGCTTACCCACAACCAGCGCAATGAAGCACTGTCCATCCTGAAGCTGGCGGAAGAAATGACGCCCGGTCACGATCGCCAGAAGAGCGCATTGCGAGTGATGATCCTGGGGATTCCGAACGTTGGCAAATCCACCCTGATCAACACACTGGCGGGACGCCCTGCGGCCAAGACGGGGAACGAGCCGGCAGTAACCAGGGCCCAGCAGGCTATCAAGTTGCCCAACAATATTCTGCTCTACGATACCCCTGGCTTCCTCTGGCCGAAACTGACGCCCGAAGCCTGTGGTTACCGTCTGGCGGTTACCGGAGCGATTCGAAGCGCGGTGCTGGATTTTGAGGATGTCGCCATGTTCGAGGCCGAGTACCTGCTGGAAGCCTACCCGGAGCTTGTGCGGGCCCGCTACGGCTTTGAGGAACTGCCGAGAGATGCCCTGGCGCTGATGGATGGCATTGCCGCGAAACGCCGATTTTTCGGGCGGGGCGGCGTTCCGGACCTGCACAAGGTCTCTGAGGTACTTCTCAACGAATTCCGGTCGGGCAAGCTGGGACGCATTTCCCTGGAAACCCCGGAAATGGTCGAACGCGAAGCCCGGGCCGCCGAGGAGGCGGCAGACTGAGCGCCTCCTGAGCTCCCCTTACCAAGGTCAAATATCGTATCCGGGCCAAAGCGCCTAGACTGTCAAATAATGTTATTGATCGCAGGATCGGCCATTTCGGCCGGTCGGAAAGGAGGAACTTATGAGACGCGTCGTCGTCACCGGCATGGGCATTGTGTCCTGCCTCGGAAACTCACTGGACGAGGTCACCCAGAGCCTGAAGAATGGAAAATCAGGCATCCGCTTCAACGAAACCTATAAGGAAATGGGCTTCCGGAGCCAGATTGCAGGCTCGGTGGATGTGGACACATCCGTTATCGACCGCAAAATCCGCCGGTTCATGGGCCCATCCGCCATGTACAGTTTTCTGTCCATGGAGCAGGCCATCGCCCAGGCGGGGCTGACCGAAGACCTGATCTCCAACGACCGCACCGGCCTGATCGCAGGCTCTGGCGGTGCTTCCTGCTCAAGCCAGGTAGAAGCCACCGACATCATGCGCGAGAAAGGCGTTAAGCGCATCGGGCCTTATATGGTCCCCCGCATCATGACCAGCACAGTTTCTGCCTGCCTGGCCACCGCCTACAAGATCCGTGGCGTGAACTACTCCATGTCTTCGGCCTGTGCCACCAGCGCCCACTGCATCGGCCACGCCATGGAGCAGATCCAGGCTGGCAAGCAGGACATCGTGTTCGCCGGCGGCGGTGAAGAAGAGGACTGGAGCCTGACCATGATGTTCGATGCCATGGGCGCGCTGTCCACCAAATACAACGATGCGCCTGAAACGGCTTCCCGCCCCTTCGATGCCGGCCGTGACGGTTTCGTGATTGCCGGCGGTGGCGGCATGATGGTGCTGGAAGAGCTGGAACACGCGAAGAAGCGCGGCGCCAACATCATTGCAGAGCTGACCGGCTACGGCGCCACCTCGGACGGTTATGACATGGTCGCGCCTTCCGGCGAAGGTGCCCAGCGCTGTATGAAGCAGGCGATGGCCACTATCCATGGCAAGATTGACTACATCAATGCCCACGGCACCAGCACCCCGGTTGGCGACGTTGCCGAGATGGGCGCGGTGCGGACCACCTTCGGTTCCGACATCCCGGCCATTTCCTCAACCAAATCACTGTCTGGTCATTCACTCGGCGCTGCCGGTGTTCAGGAGGCTATCTACTCGCTGCTGATGCTGCAGAACGGGTTCATTGCCGGCACTAAAAATCTGAACAATCCGGACGAGAAAATCAGCGATATTCCTCTTGTAGGCCCCGAAGGTCGGGAAGCCTCGCTGAACACCGTGATGTCAAACAGTTTCGGATTTGGCGGAACCAACGCGTCCCTGGTATTCGAGAAGCTCTGAAACCGCGATGCATAAGGGCCTGCGGGCCCTTATTTTTTAAAAATATATTCTAAGATCATCCAGCTTGATCATTGGCAAAGACGGCCATCCGTATTAAGGTACATAGTTGACATGGATCAAATCGGACGGATTATCACGTATGGCTCAAGCAATTCCGTTTCGTCAGGCTTCTCCTCTCAAGGCGTCCTGCCACCAGTGCAGTCTGAGCAACCTGTGCCTACCCCTGGCAATTGAAGAGAATGACCTCGACCGGCTGGAAGACATTGTCCAGCAGGGGCGGATCTTCAACCGTGGTGAACACATCTTCGACCAGAGCACGCCCTACCGCTCCTGTTTTGCGGTAAAAAGCGGCTCCATAAAGACGTCGATCATTACCGAGAATGGCGAGGAACAGGTGACGGGCTTTTTCATGCCCGGAGAGCTGGTAGGCCTGGACAGTATTGGCAGTGAACATTATGCGTGCACCGCCAAGGCTCTGGAACGGACCAGCGTGTGTGAGTTCCCGATGGAGAAACTGGAGGAGCTGACCGGCAAACTGCCCGAGTTGCAGCACCACATGTATCACCTGATGAGCCAGGAGATCCAGAACAGCCATCAACTGGCCATGCTGCTGAGCAAGAACACCGCTGAAGAGCGCATTGCTGCACTGCTCTTGTCGCTGTCCAGCCGATTCCAGCGCCGCCGTATGTCGCCGACCAACTTCAGTCTGCCCATGGCTCGGAACGACATCGCAAACTTCCTGGGCCTCGCCGTTGAAACGGTAAGCCGGGTATTCACGCGCTTTCAGAATCAGGGCATCATCAAGGCCCGGGGCCGGGAAGTCGAACTTCTGGATATCGAAGCCCTGCAAATGGTCAGCCGGGAATTCTCCCGCCAGTGCAATAACTGAGAAACTGCGTTTTGCCCGCCGTTGCTACTAGCCGGCGGGCTCACTCTCCACTTCCCTGCCGTTATTCTTTTTCAGCATCGTCAGCTCATCCACCAGGCCGGAGCGCCAGGGCATCTGCTTGATGCCGAAGGTATTGCGGATCTTGGTGCAGATCAGCGTGGTATTGACCGGCTCAAGGTGGCCCCACTCGGGCACCTCGTCCACCACCCGGATCCCTTCGGGAATCCCGGGCAGCCCGGCAATCGCCAGGCCCAGCTCGTACAGATTGATTTCCTCGGCACCGGCGTACTGATAGGTGCCCCAGACCTCGGCCCCGCAATCAAGTTGCAGAACCACAGCCTCGATTACCCGGGCCAGATCACGGACCGATACGGGTTGCCCCCGGCATCGTCCGGGTAGTGACAGTATTTCACCGGCAGCCGTACTGGCCTGCACCTTCCGGATGAACCGTGCCAGGCTCCAGCCGGTCCGCAGGATAATATGCCGAGGCAACAGGGTCCGCAGGGCCTGCTCGCACTCCCATTGCCAGTTACCCAGCTCATTCACCGGCTGCCCTGGATTGGAAGTGATGTACCCGCTTTGCTTCCGGCCATCGAACACGTAGCAGGAGGACAGCTGGAGCAGCGCCATACCACGATCACGTGCAAACTCGGCCATGGCCACTGGTAGCGAGAATGCCGCCATATGGACCCCCTCAGGATCATTCTCGGCGACCTCCGGATCGGCCATCCAGAGAGCATTTACGATCAGGTCGGTATCTTCGGGAATCCAGTTCTCCAGTGCATCAAGATCGGCGTTGGAGGGATCGCTGACAAGCAAAGGGCTGACGTGCAGGTGCGTTGCCCGCAAGCGCTCCAGCAAAACCTTCCCCAAAGGGCCGTAATCGTGAACAACAAGTACATGCACGAGGATTCAATGCCTCCCGATATCACTGATGTGACGTTATTTCGGAACCGGTTTGGCCAATGGCTTCTGGATTCCGGCGCCTACACTGATGCAGTCTGAATTTAATGCTTTGCTATTTCTTTCAAGAGCATACAACAACAGGAACTGTCATGCTGAAACAACAGAGCCACATTGTGGCGCCGATCCCTGATGAGTTGCGAACCCGGGCCCTGTATACCGTCGGCGAACTGCGCGAACGCGGCAAGGCCGACAAGGAAGCCATCGACAAGCTCTTCAACCTGATTGTGGACATGACCGAAGAAGGTCTGGACTTCTTTTTCCTGGAGCCGCTTCGCCGCCTGCATGCCAGCAGCATGATGATGGGCATGGCCAAAATGGGCATCAGCAGCATGCTCAAGGGCAGCAAGATGGTCGTGCACAAGGTGCTCAAAAAGCTGGACGACCGCAGCCTCGCTGCCATTCTCGACTTTATCGAGGAAATCATTCACGAACCGGAACCAGGTTGAAAAAGCGCGCCACAGCGCTACCGGTATTGCCGCGGTACCCGCCCGGTGATGCCGGTCATCAACTCGTAGGAGATAGTGCCGGCACAGGCGGCTACCTCATCGACCCCCACGGTGCGACCCCAGAGTTCAACGCTGTCACCCTCCTTCGCATCGGGTGCATTGGTGAGGTCCACCGCCAGCATGTCCATGGATACCCGGCCAATCAGTCTGATCCGCTGGCCGTTGATCGCCGCAGGCGTATTGGTGCCGGCATGCCGGGGGTAGCCATCACCGTAACCGATCGCGACCATGCCCATCCGGGTGTCCCGATCGGCAACCCAGCCAGCCCCATAGCCAACGGACTCGCCCGCCGGCACCAAGCGGGTGCTGATCAAGGGGGCCTCAAGCGACATTACCGGCTCCAGGCCAAGTTCGGGACCGGTCGTGCCCACCATTGGTGAGCCGCCATACAACATGATTCCGGGGCGGCTCCAGTCAAACATCGGCTGGCCCGGTCGAAAATGGGCGGCCGAATTGGCAACGCTCTTCATTAAATCCGGAAAAGAAGACGTGGCCTTTTCAAACACCGCAGTCTGCTGCGCCGTCATTGCGCTGTCGGGATCGTCGGCGCACGCAAAGTGCGTGACGAACCCCAGTAGCTCTGTATCAGCGCTCATGGCCTGTAACCGGCTCATTACCCCGGCCAGCTCGTCCGGATGAAAGCCGAGACGGTTCATACCGCTATTCACTTTCAGCCAGAAAGCGGGCCAATTCTCCAGGCGCTCCAGCCACGCCAGTTGCTGGAAACTGTGGAACACCGGCTCAAAGCCATTCCGGGCGCATTCATCGATATCGGCTTCAGCATGGACACCCTGCAGCAGGACGACCGGCTGTATCAGACCTGTTTCCCGAATGGCACGCGCCTCTTCCAGGCAAGCCACTGCGTATTTCGGCGCCAGGCTATCCAGCGCCGAAGCCACCGGCCCGATACCGTGGCCATAGCCATCGGCTTTCACCACGGCCATCACCCTGCCCCCGCCTGCCCGCCGCTGGGCAGTCTGGAAGTTCCGGCGCAAGGCGCCCAGATCAATCCGGGCAATCGTACTGCGGGGCATCAATACTCCCCGCCGTAGTCGCTGTAATCACCGTGGGCCAGATCTTCGAATTTCGTGTACTTGCCGATAAACGCAAGTCGGATGGTGCCAATGGGGCCGTTCCGCTGCTTACCAATAATGATCTCGGCAATGCCCTTGTCCGGGGTGTCCTCGTTGTAGACTTCATCCCGGTACACAAACATGATGACGTCGGCGTCCTGCTCGATGGCGCCGGATTCCCGCAAATCCGAGTTCACCGGGCGCTTGTTGGGCCGCTGCTCAAGGCTCCGGTTAAGCTGGGACAGGGCCACCACCGGGCAACTCAACTCTTTGGCGATACCCTTCAGTGACCGGGAAATTTCCGAGATCTCAGCGGTCCGACCCTCGGTGTTGCCGGGCACCCGCATAAGCTGCAGGTAGTCGACCATGATCAGGCCAATCTTGCCGTCGTTTTCCCGGGCAATACGGCGCGCCCGGGAACGCATCTCGGTAGGGCTCAGGCCCGGCGTATCGTCGATATAAAGCGGCTTGTCTTTCAGAAGGCTCACCGCCGAGGTCAGCCGGGGCCAGTCGTCTTCTTCCAGCTTGCCGCCGCGAACCTTGGTCTGGTCAATGCGCCCGAGCGACGAGAGCATACGCATGGCAAGGGCATCCGCCGGCATCTCCATACTGAACACCAGAACCGGCGTGCCGGTGCTGATCAGGGCATTCTCGACAATATTCATCGCAAAGGTCGTCTTACCCATGGAGGGGCGACCCGCCACGATGATCAGGTCCGAAGGCTGCATGCCCGAGGTCTGCTCATCCAGATCCTTGAAACCGGTGGTCAGGCCGGTGGTCTGCTCACCTGACTCAAACAGTTCCTCAATCCGGCTCAGGGTCTTGGCCAGAATGGGGTTGATGGCCTGCGGCCCGGAACCCTCCTTGACCCGCGCTTCGGCAATCTGGAAAACGCTGCGCTCAGCCTCATCCAGAATCTCATTGCTGTTTCGCCCGAGTGGATTAAAGGCCGAATCGGAAATCTTGCCGGACACCTCCACCAGCTGGCGCAGAATGGAGCGTTCCCGGACGATATCGGCGTAGGCACGGATGTTGGCTGCACCCGGGGTTTTCTCGGCCAATTCCGCCAGATAGGACAAACCACCGGCATCTTCGATATCACCGGCCCGCTCCAGGAATTCGGCGAGGGTGACCACATCCAGCGGCTCACTCTCACTGGCAAGGCGCTCCACAGCGCCAAAGATCAGCCGGTGGTCCTGTCGGTAAAAATCGGCGGCCGAAATCACCTCGGAGATCTCGTCAAACCGGCGATTGTCCAGCATCAGGCCGCCCAGGACTGCCTGCTCTGCTTCGACAGAATGAGGGGGAACCTTGATCCGGCTGGTTTCGAGATCGGTACTCGCGGGCTTCAGATTGGGCTTGGCCATGAACACATCTTCAGTTGCACATCATAACCACGACAGTTTAAGCGACCTGCCGAAGCAATGGGAGGGGGTTACAGGGTCTTAACAGCATACCAGAAAGCAACAGACCCGAAAGCCGCGAGATGCGGTTCGGGCCTGTCAGGTTGGCCGGCACCAGCCTCTAAAGAGGCAGTGGGGCCACCAGCGTATTACCAGAGCCGGGGCAACCCCAGCACCGTTTCCAGAGAAAACGGCTTACTCGGCAACAACCGCCAGCTTGACGCTTACTTCAACGTCGGAGTGCAGCTGAAGCTCAATCTCGTACTCGCCAGTCACCCGGATCGGGCCTTCCGGCAGACGAACTTCGCTCTTCTCTACTTCGGTACCACCGGCAGTGATCGCGTCAGCGATGTCGCGCACACCGATAGAACCGAACAGCTTGCCTTCTTCACCGGCCTTGGAGCTGATGGTGAAAGCGGCACCCTCGAGGGCCTCGGCGCGGGCCTGGGCAGCAGACAGCTTCTCAGCAGCTGCTTTCTCAAGCTCGGCACGACGCTCTTCGAACGCCTTCAGGTTTGCTTCAGTGGCAGGTACAGCCTTGCCATAAGGAAGCAGGAAATTACGACCGTAACCGGCCTTAACCTTTACCTTGTCACCCAGGGAGCCAAGGTTTGCAACTTTCTCGAGCAGAATAACTTCCATCTCGTTAACCTCTTCGTGCTTTATTCAGCCGGCCCGGCAGGGCTTATACGCCTCCGGATATCCAGCCAGCTATCCACAAAAGCCAGAACCACTAACAGAATCATCAGGCTTGGGCCCAAAAGGATCAGCGCTACATAAAACATCGCCAACCAGTTCCCACTGAGCTTTTTCAAACCAACAACGCCGTGTACCAGTGCCAGGCTGGCCAGGAACAGCGGTGTTCCCGCAGCCCAGGCAAGCAACATGGAATTCAGCCCGAGGATCGGACCAACCACCATGGTCACTGCACACAACACCGCAATCGGCGCCGACAGCCGCAGGCTATGGAATTCCTTGCGGAACCCACCGGGGTTATAAAGCCCCGCCTGCCAGGACCGCGCCAGCATGGTCATGCCCACACCCGTTGCCAGGTAGGTGCCGGCCATACTCGCGTTCATCGTGTCGCGGATAACCCTGTCGAGGTCATCGCCGAGACTCTGCGCGATTTCGGCATTGTACTGTTGGTAAAAGCTCACCCCGGCCTGGACCAGATCATCCAGCAAGCCCGGGTAGACCACAGGCAACATCAGGCCTGTGACGATTGCGAGAAAACTTCCCGCAAGCAGGGCTTTTTCCCAGGACTGCGTGGTTCTGATCAGCGACGCCATGAGCATCACCTGGAGCAATACAGCCAGAGCGGTCGGGTCCTGCCCGAAAATGCTCCAGCCAAGCGCCGGAAGTAATGCCCAGAGCCCGATATTGAGCCCCTGGCTGATGCCAAGCCTGAGAATAACCAGGCCGACAACGGCTGCGCCAATCCAGAACAACAAGGGCACTGCAGTCGTGACTGCTGCTACCCCGCCGGCCTGGAAGGGACCGCGCATTACATACTGTGCAAGTGCACGCATGGTCCCAAGTCCTGTGTTTCTGTTACTTAGTTATCGTGGCTGTCCGAGTACGGCAGCAGTGCCAGGTAGCGGGCACGCTTGATAGCGGTAGCCAGCTGACGCTGATAACGTGCTTTGGTGCCGGTGATGCGGCTGGGCACGATTTTGCCGGTTTCAGTGATGTAGCCTTTCAGGGTGTCCAGATCTTTGTAATCGATCTCCTTAACACCCTCTGCCGTGAAGCGGCAGAACTTACGACGTCTGAAAAAACGAGCCATAACTTAACTCCTCAACTCCGGTTAATTACTCTTCTTCGTCCTGGGTTTCAGCACGCTGACGTGGCTCGTCAGATTCGGCTGAACGACGCGGGCGATCATCGCCGCCACGACGGTCTTCACGGGACTCGGAAGCTTTCATCGGGGACAGGTCTGTATCCGCACCATCACGGCGCAGGATCATGTCGCGGATGATTGCATCGTTGAAACGGAAGTTGTGAGTCAGCTCGTCCATCGCGGCCTGTGAACATTCAACGTTCATCAGTACGTAGTGAGCCTTGTGAATCTTGTTGATCGGGTATGCCAGGTGACGACGGCCCCAATCTTCCAGGCGATGTACCTTGCCGCCATCTTCAGTGATGACGCCGGTATAACGCTCGATCATCGCGGGCACCTGCTCGCTCTGATCCGGATGTACCATAAAAACGATTTCGTAGTGACGCATGAGTTCTCCCTACGGTTTAAACAGCTTCCTTTTTACCGGCACGGCGTTGAACCCGCGACCGACAAACATGAAAGCAAGGAGTTGACAGCTGCTGCTGCCGGTTTCTTTTTGCTTTATCAATAAGGCTTTACAAGAAAGGCTTGATCAAAAGCTTGGCCCGGTATTGCCTGCAATCAGGCAATACAAAACCACCCCTTAAAAAAGGGGTCACGTATTCTAGGCGGGGAAGGCCCTGTGTGCAAGGGTTAACCAAGCCGCTGGCGCAGTGCTTCGTATAGGCAAACACCCGTAGCCACAGAGACGTTGAGGCTGTCTACGTGGCCGAGCATGGGGATATTGATCAGCTGATCGCAGTGCTCGCGGGTGAGCCGGCGCATACCCTTGCCTTCGGCGCCCATCACCAGCGCTACCGGCCCCTTGAAATCAGCCTGGTAAAGGGTGGCGTCCGCCTCACCGGCGGTGCCAATCAGCCAGACACCCTGATCCTGCAAACTGCGCAGAAAGCGGGCAAGGTTGGTGACCCGCACAAAGGGCACCGTCTCGGCAGCCCCACAGGCGACCTTTCGGGCAACCGGCGTCAGTGACGCAGACTTGTCCTTGGGCACGATAACCGCCTGAACACCAACAGCATCGGCGGTGCGCATACAGGCACCAAGATTGTGAGGATCGGTTACGCCATCAAGTACCAGCAGGAACGGCGGTTTGTCACTGGCGGCCAACTGGGCCAGCAGATCATCTTCGGTCCATTCCCGGCTTTCACTGACAGCCGCCACAACACCCTGATGTACACCGGACACCCGCTCATCAAGCTCCTTCCGGTGCACGACCTTCCATTTCACCCCAAGGCTGTCCAGGGTATCGGTAATGCTCTTGACCCGCTTATCCTGCCGGCCGGTCTGGATCCAGACCTGCTGAAGACGCTCAGGCTCGCGCTTGAGGACAGCCTCAACCGCGTGCCAGCCAAACACAAACTCTCCGGACACTGGTTTTGATTCCTGTTACTTGCCTGATTTTCGCGGCTTGGCTTTCTTGTCGTCTTTGCCAGCGCCACTGCCCTTCTTGCCTTTTTTCAGGGCAAGTTTCGCAGCCTTTGCAACCAGCTCATCTCTGGCAGATGGCGTTTCATTATCATCGAAGGCCTCAGGCCCCTTTTTCTTCGATGACGCCGACGCCGGGCGTTTCCTCGGGCGCTTCAGGCCAGGCTCGCCGGATGATGCACCCTTCTGGCCAGGCTTGGCTCTGCCGGGCGGCTTGCCACCTTTGCCGGGGCCGCGCTTGCCCTTTCCTCGCTCGCCTTTATCTGGAACCTTGAGCGCGTCGCGATCTGCCTGTCGATGCACGGGCTCGCTGATCAGCTCCAGGTCGATCTTGCGATCTTCCATTCCAACCCGAACGACTTTCACACGGACCTCATCACCAAGCCGGAAGCTCATTGCCGTGCGCTCACCGATGAGGCGATGCTTGGCTGAATCGTGATGGAAGAAGTCACCGCTGAGCGTCGACACATGCACCAGCCCCTCTATGTAGACGCCAGAAAGCTCCACAAAGAAACCGAAGGGCACAACGGACGCAATGACACCGTCGTACTCCTCACCGACATGATCACTGAGGTACTCACACTTCAGCCAGGCCATGACGTCACGGGTGGCATCATCGGCACGGCGCTCTGCCATCGAGGTGTGCTCACCCAACTGCTCCATCCGGGCCATATCGTAAGGATATTCGGCAAGCTCGGGATCCGGCTTCGGTGGCGGAACCACATCCTTGGAAGGCTGCCCGCCGTGAATAACCGACTTGATGGCCCGGTGATTAATGAGGTCCGGATAACGCCGGATCGGCGACGTAAAGTGGGCATAGCCTGCATAGCCAAGGCCAAAATGGCCACCCTCTTCCGGACTGTAGACGGCCTGGCTGAGCGAACGCAGCATAACCGTTTGGATCACATTGGCATCCGAGCGATCCTTGATACTGTTCAGCAGCTCCTGATAGTCCGCAGACGTGGGGCTATCGCCACCCCCCAATTGCAGACCCAGCTCACCCAGGAACAGCCGCACTGCATTAAGTCGCTCTTCTGACGGGCCATCATGGACCCGGTAGAGTGCCGGCAGTTTGTGTTTTTTCAGGAATCGCGCTGTGGCAACGTTCGCACACAGCATGCATTCCTCGATGATCTTGTGGGCGTCATTGCGCTGCACCGGAACGATCTCTTCTATCTTCCGATCGGCGTCAAACACAATCTTGGTTTCGGTAGTTTCGAAGTCAATTGCACCACGCTCGGTACGGGCCTTACGCAACAACTGGTAGAGGCCATAAAGATTGTGCAACTGCGGGAGCACGTTGGCGTATTGCTCACACAGCTTGTAGCCCTGTTCGGTGTCCGGGTGCTCCAGCATGGTGCTTACCTTGTTATAGGTAAGCCGAGCATGACTGAACATGACCGCTTGATAAAAACTGTAGCTGCTGATATTGCCAGCGGCGCTGATGGTCATATCGGCCACCATGCAGAGGCGGTCGACCCCCGGGTTCAGCGAACACAGGCCGTTGGACAGCTTTTCCGGCAGCATTGGCACAACGTGATCCGGGAAATAAACCGACGTACTGCGGTTTACCGCCTCTTCGTCCAATGGTGTACCTGGACGGACGTAGTGGGAAACATCGGCAATTGCAACCAACAGACGATAGCCACCACGGGCCCTTGGCTCGCAATACACGGCATCATCAAAATCCCGTGCCGTCTCGTCGTCGATCGTTACCAGCCTGAGATTGCGGATATCCTTCCGGTTGACCTTGTCTTTTTCTGTGACTTCTTCCGGAATTGCGGCTGTTTGCTCGCCCACGGCGGGCGGCCAGCTATGGGGAATGTCGTAGGAACGAATGGCAACGTCAATCTCCATTCCCGGCGCCATATGCTCTCCCAGCACCTCAACAACCTTGCCCAATGGCTGGGTGCGTACGGTAGGCTGACGAACAATATCCACCACCACGTACTGGCCATGACGGGCGTTGCCGCAATTTTCCTGGGGAATGAGTACCTCATGGTTGATCCGCGCATTTTCCGGAACCACGAAGCTGATACCGCTCTCCTGGAAAAAACGCCCTACTGTCTGGCTGGTCCGGTATTCAAGAACCTCGACAATCACACCCTCACGTCGACCGCGGTCATCCACCCGATCTACCCGGGCAGCCACTCGATCACCGTGAAACACCTGACGCATCTGGCGGGCTGTAAGAAACAGGTCGGAGCCGCCATCGTCCGGCACCAGAAACCCGAAGCCATCCTTGTGTCCGATCACGCGACCGGTAACCAGATCCGCTTCTTCAATGGGCAGGTAGGCGCCACGGCGATTGCAGATCAGTTGTCCATCCCGGCACATGGCGATCAAACGCCGCCGAAGGGCTTCAATACCCTCTTCCGAAGACTGACCAAGCTCGGAACACAATGTTTCATGTGTTGCGGGAGCCCCGCGATCCTTGAGATGCGAGAGGATAAATTCCCGGCTTTGAATAGGATTATCGTATTTTTGGGCCTCACGGCTGGCGTGAGGATCCCGGTCGTTTTTCTTCCTGGAAACCATTCGGATCCTTGTCCTGAGGCTGCACCAACGCGGCACAGTATAGATTCGTTTGCAACGAGTATAACGTTGGGATGGAGGTCCTGCCTATCAACCTGCCCGGAATAGGCATAAATACCTGCCATTCTTTTTGCGAAAAAATGTTTGACAGCCCAGGCCGGAATTATTAAAGTACGCGCCATCGGTTGAGGCACACACCTCAACGTTGGCAGAAACGTTTAGTTTTCAACAAGCTAAGGTTCTGCAAATCACCTGCCGAGGTGGTGAAATTGGTAGACACGCTAGCTTCAGGTGCTAGTGGGGGCAACCCCGTGGAGGTTCAAGTCCTCTCCTCGGCACCATTTCCTCCCTCAGGAAGTGGTAAATTGGCCAAACGGCCACATGTAAATTCCCTTTGAAGCACAGCCAACTCCTGTAACTCCCTTGCACGCGCTCCCTGCAGCCAGAAAAGAATCCGGCTCAATAGTACTTATTCCAGCAGTTCAACCAGATACTCAGACAAACGCTGGTAGCTATACTCCACCCGCGCATACGCGGAGCTGGGAATGCCCTCGAACTCGCGGCCACAGTCACCGCCCGCACTGTATCGTGTCAGGTAGGCATCACGAATAAGATTCGGTTGTTCAGCAACGAAGCCCGGCCCGCCTGCTGTCGGGTAATTCATCACCCACTCGAAACTGCCATCCCCGTTTACCCTGTCTAGCCCAAGACGATCGGGATCAAGGAATCCGTATCGTAGCAGTCGAAGATCCGGTTGCTCCGGGCCAGAAAACTCCCTGCGGTCGAATTCCAGGACGGTATCGGTAAAACCCTCGGGCTGAGGGTCGTAGCCCGAAAACTGGTAAGGCTGAACGCCAGTGACAACCTGATTCGCGCCCACGGCATCCTCTTGCGGGGTACAGTTACTGATGCCGACCGCAAACGTAACGGCCTCCACCTCACTGCCCTGCTCTGAAAGCCGATAACCCGGAAATACAGAAGACGAATTCGCCATGTCCGGAACCAGCGTGCGGGTCTTGCCGGTGCCATACTCTGCAACCAGCTCGGCCAGCTCACCACTGTCCTTTGTCCAGCTGTAGGTTACCTCGGCGTTACCGCCGAGTTCAGTCGAGCCTGCTGAAATCCCGCGATACTGATGGCAGGTGGTACTGGTTTCGAAATAGGCACGGCGGTTGTCCCAGTCGAAAATCAGACGTTCATCCGTTCCGTCTTCATCGAAATTCAAGCGGCTCTGCTCCGACAGTGCGGCAGAGGGTAGCCACTGGGTGTGCAGGTTCGCCATATAACCATTTACACCAATCAGGCGCGCCAACTCCGGCATGGACGGTGACAGACAGCCATTCGCCGAGACGGATAGCAGACGCCCGCTCTCACTGTAATCGAAGGCCAGCTCGGCGGAGATCTGCAGGCCTGAACGATTGGCAGGCAGGGTGTCCTGGTTGGAAGGCTCGGCGTATACCTTCTGGCCGGTGAGCAGCACGGGATCGCTCAATTCCACATCCACTTCGGGCAGGGTCAGGGCGTCGGCATCGACATTGGCAAAGTCACCCTGAGCAGCAGTATCGACCACCGCAATAACGTCCGCGGCATTCTGAATCAGAGAAACGCCCAGCAGAAACGCCGCTTCCCTGCTCAGGAATCGCTCCGTGCCGTCACTGTTCTCTGCTGCCAGCAGGTCGTTGTAGGCCTCGGGGATCTGACTGGCCATGAATCTTGCCAATGCCCTGGCGTAGGCGTGTGAGCGGTCGTCCTGGGCGAGAATGTAATCCCGCACCAGATTCAGGTCCGCCAGGCTGGCAGCAACGCCAGATGGCGTTTCCAGGAACGAACCCAGCCCGACAACGCCCCGGTAACGGGCCAGTGTTGTCAGTGGCGTGATATTGCGAACACCGGGAGGCGCCGACATCAGATAGGCGCTGGCCACCGGCACCTCGCCGTTGCGTGTTTCCTCGAGGGTTTTACCCGGCAGGGCGACTGCATGTAACGGATAGTCCCTGGGATCCAGGTCCCGGCCCACGGAAGGGGGTAGAACCAACTCCGAGATGTCGATTGTGAAACGGCCACCGGTACCGCTCATTGCCGTGGGCTCACCGGAGGCAAGGGTGGCTTCTGCCCCGTTATCCAGTTCGATGACCAGGGGCCCCGGCGTAAACTGGCTGTCGCCATCCATATCCAGCCAGACCCGGGCGTTGTTCAGGTATCCGTCGATAACCTTGCCGGTATAGGGCGCCGGCTCACTGTACTCCACACCATCAAAATCCCGCCCGTCCACGGGCAGTTCATCGGATTCCTCGCCGCAACCGGCCAGAGCGAGGTAGAGAACAGACACAGAGAAACCTATCAGGCGTTTCATCGCGGCAACCGTTTATCCTTGTTAGAGGTTGTGCCGCTACTTTAGGGGATGTGGTGATCGGAGACCTTGATAGGTTTGGCAATTTGTAAAGTTTGGTAACCAGACGGGACACTCTTCACGACGAACAGCTGTAATGGGAAAACCCGCCGAGATCGAACAGCTCGAAAGGCTTCAGACGGTTGTAGCGATGCTCAACCCCATCCGATTGCTCGTCATAGGGTTGATTCAATACTTTTTGCAGTTCCCTCAGTGGCAGATAATCACCGTCAGCAGCTTGCTGATAAGCCGGAACCACGAACCACTCGCGCATGGTGTATTTTGGGTTCACGAGTTTCATGTCCCGGGAGAGCTCCTCCTGGAGCCGGGAACCGTTGCCCGCTCCGTCGATTCCAATCTGGCATTTCCACTTGGCAAGCCATTCGGACCACCGCTTGAGAAGCCCTTCCGAATCAGTTCCACCTGCTTCATCCAGTGACCTGTAAAAGCTCTGCTTTAGTGGCTCAATATCGTCGGGTACCGAGGACAGCTCACGAAAGAAGATGGTGTAATCCACCGGGGTGCGGGTCATCAGCATCACCAGCTCCCGGAAGAGTTCGGCGTCAAAACCTTTCAGCCCCAGTTTCGCTGACCACATCCGTTCCATTTCCGCCTGCATCACCTCCGAAAAACCCTTCTGAATCTCATCGAGCTGAGCCAGTTCCTCTTCATGGCCATTGAGCAGTGGACGGAGGGCCGAGCAGAAACTCTTGAAGTTCTGCTCAGCGGCCGCCGGTTGATTAAGGAAGGCAAAGTGTTGTCCGCCACCGGTCCACGGTTGATAAAACGGCTCAAACACTTCGCAGAAGCCGAAAGGCCCGTAGTCCAGTGTGAAGCCGCCAGCGGCGCAGTTGTCGCTGTTGAAATTGCCCTGGCAATAGCCGACTCGGATCCAGTTTGCGACCAGCGAGGCAAGGCGGCCGCGGAACGCCTGTGCAAGCATGACGACTTTTGTGGGAGTTGCGACCGTCTGGTCAATGACCCCGCTGTACTCCCGATCAATCAGGTGCAGCACCAGCTGTTCGAGCTCTTCGATCGCTCGAGGGTGCTCTTGTTTTCTGGCCCTGCGACCAAAGAGTTCAAGCTGGCCAACCCGGATGAAGGAAGGCGCAACGCGGGTGGAAATGGCAACCGGCTCCGAAACGAGCTGGTCGGGATCCCGGGAATGTGAGCCCTCGGAGTACCAGGGACGTCGCACCCGCTCCGTTTTCGAGACATAGAGGCTCAGTGATCGCGAGGTTGGCACACCCAGGGCGTGCATGTGCTCTTGCGCCAGGAATTCACGAACGCTGGAACGCAGAACGGCGCGGCCATCGCCACCGCGACAATACGGGGTCTGCCCGCCACCCTTGAGCTGCACTTCCCAGCGCCGACCGTTGAAAACGGCTTCGAGTACCGAAATGGCACGACCGTCGCCGTAGCCGTTGCCGGTCTGAAACGGGCACTGTTGGGTGTATTCGTTGCCGTAGATGGAAAGCGCGTAGCCAGAGGCCCAGCCAACTTTTCGCATCGGCTCCGGTACAAACGAGAGGTCGCCGGAGAACATCCGGATAAAGTCATCGGACAGGGCCAGGCTGTCGGCGAAGCCCAGTTCGCGGAACAAATCCTCACTGTGGGCAACGTATTCAGGGGTTTCGATGGCCGTGGGCCTGACCGGCACATAATGCCCCGAAAAGACCTGCCTTGGCCGATGGTCAACACCATCAGACGTGGCGTCAGGATCAGGGGTAAGATGATCCATCAGGGAATAATCGGCCATCGGTGCAAGTTCTTCGAGGTTGGTCACCTCGAAACCGGTTTCTCGCGACAACGGCTGTTTCATCTGTGCCTCTCCTGATCAAAGGAAACGGGCAGTGCCAGCACTGCCCTCACTTGCCCTTATGACCAGCCCCCGTGGCGAGGGTTCAGAATGAACGGGCAACGATTTCCTTCATGATTTCATTGGTGCCGGCGTAGATCCGCTGCACCCTTGAGTCCGCCCAGGCCCGTGCGATCGGGTATTCCCACATGTAGCCGTAGCCGCCGTGAAGTTGAACACACTCATCCATCACTTTGCACTGCAGGTCTGTGGTGAGCTGCTTCAGCATCGCCGCGGTGGGGATGTCGAGCTTCTTGTCCAGATGCAGCTCCAGGCACCGATCAGTGAACACCCGGGCAGCGGTAATTTCCGCCTTCATTTCCGCCATCTTGAAGCGGGTATTCTGAAACGCAATCACCGGCTTGCCGAAGGCGTTGCGCTCCTTGACGTAATCCAGGGTCCACTGCCAGGCGGCTTCGGCTGCGGCAACAGCACCCAGGGCCACCTGAAGGCGCTCGGCCGCCAGCTCCTGCATCAGCTGGAAAAAGCCCTGGCCTTCGCCCGGGCCGATCAGATTCTTCTCAGGTACTTTCACATCCTGGAAGAACAGCTCGGAGGTGTCCTGGGCCTTCATGCCCACCTTGTTCAGGTTCTGTCCCTTCTCGAAACCTTCCCACGCGGTTTCCACCATGAACAGGCTGATGCCTTTGGCGCCTTCCTTGGGGTCGGTCTTGGCAACAACAATAACCACGTCAGCAAGCTGGCCGTTGGTGATGAAGGTCTTGGAACCCTTCAGCACGTAATGATCGCCGTTTTTCACCGCCGTCGTTTTCACGCCCTGCAGGTCCGAGCCGGCACCCGGCTCTGTCATGGCAATGGCGCCAATCATTTCGCCGCTGGCCAGTTTGGGCAGATAATGATTTTTCAGCTCATCGGAGCCGTAGTTGAGCACGTAAGGTGCAACAATGTCAGAGTGCAGGCCCCAGCCTATGCCCGTCAAGCCGGCCCTGGCTACCTCTTCGATCAACACCGCACTGTACCGGAAATCCGCACCAACACCGCCGAACTCTTCCGGCAGGCATGGGCAAAGGAAGCCCAGCTCACCGGCTTTCTGCCAGAGCTCGCGGCTAACCTGGCCGTCTTTCTCCCACTGATCATGGTAAGGCGTTGCCTCTTGCTCCAGGAACTTGCGGACAGAATCGCGAAAGCCTTCAAGGTCGGCGTCGAAGAGAGTGCGTGGAATCATGGTGAACCTCGGTGAATAACCTGTGTTGTGATTGTCGTTCACCAAGTCTCTGCCCGGAGCCCGGTTTGCTCAATGATGAAAAGCATCAATCGGGCTGGCCAAAACCATCGCTCAGAGCAGCCTCAGCCCTTGCGCTTGTCCTCGGCCCGGGCTTCGCCCCATCGGGGCATCAGGTCCTGGGGCAGGTTCAGATGATCAAGGATTCGGGCAACAATAAAATCCACCAGATCCTCGAGCGACTGGGGCTTGTGGTAGAAGCCGGGGCTCGCCGGCATGATGACGGCACCCATGCGGGTCAGTTTCAGCATATTCTCCAGATGCACCTCGGAGAAAGGCGCTTCTCTGGGCACAAGAATCAGCGGGCGACGTTCCTTCAGGGCCACATCGCCGGCCCGCTCGATCAGGTTATTGCTGGCGCCGGTCGCCAGGGCCGAGAGCGTTCCCGTACTGCAGGGACATACAACCAGCGGCGCTTTCTCCCCGGAACCGGAGGCCGGCGGTGCAAACCAGTCTTCCCGGCCAAACACCAGAACTTGGCCCGGCTCCGCGCCTGAATAGGCAGACAGGGTTTCCTGCATGGCCGGCGGGGTTCCCGGCAGCTTGAGGTCGGTTTCCGTGGCGATCACTACCTGCGCGGCCCGGCTGACCATCACATTCACCCGGCAGCCGGCCGATACCAGGCACTGCAGCAGGCGCAAACCATACTGGGCGCCCGAGGCGCCGGTCATGGCCAGGTTAACGGTAGAAGGCCGGTTCTGGTCGTTGCTCATGGATGTCGCCACTTGTCAGTCAGGAAAAGTCACCGGCCACGCCGGATCAGCCACGAATACGCTCAAGCTCGGCAATGAGTTTACTGTGGATACCGCCAAAGCCACCGTTGCTCATGATCACAATGTGGCAGGGGCTGGGCAGATCTTCCAGGGTACGTGCCAGCAAGTCTTCCACCGAGGCCTCTACCCTGTGCCTCTCGGAACCAGCGTTCAGCGCCTGCCATCCGGAAATCAGTTCCGGCAGCCAGTCCATGTTGTTCAGGTTGGCCCACAGGACCCGGTCGGCGGTTTCGGCACTTGGCAGCAACGTCTGCTGGTGAACGCCCTGCTTCATGGTGTTCGAGCGCGGTTCAATCAACGCCAGGATAGGCTCCTCACCCACCTGATTACGCAAGCCCTCAAGGGTGGTGGCAATGGCGGTCGGGTGGTGGGCGAAGTCATCGTAGACCCGCACGCCGTCGATGTCTGCCAGCAACTCCATGCGCCGCTTGACGCCAGAGAACCGGCAAAGCGCCGCCACGGCATGATCGGGAGTGACGCCCACGTGACGTGCGGCAGCAATGGCAGAAAGAGCATTGCGAACGTTATGAAGACCGGTCTGATCCCACTTCAGCGTTGCCACCGGCTGTTCGTGGTGAATCACAAGAAACCGGCTGCCATCCTCCGATAACAGCTCGGCCCGCCAGTCCGACATGCGCGGGGTCTCGCTGCCAATCGCGGTGTCCTGAACCGGGCTCCAACAGCCCAGTGCCAGGGCATTGTCCAGGTGGCCATCCACCGCGGGACGGATAATCAGGCCCTGGGAAGGGACGGTCCGGACCAAATGATGGAACTGCCGCTCGATGGCCTCGACGTTCTCAAAGATGTCGGCGTGATCAAATTCCAGATTATTCAGGATCAGGGTATGGGGGCGGTAATGGACGAACTTGGAGCGCTTGTCGAAAAAGGCGCTGTCGTACTCGTCTGCTTCGATTACAAAAAAGTCGCTGTTGCCCAGACGCGCCGACACGGGAAAGTCCCGGGGAACACCGCCAACCAGGTAGCCCGGTTCAAACCCGGCCTGATCCAGGATCCAGAGCAGCATGGACGTGGTTGTGGTCTTGCCGTGGGTACCGGCTACCGCCATAACCCAACGGTGCCTGAGCACCTCGCGGCTCAGCCACTCGGGCCCGGACATGTAGTCGATATTGCGGTTGAGCACCGCTTCGACTTCCGGATTGCCGCGGGACATGGCGTTACCGATGAGCACCAGATCCGGTTTCGGCTCCAGGTGATCCGGGCTATACCCTTCCATCAGACTGATACCCTGAGCCTCCAGCTGGGTGCTCATGGGTGGATAAACACCCTGATCGGAGCCTGTCACCGTATGGCCGAGTTCCCGGGCCAGAACGGCCAGGCTGCCCATGAAAGTGCCACAGATTCCGAGGATATGAATGTGCATTCGGCAACTGCCCTCTGAGTTGAAACCCGACAAGCCTCCCGTATCCGCCCCACCCCGTCAAGAGCCACGCTATCCGCAATCCTGCTCATGAAAATTGCCGTCGATTGGCGTATCATCTGCGCCATTGTCGAACCAGCAGGAGGCTCCAGCCCGAGATGGCCATCAAGAATGCATTCTACGCTCAGTCCGGCGGTGTCACCGCCGTCATCAATGCCAGTGCCTGTGGCGTCATCCAGACCGCCCGCAAGCATCCGGACAAAATCGGCAAGGTGTTTGCCGGACGCAACGGCATTATCGGGGCGCTGAAGGAAGAACTGATTGATACCAGCCTCGAAAGCGACGATGCCATCCAGGCACTGATTCACACCCCGGGCGGCGCCTTCGGCTCCTGCCGTCACAAGCTCAAGAACATTTCCGAGAACCGGCGCGAGTACGAACGCCTGATCGAGGTGTTCCGGGCCCACGACATTGGCTACTTCTTCTACAACGGCGGTGGGGATTCACAGGACACCGCCTACAAGGTTTCCCAGATTGCCGACAAGATGGGCTACCCAATTACCTGCATCGGCGTGCCCAAGACCGTGGACAACGATCTGCCGTTCACCGACTGCTGCCCGGGCTTCGGGTCGGTTGCCAAATACATTGCCACGTCCACCCTGGAAGCCAGCCTGGACATCAAGTCCATGTGCGAAACGTCCACCAAGGTGTTCATCCTGGAAGTCATGGGTCGCCACGCCGGCTGGATTGCCGCATCCGGCGGCCTGGCCGGACAGGGCGAGGGCGAACCGCCCCACGTCATCCTGTTCCCGGAAATCCCGTTTAATCGCGACGCCTTCCTTGAGCGCGTGGATCATTGTGTGAAGGAATATGGCTACTGTGTAGTCGTGGCCTCCGAAGGTGCCCAGTACGAAGATGGTCGCTTCCTGGCGGACGCCGGAGCCAAGGACGCGTTTGGCCACACCCAGCTGGGCGGTGTTGCGCCGGCCCTGGCCAATATGGTCAAGCAGGCCCTGGGCCATAAATACCACTGGGCCGTTGCCGACTACCTCCAGCGCAGTGCCCGCCACATTGCCTCCGCCACCGACGTGGAGCAGGCCTATGCGGTTGGCAAGGCCGCCGTGGAAATGGCACTCGACGGCAAGCAGGCTCTGATGCCCACGATCGTCCGCGAACAGGGCAAACCTTACGTCTGGAAGATCGGTGAGGCCCCGCTGAGCGAAGTGGCAAACCAGGAGAAAAAGATGCCGATCCACTTCATCACCGACGATGGCTTTGGTATCACCCAGGACTGCCGGGACTACCTGGAACCTCTGATTGCCGGTGAGAGTTTCCCGCCATTCGATAACGGCCTGCCGCGTGTTGCCAAACTCCAGAACACGCTGACCGAGAAGAAACTGAAGACCGAGTTCCAGCTGTAACCGAACGAACAGCGTACCGGAAAGCAAAAAAGCCTGACAGAGTAGCTCTGTCAGGCTTTTTCATTGTTCAGGCACTACACGCAGATGGTTAGCGGGCCAGCTCCGATTGCTGGTCGCGCATGTAGGCGTAGAACTGATCAAACCCACCCACGTACTGGTTGCCCACCAGAATCTGCGGCACGGTATAAACCGGCCGGCCAATCTTGTCCGCGATATCCTGCTTGCTCATGCCCTTCTCGATCATATCGACCCAGACGTAGGGAATGTTCCTGGCCTCACACAGACGCTTTGCCTGCACGCAGAAACCACAACTCGAGCGGCCATAGATCGTGACCTGCTCCATAAACACCTCCCTAAAGTCTCTGGCTGTATGTTTCGGGACTGCAATGCTATGGCTGAATGATGGCACGGCGCACGCTAATTTAAAATTGATGCTTTGAATCGCCACCATAGTAGCCGCCCATCATGTCCTCAGGCGACCGAGCTCCCGCTCCAGAACCTGCACTTCATTGTCCAGGGCCTGACCACTGCCTTTGACGCGACCAGCAAGTTCCCGGAGATCGTTGGCGGCGTCACCGATATGAGTGAGGTTGCGATTGATTTCCTCGCTCACCGAGCTTTGCTCTTCCGCTGCGGTCGCCACCTGGGTCACGTGTTCGACAATGGTTCCGATCCGCTCGACAACCGTGGCCAGGGAATGGGCCGCCTCCTGGGTGCCATCCACCGCCGAGGTGGCGCGATCAACACCGCTCTGGATCACCGAAACCGCCCCGTTCACATCCTGCTTCAGACCGTCGATCATGGTGCTGATTTCATCGGTAGATTCCCGCGTCCGGGAGGCAAGGGTTCGGACCTCATCGGCGACAACGGCAAAGCCGCGCCCCTGCTCACCGGCCCTTGCCGCCTCGATGGCGGCGTTAAGCGCCAGCAGGTTGGTCTGTTCTGCGACGCCACGGATGACATCCAGGATCCGGTTGATGTCCTCACTGCGATTGGCCACCTGGCCGATCGCAGTGCTGGCCTCGCCCATGTCATTGGCCACCGCGCTCACGCCGTTGACTGCGGACGACAAGGTGTCCTGGGTAAAGCGGATGCCGTCCTGGGCCATCCGCGCGTTGTCCGCCGCCTCACCGGCAAATCCCGCGACCTCACCGGCAGCGACAGACATTTCATTCATGGCGGTCACCACGCTGTCGATGTCCTGATGTTGCCTGCCGGTCTGCTCATCGGTCTCAACCGCAATACTTCCGACATCCCTGGCCTGTTCGCGGACCTTGGCGTTTACATCCTTCAGGTCGTTGATCATCTCTCTCAGCCTCGCCAGGAAGGCGTTGAATCCGCCAGCCAGCTCGATCAGCTCGGCGTGGGTGTCGATTTCCAGCTCACGGGTAAGGTCCCCTTCGGCACTGGCCAGGTTCTTCATGCGATCCCGGATCTCATCCAGCGGGCGGGTCACCGAGCGGACCAGGAGAACGAGGGCGACAACAGCAAGAACCACGACACCGATGCCTACCAGGGTCTGGCGGGTCGCGGTCGCGGCCACTTCGTCTGACAGCAGGCCCGTGATTTCGGAAACGCTGGCAAGCGCGGCATCTCTTGGCAGTTCAATCAACAACGACCACTCGGCATCGGGCAGACTGATTTCGACGGGATAGGCCACGGCCAGGGTCTGGCCGCCATCGAAGGTCCCCCCACCCTGATGCAGTCCCGAGAAGGTATCGCCATGCTCCGGCAACGCCTCCCGGAGGGGCCGACCAAGATGAGCCTCATAATGACTGGATGCCGCGATAAGACCCTGCTCGCTGATCAGCGTGACCCTGGACTTGCCGTCAAACAGTTCCTTGCTGACACCAGAAATGGTTCTTTGCAGTGTCGAGAGATTGATATCGACGCCCACCACGCCGGCGAATGCTCCGTCGTCCAGAATCGGAACCACCAGGCTGGTCATCAGCTCGGAATAGCCCTCACTGATTTCGTAATCATAGGGCTCCATGATGCAGGGTGCCCTGGTGTCCCGCGAGCACAGATACCACTCGGCTTCCCGAATCCCGAATTCGTTCAGGCTATCCAGATACTTCGTAGCCGGGTCCTCGGTGCGGCTGAAGTGAACCTTGCCCTCCGGATCCCGGTAGTAATAAATTTCCAGGGTGCCCTCGTCGCTGCTGTGCTCCTCAACACCACCGGTGAAATAGCGATCCTGCCCGTCATAGCCATCCGGCTCGAACTGTGCGTATATCGAGCTCAGACTTTTCTGCTCCTCAAGCACGGCGCCAACAGTCTCCTGCAGGGCCGTCCTGCTGATTCGACCGGAACTGTCGGACTGAATATTGCGGGTAATAACATTGCGGACGACTTCCGGGGTCCGAAAGGCAGTTGCAAACTGACCACTGACCAGCTCGCCGAACTTGCCAGCGGTTGCGCTGAGCTGATCCATTACAATGCCCTGCACCGTATCCCGGGTCTCGACACTCAACCTCTTCTCCATGGCTCCGAGAGACAGCTGGGCAGTCACCACGATACTGATGCCCATTATCAGAAGCAGGGACACAACGAGGGCGTAGAGCTTGAAGCGGAGCGATAACTGTTTCATGGTGAAGGCGGACCTGCGGGGAGTTGGGGGTTCATTCTATTTTAGAGCACGGAGGAGCCGGTGGCCTACCTGACGCTATTTCTGACCGCGTTCGCCGCTGCCACGCTGCTGCCCGCTTACTCGGAAGTTCTGCTGGGCACGCTGATAACACAGGGTTACTCCTGGTGGTGGCTGTGGTTCTGGGCAACACTGGGTAACACGCTGGGCTCGGTCGTTAACGGAGTTATCGGCCGGCAGGTAGATCGCTTTAAGCATAAACCCTGGTTTCCGATCAGCGAGATGCAATTGCACAAGGCGAGGAACCGCTTTAACCGATATGGCCAATGGTCTCTGCTGATGGGCTGGCTGCCTCTGGGCGGCGACGCGCTGACCCTGGTTGGCGGGATCATGCGCGTGCCGTGGCTCAATTTTGTGATACTGGTAGGAATTGGCAAGGGTGCCCGCTACGCCTTTGTGCTCTGGCTCGTCGCGGAGGCGTCCGGTGCATCGTCACCTTCACCGTAGAGGTATTTTCGAAGCAGCGGCTCGCCGTTAAATTCGGAATTCAGAACCGCAACGAAGGTGTAGACCCCGATCAGTTTACGGTTAAGGAACACGAACTCCTTCGGGGGCACCCGGAAATAGCGACTGATCGCCGACCGGGCCGCCTGACGCGCCACCCGGGACGGCAGTTCACTCTGTTTCCAACGATACTGGCCATGGCTGTTCACTGCATAGTCCGGCCAGGAATCCTTGTCGCTGGAGAGCGGTTCAAGCACCGACATGCAGACCTGGCCAAACTTCTCCAGTACCTCCTCCGGCCACTCGGTGCTCATGAAACGCAGCTTCACGCCACCATCGATTACCGCATCGAGATCGTTCTCGTAGGATGCCTTGATCATCTGGATGACCGGTTTGAGAAACTCGTCCGAGTAGGACTGCACGGCGCCGAAATCGAGGAGGACGATACGGTCGTACCCCGGGTCATCCCCTTCCTCCCCGGCAATCCGGATGCGGTAGTTGCCGAAATTGGGATCGGTCTGTATTTCGCCCCAGATGAACAATTCCCGGAAAAACAGCTCCAGGGCGGCCTTGCCAAGGGCACTGCGACGATCCAGCGGGAGGTCCCTGACCGACTGGGAACTGACCGAATGCCCGTGCTCGTATGTTGAACAGATAACGTGCTCGGTTGAAAACTCCGGCAGGACCCTGGGCACAATGAACCTCGGATCCGATGCCAGCATGTTGCGGAATTTCTCGGTGGTCTTCGCCTCAAGGCGATAGTCCACCTCCCGATGCATCATCTGCCGGACTTCCTCCAGCCAGTCATTGAACTCGGGGCCAAAACTGACCAGCCTGGCCACTCGCAGCAACTGGGCGACAGCATTCAGGTCGCTGTCTACCGCGTCGGCAACGCCCGGGTATTGCACCTTCAGCACCAGCTCCAGGCCGTCACTGCGGCGCCAGGCCCGGTGGACCTGCCCCAGCGATGCAGCGCCAATAGGCTCGGGCTCTACATCCAGTTGCGCCAGACGCTCCGCGCCCAGCTCGTCTTTCAGCACACGCTCGATAGCCGGCCATTCCAGAGAAGTGGTCTGATCTTCCAGGGTGTGGAGCGCTTCGGTGACTTCCTCGGGCAAAAAATGCTCGCCGTACAGAGCCATAACCTGGCCAATCTTGACCACGCTGCCCTTTAACTTGCCCAGTTCATCCACCAGGAACCGGGCCTGGCTCGAAAGCATGGCGCGGTGACGTTTTTCCCGATTTTCCCGAGTGCTGAACCAGTTGGTTGCCATATGTGAGGCCATACGGGTACCGGCAAACAACCCGGCACGGGTCAGACTCAGCCTGCGCTCGAAACTGCCTGTCTTGATGCGGGAAACCGAATTTCCTGAACGTCTGGAAGACATAGTGACCTGTTCGGATCAGAGAATTTCACCACGTTTGGCGGCTTACACCATTATACGGATAGTCAGGGGAGCTGACCTAACCGAGTCGACCGGCCTGCCGCGGCCACGGGGCCAATGCGCCAGCCCCGTTGCCGGTTTACATCTGCACAACCGGATCGTTTACGTTTCGACACAGTTTCCGCCGGGAAACCGGTCTAGTATTTCTAGATACGTAAGGTCCAACAACGACTATCACAACAACAAGATCTGAAAATGCCGCAATCCGCAAGAAAAACGCCGGATACGGAGCTGTCGCAGTTCCGGGTCAAGGGCGAGATTCCTGTCCCGATCCTGATCAACTGGCTGACCGCTGTTGCCGTGCCCCTGCTCTGTTTCTTTGCCTGGCGCTCCAGCCTGCAGAACGACCCGATCACGCCGCCACTACTGGTTGGCTTCGCCGTTCTTCTTGCCGTCAACTCTGTGAGCTACCTGCTCTTCGGTAACAAGACCCTGCAGCGTCGCGGCTTCATAACCCTGATTACGGTGCTGTTCACCTACCTGGCTATCAACGCGGTAGAGGACGGTTCCGCCATTATCTGGTTGTTTGCCTACCCGCCCATCATTTTCTACATCAGCGAATCCCGGGTTGGGGTGCTCGCCTGCTGTGGCGGGTTCGCCGCCGTCATCTTCCTTTTCAGCCCACTGGGGGATTTCCTGTTCGATCCGCCGCACAGCACCAGTTTCAGAATCACCATGATAGCGGTGCTGGGTTTTGAAATGGTCACCTGTTACATCCTTGACCAGAGCCGTCGACGCAGCAAGCTGGGGTTGCTGAAGCTGGCCGCGGAATTCGAGTATGCCGCCAAGCACGATGCCCTGACCGGCCTGGCCAATCGCCGCGAAGCGCTTGAGCAACTGGACATCGAGTATCAGCGCTATCTTCGCAACGCCCGGCCCTTTTCGGTGCTGCTGATGGACATTGACCTGTTCAAGAGCGTTAACGACAACTATGGGCACCATGTGGGTGACGAATTGATCATTCTGGTGGCCAGGACCCTTCGGGAACAATGCCGCAAAGTTGATACGCTGGCCCGATGGGGCGGTGAGGAGTACCTGGTTCTGCTGCCCGAAACCAATACCGGGGAGGCGCTGGCATCCGCAAACCGGATCCGTGAAGCTTTTGCCGCCAGATCCGTAAGCACGGAGAAGGGCCCGATTCAGGCAACCATCAGTGTGGGGGTGGCGTCGATCCGTGGCTCGGAATCCATCGATCGCCTGCTGCAGCGGTCAGACGAAGCCCTGTATCGGGCGAAATCCGAGGGACGTAACCGCGCATGCGGTTACGAGAATGAAGCCGCGGCCTGAGCTACCAGCCCTCGCGGAAATCGACATCGTGGTGAGCCAGGCCACTGACCAGCTGCTGCGACAACCTCCGCTGCACGTCAGCCAGTGTCACACCGGGAACAAAGTCGCGAACCTGACACATGGCCATTCCGGCGTAGCCGCAGGGGTTTATGCGCTGAAAAGGCTCCATGTCCATATCCACATTCAGCGCCAGGCCATGAAAGGAACAACCCCGGCGAACCCTCAGTCCGAGCGAGGCAATCTTGGCGTCGCCCACGTAAACGCCCGGGGCGTCCGGTCTCGGAGCGGCCTCAACGCCCAATTCTGCAAGCGTGCGGACGATGGCCTGTTCGATCTCGTCCACCAGAGAACGTACACCAAGTTTTTTGCGAGTCAGATTGATCATCAGGTAAATCACGAGCTGGCCGGGACCGTGGTAGGTCACCTGCCCGCCCCGATCCACCGGGATCACCGGGATGTCGCCCGGGGCAAGAATATGTTCGGCCTTCCCCGCCTGGCCCTGGGTATAAACCCGCGGATGCTGCAAACACCAGAGTTCATCCGCCACACTGTCATCGCGGTCAGCGGTGAAGGCTTTCATGGCCTCCCAGGTTTCCAGATAGGGCTGCTCACCCAGGGATCGGACAATCAGGTCAGGCATCGGGCTCAGAGCACCATGTGTACGCGGCCACTGGCCTTGAGATCCTCGAACAGGGCCTTCAGTTGCGCTTCACCCGTGGCCACAATCTTCAGTTGAACCGAGGAAAAACGGCCTTTGCTGCTGTCGTTAACGGTGATATCGGTCTCGCTGATTCCGGGGGCATGCTGCTCCACAACCTCGACCACGAACTCGGTGAAATCCGGGGCCGCATTGCCAATCACCTTGATCACATAGTCGCAAGGAAACTCAATTTTTGGTGCTTTCGGCTCACTCATGCCGTTTTACTCCCCGGGATCAACATCACCTTACTGAAATAACTGAACGAAAAAGAGCTTGATGGCGTCCCAGATGCGTTTGAAAAAGCCACCTTCGGGAACCTCGGTCAGGGCCAACACCGGCTGATCAACCAGTACCTCGCCGTTATAGGACACCTTGACCCGTCCCAGCTCATCCCCGACTTTAATGGGTGCCTTGATCACAGAATCAAGGTCGACCGTAGATTCAAGATCGTTTCGGGAACCCCGAGGAATGGTCACGTAGACATCCTCAGTCATGCCAACGGAGAGCTGATCCGCCTGACCACCCCAGACACGGGCTTCAATCAGTTCCTGGCCGGACCGGAACAGGCGTTCGCTCTCGTAGTAGCGGAAGCCATAGTTCAGCATTTTCTGAACTTCCTGGGCTCGGGCCTGCTCACTGCTCGTCCCCATGACCACAGCAATCAGTCGCGTGTCATTGCGCTTGGCAGAGGCCACGAGGCAGTAACCGGCTTCTTCGGTGTGACCTGTCTTGAGGCCATCAACGCTGTCATCGCGCCACAACAGGGTATTGCGGTTTGGTTGCCGGATATTGTTATAGGTGAAGTGCTTCACCGTATATAACGGGTAGTTCTCCGGATAATCATAAATAATCGCCTCGGCCAGAAGGGCCAGGTCATGGGCCGTTGAGAAATGATCAGGGGAAGGCAGCCCTGTCGCATTCTCGAAGTTGGTGTTCTTCATACCCAGTATCTGAGCCTGCTGGTTCATGATATCGACGAACGCATCTTCACTACCGGCAACGAACTCTGCCAAGGCGACCGAAGCGTCGTTGCCGGACTGAATGATGACGCCCTTCAAAAGGTTCTCCACCGAGACAGTCGACCCCTCCCGTACAAACGTCCGGGAGCCTTTTGTTTGCCAGGCTTTGACACTGATGGGCACCATGTCGGACATGGAGATGCGGCCGTCGTGAAGCTCACGCTCGACAATATAGGCCGTCATCATTTTGGTCAGACTGGCCGGGGGCAAGCGCTCGTGGCTGTTCTCCTCCATGATGATCCGTCCGCTCTTGGGATCCATCAACACGTAGGAGCTGCCGGCAATCTGCGGCGGCGACGGAATCAGCACCGACTGGGACATTGCCTTGCCTGTCAGGGCAAGCATCAGCACAAGGACAACGGAGAGAGTTCGAAAAGCAGAGTTTAAGGCCATGGGTCCATTCATTCGTCGTTAAGTGTATTTTTTTTAAATATGTCGTGTTCGGCTTATTCAGTGCGTGTCGGTCAGCAGGATAGACTGATCGAAACCACGGGCTTCCAGCAGGCTTTGGGTGCGCCTGGCGCTGTCTTCGTCATTGAAGGGGCCCACCTGAACTCGATGGAAGCGCCCCGCGGAGGTATCCACTTCCCGAACTCGCATTGGGTTCTCCAGCACCGCCCTCACCTGACTGAGCAGTTTTTCAGCCGGATCCCGGCTGCTGAAGGACCCCAGCTGCACAAACAATGACCGGTTGGTCATGGCCATGTCGCCGCTTGCCTCCACCCGGCTTTCAGCGTATCCGGCCGGATCTCCCGGGGAATAAGGCTCGCCGGCAATGAACATGGCGCCATCCGGCCTGACGGTGATGGCAGCCACCTCTACACGGGCCGTGCCCCTGGCCTGGTACCCCAGCTTCTTGGCAGCGGCGTATGACAGGTCGATGATCCTGTCGCTGTGAAAGGGACCGCGGTCGTTGACACGGACAATCACCGAGCGACCGTTATCAAGGTTCGTTACACGTGCATAGCCGGGGATTCGCAGGGATTTGTGCGCGGCGGACATGGTGTACATGTTAAAGGTTTCGCCGTTGGAGGTCTTGTGGCCATGAAATTTCTCGCCGTACCAGCTCGCCGTACCCCGTGCGACATAACCGTCGTTGCTGTCGAGCACGTGGTATTGCTTGCCCCAGACCTGGTAGGGCGATTTGTTGCCCGCCCTCCTGGGGGCCTCGTAAACCGGAACCGCATCGTCAAGACCGGACACATCGAAGTTACCCGAAGGGGCCCTGTCAGTTGCCAGGGTATAGCGGGACGAATGGTCCGTTTCCGGGGCCGACGCGCAGCCGCTGAGTATCAGCGACACAACCACCGACAGCAGGAGGGAGAATGAGGGCTTGCAGTTCACTGTCCGGAATTCCTCTTGACTACACTGGCCACCGGTATCAGGTTCCCGGTGGTCCAGCCTTCATTGTAACGGGTTCTCCGAAGGAATCACCATTACCCTGTGGCCATGGTTTGATTGACCGAATCAGGCGCCAATCATTCGCCGATGGGTATGAATCGACATCAAAACACCAAAGGCTGCCATCAGGGTGACCCCCGACGTACCACCGTAGCTGATCAGGGGCAATGGCACACCAACGATTGGCAAAAGTCCACTTACCATCCCGACATTTACGAAGATGTAGATGAAGAACGTCATGGTGAGCGCACCCGCGAGAAGGCGGCTGAATGAATCCTGGGCTGTCGCGGCAATATACAGGCACCGCAGTATGATCAGGAAATACACCGTCATCAGGATCAGCATGCCCACGAACCCGAACTCTTCAGCCAGCACTGCGACGATGAAGTCGGTATGACTCTCTGGCAGAAACTCCAGGTGCGACTGGGTTCCCTGAAGCCAGCCCTTGCCATCCACGCCACCGGAACCGATGGCGGTCTTGGACTGGATGATGTTCCAGCCGGCGCCAAGGGGGTCACTCTGAGGGTCCAGAAGCGTCAACACACGCTGTTTCTGGTATTCCCTCATGACGAAGAACCACATCAGCGGGGCCGAAACGGACACCATGGCCACGAACGCCGTGATCAGTTTCCAGCTGATGCCCGCAAAAAACACCACGAAGATACCGGCCATGCCGACCAGCAGCGAGGTCCCCAGGTCCGGCTGCTGCATGATCATGACCATGGGCACCAGAACGATCGCCAGCCCGACGGTTACATGCCGGAATCTGGGCGGCAGGAAATGCCTGGACAGATACCAGGCCGCCATCATGGGAACCACCAGCTTCATCAATTCCGATGGCTGGAAACGCGGAAGTCCCGGAATAGCCAGCCATCGTTGCGCACCCTTGGCACCAACGCCCACCAGCAGAACCGCAATCAGGGCCACAATACCGGCGCCGTAGAGCCACGGCGCCCAACGGCGAAACACCGAGGGATCCAGCTGGGCAAATACCAGCATCACGACAAACGCCACGCCCAGCCGGATGCCCTGTGCCTTGACGACCTCGAGGTTCCGGTCGGCGCCGCTATATAGCACGAACAGCCCCCCGGAAATCAGTATTAGCAGCAATACTAGAAGAATCGGGTCCAGATGCAGCGCGGCCCAGATACTACGGTGACGGCCAAGGGGGTTACTTGGAGTCGAATCCAGTAATGCGTTGAGAGCCATCAGTTGGCCACCTTGTTAACACCGCTGAGCAGTGCGCCATCGGCCTGCCCGTAGTCGAGCAGCCAGGAATCAAACAGCGCTCGAGCAACCGGCGCGGCCGTGCCGCTGCCGCTACCGCCGTTTTCGACAATCACTGCAACTGCGATCTCAGGATTGTCCGCAGGCGCAAAACCAACAAAAAGCGCATGGTCCCGCAGTCGCTCTCGGATTTCTTCCTCGTTGTACTCTTCGTCCTCCGCAAGGCTGAACACCTGGGCCGTGCCGGTCTTTCCGGCCATTTTATAAGCTGCGCCGCGACCCACGGCCCGCGCTGTGCCTTTCTCGCCATGCATTACTTCAACCATCGTGTCGACCGCATACTCCCAGTCGTCCGGATTTTTAAGCGTAAGCGGTTTGTGATACTCGGCAGGCAAAAAGTCCTCGACCGGGCTGTCACCCTTGATATCTTTCAAGAGCCTGGGCTCAACCCATCGCCCCCGATTGGCAACCAGGGCCGTCGCCGTGGCCAGTTGTAACGGTGTGGCCAGCATGAATCCCTGGCCAATACCCATATTGACCGAATCTCCCGGGTACCAGGGCTCGTTGCGGACCGCCCGCTTCCAGTCCCGCGAGGGCAACAGCCCACTCAGAGCACCGGCAACGTCCAGGGTGGCATCCTCACCAAACCCGAACTGAGCGAGATAGCTGTGCATCGTATCGACGCCCATTTCCACGGCAATCTCGTAAAAATAGGTATCACAGGATTCCGCGACCGCGTCCATTAAATCCACCCAGCCATGGCCCGTGCGCTTCCAGTCGCGCCAGAGCCGGCCGCCCTCCTTCAATCGGAAGTGCCCCGGATCCCAGATGGTGTAATCCCGTGTAGTGGCTCCGCTGTCAAGGGCGGCTACTGCGAGCATCGGTTTCACAGTCGAGCCCGGAGGGTACTGGCCCCGCAAGGCACGGTTGAACAGGGGCTTGTCTTTGCTGTCGCTCAATTCCCGATAATCGTTGACGCTGATACCGGTGACGAATTTGTTGGCATCAAACCCCGGCACGCTGGCCAGCGCGAGAATGCCGCCGGTATCCGGTTCTATGGCAATGATGGCGCCCCGACGACCATCAAGAAGCTCGTGGGCACGCTGTTGCAGCCTGAGATCCAGATGCAGCTGCAGATCCTCCCCGGGAACCGGGTTCTCACGTTCCAGAACCCTGAGAGTCCGGCCCCGGGCATTGGTTTCGACATGCTGGTAACCGACCTGGCCGTGGAGGATTTCCTCGTAGAACCGCTCAATGCCCGACTTGCCGATGTAGTTGGTGCCTGCGTAGTTGACCGGATCGATCCTTTGCAACTCATCCCGATTGATACGTCCGACAAACCCCAGGGCATGGGCCGTCAGCTCACTGTGGGGGTAATACCGTACCAGCTCAGCCTTGACCTCGACGCCCGGAAGCTCGTGGCGATGCACGGCGAGGCGTGCCATCTCCTGCTCATTAAGGTCATAGCGAAGGGGTATTTCCTGGAAGGGTCGGCGGGGCTCCTGAAGCCGACGCTGAAACCGTTCGCGGTCTTCCTCGGAGATCTCCAGGATCGCGTCAAGCTGCGCCAGGGTATCGTCCATGCCCTGCACCCGCTCGGGCACAAGCGTTACACTGAAAACGGGGCGGTTCTCCGCCAGCAGGGTGTTATTGCGGTCGTATACCAGCCCCCGGGGAGGAGGCACCGACTGGACCTGGACGCGATTCTTGTCTGAGAGCGTGGTGTATATCTCATGCTCCACGACCTGAAGCTGGTACATCCGGGCAATCAGGCCGCCGATAGCGAGCATGACAATTACCAGCATGACCAGGGTCCGCCGTTGGAACAGCCGGCGTTCCGCTGCCGTATCCTTGAACTCACCCCATGGCATAACGTCCCCCTAGGCCCGGTGATACGGGTGATTGCGGGTGATCGACCAGGCCCGGTAGAGCTGTTCTGCAAGAACAATACGCACCAGGGGATGAGGCAGGGTCAGGGGCGACAGCGACCATTGCTGGTCGGCCCGTTTGCGGCAATCGTCGGCGAGGCCATCCGGGCCGCCCACCAGAAAGCTGACGTCCCGGCCATCCTGTTGCCAGTTCTCCAGCTGCGCCGCAAGCTTTTCGGTCGACCACGGCCGCCCACCAACCTCCAGCGCGATGACCCGGTCTTTCGCGCCGGTGGCCGCCAGAATGGCGTCGCTTTCTCGCTGCATCAGCCTGGGGATATCGGGATTCTTGCCCCGGTGGGCGACGGGGATTTCAACCAGTTCCACGGGTAGCTCCGGCGGCATGCGGCGGGCGTAATCTCCGAATCCGGTACTGACCCAGTCGGGCATTTTCTGCCCCACACAGATCAGGCGTAACCGCATGATTATTCGCTGCCCGCAACACCAAGATCCGGAGCATCACGCCAGAAGCGCTCCAGATCGTAAAATTCTCGTGTGGCAGGCATCATAACGTGAACAACCACATCGCCCAGATCCACGAGAATCCAGTCGCTGACGCCGGCACCTTCAACATTGCTCGCGCGCACGCCCTTCTCCTTCGCTTCGACCACGACGGAGTCTGCCAGGGATTTTACATGTCGGTTGGACGTTCCGGATGCCAGAACCATGAAGTCGGTGACACTGGTGCGGTCACGGACATCGATCACGCTGATGTCCTGTGCTTTCACATCCTCAAGCGCATTAATTACCAGATCTTTCAGTTGCTCTGCCTGCATAATCACCCTGTTGGACGGGCGTTTGCCGGTATGGCCGCCCGAAATGTCATATTCAGACGCGATTGTAGCACTAAAAGTTCCCGTCAGGGCATGCTCCATAGAGCCCCTGGCGGCGAATTTCTGTCCAGACCGAGTCAGGCACCAGATAGCGTGGCGAACGGCCGTCACCGATACGCTCCCGAATACCGGTCGCGGAAACATCCAGCAAGGGTGGATCCAGCTCGAGAACGCAGCCGCAGGGGCTGTCATGCAGGGCCTCCGGGCTTTCCACACCACGCTCTGCCAGCAATCGGGCCGGTTCGGAGGATGGATCCAATGCCGGGCCCGGCCGACGGACCACAACCACATGCGCCAGACCCGGAATCTGCTGCCATTCCCGCCAGCGATCGAAGCCAGCAAATGCGTCCGTGCCAACCACCATCACCAGGGGTTCATCCGGGCTAAGCTCGGCCCGGAGTTGGCGAAGGGTATCGGCGGTGTAGGACGCTCCTTCCCGTGAGAGCTCACGGTCGTCAATCCGCAACTGGGGCTCACCGGCCACTGCCAGCCTCAACAACTCCAGGCGCTGACTGGAAGACGCCCCGGTTTGCCCCCGGTGCGGCGGAATATGACAGGGCACCAGGCTGACGTAATCCACGCCAAGACGATCGCTGATTTCCAGCGCAAGCCTGAGATGGCCATGATGCACCGGGTCGAAGGTCCCCCCATAAATGACATGCATGGGCATCAGGTCCGGATGTGCCCGTCACCGAAGACCACGTATTTCTGGGATGTAAGGCCTTCCAGCCCCACCGGCCCCCGGGCGTGGATCTTGTCAGTGGAGATGCCGATTTCGGCCCCCAGACCATACTCGAATCCATCGGCGAAGCGCGTGGAGGCATTGACCATCACCGAACTGGAATCCACCTCCGTGATGAAGCGCCGTGCCCGCGTGTAGTTCTCGGTAATGATGCTGTCGGTATGCTGGGAGCTGTAGCGGTTGATATGGGCAATGGCGCCTTCCAGACCGTCAACCACACGCACCGCCAGGACCGGAGCCAGATATTCGGCTTCCCAGTCTGCCTCGGTAGCTTCGACCACGCCTTCGACGATGGCCCGTGTTCGCTCGCAGCCCCGCAATTCCACGCCTTTTTCAACAAAAGCCTGGGCCAGCAGAGGCAGGATATCCTCGGCGATTTCTGCATCCACCAACAGGGTTTCCATGGTGTTGCAGGTTCCGTACCGGTGGGTTTTGGCGTTGATCGCCACCTTCAGCGCCTTTTCCGGATCGGCATGGCTATCGATGTAGACATGGCAGACGCCATCAAGGTGCTTGATGACAGGCACCCGGGCATCGCGGCTGATGCGCTCGATCAGACCCTTGCCGCCCCTGGGCACAATCACATCAACGTAGTCCGGCATGGTGATCAACTCTCCGACCGCAGCGCGGTCCGTTGTCTTGATCACCTGCACCGCATTTTCGGGCAGTCCCGCTTTGGCGAGCCCCGCGGAAAGACAGCGGGCAATGGCCTGGTTGGAATGAATGGACTCTGAGCCGCCCCGGAGAATGGTCGCATTGCCCGACTTGAGGCACAGACTCGCAGCCTCGACCGTCACGTTGGGACGGGACTCGTAAATAATACCGATGACGCCCAGCGGAACACGCATCTTGCCCACCTGGATACCGGAGGGCCGGTAGTTCATGTCGGTGATGGCACCGATCGGGTCTGGCAGGGAGGCCACCTGGCGCAGGCCCTCAATCATGGTATCGATTCGCTGGGGTGCCAGCTCCAGCCGGTCAAGCATCGCCGCATCCAGGCCATTTTCCCGGCCCATCTGCAGATCCTTGCCATTAGCGAGGGCCAGCTCTTCCCGGGCTGCATCCAGGGCCTCGGCCGTCGCCAGGAGCGCCTGATTACGCACGGCGGTGGTCGAACGAGCCACTCCGGTTGCCGCTGCACGGGCCTGCTGCCCAACCTCAGCCATGTACGCTGCAATATCCATTCAAATACCTTTCTGTTTTCAAGCGGAATCAGGAATCAGGGCCTAACTTTACCTTTCCCGTTTCAAGTACGCATCCCAAACAGATATTATACCGCTGCGATATGCCATACTCGGACCTATAAAGGTTCCCCGGGGACGGTTTTTCAAGGGAGTTCGGGAAAAGGAAGGACACCATGGCCCAGATGGCCGAAAAATTCCTGTTGAGCAAGTTGTCGCGAGCGGGCTTCGTGGCCCTGATCGCCATTGCGACCCTTTGCGCCGTGCTGGGCGAACCCATGGTTGCCGCAGCCGCGGCTGCCGCGGCAGGTATTGTCATTGCCGGAAAGACGTTCCACCCCAACCGGGTCCACCAGCCCTGGCCGAGAATCCAGCAGGCGTTCTTTGTCGTGCTTCTGCTGATACTGCTGGCCAGTTTCTGGACCGGCCCATGGATCCTGAGCCACTGGCTTTACGCGCTCCCTCTGGTTGCTTTCGCCCTGGTTCCGCCAGCGGCCGCAGCCGTGGTAACACTGATTATCGCTGTATTGGCAATGATCGCGACACAATGGGCGGTAGGCCTTGCCGACCGCCACCAAATGATCAGCGCCTTTCTTCTTACCCTGCTGCTTTCGGCGTTGCTGGTCTTCCTGCGGGACTACAAGACCCGTCAACTTGCGCCATTGCGCCGTACCGACGAACTGACCCAGGCGGCCAGCCGGGAATACCTGTCTGCCGACCTGCACAAGGAAATCCAGCGCAGTGAGCGGGAAGGCACCGATATGTCGATTATCATGATCGGGCTGGACACCCATTTGAGCGATGACGAACCGGATGAGGACATCCGCTCGATTCTTCCCCGCATTGGTCGCTACCTGCATTCCCAGATCCGTGATTTCGACACCTACTACCGGGTCGCGGACCTGCAGTTTCTGGTGATCCTGCCGGGCATTTCCACCAGCGACGCAATCGCCCGCGCCGAGACGATCCGCAAGGGCCTGGCAACGCTTCTGGAATCCCACGGTATGAACCTGACCGTCAGCACCGGGATCGCCGGCCTGAATATCGGTGACGATGCCAACAGTCTGCAGCAGAGTGCCGCGAATGCCCTGCGCCGGGCCCAGCAGCAGGGAGGCAACCGAAGCCAGGCCTACAGTTCATGGTCGCAGCCGGCACAACCAAGCCAGCCTCGGGCAGAGGGGCCATTGGCATGACAGAGACCCGACTGAGAACCTGGACCCATGCCTTTGGCTACGGCATCGCCTGCCTGTTCATTTTCACCCTGGCAATGCAGAACCTCCGCTATGGCTTCTATGAACTCTTTTACCTGGCCTCAGGGATGGCGGTTCTGACCCTCGCGGGTGCCGTTTACACCATCATTTGCCGCCGGCACCAGCTGTCGGCCCCCGGGCACCTGGTCATCCTCTCCGGCCTGAACAGTGGCATGCTGGCAGCGCTGCTGACCATGGATGCCCCGGGCATCAGCCACTGGGCCATGCCCCTGCTGGTGCTGAATCTGCTTATCCTGCCCCTGCGTCAGGGCGTCGGGCTATCGCTTCTGCTGCTGGTACCCATGTCGATCATCCTGTTCCTCGAAAAGGCACCGGCTGACGCCATTGCCATCACGGGGGGCCTGTTCATCCTTCTGGCGGTTGCAGCCCTGTACATCTGGCACTATGACCACATGGCCCAGTCGGCAGAAGACCTCGCCATTACCGATCCGGTGACTGGCGCCCATAATGCCCGCTTTCTGGATGAAACCCTTCAGAAAGAGATCAGCCGTGCCATCGCCACGGGGCACTGCCTGTCCGTCATCGACCTGAGCATTGATTACGCCGACGAAGTGGCCGACCTTCACGGCAGGGACCAGGTTCAGGGCCTGTTCAGGGATATGACCGAGCACCTCTTCGGCGTGATTCGGGCCGGCGATACCCTGTACACACTGAAAGACTCGGAGTTTTTCCTGATCCTGCCGTTTACCCCGGAAGAAGGCGTGCGAGTGATTGCCGAGCGGATTCGCCGCACCATTGCCGAACACCACTGGCCGGTGGTTGGCAAAGCCACAGTAAGCCTCGGCTGCACCACCCGCGGCAGTGGCGACACCCGTACCGACACACTCAGGGACCGGGCCCACCAGGCCATGGAAGAAGCTCGCAGACGCGGTACGGATTCGGTCTGGTTCAGCCCGGGAGAAACCATCGAAACATGAGCAGTGCCTGGCTGAACGATCTGTCGGCATGGCTCAGCCTGCATCCCGGCTGGCTGGCAACAGCCCTGTTTACGACTGCCTTCATCGAATCACTCGCTATAGCCGGCATTATTGTCCCGGGTGTCGCCATCCTGTTTGCCGTCGCCGTATTGGCGGGGGAGACCGGCATGCCGCTTGCGGAAGCACTGCTTTGGGCGGGCCTTGGGGCCATCGCCGGCGACACGGCAAGTTTTGGTCTGGGGCGACTGCTGCAGGGGCGCCTGACAACCGCCTGGCCACTGAGCCGCTATCCAAAAATCATCGCTACCGGGGAGCGCTTCTTCAAGCGTCACGGCGGCAAGAGTGTGATCATCGGCCGCTTCGTCGGCCCGGTCAGACCGATCATCCCGCTCGTGGCCGGGGCCCTGATGATGTCATGGCGACGCTTTCTGGCTTTCAACATCGGCTCCGCTGTTGCCTGGGCGCCAGTCTACATCTTCCCGGGGTTTCTGGTGGGCAGTGCCCTGGCCAGTGATATCAGGCCTCCGGCGCATTTTTACGCGGTCATCGGCATCAGCCTAGCCGCCCTGACGGTGGTCTATTTCGTGCTGTTGAGGTTTCAGCTGGGGCTCGGGGAGGACAGCCGTTTCTACCGCTGGCTGAAGCAGTGGATGGCACAATACGAGGCTACGAACCGTTTCTGGCGCTTGTACACGAATCAACGGCCGGCCCGGGAGGGCGAATTCCCGCTGGCCTCATTCATGCTGGCGCTGGGTGCCTCCGCACTTCTTCTGATCTGGGGGCAGTTGGCTACCGCCACCAGCCTCCTGGATGGGTTCGATCAGGCCACCCTTCTCTGGTTTGAGCAACTCCGGCAACCTCTGCTGGACGGTCCCTTCATTGCCATTACCCTGCTGGGTGACGCGCCGGTGTTAATGACCGCCGGAGTGCTCGCCTGCGCGGCACTGCTATTCCGGGGCTATTACGCCGCGGCCATCCATGTTCTGGCGGCTATCGCAGTGACGGTGGTTCTGGTCTGGGGCCTGAAGGCGCTGCTGGGCGTGCCCCGGCCGGATGAAGTCATGGGCCCGCCGAATTCCGGCGCTTTTCCCAGTGGTCACACGGCGGGCATCACCCTGCTGGTGACGCTGCTGGCAAGTTTCGTCGCCGGCGAAAGCAGGCATCGGAGACGTTGGCAATACTACGTGCTGCTCTCGCTGCCACTGGTGCCCGTGGCTTTGAGCCGGCTCTACCTTGGGGTGCACTGGTTCACCGATGTGATTGGAGGACTGCTGCTTGCCCTGGCCGTTACCGGTGCGGTGCGGGCCAGTTACAGCCGCTATGACAAGGTTCCGTTGGCGCCGGATATCACCATCGTTGGTGCAGCGGTGGTTTGGTTAATCCTTACGGGAGCCTACATCCTGCTGTCCTGGGATCAGGCGGTTCTGAACTTCAGGCCGGTTGCTGGCACCTAGCCTTCTTCTAGCGCCTCCAGAAGCCCCTGTAGCCGGGTGAGCCGCTCCAGAGGGTCCTGCAATTCCACCAGCTTCTGCTTCTCCTGTTTGTCCAGGGGCAGAAGTTCCGTGAGCCGCCAGCCAACATCCCGGGCATCACCATAGTCAATGTCCATGTTCAGGTCCCGGATGACCGGATGACGAAACAACGCCTTCAGAACCGAGGGCAACTCGCTGAAACGCTCCGGCACCTCACTCTCTGCCTCTTCAATCAGGCACTCTACGTCCCCCACATTCAGGCCGTCTTCCTGCTGCCAGCTGCGGACCACGGAGACCTTGGATTCGCCCTCAACGGTAATCCCCAGAAGGCCGTTTTCCAGCTGCTGGAAATCAATAATACGTACATAGGTGCCGATATCGTAGAAGGCGGCGGTGCGCCCGGCCTCTCCGCCTTCCTGCAACAGCACCACAACGAACCCACGATCCTCCTTGAGACAACGGGTCAGCATGTCGATGTAGCGCGGCTCGAACAGCTGCAAGGGAATCCTCCCCCTGGGCAGGACGATGGAATTCAGGGGGAACAAAGGTACATTCATAAGTGCAACAGTCACCGGAAAGCAGACTCCACAGTTTACACAGCCCGGACAATCACCGGATGGACAACAATTGCTGAACTTCGTCGACCCGGGCCCTGGCCTCCGTCAGAAGCTGCAAACTGCGAGAAGCATTGAGTTCAAGCTCGCCCAGACGCCGATACGCTGGCACCTGGTCGAACGGGGGAAGCTCGGCATTCTGGCTGGAACCGATCATCGAATGCAATTGCGCCACGATAACCACATCCACCAATTGGGGTGATGTCTCTCGGCATTCATAGCCCCAGTCCTCGGCATGACGGACCGCCTCAACGAACGTCGGCGGGAACGACCAGTTCTCCAGAACCGCCGTACCCACATCCGCCCTGAGTTCGCGGATTGCATGGCTGAGGTTGGCCTCATCGGCAAAGAGATTCACATGATGTTCCGCCTGGACCAGGATCGGTACCACGCCGATATCATGGAGCAGCCCCGCCAGCAACGCCTCCTCCGGATTCAGTTTGGTGGCGTGATCCGCCAGCACCCAGCAAAGCGCAGCCACTTCACGAGAGTGACGCCAAAGCTTTTCCATCTCTTTCTGAAGCGACGCCTGACGAGTCTTGAACACCTCACGCATGGAAAACACCGTCACCAGCTGGCGGGTAGTGCGCATGCCCAAACGGACCACTGCTTCCCGGACATTCCGGACATCACTGAATCCGCGATAAAGCGGGCTGTTACAGGCGCGAACGAGCTTGGCCGCCATCGCCGGGTCGGCCGATACGGCAAGGGCCACCTGATCCGCCGTCGACTCCTCGCGATCTACCGCCCGCCGGACCTTCCAGGCCACATCCGGCACACTGGGAAGCTTCACCTGGTTCGATCTCAGCTCCGACAGGAATTCCATCAGCAGGTGATGTTCCTCGCTCTCGAGCCCTCCATTGCCTTCACCTGAATCCATCTCAACCTGTTCGACAGGCGCCGAACGCAGCAACTGGTTAAGGATGTCCTGCTCGACGACCAGGAATTCCGAGGGTTTGACGGCTGTAACGTCGTACATCCGTGGCTGGAGTCTGGCAATCGGGTTTTGAGCTTTCTCTGTTTCGGCTTCGATGATCGTTTTTCGGCCATCCACGGACTCAAGCTCAATCTTTCCTGCCACCAGGAAAAAATCGAGACCGTCACGGACACCACGTTCCAGAACCCTCTGCCCGGGCCCATGGGTACGACGCTCGGCCCGGCTGGCAAGCAAAACCAACTGGTCATCGGTCAGCCGGTTCAAAGGCTGGAACTCTTTAAGGCGACGAAGCGGCAGGCTTTCCTGGCCGGCCATAGGCATACTCCTTGTCGGATCAAACCGGAAAATAAGTTGGCAACTGTGTTAACTATTGTAAACAGAGGCTCTGAAAACAACCATGCGCCTGGAGTCTAATCTGGTATCCTCTGTTTTTTTGATCAACGTCATCAGGTAACAACAGAGAGAAAAGAACCCCATGCCCCAGTATCGTTCGCGGACATCCACCGCAGGCCGCAACATGGCCGGCGCCCGTGCCCTCTGGCGCGCCACCGGCATGAAAGACGGCGACTTCGGCAAACCGATCATCGCGGTTGCCAACTCTTTCACCCAGTTCGTGCCCGGCCACGTGCACCTTAAGGACCTCGGGCAACTGGTGTGCCGCGAAATCGAGTCCGCCGGCGGTGTTGCCAAGGAATTCAACACCATCGCGGTCGATGATGGCATCGCCATGGGCCATGACGGCATGCTTTACTCCCTGCCATCCCGGGAGATCATCGCCGACTCCGTAGAGTACATGGTCAATGCCCACTGTGCCGATGCGCTTGTGTGTATTTCCAACTGCGACAAGATCACCCCGGGCATGCTGATGGCTGCCATGCGCCTCAACATCCCCACGATCTTCGTCTCTGGCGGCCCCATGGAAGCAGGCAAGACCAAACTGTCGGAGCACAAGCTCGACCTGGTGGACGCCATGGTCATTGCTGCAGATCCCAACGCCTCCGACGAACAGGTGGAAGAGTATGAGCGCAGCGCCTGTCCGACCTGTGGCTCCTGTTCCGGCATGTTCACCGCCAACTCCATGAACTGCCTCACCGAGGCCATCGGTCTGGCGCTGCCGGGCAACGGTTCGCTCCTGGCAACGCACGCCGACCGGGAGCAGCTGTTCCTCAAAGCCGGCCGACAGATTGTGGAGAATGCGCGGCGCTATTACGAGGAGGATGACGCCAGCGTACTGCCGTTGAGCATTGCTTCAATGGCGGCTTTTGAAAACGCCATGGTCATGGACATCGCCATGGGCGGCTCAACGAACACCATCCTCCACTTGCTGGCGGCTGCCCAGGAAGGCGGTGTTCCGTTCACCCTGAACGAGATCGACCAGCTGTCACGTCGTGTTCCGCAACTCTGCAAAGTGGCTCCGAACTCACCCAAATATCACATGGAAGATGTGCACCGGGCCGGCGGTATCATGGGCATTCTCGGCGAGCTGGAACGGGGCGGTCTGATCAATACCGACCTTCCCACCGTGCACAGCAAGACCATGCGAGAAGCGCTCGAGACCTGGGATATCATGAGGTCGCCGCCCACCGAAGTGGTCGAGTTCTACAAGGCCGGTCCCGCCGGCATTCCCACGCAGACCGCCTTCTCCCAGAGCACCCGCTGGCCAACCCTGGACGGTGACCGGGAAACCGGCTGCATCCGTTCGGTTGAGAATGCCTATAGTTCCGAAGGCGGCCTGGCCGTACTCTATGGCAATATTGCCCTGGACGGCTGCGTGGTCAAGACTGCGGGCGTAGACGAGAGCATCTTCGTGTTCGAAGGCAAGGCAAGGGTATTCGAGAGCCAGGATTCCGCCGTTGCCGGAATTCTCTCCGACGAGGTCAAGCCGGGCGAGGTTGTCATCATCCGTTACGAAGGGCCCCGTGGCGGACCGGGCATGCAGGAAATGCTGTATCCGACCAGCTACCTGAAATCCAAGGGACTCGGCAAAGACTGCGCGCTACTGACGGACGGACGTTTCTCTGGCGGCACTTCCGGCCTGTCCATCGGCCACGCGTCGCCGGAAGCGGCCGCCGGCGGAGCCATTGGCCTGATCGAAAATGGCGACACAATCCGCATCGACATTCCGAACCGGAGCATCAACGTGGAGCTGGATCAGCCCGAACTGGATCGTCGCCGGGAAGCCAGGGACGCCAAGGGCTGGAAACCGGAACTGCCACGGGACCGCAAGGTGTCTGCAGCCCTGAAAGCCTATGCGCTACTGGCCACGAGCGCCGATAAGGGCGCCGTTAGGGATCTCGAAAAGCTCGACTGAGCACTGAGATCCTGAACCAACAAAAAAGCCCGGCGGGACATCTCGCCGGGCTTTTTTGTTCAGGAAACTCCGATTACCAGAGCGACCAGCCGCCATCTTCCTCTTCTTCAATGGCGTCATCCTGCTCAGGCTCCGGGGCCGAGGTTTCTGCCGCGGAAGAAGCCGACTCCTGAGCCGGCGCGCTGCTGGCTGCGGCGGACTGTGACGGTGCCGAAGCGGCAACCTGAACCGATATCATACCCAAGGCTTCCTTGGTCGGATCGTCCAGATTTCCCGTGGCCTGAAGACCATTATCCTGCTGGAACCGGGTTAGCGCGGACCGGGTTGAGTCATCCATCTGCGGGCTGACATTGGTAATGTCGTATCCTGCTCCGTAGAGCGCGTTCTTGAGTGCAACGATCTCATCCGCGAAGGCTGCAGGGGCAAAGCCCAGTGTGACCGCCAATCCGGCCGCTGCGGCCAGGCGTCCCAATCGGGTTGTTGCGTTTCTCATGGTACTCACCTGCTAACTCCTGATATCTCATCGATATCCGTTTCTTTCTTGTTGTGTGGTGCCTATCTCCACAGGCTGGGGCAAACGGTTAAAAGACTACCATACTTTTGTCGCATGTCGCCTTACGGGACATCATGTCCCGTTTTCTTGCTTTGCGCAGGGGTCTCTTCGTCCGCAGAAGCGGCTGGGCGGTGGGCTTCTTCGCTGAATTCGCGGATGAAAATGCCCCAGAACGCCATAAACAGTGCAGCTACCAGCGGTCCCATTACGAATCCGTTGATGCCGAACATGACAATGCCCCCAAGGGTCGACAACAGAACAATGTAGTCCGGCAGTTTGGTATCACGACCAACCAGTACCGGGCGCAGCAGGTTGTCTGCCAACCCGATGACCACCACGCCAAAGGCTGTCAGCACCACCGCTTCGACAACATCGCCCACGGCCGCCAGGTAGATGGCTGCCGGCACCCAGACCAACGCCGCACCCACAGCCGGCAACAGCGATACGATCGCCATAACCACACCCCAGAGCAACGCACCGCTGATGCCCAGGATCCAGAAAATCAGCCCGCCCAGAGCCCCCTGGATGATGGCAATCAGCAGGTTGCCCTTGACGGTCGCGCGGGTCACCTCCGCAAACTTGGCAAACAGCAACCGCTCCCGCTCATCGCCCAGCGGCAGAGCCCGAATCATCAGCTCGACCAGCGCACGGCCATCCCGAAGCAGAAAGAACGCCAGATACACCATCAAGGCCAGGCCCAGAAAAAACTGGAAGGTATTCTGGCCCACGCCCAGCGCCTGCCTGCCCAGGAACTGGCTTCCTCCGACAAAGATACTCACGGCCCGGTCCCTCAGCTCGGCAAAGCTGATATCAAACTGTGCCAGGAAGGCCTGGATGGCGGGGAACGACTGGTTGACCCGATCTATGTATTCCCCGGGGCGTATTTCACCACTCTGGATCTGCTGATAAAGCGCGACGCCCTCGGCAACCAATGAGGTCACCAGTACCAGAACCGGGATAACCACGATGAACATGCAGATACACAGGGTAATCAGTGCATTTACATTGGGCCTGTCCCCGAGTTTCCGCTCCAGCAGTTGCTGCACCGGGTGGAAAATCAGGGCGATGGCGACCGCCCAGAATATGGGCCCGAAAAAGGGCTTCATAAGAAAAACAAAGGCAAGGGAAACGCCGACCAGCAACGCCAGAAAAGTCCGTGTTTCAAGTTTTGCGTACATAGATTATGCGGTTCCCTGATGTTGGTTCTGCGATATAACGAGTCATTCTACCCTACCACGCTGGCGTGGCCACTGTAGCTGTCTTCGGGTTATAGTGGACGGTTGTTGATCAACTAATAGACAGGTCATGTTGTTGGAACTGGAAACCTTCACCATCGAAACAGCCCTGGATGCGGCCACCGAGTTGCGCAAGGTTCTGGCCGCCCGAACGCACCGGCGCAAAGTGATGGGTCAGGAAGTCATGGTGCCGGGTCAGCTAGGCGAGGCCCTGCAGCTACCACGCATTATCAACCGGCTCCAGAGCAAGCAGATGAAGCAGAGGGAGCTCGGCCTCGAGGACTTCCAGGAGCTGTGGCCTACCCTGTCGCCACAGACTCGGGAGAGAGTGCTGGGGGCAATCGGCTGGTATGACCCCAAGGAACTTGACTGGGATGACAAGCGCTCCAACCGTCGGCCACTGGTCGATCCTGACAGTTAAGCCGTATAACACCGGCATCCCGACTTTGAAATGTCATACTTGGCCCATATGTTGGGCAGTATCAGGAGGATATTTATGACTGAACAACATCAATACACAGCACTTCTTGCTGAAGGCAGCGCGGTTCCCACACTCCTTTGTGGCCACTGCCACTCGATTCTCTCCAGGGCCCGGATTTTCCGGAATGAGGGCGACCAGCACCAGAACATGGAGTGCCAGACCATTGGCCTTTGCTCAGCCGACGATTGCGGCGCCGTCAATTGTTGCGATGACGCTCTGGCCCGCGTTGACAACCCCGAACGCCTGTTTGGCATTGCGTCCTGATTCAAAGCCACAACGCTCTGTTACGCAACTCAAACACACAAAATTTCCATCTGCTTTATCCTGATCTTCGACGATTGTAGTAGGGCACTATGAGCACCGGATGCCGCCCGGCAATCACGCAACCAATCAGTCAGGACAGTCGATGGCATGCGTATTCTGAGAACCGATGAAGCCCGCTTCGCAGGTCTTCCGGATTACCCCTTTGCTCCAAACCATCTTGACGTAGAACCGGGTCTCCGGATGCACTACGTTGACGAAGGCCCTAGAAACGCCTCGCCGGTTCTCATGCTCCACGGCGAACCATCCTGGTCCTACCTGTACCGGCACATGATCCCTCTGGTGGCCGAGGCCGGTCACCGGGTGTTGGCCCCGGATCTGATCGGCTTCGGCAAATCCGACAAGCCGGCGTCGGTTACAGACTACAGTTACGGCCGCCATCTCACGTGGCTGGCCAGTTGGCTTGAACAGCTCAACCTGACCAATATCACCCTTGTGTGCCAGAACTGGGGATCGTTGCTGGGCCTGCGACTGGCCGCGGAACACCGTCAGCGATTCAGCCGAATCATCGTCGGAAACGGCATGCTGCCGACCGGCGAAACGCCTGTTCCAGCGGTATTTTCCATGTGGAAGGCATTTGCCACCCACAGCCCCTGGTTCCCGGTCGGTCGTATCGTGCAACTGGGCACCGATCGCACCCTGAGCAAAGCTGAAATTGCCGCTTACGAAGCCCCATTCCCGTCAGCAGAGTTCAAGGCCGGAGCCAGGGCGTTTCCAAAACTGGTTCCGACGGAACCGGATACACCGGACAGCGACGCCAACAAGGCGGCCTGGCAGGTCCTGGAGAAGTGGAAGAAGCCCTTCATCACCTGCTTCAGCAGTGGCGACCCGATTACCCGGGGCGGCGACAGGCACATGCAGCGCCGGATTCCCGGTGCCCACGGCCAGCCTCACATCACGCTTCGGGGCGGACATTTCCTGCAGGAAGATTCACCGGAAGATTTCGCCCGCATCATCATCGATGCCCTGAAATCGGAAATGGCGGCCTGAGCCGCCATTTTTCCTGGCCGAACACGGTTACCGTCTGGCGGCGCAGAGTGCCGAGCCCGAGCAGCGGTTAGCTGCCTACAGGACTCATGACAAAGATTCCCCGGCATCGGATGGCAACGCAATGGCCTGTCCCCGGCAACTACCTATAGCCTCGCCGGGGTTTTGCGTATTAAAGCAGCAACAAAGCCGCTATAATGTCGGCACAACATGCATTGCCCGGCAATGCTCTACCTCCCGAATTCCGAGTGAATCAATGTCTGAATTGTCCTTTGCCGAACTGGGGCTGGATCCAGCCGTACTTGAAGCTGTGTCCGCCGTTGGCTACGAAACCCCGTCACCCATCCAGGCCCAGGCGATCCCCGCGCTGCTGGCCGGTAACCATCTGCTGGGCGTTGCCCAGACCGGAACCGGTAAGACCGCGGCATTTGCATTGCCCCTGCTGAGCCGGATTGACGCCTCTGTTACCGATCCCCAGATTCTGGTTCTGGCCCCAACACGGGAACTTGCCATCCAGGTGGCGGAAGCGTTTACCACCTATGCCAGCAAGTTCCGGAATTTCCACGTTCTGCCCATTTACGGTGGCCAGGACTTTTATCCCCAGATCAAGGGCCTGCGTCGCGGTGCCCAGGTGATCGTGGGCACACCGGGCCGGATGCTCGACCACCTGCGCAAAGGTACCCTGAAGCTGGACAGCCTGAAAGCGCTGGTTCTTGATGAAGCCGACGAAATGCTGCGCATGGGCTTTATCGACGACGTGGAAGCGATCCTGGCTAAGACCCCGGAGAACTGCCAACGGGCATTGTTCTCGGCCACCATGCCGCCGCAGATCAAGAAAGTGGCCCAGACCTACCTGCGCAACGCCACAGAAGTTCGCATTGAAAGCGAAACCCGCACGGTCGAGCGTATCTCCCAGTTCGTTCTGCCGGTCTATGCTGAGCGCAAGCTGGATGCCCTGACCCGCATTCTGGAAGTTGAGCCGATTGATGCCGCCATAATTTTTGTGCGCACCAAAGCGGAAACCACCATGCTGGCCGAAAAGCTTTCTGCCCGGGGCCACGCGGTCGCGCCCCTGAGCGGTGACCTGAACCAACGCCAGCGTGAACAAACGGTTGAAGACCTGAAGCGCGGAAAGAAAGACATTATCATTGCCACCGACGTGGCAGCACGCGGTCTGGACGTGTCCCGTATCACACACGTCATCAACTACGACGTTCCCTACGACACTGAAGCGTACATCCATCGGGTTGGTCGTACTGGTCGTGCCGGTCGCGAAGGCAAGGCGATCCTGCTGGTAACACCCCGCGAGCGCAGTTGGCTGCGAACGCTTGAACGCGCAACAAACTCGCCGATGGAAGCTTACGAGTTGCCGTCTCCCGTTGAGCTCAAGAAAATGAGGGAGCAGCAGTTCGAGTCCCAACTGCTGGGCTTTGCGGAAGACAAGAAGTTGGCAAAGGCGATGTCGCTGCTGGACGAAATCGCCGAGCGCAATGACATGGACATGGCCATGGTAGCCGGCGCCCTCGCCTGCTGGATGGAAGCAGCCCAGCCAGGCTCCCTGCCCCTCGAGCAGCCAGAGGCCTTGCCAACCGTGTCGGCAACACCTCCCCGCCGTGATCGTAAAGGTGGCGGCGGTCGTCCGGGCGAGAATCGCAAGGGCCCGAAAGGCGGTTTCAAGAAAGGTGGCCCGAAGGGTCGTGGCGGCCCCGGTGGTCGAGGCAAACCGCCCGGCAAGGGCGGCAAGCCCGCAGGCAAGCGCCCGCCTCGTCAGGCTTAAGCCTGACGCTGATAGACCACGAAACTGTAGTCGTAAGGGTTGTTATCGGACGCGGAGAAATCCTCCCGTCCGATTTCTTCCCACTCATCCCAGTTTACTTCCGGAAAAAACGCATCGCCGTCCACCTCAGCGTGCACCTGGGTGATGTACATCCGATCAACCATCGGCAATGCCTCGGCGTAGATCTGCCCGCCACCGATAATCATCACTTCGTCACCACCTTCCAGCTCCGCCTGCGCCTCGGCCTTCACCAGCGCTTCGGGCAAAGACTTCGCAGCCACTGTTCCGGTTGGCGCTTCCCACTCTTCATTGCGCGAGATCACCACGTTCATCCGTCCCGGCAATGGCCGCCCAATGGAGTCCCAGGTCTTCCTGCCCATGATAATGGGCTTGCCCATGGTAGCCTGCTTGAAATAACGAAGGTCACCCGGAAGATACCAGGGCAGTTTGTTGTTACGGCCAATAACCCGGTTACGGGACATGGCAACGATCAGGGCTTTTCTCATGTACTCGTCTCTTCGGGGTTCGGTCAAATGGCAATCGGCGCCTTGATGCCCGGATAGGGGTCATAACCCTCAAACTCGAAATCTTCCAGCTCGTATTCGAAGATGCTCGCGGGCTTGCGCTTGATCACGAGTTTAGGCAGGGCCCGGGGCTCGCGTTTCAGCTGCTCGAAGACGATGTCGTCGGTCAGGTGGTTCTGGTACAGATGGCAGTCGCCGAAGGTATGCACAAACTCACCGACATCCAGATCACACTGCTGGGCAATCATGTGCGTCAGCAAGGCGTACGAGGCAATATTAAAAGGTACGCCCAGGAACAGATCGGCGCTTCGCTGGTAAAGCTGGCAGGAGAGCTTGCCGTCGGCCACGTAGAACTGGAAAAGGCAGTGACAGGGTGCCAGCGCCATGCGACCCTCGCGAACGTTATCCTGGGGACCGATGGACTCATCCGGAAGCTCAGCGGGGTTCCAGGCGGACACGATCAGCCGGCGGGAATTCGGTTTGGTGCGAATCTGCTCGATCACTTCGCTGATCTGGTCAACCACCTCGCCATTGGGGCACTGCCAGCTTCGCCACTGTTTGCCATAGATAGGCCCAAGGTCACCATTCTCCAATGCCCACTCGTTCCAGATCGAGACCTTCCGTTCCTGCAGCCAGGAGTTGTCGGTGGAGCCCCGCAGGAACCAGAGCAGTTCGTAAATGATGCTGCGCAGGTGGACTTTCTTGGTAGTGACCAGCGGAAAGCCCTCCTGGAGGTTGAAGCGAATCTGACGGCCAAACACCGACCGGGTGCCGACACCGGTGCGGTCTCCCTTGTCGAATCCGTTATCAACAACGTCTTGCATAAGGTCGAGATAGGCTTTCATCGGGCTTGTCTCCGGTAGGCAATAAACATCAGGGCGGCGCCGGCAACGATCATCGGGAAGGACAGTACCTGCCCCATGGTAAGCCAGTCAAAGGCAAGATAGCCCAGCTGCGGATCCGGCTGACGCACGAATTCCACCAGGAAGCGGAACACGCCGTAGCAAATGAGGAACAGACCGGAAACCGCCATGGTCGGGCGCTGCCGGGATGAGAACCACCACAGGATCACGAACAGGGCAACGCCTTCCAGGGCAAACTGGTAAAGCTGGGAGGGATGACGGGCGAGAGAATCCGGAGCCGTTCGAAACACCATACCCCAGGCAACGTCAGTGGGCTTGCCCCACAACTCGCCGTTAATAAAGTTGCCGATCCGCCCTGCGCCGAGTCCAAGGGGCACCAGCGGCGCCACAAAGTCGGCCAGGCGCCAGAATCCGCTGCCCACCTTGCGGCCATACCACCACATGGCAAACATCACGCCCAGCAAACCGCCGTGGAAAGACATGCCCCCTTCCCAGACCCGCAGCAGCCAGAGCGGGTCCGCCAGGAAGGCGTCAAAGTTGTAGAACAGGACATAGCCGAAGCGGCCGCCCAGGATGACCCCCAGGGCCAGGTAAAACAGAAGGTCGCCCATCTGCTCTTCGTTGATCGGCGACCAGGGCTTGCGGGTGCGAATGCGTCCAAGCCACCAGCCGGCTAGAAAACCGAACAGATAAGTCAGACCGTACCAGTGGATCTTGAGGGGGCCGATGGCAATGGCCACCGGATCAATCTGGGGATGCTGCAGCATATACTACCTCTCAGCTCAGGAGAAAACGGAGCCCCACCAGCAGGAGCATGATGGAGAAAGTACGCTTGAGAATCCGGGGGTTCAGCCGATGTGCCAGATTGGCGCCCACCCGGGCAAAGAAAACGCTGGTGAGAATAATACCGATCAGGGCCGGCAGATAAATGAAGCCGGCGCTCGGTTCCGGCAGTGCGGGATTGTCCCACCCTGTCCAGATGTTACCCAGAGCACCGGCAATGGCGATAGGCAGGCCGCAGGCAGCCGATGTGCCCACCGCCTGCTGCATCCGCACGTTGCACCAGCTCAGATAGGGAACCGTCAGAGTTCCACCGCCGATTCCGAAAATCGCCGACGCCCAGCCGATACCGCCCCCGGCAACGCCCAGCCCTGCGACGCCGGGAACATCACGACCGGGCTTGGGGTCGACCTGGTAAAACATCTTCAGGCCCACCAGAATCACGAAAATACCGATCAGCAGTTCCAGCGCTCGCCCGCTCATCAGGGACGCGGTCCAGGCGCCAACCAGGGCACCGGCCACAATCCCCGCGGTCATGGGCCGGAACAGATCCCAGCGCACGGCACCGTGCTTGTTGTGGGAGCGAATGGAGCTGACCGAGGTAAAGACAATGGTCGCCAGCGAGGTGCCAACCGCCAGATGGGGAATAATGTCCGGATTGATTCCCTGCAGACCAAAGCTGAACATCAGCACAGGCACGATGATCAGCCCGCCGCCAATGCCAAACAGGCCCGCGACGGTGCCCGCCAGGGCGCCAAGGGCCAGATAAGATGCTATTACATAGAAAAGGGTCATAGTTTGAGACGCACCCGGGAAAACCAAGGCTGGTATGATACACAGCGCAAGAGTCAACTTCATTAAATCCGGGAGCCTACTCCTAAACCATGTGCCTGATCGCTTTCGCCCTTGGCCAGAACCCTCATTTCCCGCTGGTTGTTGCCGCCAACCGGGATGAATTCTTCCGTCGCCCAACAGCCGCCATGGACTGGTGGACCACAGAATCCGGCACCCGCGTGCTTGCCGGCCGTGATCTGCTTTCCGGGGGCACCTGGCTTGCAGTCAATGCCGATGGCGAGGTCAGTGCCGTGACCAATGTACGGGAAGGCACACCGGAGACCGGTCGAATCAGCCGGGGCGAACTGCCCTTGCGGGCCCTCACCGATTCCCGGGATAGGCTTGAGGGCTATCTACTTGATGAAGCCGATCAGTTTTCCGGCTTCAACCTCGTTCACCTGACCACGGGAGACGGCTGGTATTTCAGTAACCGGGATGCCCACCCCGGCCGGCGGATCCACCGCGGGGTCTACGGCCTGAGCAATCACCTTCTGCAGACACCCTGGCCCAAACTTCTGCGCCTCCGACAGGCCGCAGGGGACACCGTTGCCGCTGCCGGCCGCCACGCAGAAAAGCTGCACAACGAATTGATTCCTCTGCTTCAGGACAGCACGCCGGCACCGGACCACCTGCTGCCTGACACCGGCGTTGGGCTGGAGACCGAGCGCTTCCTGTCGTCGCCCTTTATCGTCGGCTCAGATTACGGCACCCGGGCAACCACCGTGGTGACCGTTTCAGCCAGCGGTGAAATCGAGGTGACGGAACAGAACTGGGGTCCGGATGCCCGGACCGGTGAACGACGTCACTTCCACTGGCGGCGATAGCGATCTGGCTCTGGTATAATCCGCGAAATTCTGCCACCCGATCGGAGGGCCTCTGATGGCCGGTGAACAAGGCGCCACATCGATAGCTGATTTTGAGAAGTCTCTTGATGAACTGGAAAAGCTGGTTCGCGATCTGGAGCAGGGCGAGCTGTCCCTGGAACAGTCCCTGACGGCGTTCGAGCGGGGTGTAAAGCTGACCCGGGAATGCCAGCAGGCGTTGAAGAGCGCCGAGCAACGGGTCGAACAACTGGTCCAGAACAGCGACGGCACCCTGGAAACCCGCCCGTTCTCACCGGATGATGCTGACTGATGTCCGGAAAGAACCTGCTTGCCTCTGATTTTCTGGAAACCTGCCGGGCCCGCGTCGATGCGGAACTGGATCGGTGCATTACCCGTGATTCCGCCTCTGGCCGGCTGCAGGAAGCCATGCGCTACAGCGTGCTGGGCGGTGGCAAGCGAATCCGGCCGGCGTTATGCCTCGCGGCAGCCAGGGCACTGGGACAGACTGGTGACGAAGCCCTGATTCCGGCCTGCGCGGTGGAGCTGATCCATGCCTATTCACTGATCCACGATGACCTGCCGGCCATGGACGACGACGAATTACGCCGCGGACGGCCCACTACCCACATTGCCTTCGACGAAGCCACTGCCATCCTCGCCGGAGATGCCCTGCAAGCGCTGGCCTTCGGCTGGCTCGCCGAGGCTCCGGGGTTATCGGAATCCGTGCGGCTGCTCATGGTCAGGGAACTGGCCCGGGCCAGTGGCCACGGAGGAATGGTTGGTGGTCAGGCCATTGATCTTGAATCGGTGGGCAAGACCCTGGCACTGGCCCAGCTTGAAACCATGCACCGGCACAAGACTGGCGCGTTGATCGAGACCAGCGTGCGGATCGGTGCCCTGACCGCGCCGTCGGTCAACGAGCAGGCTCTGGCCTCTCTTACACAGTATGCCAAGGCACTGGGCCTGGCCTTTCAGGTTCAGGATGACCTGCTGGACATAGAAGGGGACACCACGGTCATTGGCAAACCCCAGGGCTCGGATGCCGCCCGCGCCAAACCCACCTACCCCGCCCTGCTTGGCCTGGAAGGCGCCAGGGAGCACCTGGCCAATCTGCTGGAACAGGCCCAGCAAAGTTTGCAGGCGTTTGGTCCCGAAGCAGACCCCCTGCGGGCAATGGCCGATTACGTGGTGGCAAGAACCCATTGAACCCCGGCGCTCCGAAGGCGCACACTGGCCGTAAATATTTTCGTAACAACTGGCCCGCTTTGTGTGAAACAGCTTCCCCTGTTCCCTTATAATGCCAGTCAGTTACTGAACGTACCGGAAAAGACCCGAGCAGATGCAGGACACTTATATTTTCAAGGAAATCCCGTCACAGCGGCCCAATACGCCGCTTCTGGACCGGATTGACGAACCGGCCCAGCTCAGAGAGCTGGCCCCGGAACAGCTGACCCGGCTGGCCCGGGAGCTCAGGGCCTTTCTGTTATGGTCAGTGGGCCAGACTGGCGGTCATTTCGGGGCCGGCCTGGGCGTGCTTGAGCTTACCGTCGCCCTTCACTACGTCTTTGATACGCCGAGCGACCGCCTGGTGTGGGACGTCGGCCATCAGGCCTACCCCCACAAGATCCTGACCGGACGGAAAGAGTCCATGGGAAGCATCCGCCGCAAAGGCGGTCTGGCCGGCTTCCCGAAACGGGCCGAAAGCGACTACGACACCTTTGGCGTCGGCCATTCCAGCACTTCCATCAGCGCAGCGCTGGGCATGGCGATCGCAGCACGCCTGCAGCAGACCGGCCGAAAGAGCATTGCCGTTATTGGTGACGGCGCCATGACCGCCGGCATGGCGTTCGAGGCACTGAACCACGCCGGTCACCTGCACGCCGACATGCTGGTGATCCTCAACGACAATGACATGTCGATTTCCCGGAACGTTGGCGGGCTGTCCAACTACTTTGCCAAACTGCTGTCCAGTCGCACCTACAATCAGGTCCGCGATAGCAGCAAGAAGGTTCTGCAGGGAGCGCCACACCTGATGGCGCTGGCCAAGAAGACCGAGGAACACTTCAAGGGCATGATTGCCCCTGGCACGCTGTTCGAGGAACTGGGGTTCAACTACATCGGCCCGATCGATGGCCACGACCTGCCCCTGCTGGTTGAAACCCTGGAGAACATCCGCGAACTTGAAGGTCCGCAGTTCCTGCATGTGGTGACGACCAAAGGCAAGGGTTTTGCCCCGGCCGAAGCCGATCCGATCGGCTATCACGCCATCAACAAGATCGAGCCGGTTCCACCCAGTAAACCCGAACCGGTCAAGCCGAAACCGAAGAAGCCCAAATATGCCAACGTCTTCGGGCAATGGCTGTGCGATTCCGCCGAACAGGATGAGCGCGTGGTGGGCATCACCCCGGCCATGTGTGAAGGCTCGGATCTGCTGGCATTCTCACAGCGCTTCCCGGAACGCTACTTCGATGTCGCCATCGCCGAACAGCACGCAGTCACGCTGGCCGCAGGGCTCGCCTGTGACGGCGCCAAGCCGGTGGTCGCCATCTACTCGACGTTCCTGCAGCGGGCGTACGATCAACTGATTCACGATGTCGCTATCCAGAATCTGGATGTGCTGTTCGCGATTGATCGCGCAGGCCTGGTCGGTGAAGACGGTCCGACCCACGCTGGCGCTTTCGACATCAGCTACCTGCGCTGCGTGCCGAACATGGTGGTGATGACACCGTCGGACGAAAACGAAACCCGCCAGATGCTCCAGACCGGCATGCTCTACGAAGGACCGGCATCGGTGCGCTACCCCCGTGGCACGGGCCCCGGTGCCGAAATTCAACAGGAACTGACGCCGCTTGAGATTGGCAAGGGCCGCCGGATTCGCAACGGCAAAGGTGTTGCCATCCTCAACTTTGGCACCCTGCTGGCGCCTGCTCTGGAGGCAGCAGAAGCCATCGGCGCGACGGTCGCAGACATGCGTTTCGTCAAACCCCTGGATGAAGAACTGGTGCTGGAGCTGGCCGAGCAGCATGAACTACTGGTGACCCTGGAAGAAAACGCCATTGCCGGTGGTGCAGGCAGCGCCGTGACCGAATTCCTGAACAGCCGCCTGGTTACCATGCCGGTACTTCAACTGGGCCTGCCCGATACCTTTATGGACCACGGCAAGCACGGCGAGCTGCTGGCCGAATGTAGTCTGGACGCCGCAGGTATTGAATCGTCTATCCGCACGCGGATCGAGACCCTGCGCCACCAGAACCTGAAAGCCGTCAAATAGACGGAACACAAACCTGAGAATGCAAAAAAGCCCGCGGAGTTCGCGGGCTTTTTCGTATGTGGCGACAAATCCAGCTCAGATTTCGGGATCGTCGTCCTGATGGGTCTCCAGCCAGTGGCCGAGCTTGCTCTGCTTGGTATCGAGGTAGTGTTCATTGTGGGGGTTGCGGCCCACGTGCAGAGGTACCCTTTCCGTAATGTCGATGCCGTAGGAGGAGAGCGCTTTGACCTTGCGGGGATTATTGGTCATCAGCCTCAGGCTCCTGATACCGAGATGCTCCAGCATGTCTTTGCACATGCTGTAGTCACGAAGATCGGCCGCGAAACCCAAGCGCTCATTGGCCTCTACCGTATCAGCGCCCTGATCCTGCAGATGGTAGGCGCGGATCTTGTTCAACAGGCCGATTCCCCGACCCTCCTGACGCAGATACATGAGGATACCCCGACCTTCCCGGGCAATGCTGCGCAGCGCCTCTTCCAGCTGGTAGCCGCAATCACACCGCATGCTATAGAGGGCGTCGCCGGTCAGACATTCGGAATGCGTGCGGGCCAGCATGGGTTCGTCGCTATCCAGGTCACCGAGAGTCAGGGCAACGTGTTCCTTTCCGGTGTCCGGTTCTTCAAAGCCGTGCATATCAAATACCCCGAACGGGGTCGGCAACCGGCAGGTCTGGATGTAACGAACAGCCACAGTGTTTCCTCGTGGTTCAGTCAATCGGGCCGCGCATTCTATCACGGGCCCGCCCGCTTGGCGTAGTCTCGGCACTGTCGCTCCTCCGGAGTGGTCTTGGTAACCAACACTTACGAGCGCGGCGGTCCGCCAGATCAGGCTTTATCGGCGACCCAGTGGCCACTGCGGCCGCCTTTCTTCTCCAGCAGACGCACGGAATCAATCTCCATGCCACGATCGACCGCCTTGCACATGTCGTACAGCGTCAGTGCCGCCACGCTTGCCGCGGTTAACGCCTCCATCTCGACACCGGTCTGGCCGGAAAGTTTGCAGCGGGTCAGGATATGTACAGATGCCCCGTCGTCGCCCGGAGTCAGTTCAACTTTCACTGACGTCAGGTTCAGCGCATGACACAAGGGAATCAGATCATGGGTTTTCTTTGCGGCCATGATACCGGCGATGCGGGCAACAGCCAGGACATCCCCTTTGGGATGCTCACCCTCAATAATCATGTTCAGGGTTTCCGGCGCCATGCGGATGGTAGCTTCAGCGCGGGCCTCGCGTTCGGTGGCCGCCTTGTCGGTCACATCCACCATGCGGGCTTCGCCCTTGTCGTCGAGATGGGTCAGTTTACTCACGGTCTCTCCCGGAATCGGTTGTGCAAGATGGTGAAAAATGCAGGAACGACAGCATAACAGACATGGCCACGGCGTCGCTGACAAGTATCAGCTTTGCGGCCACCAGAAGCGGATTCCGGCGATGCCCTGACCGCCCCGCTGGCGAGCCTCGCGGAGATCGCCGGGCGACAAACCGCCCAGGGCAAATACCGGAAGCACCGCTTCCGACACCAGGTCGGCAAAGACCGACCATCCCAGGGTCGGCGCACCCGGATGGCTTTCGGTCGGCTGGACTGGCCCCAGGGTCACGTAGTCCGCTCCGATAGCCGTCGCATGATCGATTTCCTGCCTGTCATGGCAGGAAACCCCCAGCCAGACATCTTCCGGAACCGGTCTGGCCGAGAGTTTGTTCGCCTCGCGCCAGGGCAGGTGCAGCCCACGGGCGCCGGGTATGGCGCGGAATACCTCCGGTCCACCGTGCACAATCAGGGCGGCTCTGGCCTTTTCACAAACCGGCAACGCGTTCGCCGCCAACTCCCGATAGGCCGGCGGTCTCAACGCCGGAGCCCGGAGCAGTACCAGCGGTGGTCGAGCGGCGCTCAGACCCTCCTGAAGGTGCGCAAGGGTTGGCTCCAGGCCATTCTCGGAACCGGTGATTGCCAACTGCCGGGGCAAACGCAGAGCGCGAATGATCGGCCGGTTGGCGGCGGGGAAATCCTCATCCCGAAGCTGCTCCGGGGTCAGCCATTCCACGGGCTGCCCCTCACATCCCCTTGCTTCGCCCCCGGCAGAACTGGTTTCCCAGACGTCCAGGAAAACCCGCTTGTCGCCATAATCGTGCCGAATACCGATAACAGGCTCCAGGGAACCCGCCGGCACGTGAAGACCGGTTTCCTCGGCAATTTCGCGCACAAGCGCCGCCTGAACCGTCTCGCCAGGCTCCACCTTGCCACCGGGAAACTCCAGTAAGCCCCCTTGGTGAACGTGGTCTGGCCGTCGGGCGATCAGCACACGGCCATCACGGACGATGACCGCCACGGCAACGTGAACCTCTTTGACCGGCGTCTCTCTGGCAGACATGCTCAGGTACGATACTCGGCGTTGATAGTCACGTAATCGTGGGAGAAATCACAGGTCCACACGGTTTCCCGAACATCACCCCGCTTGAGGTCGATGGCAATGGTGATCTCTTCCCGGTCCATCACGGCCTGCCCGCGGGCTTCCGAGTAATCCTCGGCCCGGCCACCGTTGCGGACCAGGCAGACATCGCCCAGATAGATTTCAAGGGCATTGAGGTCCAGTCCTTCGACACCGGCGCGACCAACCGCCGCCAGAATCCGGCCCCAATTCGGGTCCGAGGCGAACAGTGCGGTCTTGACCAACGGCGAATGCGCCACGGTATAGGCAACGTCCAGAGCCTCCTGCTGACCGGCCGCTCCGCTGACGTCGATGGTGACAAACTTGGTTGCTCCTTCGCCGTCGCGGACAATGGCGTGGGCCAGTTCCAGATAGATTGCCTGCAAGGCCTCCCGCAGCTTCGGCAGCGCCGCGCTGGAGGCCGTGATCTCGGGGCCGGAATACTGGCCGCTGGCCATCAGCATGCAGGCGTCATTGGTAGAGGTGTCGCCATCGATAGTGATGCGGTTGAAGGACTTTTCCCCCAGTTCCGAGGCAAGCGTCTGCAGCAGTTCCGGCGCAATCCGGGCATCGGTGGCAATAAAACCGAGCATCGTCGCCATGTTGGGACGAATCATGCCCGCACCCTTGCTGATGCCCGAGATGGTTACCGTGTGACCATCCAGCTCAATCTGACAGGAAGCGCCCTTGGGGCGGGTGTCCGTGGTCATGATGCCACTGGCCGCTTCAGCCCAGCGATTCTCTACAGTGTTCGCCAAAGCCTCCGGAAGCGCGCCAACGATCTTCTGGACCGGCAACGGCTCGCCAATCACCCCCGTGGAAAACGGCAGAATTTCGGCTTCCGTGACGCCAGCCTGCTTTGCCAAGGCCTGGCAACAGGCCATAGCATCCCGCATACCTTGCTCACCCGTACCGGCGTTGGCATTGCCCGTGTTGATCAAGAGGTACCGAGGCGAGGTCTCGGCCAGATGCCGGCGGCTGAGGGTAACCGGCGCTGCACAGAACTGGTTTTTCGTGAAGATACCGGCAACCCGGCTTTCCGGGGCCAGCTCGAAAACAACCACGTCCTTACGTCCCGGCTTCTTTATACCGGCACTGGCTATGCCGACCTTGATTCCGGCTACCGGATAAAACTCAGGTAAGGTTCCCGGACCTACCGCCATTGTGCCACTCCTCTTGTCTGGGGGTGCGCTCGAGGTAACACACGACCCGCTGAAAACGAAAAAACCCGCATCCCACCAGTTGTGGCTGGCAGAGTGCGGGTTCCGATGGTGCGGTCAGTGCTCTGAATCAGCTGACCTTGCCATGACACTGCTTGTACTTCTTGCCGGACCCGCAGGGGCAGGGTTCGTTTCGACCCACCTTGCGCTCCTGTCGAACGAAGGTTTCCGGAGTCGACTGCCGGGCTTCGTCAGCCTCACCCTCACCCTGGCTCTGGGCCGTGGCGCTGGTTTCGTCGTGGCGCAGACGGGCCTTTGCGAGCTCTTCTTCCAGCTCCTGTTTGCGACGGCGCTCGACTTCTTCCATCTCCTCACGGCTCTGGACACGCACGTGGCAGAGTACCCGGGTAACATCCCGCTTCATGGTATCTAGCATGGTTTCAAACAGGTTGAACGCCTCGCGTTTATACTCCTGCTTGGGGTTCTTCTGGGCATAACCCCGCAGATGGATACCACGGCGCAGATGGTCCATATTGGAAAGATGCTCTTTCCAGAGGGTATCGAGCACCTGCAGGAACACCTGCTTCTCGAACTTGCGCATGGCCTCGGAACCGGCAATCTCTTCCTTGGCCTGGTAGGCAGCCACGATCTCGTCGAGAATCTTCTGGCGCAGGTTTTCTTCGTACAGCTTGTTGTCTTCTTCCAGCCACTTCTGAACCGGCAGATCAATCGCCATCTCTGACTGGAGCTGTGCTTCCAGCCCGGCGACGTCCCATTGTTCCGGCATACTCTGGGGCGGAATGTATTCACTGATCAGCGAATCGACAACGTCTTCCCGAATGGTCGTCACCATGTCCGAAATGTCGTCTGAAGACATGACTTCGTTGCGCTGGTCGTAGATAACCGTGCGCTGGTCGTTGGCTACGTCATCGTATTCCAGCAGGGTCTTACGCATGTCGAAGTTGCGACCTTCCACCTTGCGCTGGGATTTCTCGATCGCGTTGGTCACCATCCGGTGCTCGATGGCCTCCCCCTTCTTCATGCCCATGGCCTGCATCAGGCTCTTCACCCGGTCTGGGGCAAAGATGCGCATAAGGTTGTCTTCCAGAGACAGGAAGAACCTTGAGGAGCCAGGATCACCCTGACGCCCGGCACGACCGCGAAGCTGGTTGTCAATTCGACGGGATTCGTGACGCTCGGTACCAATGATGTGCAGACCGCCGGCCTCCAGCACCTGATTGTGACGCTCGGTCCACTCGGCCTTGGCCCTGGCAATTTCCTCTTCGGAGGGATTGTCCATGGCGGCAACTTCGTGTTCCCAGTTACCGCCCAGCACGATATCGGTACCACGGCCGGCCATGTTGGTGGCGATGGTGACCGCCCCGGGGCGGCCCGCCTGGGCAATGATATGGGCTTCGGATTCGTGCTGCTTGGCGTTCAGGATCTTGTGTTCGATCCGCGCCTTCTTGAGCAGCATGGAGAGCAGTTCGGAGGCCTCGATGGAGGCGGTACCGACGAGAATCGGACGTCCTTCGGCAGTGACATCCTTGATCTCGTCAATAATGGCGTGGAATTTCTCTTCCTGGGTCAGGTAGACCAGGTCGTTGTAATCGGTCCGCTGGATCGGCTTGTTGGGAGGAATGACCACCACATCGAGGCCGTAGATCTGGCGAAACTCGAAGGCTTCGGTATCTGCCGTACCGGTCATGCCGGCCAGCTTGTCGTACAGCCGGAAATAATTCTGGAAGGTGGTCGATGCCAGCGTCTGGCTCTCGGCCTGAATCTTGACGCCCTCTTTGGCCTCAACGGCCTGGTGCAGACCTTCACTCCAGCGACGACCCGGCATGGTACGACCGGTATGCTCGTCGACGATGACCACCTGGCCGCCCTGGACGATATAATCCACGTCTTTCTGGAACAGGTGGTGGGCCCGCAATGCTGAGTGCACATGGTGCAACAGGCTGAGGTTGGCGGCGGAATAGAGGCTCTCACCTTCCTTCAGAAGGCCACGCTCAAGCAGCAGCTCTTCAACCTTCTCGTGACCGCTTTCTGTCAGCTCGACCTGGCGGGATTTCTCATCAATGGTGAAGTCACCGGTCGGCTCTCCTTCCTCAGGCACTTCGCCCTTTTCGAGGTTGGGGATCAGTTCATTGATGGCCTGATAAAGCTTTGAACTGTCCTCGGCTGCCCCGGAGATAATCAGCGGCGTTCTGGCTTCGTCGATCAGGATAGAGTCCACCTCGTCCACGATCGCATAGTTCAGCCCGCGCTGGACCTTGTCTTCGGTACTGAACGCCATGTTGTCGCGCAGGTAGTCGAAGCCGAATTCGTTGTTGGTACCGTAGGTAATATCGGCCTGGTAGGCTGCCCGCTTTTCCTCCGCTGGCTGGCCCGAGGCCACGACACCCACCTGCATGCCCAAGAACCGATAGAGCTTGCCCATCCAGTCGGCATCACGACGGGCCAGGTAATCGTTCACGGTAACCACGTGGACACCCTTGCCGGACAACGCGTTGAGGTACACGGAAGCGGTAGCAACCAGCGTCTTGCCCTCACCGGTCTTCATTTCCGCGATCCGGCCTTCGTGCAGGGTGATACCACCGATCAGCTGGACGTCGTAATGACGCATGCCCATAACCCGGCGGCCCGCTTCACGCACGGTTGCGAAGGCTTCCGCAAGAAGCGCATCCAGGGATTCGCCTTCGTCGATCCGACGACGGAACTCCGCGGTCTTGCCCTGCAACTCGGAGTCGGACAGATTGCCATATTGCTCTTCAAGCTCGTTAATGCGCATGACCGTCTTGCGCATTCTCTTGATTTCTCTGGCGTTTTTACTGCCGAACATCTTGGTTGCAAGCTTTGTGAACATAGACCACTGCTTCTTTGATTAAACGAAGGAAGCCGGCATTCTAACCTTATTTTGTAACAGGACAAAAGGTAGGCCTCACACAGGCGCAATAAGTCGCTGATGAGGCACCGGATTCACGGATAAAAACTGGCCGGAGGCCGACTGGCGGGAAAGTGCTGACAACGGCTTGCGGGCCGGAACCGGATTAGCGGCTCGCCCGCTTGATGTAGGTTTCCGGGTTTTCAGACTTGCCATTCCGGATGACTTCAAAGTGCACGTGAGGCCCGGTGGAACGCCCTGTGCTGCCCATCAGCGCGACTACCTGGCCTTTCTGGACAACATCGCCCACCTTCACCTTGATAGTCTTGCAGTGGGCATAGCGGGTTATCAGACCATCACCATGGTCGACTTCCACGAGGTTACCGTAGCCATAGCGCTCTCCGGCATAGGTAACGACACCGCCGGCGACCGAAATAATGTCACTGCCATCCTTGCCGGCCAGATCAACACCTGCATGCCAGGTCCGCTTGCCGGTAAACGGATCGGACCGGTAACCGTACTTCGAAGACAGCCAGCCCCAGGTGATCGGGCGGCCTTCCAGGTACAGTTCGTCTTCGAGCCGCTTGCTAGAGGCCAGCTGGTCGAGCAACCGCAGTTGCTGTTCGCGGTCTTCGATTCGCCATTCCATTTCCTCAATCATCCGGGTCAGCTCAGGTGCGGAGAAGGAATCCCCGGACAAGGCATCTTCTGGCCCGCCGACTGCAGCCGGCTGATCGAAGTTGAATTCGTCGCTGGCCACCAGGCCGGATTCAACAAACCGCTGGCCCAGCGCATCCAGCCGCAGGAGACGGCCCTGGATCTCACCGAGACGAAGAGTCAGCGCATCCACCTGTTGCTGGACGTTCTCCTCGATACTGGCCAGTTCTGCCTTCTGGTCTGCCAGCTTCTGCTTCCACTCGGCGACCAGCTCGGAGTTGGTGGGCTCTCTGGCCTCTACCTGCTGCACAGCCATTTGATACCCTGCCCAGCCGGCCGCGACCAGCAGGGAGAGCACGAGGAACAGCAAGCAGGCAGCAAGCGTGCTGTTGATCGACAGCACACGGGACTTTCCGTGGCGTTTGCCAACGAGAATAATGTTCATATCATCATCTGGTTTCATCGTTGAGCCGCAACCGCATCCTGTAGTGTTGCGCCCCGGAAAAATCCGAAGGGGGTCTGCCATCCTTTGGCAACAGCTACATACTGAAAAAATTGCAGCGCCCGGTAGACATACTCATTTATCACAATGTAAAACGAGTGTAATACAGGCACTACGCATAAACCGTGCCGAAGTGTAACCAATCGTAAACGCAGCCGTCGAGTAAAAACGCCGCCATGAAACGCAAAAGCGAGCAAAAAATGACCTTCGACAAGCTTGGCAGAACCCCGGTACTGAAGGATCTTGTGGCAAAGGCCGAGCTCCATCGACAGGCGGAAGGAGAAGTCCTGGCCGCCCTGCCGAGCGAGCTGGTCAACGGGACACGCTTTGTCAGCTGCAAGGACGGAGAGCTGGTCCTGACCACCGAAACCGCGGGTAAAGCGAGTCAGATCCGGTTCCGCCAGCACGAAATCATGGAAAAGCTGCGAGAGAACGAACTGTTCCGGTTCGTCTGGAAACTGAAGGTCAAGGTTGCACCGCCCAGATTTCGGGAAAAACCGGTGTTCAAAAAAGAACCCTTGAGCAAAGAAAATGCCCGGCTCCTCAAAGAGGAGGCCGGGCACACGAAGGATAAAGCATTACGCGAGGTTCTCGAAAAACTCGCTAGCCACGTCCGGGATTAAAGCGTCCTGCTTCAGCCCGCCGCCAGCACAGGCTTCATATAGGAAATCGGGGCAGTGGCCTCGTCATCAAAGGTAACCACTTCCCAGGCATCCTCTTCTGCCCTGAGCTTGCGCAACAGCTTATTGTTCAGATCGTGGCCGGATTTGATCCCCCGGAACTCACCAATCAGGCTGTTGCCCAACTGATAGAGATCGCCGATGGCATCAAGCAGCTTGTGCTTCACAAATTCGTCGTCATAGCGCAGACCGTCTTCGTTGAGGATCTTGTAGTCATCAACAACGATGGCGTTGTCCACACTGCCGCCGAGAGCAAGGTTCATGGCACGCAATTTTTCGATGTCACGCATGAACCCGAAAGTCCGAGCGCGACTCACTTCCTTGACAAAGGAGGTGCTGGAAAAATCGACGGTTGCTGTCTGGGCGCGGCCCTTGAACACGGGGTGATCAAAGTCGATACCGAAGCTCACCTTGAAGCCTTCGAAAGGCAGCAGGGTGGCCTTCTTGTCGCCTTCCTCAACCGTTACCTCACGCTTGATGCGAATGAAACGCTTGGCTGCATCCTGCTCGGCAATGCCGGCGGACTGCAGAAGGAACACAAAAGGACCGGCAGAGCCGTCCATGATGGGCACTTCCGCGGCACTTAGTTCGACGAAACAGTTATCAATCCCGAGACCAGCCATGGCCGAGAGCAAATGCTCCACAGTCGCCACACGGACACCGTTTTTCACCAGCGTCGTGGACAGCATGGTCTCACCTACATTTTCCGCGCAGGCACGAATCTCAACCATCGGGTCAAGATCGGTACGGCGGAAGATGATACCGGAGTCCACCGGGGCAGGCTTGAGGGTCAGGTAGACCTTCTCACCCGAGTGCAAGCCAACACCGGTGGCACGGATGGTGTTTTTAAGTGTCCGTTGTCTGATCATCGGTACATAATTCCGTCACAAAAAGGCGATATTCTAGGCAAAAATCTGCCCGGAGAATATCAGAAAATAAGACTGAATACCATTTAACCAATCCGTTGTTGCTGAATGTTCATCCAGCATCCAACTCATGGCAATCAGTGCACGTATTTACCGGATGCCGGGTTCCATGTTTCGCACAAGAACCACAACCGGATCACAATTGCACCAGATTATCAGTCAGCCTGCCGACGGAGGAATGCGGGAATATCGAGATAGTCGACACCCTGCTCCTCGCTATCCTTGCTCTGGTCGATAGCCACGTTTCCATGGGAAACGGCCCGGCGACGCAGAACAGCGGGACGATCCAGCTGGTTGTAATCGGTTTTTCCATCCAGAGTGCGGGTATTGTCCACCACCTTGGTCGGCTTCTCACGATCACCACCCAGGCCGGTCGCAACAACCGTTACCTTCAGTTCGTCGGTCATTTCCGGATCAATAACGGTACCGACAACAACGGTGGCAGAGTCAGAAGCAAACTCACGCACAATGTCGCCAACCTCGGAGAATTCGCCCAGGTTGAGATCCATGCCCGCGGTAATGTTGACCAGAATACCCTTGGCACCCTGCAGGTTGATGTCTTCGAGCAGCGGGCTGCGAACGGCCGCTTCGGCGGCTTCCCGCGCACGATTTTCACCCGTGGCACGGGCGGTGCCCATCATCGCCATACCCATTTCGGACATGACCGTCTTCACGTCGGCGAAGTCGACGTTGATCATACCGTTGCGGGTAATCAGATCAGCGATGCCCTGAACTGCGCCCAGAAGCACATCGTTAGCTGCGGCAAATGCGTCCAGCAGGCTGGTTTTCTTGCCCATGACCGCCAGCAGCTTTTCATTGGGAATGGTAATCAGGGAGTCGACGCTTTCTTCCAGCTCTTTCAGACCGGATTCAGCAACGCTCATGCGCTTGCCGCCTTCGAACATGAAAGGCTTGGTGACCACGGCAACGGTCAGGATGCCCAGTTCGCGGGCTACTTCCGCTACGATCGGCGCGGCACCGGTACCGGTACCACCGCCCATGCCCGCGGTAATGAAGACCATATCCGCGCCCTTGATGGCTTCGGCGATACGATCGCGGTCTTCCAGGGCAGACTGGCGACCGACTTCCGGATTGGCGCCGGCACCCAGCCCCTTGGTGATGTTGCCACCGAGCTGGATGATCTGACGCGCGTCCATATCGGTCAGCGCCTGGGCGTCCGTGTTGGCGCAGATGAATTCCACACCTTCGATGTCGCTGTTAAGCATATGGCGCACGGCGTTGCCGCCACCACCGCCTACACCGACGACTTTAATGACAGCGTTTTGCTGGACATTATCGACGAGTTCAAACATTTCCCCTACTCCTTCGTGCTGTTTTCAGCCCTTGTTCCGGGCTGTTTGTTCGAGATTGTGTTTTCGAGATACCTTCGTGTACTACCCGCCCGGCCCCGTCAGAAATGACCGGTAAACCAGGCTTTCATGCGCTCAAACAGCGAGGGTGCATCTTCACCCTTGAGCACCGGTGCCCGCCCCAGATCCATCTGGCGGAAACCATGAATCAACAACCCAACGCCAGTGGCGTAGATCGGATTGTTGACTACCTCCGTCATGCCGGAAACCGCCTGCGGACAGGCCAGCCTTACCGGCATGTGGAAGATCTCTTCGGCCAGCTCCACCACGCCTTCCATGGTGGAGGAACCGCCGGTTATCACGATGCCTGCCGGAATGAGGTCTTCAAATCCGGACCGGCGCAACTCTGACTGAACCAGGGTGAACAGCTCCTCGTAGCGCGGTTCCACCACCTCCGCCAGGGCCTGCCTGGACAGATCGCGCGGCGCGCGATCGCCAACACTGGGCACCTTGATGGTTTCATCCGCACCGGCCAGCTGGGTCAGTGCACAGGCATACTTGATCTTGATTTCTTCAGCATTCTGGGTCGGTGTGCGCAGCGCCATGGCAATGTCGTTGGTCACCTGGTCGCCGGCGATCGGAATCACCGCCGTGTGCCGGATAGCACCGCCGGTAAACACCGCAATATCCGTGGTGCCACCACCGATATCCACCACGCAGACACCCAGCTCTTTCTCATCCTCGGTGAGAATGGCGTGGCTGGATGCCAGCTGCTCCAGGATGATGTCATCCACCTCAAGCCCGCAGCGCTTCACGCATTTCTCTATGTTCTGGGCAGCATTGACCGCGCAGGTCACCAGATGAACCTTTGCCTCCAGGCGCACACCGGACATGCCCATGGGTTCCTTGATGCCTTCCTGGCTGTCGATCACGAACTCCTGGGGCAGAATATGGAGAATCTTCTGGTCTGCAGGAATCGCAACCGCCTGGGCGGCGTCAATGACCCGGTCTATATCGGCCTGGGTGACCTCACGGTCACGGATTGCAACAATGCCGTGGGAATTCAGGCTCTTGATGTGGCTGCCGGCAATACCCGCATACACCGAGTGAATGCGGCACCCGGCCATCAATTCCGCCTCTTCCACCGCGCGCTGAATTGCCTGGACGGTGGTTTCAATATTCACCACCACTCCACGCTTGAGGCCCCGGGAAGGATGGGAACCAATGCCCACCACTTCGATGGTGCCGTCCATCTTGCGCTTGCCGACAATCGCAACCACCTTCGAGGTTCCGATATCGAGGCCGACAATCATGTTTTCCGTTTCAACCGATGACATGTGTTCCACCAAACCGTAGGTCTGAATTAACCGTTGCTATGATTTTGGGCTGGAGGCTGTCTCGACAGCCTTCCACTTGACCGCCACACCGTTGGTGTAGCGGGCATCTACCCGACTGACTTCGTCCGACCTTGCTGCCAGTCGGTTTTCATAAACCGTGATAAACCGATCAAACCGTTGCGCCACCTGATCGCGGCCAAGCACCACCTCGATGCCGTTGGCCAGCTGCAGGGTCCACGCACCCCGGTGTTCCAGCGTCAGGCCTGAAAATCCAAGCCCCCGGGCGACCAGCTTGTCGCTCATGTCCCGCGCCATATCGATCACATCCCGCACCCTTTCATCCGGCCCTGCGAGTCGTGGCAACCGACCCGCAACTTCGGGATTCGCCGGCGCGAACAGCTCACCGGTGCGGCTTACGAGACGTCCATCGGTCCAGTAAGCCAGGGGTTTCTTCTCCCTGATATCGATCACCAGGCGATCCGGCCATACCCGACGCACCGCCGCGGACGCAACCCAGGGCCGACGTTCCAGGCTGTCTTTGATTTCCGAAAGATCCGTGGCGAAATAGCTCTTGCCGATCCAGTCGCCAGCGGCGCGCTCAATGGCGACCCGGCTATCGCCCACAAATTCTCCCTTCACATCGACGGCAAGGATCTGCTGATCCATGGCGCCCAGCACCTTGCCAGTGCCCCAGGGCACCAGTGCAGCCAACAGTACAATCACCGCGCCCATGCCCACCTGGAGCCAGGGTACAGCTGCCAGCACACCCTTCAACACGCCAAACCGGTCCCGCTCGGGACCGAGGGACGTTGCCCCCCGGCGTCGCGGGGGCTCGGACGGAGTCGCCCGGCTCCGGATCAGCAGTGTTTCAAGCATTGGCGTCCTCCAGACTGTCTTTCAGTATCCGGACCACCAGCTCTTCGAAGCTGATGCCTGCGGCTTTCGCAGCCATGGGCACAAGACTGTGGTCGGTCATACCGGGCACGGTATTGACCTCCAGCAGCCAGAACTTGCCGTCGCTGTCCTGCATGATGTCGACCCGACCCCAGGTCCGACAGCCAACAACCCGGAAGGCCTCCAGTGCCAGGTGCTGAAGGCGAACTTCGTCTTCAGGCGCCAGACCACAGGGAATGCGATACCGGGTATCGTCTGCCAGGTACTTGGCCTCGTAATCGTAAAAAACGTGCTCGGTGCTTGCGCTCAGGCCAATGGCCGGAAGCGCCCGATCCTGCAACAGGCTGACGGTGAACTCCGGCCCTTCGATCCACTCCTCCACCAATACCAGATTGTCCAGCGCGGCGGCGGCTTCGTAGGCGTCAGCCAGTTCGGCCGCCGTGTGTACCTTGCGGATGCCGATGCTGGAGCCTTCCCGGGAAGGTTTCACACTCAAGGGTGCCCGCAGTTCACCAATGATCTGTTCGGCCTGATCTGCTCCGGACATGGTGCGGAACTTTGGCGTTGGCAGGCCACAGCCTTCGAACACGTACTTGGTTCTCAGCTTGTCCATGGCCAGTGCCGAGGCCAGCACATCGCTGCCGGTGTAGGGAATACCGGCCTGCGAGAGGATGGCCTGCAAGGTACCGTCCTCGCCTCCACGACCGTGCAGCGCAATGAACACCCGGTCAAAATCAGGGTTGTCGACGGTTCTCAGCAGGCAACCGCGGACGTCCACGGCAAACGCATCCACGCCGGCTGACACCAGCGCCGCCAGTACCGCTTTGCCACTTTTCAGGGACACTTCCCTTTCAGCGGAATCTCCACCCATGAATACGGCCACCCGACCGAGCGACCGAACGAGCTCCGGGTCGGCCTGATAAGCCTGTGGTTCCACATGATGCATGTCACTCACCAGCTATCACTCCCGCGGCTGCCAGCCGCGCTGCCACGCCGCCAATATCGCCGGCGCCCTGGGTTATCAGCAGATCACCGTCCTGCAGCACATTGGCCAGCAGGGACTCGATTTCCAGGTTGTCCTCAACAAATACCGGTTCCACCTGCCCGCGCTGGCGAATACTGCGACACAGGGCCCGACCATCGGCCCCCGGAATCGCCGGTTCGCCGGCGGAATACACGTCCATTAAAAGCAGGCCGTCCACTTCCGAAAGCACCCGGACAAAGTCTTCATAAAGATCGCGGGTCCGCGTAAAGCGGTGCGGCTGGTAAAGCATGACCAGACGCCGGTCGGGCCAGGCATCATGTGCAGCCCGGATAACAGCCTCTACCTCCGTCGGGTGGTGACCGTAATCGTCCACCAGGGTGACCGTGCCCTTGGGGGTCTGGTAATCGCCGTAAACCTGGAACCGGCGGCCGACACCGGCAAATCCGGCCAGCCCGCGGCAGATCGCATCATCGGCAACGCCTTCGTCTGTGGCCACGGCTATGGCCGCCAGCGCGTTCAGCACGTTATGACGGCCCGGCATTTTCAGCTCGAACGTAAGGTCGCTGCGCCCGGCCGGACGCTTCACCACAAAGTGGGTCCGCAAACCGTCGGAATTGATGCTTTCGGCCCGGTAATCCGCCTCCGGGTTGTCAATTCCGTATGTGATGATGGCCCGGGATATCCGGGGGATGATCTCCTGAACGTAACCGTCATCGACGCACATCACCGCAACACCGTAAAACGGCAGGTTGTGCAGAAAGTCCACAAAGGTCTGCTTCAGCTTCTCGACATCGCCGCCATAGGTATCCATATGGTCCGCTTCGATGTTGGTCACCACTGAAATCACCGGCGTCAGATGCAGGAAGGACGCATCACTCTCGTCGGCCTCCGCCACCAGATAGCGGGAACCGCCCAACTGAGCGTTAGTGCCGGCGCTGTTCAGCTTGCCGCCAATCACGAAAGTCGGATCCAGGCCCGCCTCACCCAGAATGGATGCAATCAGGCTGGTGGTTGTGGTCTTGCCATGGGTTCCAGCAACGGCGATGCCGTGGCGATAGCGCATGATTTCCGCCAGCATTTCTGCCCTGGGTACAATCGGCACCCGACGACTGCGGGCCGCCACGACTTCCGGGTTTTCCGCAGACACCGCTGAAGACACCACAACCACATCGGCACTGGCGCTGTTCTCTTCCCGGTGACCGATCTGCACTTCTACGCCCATACCCTTGAGACGATCGGTAACCGCCCCTTCTTTCAGATCCGATCCGGAAACGTCGTAGCCCTGATTCTTGAGAACCTCGGCGATGCCGCTCATCCCCGCACCACCAATCCCCACAAAGTGGATGTGACGGATCCGGCGCATTTCAGGCACCTGATAGACCAGGGGCGGATTATTTGCATCAGCCATTGGCGGCCTCCAGACAGTAATTCACGACTCTCTCCGTTGCATCAGGGCGGGCCAATGTTCGGGCGGCCTTCGCCATTTTGTTTACCCGGTCACGATTCCGGGCCAGATCACCCAGGGTTTCCGCAAGCACCGCCGGGGTCATTTTTGCCTGTGGAATCAGAATGGCTGCCTTCGCCGACACCATTTGTTGCCCGTTTTTCGTCTGGTGATCATCCACGGCGTGGGGAAACGGCACCAGCACAGCGCCGATACCCGCGGCGCACAATTCCGAAACGGTCAACGCGCCTGCCCGGCACAGCACCAGGTCGGCCCACTGATAGGCCTCGGCCATGTCCTTGATGAACGGCTCAACGGCCGCCTCCACGCCATGCTCCTCATAGGCCTGCTTCGCCGCCTCGGCATGGCGCTCACCACACTGGTGGCGGACCACGGGCCGATCACCTTCCGGCAACATGGCCAGCGCCTCGGGGAGCTGCTCATTAAAGACCTGCGCGCCGAGACTGCCGCCGATCACCAGCAGCCTGAGAGCACCTTCACGGTCCGCCAGGCGCTTTTCCGGAACGGGCAAGGAGGCGAGGTCTTCCCGCACCGGATTGCCGGTACAGCGGGTAACCACTTTCGGCCCGAAGCTACCCGGAAAAGCCTCGAGCACGGTTTCTGCAAACCTGACCAGGATGCGGTTGGTCATTCCGGCAATCGCGTTCTGTTCATGAATCACCAGCGGCGTAAGGTTCAGCCAGGCGGCAACACCACCGGGCCCGGTAACAAATCCGCCCATGCCTACAACGCAATCCGGGCGAATCCGGCGCAGGATGGTGAAGGCTTCACCCAGCGCCCGCATCAGCCGGAACGGCGCCAGCAAGAGAGCGAGCTTACCCTTGCCCCGCAAACCGGAAATATGAATCAGTGACAGCGGGATATCGGTTTCGCCGATCAGTCTCTGTTCCATTCCGCCACTGGCTCCGAGCCAGTACACCTGGTGACCACGAGCCTCAAGCGCCCGAGCCGTTGCCAGGGCCGGGAACACGTGCCCGCCGGTACCGCCGGCCATCATCAGGAAGCGACGCTGTTCAGTCATACACCGCACCTCCCCGCGTCTTCGGACCGGTTTTCTCTCGGGCCAGCTTTTCCTGATCCAGGCGCTCCATTTCCACACGGGCAAGAACGCCAATGCAGATACAGGTAATCATCAGACTGGATCCACCGTAGCTCACCAGCGGCAGAGTCAGCCCCTTGGTTGGCAGAAGCCCGGTGCTAACCGCCATGTTGATGCCTGCCTGCAGGCCAATCAGCAGGGTCAGCCCATAGGCAAAACAGGCGCCGAACGGCATGTCCGCCTTCTCGGCCCGGCGGGCAATGACGAATCCGGTCACCACCAGCAGGGTGAACAGACTGAGTACCAGCAAGGATCCCAGGAGACCGAATTCCTCAGCGATAATGGCGAAGATAAAGTCGGTGTGGGCCTCCGGCAGATAGAACAGCTTCTGGATGGAGTTACCCAGGCCGACACCACCCCAGTCTCCGCGACCGAAGGCAATCAGGGACTGGGTCAACTGGTAACCGCTGTCGAACTGGTCTTTCCAGGGATCGAGATAGCTGACAACCCGTTTCAGACGGTAAGGCTGGGTAACGATCAGAATGGCACCCAGGACCACCAGCGTGCCGATCAGGGGCACGAACCGGCTCAGCCGGACACCGCTCAGGAAAATCATCCCCGCCGCTGCCGTCACCAACACCACAGTGGCACCGAAGTCCGGCTGAATAACCAGCAGAACCGATGCCAAACCGAGGACGACCAACGGCTTCAGGAAACCAGGCCAGGTATTGAGCAGTTCATCCCGGCGACGGACCACGTAGCCGGCCAGGTAGGCAATCAGACAGAGCTTCGCCACTTCCGAAACCTGGACGTTGAACAGACCAAACGGGATCCAGCGGGTGGAGCCGTTTACGGTACGTCCCAGCGGCGTAAGCACCAGAACAAGGGCCAACAGACCGATACCCAGGAGCAGCCAGCCACTGCGCTCCCACCAGGCCACCGGAACGTTGACGGCGACCAGCGCCAGCAGGCAACCAAGACCGGCAAACATCAGCTGGCGAATCACATAGTGGTAGCTGTTACCCATGGTTTCAGCGGCCATATCCATGGATGCCGAGGAAATCATGACAACGCCCATCACCAGCAATGCGACCGAACTGATCACCAGCATGGGCAGAGGCTGAACCTCGCCAAGCCATTGGTTCCGGTTCTGGAGTGGAAGATCTGCGTGCATCACAGGGCCTCCACCAGAGAACGAAACTGGTCACCGCGATCAAGATAGTCGCGGAACATGTCAAAGCTGGCGCATGCCGGCGAGAGCAACACCCGGTCTCCGGGCATGGCCAGTTCGGCAGAGCGGGAAACCGCCTCGGCAAGGCTACCTACCCGGTGTACCGGAATACCGCTGCCCAGCACATCGGCGATGGCCGGCGCATCACGCCCGATCAGCAGCACGGCCCGGCAATGCAGGGCGATGGGCGCTTCCAGGGCGGTAAAATCAGCCCCTTTGCCATCACCACCGGCAATCAGCACCACTCTGCCCTTGTCCGGGGCAAGGCTTTCAATAGCGGCGACCGTGGCGCCGACATTGGTTCCCTTGGAATCGTTGATGAAGTCCACATCCTTCAGCCGGCGCACGAATTCACAGCGATGCGGCAGCCCCGGAAATTCCCGCGCTACCCTGAGCATCACATCCATGGGCAGCCCGGCGGCATGGCCCAGTGCCAGAGCAGCCATCACGTTGCTGATGTTGTGATGACCCATCAGCTTCAACTCGCTGGCCAGCAAGAGGTTATCAAACCCGAAGGTAATCCAGGTGCCCTGGTCATCGTCCCGGGTGCTGAACGTCTCCGGATTCACCCGATGGAAGCCGAAACACAGGAACCTCAGGTTGTCCCTTGCCATGGGTGTGCTCAAGGCATCGTCCAGATTAACAATGGCGTTCTTGCAACCCCGGAATATCCGCTGCTTGGCCTGGAAATACGCCATCTTGTTGGGGTAACGGTCCATGTGGTCGTCACTGAGGTTGAGCACCGTTGCCGCAAGGGCGTTCAGCTCGTCCGTGGTCTCAAGCTGGAAACTCGAAAGCTCGAGCACATACAGGTCTGCGCCCTGGCCAAGAAGATCAAGGGCCGGGGTACCGATATTGCCGCCAACGGCGACGTTCCGGCCCGCCGCTCTGGCCATCTCACCCACCAGTGTGGTGACGGTGGTTTTGCCATTGGAGCCTGTGATCGCGACGATCGGCGCATCGGCAGCCTCGGCGAACAGATCAATGTCACCCCGGATTCTTGCTCCCTGGCGGGCGGCAGCTGCAATGGCTGGTTCGGCAATGCTGATTCCCGGGCTGACCACCAGTTCGTTGAAACCGGCAAACAGCTCTGCGTCAAAGGTCCCGAGGTGTACCGGAATATCCGGCCAACCGACCTTCAGCTGATCAAGACCCGGAGGAGCCGTGCGGCTATCGGCCACAGCAACGTCCCGCCCCTGTTCGGACAGATAGCGCACGCAGGAAAGCCCGGTTTTACCGAGCCCTACGATCAGTGTGCGACGATCCGAAACAATGACACTCATAGTTGCAGCGCTTTCCTATCTCAGTTTCAGACTGGCAATGCCAATCAGGACCAGAACGACCGTGATAACCCAGAACCGGACAATCACTCGTGGCTCCGGCCAGCCTTTCAGTTCAAAGTGGTGATGCAGCGGCGCCATGCGGAATATCCGCCGCCCGGTCAGACGGAAGGACGCTACCTGCAGGATCACCGACACGGTTTCCATCACGAACACACCGCCCATGATGAACAGCACTATTTCCTGGCGAACAATCACCGCGACCACACCCAGGGCGGCACCGAGGGCCAAGGCGCCCACATCCCCCATGAAAACCTGAGCCGGGTAGGTGTTGAACCAGAGGAAACCAAGCCCGGCGCCAACGAGTGCGCCGCAGAATACGATAAGCTCCCCGGTGCCCGGGAGATGCGGGATCAACAGGTAATTGGCGAACTGGGCGTGGCCGGACAGGTAAGCGAAGATACCAAGCGCTCCGGCGACCATCACCGTTGGCATGATTGCCAGACCATCCAGGCCGTCGGTCAGGTTGACGGCGTTGCTGCTGCCAACGATCACGAAATAGGTGAGCAGAATGAACAGCACCGGGCCAAGGGTGAGGGATACCTGCTTTACAAAGGGCACATACAGAGACGTCTCCTGGGGCAAGGCGGAACTGAAGAACAACACTACAGCCGCCGTAGCGCCGATAACCGACTGCCAAAAATACTTCCAGCGGGCCGGCAGGCCCCGCGGGTTACGTTCCACGACTTTGCGATAGTCATCAACCCAACCGATTGCGCCGAACAGGAGCGTCACCAGCAGGGTGACCCAGACGTAGCGGTTACCAAGATCCGCCCAGAGCAGCGTACTGATGCCAATGGCCACCAGGATCAGTGCGCCACCCATAGTCGGGGTGCCAGCTTTGCTGAGATGGGTTTGCGGACCGTCATCTCTCACCGCCTGACCAATCTGGTACTGGCTCAGCTTGCGGATCATCACGGGGCCGATGATCAGCGAAATCAGCAGCGCGGTGAGTGTGCCCAGAATTCCACGCAGGGTCAGGTACTGAAACACCGTCAGTGCGGAGAAATACTGTGATAGGACCTCTGTCAGCCAGAGCAGCATGAGTTATTCACCTTTTCTTTAATTCCCTCCACCACACGCTCCATGGCGGAACTGCGAGAACCCTTGACCAGCACTGTCAATGGTGTGTTTTTATCCCCAATCGCCGATTCAACGGCCTGCTCATGGCTCAGCCCGAGTTCCGTGGACTCGCCAAACCCGTCGGCATAACCTTCACAACCCGGCCCCACGGTAATCAGTCGATCGATACCATGCTCCCGGGCGCACACTCCAACTTCCCTGTGCAACGCATTTGCCTTGGCGCCAAGCTCTGCCATGGCACCGAGTACAGCAATCTTCTGACCTGCACGGCCGGCCAGCACGCCGAGCGCGGCTTTCATGGACGACGGGTTGGCGTTGTAACTGTCGTCAATCAGCGTCATTTCCGGCGACAACTCCAAGACCTGAAGCCGCCCTTTCACCGACGCAACACTGGCCAGCCCTGCAACAATCGCCTGATCACTGGCACCCAACTCACGGGTTGCCGCGATGGCAAGCAGCATGTTGGTGATGTTGTGATCGCCCTCCAGGCCCAGCGTGACCCGGCATAGCCAGCCGTTCGGGCCGCTGACCTGAAAGGTTCTGGTTCTGGTTCCGGCGTCCTGGCCCTCAATGACTGCGTGATAATCCGCCTCGGCGCCGAGACGGCTGACACCTGCGACGCGGCGGGCCCCGGCTCGGGTGCGCCACTGCGCGAAGGCCGGATCGTCACCGTTGAGCACCATCAGCCCGTCTGACGCGACGCCGTCAATGATTTCGCCCTTGGCCAGGACAATGTTCTCGTAGCTGCCAAACCCTTCCAGATGGGCCTCGCCAGCATTCGTGAGAATGGCAACGCGGGGCTTTGCCAGGGCGACGGTATGGGCAATTTCACCCAGCCCACTGGCACCCAGTTCAATCACGCCGTACTGGTGTTCCGGAGAAAGGCCGAACAGCGTAAGCGGAACACCGATGTGATTGTTCAGGTTGCCTTTCGTTGAAAGTGTCTTGCCCATCTGCGAGAGAATGGCGGCGCACATCTCCTTGACGGTGGTCTTGCCGCTGCTGCCAGTGATCGCGAGGATGGCCGCTGTGCTTTCTTCACGGTTGGCGGCCGCTAGCCGGGCAAGGGCCTCCAGCGTGTCATTCACTACCAACTGAGGCAGAGCCAGGTTGGTATCAGGCGTATCGACCACCAGGCCAACTGCACCTTTATCCATGGCCTGTTGCAGGAAACGGTGGCCATCGAAATTTTCGCCGCGCAGGGCCACAAACAGCTGGCCAGGTTGGAGGGTGCGGGTATCAGTGGAAACCCCGGCGAAGCTCACCGATGCAAGGTCGCCCGAAGCGCACTCGGCGCTCAGCCAACCCTTGGCTTCCGCCAGCGAAAAGGCGCGCATCATGCCACACCCCCATTGAGTTTCAAGACGTGGCGAACCTGCTCCGCATCACTGAACGGGTATTTCTGGCCGGCGATTTCCTGATAAGCCTCGTGGCCTTTCCCTGCGATCAGAACTACGTCGTTTGGCGTGGCCGAGCGGATCGTCGACTGAATGGCCTCGGCCCGGTCATGGATGACAGAGACCCGGGCAGCGTCCGTGAAACCGGCGAGGATGTGCCGCGCAATTGTTTCGGGGTCCTCACTGCGGGGATTGTCATCAGTAACGACCACCCGATCTGCAAGCCTCTCGGCTTCCCGTGCCATTTCCGGACGTTTACCGGCATCACGGTCACCGCCGCAACCAAACACGCACACCAGTTCACCGGTAACGTGCGGACGCAGTGCTGTCAGAGCATTGGCGAGGGCATCCGGGGTGTGGGCGTAATCGACCACCACCCTGACACCATTAGCACCCACAAACCGCTCCAGCCTGCCCGGTGGCGGTGTGAGCCGACCCACAGCCTGCTGCACGCGCTCGATCGGCACGCCAAGCGTCAGAACCGTTGCCATAGCCGCCAACACATTGCTCGCGTTGAAACTTCCCATCAGCGGAACCGAGACAACAAACCGGCTCCACTCGCCATCGACCTCAGCTTCAAAGCCTTCGTCGGTTGGTCGGAATTCCCGTAACCAGAGCTCGGTCTGGGCCTCGTGCAGGCTGTAGCGCACGCGATCACATTTGCCGTCCAGCTGTTCGAAGAGCTGTCGACCAAATGGATCGTCAAAGTTGATTACCGAAAAATGCAGCTCTTCACGCTGGAAAAGCTGCGCCTTGGCGGCACCATAGGCTTCCATGGAACCGTGATAATCCAGATGATCCCGGGTCAGATTCGTGAATACAGCGCCGGTCATCGAGAGGTTATCCACGCGGCCCTGATCAAGGGCATGGGAGGACACCTCCATCACGGCTGCCCGACCTTCCTGTTTCACGATCCGGGACAGCACCCGGTTAACCTGAACCGCATCCGGTGTCGTATGCGTCGCAGGCTGCAGGGCGCCGGGCATGCCATAGCCCAGGGTGCCGAGGATGCCGCAGGGCGTTCCCGTTTCCTTGAGCAGCTGTGCGACATACTGGCAGACCGACGTCTTGCCATTGGTTCCGGTCACGCCAATCAGGCGAAGTCGTTGCGACGGATGCTCGAAAAAGCGATCAGCGATTCGCCCCACCAGACTGCGTAGGCCAGCGACAGGTACGATCAAGGCACCGTGGTGTTCGGTGCACTCTCCCGCCTGCTGCGCTTCCAGGAGGATGACCGTTGCGCCCGCTGCAATGGCCTTATCGACATAGAAGTCAGCCGGCGTTCGGGCGCCCGAGAGGGCGATAAAGGCATCGCCGGAGGCAACTTCCCGACTGTCGGTTTTCAGTCCGTGGATGGTCACGTCGAACACCGACGGAACCGCTACGATACCCTGCAATAACGTGCTGAGAGATGTGATGCACATAGGCCTACCCTCGCTCTCCGGATGCAGAAGCAGCCATTTCGGCCTCTCCCACTTCCAGTTCAGGCTTCACATTCAACAGTCGCAGTGCGTCACTCATCACCCGTGAGAATACTGGCGCGGCCACTTCACCACCGTAGTATTCTCCGGACTGCGGCGCATCAACGGCCACAACCGTAACCAGCCTGGGGTTATCAATAGGCGCCATACCGGCAAAAATCGCCTTGTACTGGCTATCCTCGTAACCCTGGGCCCCAACAAGATGAACAGTCCCGGTCTTGCCGCCGGCCGAGTAGAATCCAGGCTGTGCCCGCTTACCGGTACCCCTTGAAACGGCCTCGCGCAGCATATTGCGAACCTGGAGGGTGACCTGCTCCGAGAGCACTCGCTGCCCCTCCGGCTTCTTGTTCTGCCGGACCAGGCTCAGGGGATAGCGCACGCCACCATTGGCGATCACCATATAGGCCTGGGCCAGTTGAAGAGCGTTCACGCTCATACCGTATCCGTAGGACAGTGTCGCCTCTTCCACGGGGCGCCACTTGGGCGGCGATGGCAATACACCCACGGCTTCGCCGGGAAAACCGATCCCCGTTGGCTGGCCAAGCCCCAGACGGGCGTAGAGATCACGAATCACATCGCCGCCAAGGTCGGTAGCAATCCGGCTGATTCCGACGTTGCTGGACTTGACGATGATCTCGGTCATATCCATGACGCCATAGTTGCGATGATCCCGGATGGTGAAACGACCGAAACGGCGAAAACCCGGGTTGGTATCAATGGTGCTGTTAACCGAGTAGCTGCCGGATTCCAGCGCCGCCGCCATGGTGATCGGCTTCATGGTTGAGCCTGGCTCGAACAGGTCGGTGATAGCCTTGTTTCGAAGATTTTCCGCTGCGAGCTGACTGCGGTCATTGGGGTTATAGGACCCCTGGTTGACCATCGCCAGGACCTCACCGGTATCAACGTCGAGCATGACCAGCGTACCCCCTCTGGCATTATGAGCCGCCACCACAGCCTTGAGTTCCCGATAGGCCAGGTACTGGAGGCGCAGGTCGATGCTGAGGGCGAGGTTCTGGCCGGGGCTGGCATCGCGAATCAGGGTCAGATCCTTGATAACCCGGCCGCGGTTGTCTTTCAGGACCCGCTTCCGGCCGGTTTCACCGGACAGCCACTGGTTGTAGGCGAGCTCGATCCCTTCCTGCCCGCGTTCGTCGATGTCGGTGAAGCCCACAACGTGAGCAGTCACTTCGCCGGCGGGGTAATAGCGACGGTACTCCTGACGGGTGTATATCCCGTCAATCTCCAATTCGAGAACCTTTCTGGCCAGATCCGGCTGAACCTTGCGGCGCAGATAGATGAATTCCCGCCCGGAGTATTCTTCGAGACGCTGCCGAAGAGAGGCTTCATTGATATCGAGCAGCCGCGCAAGGTTGGTGAGTCGCGCCTCGGAGGGATTGGCTTCAGAAGGATTCGCCCAGATGGTCTGCACTGGCGTGCTGACGGCCAGAGGCTCGTCATAACGATCGGTGACAACACCACGATGAGCATCAATACTCTCAACCCGGATCGTACGGACATCACCCTGCTTGCGCAGGAAATCATTATCTACGACATGGAGATCGACCAGGCGCCAGCCAAGCACACCCACCACCAGGAGAAAGACGCCCACGACCGAGCCAAAGCGCCAGGCTGCCAGCCCGGACGCCAAACGCTGCCCCCATGTTGTCTTCTTTCCCTGATCGGACACGTCGATCACCCTGAATCGTTGTTGTTTTCGTTTATTATCGGTTTGCAACCGGCGACATCAGCGGTACCAGCACAATATCCTGGCGTCCCGGCACTACCATGCTGAAACGCTCAGCCGCCAGCTTTTCGACTCGACCGTGGGCACTAAGCGCACTTTGTTCAAGCAGCAGCTGACTCCATTCACTTTGATAGCGGTCGCGCTCGGACTGAAGCTGCGACAGGGTATTAAAGAGCTCCCGGTTCTCGTGGGCGCTCACCACCACGCCGATGGAGGACGCCAGCAACACGGCAACCAGCCCAAGCGAGACCAGCACTTTGCCCTGCCGGGTCGCGGCGAATACCTGCCTTGAAATCCGGACCGCAGTTGCAACACCGTCGCGGACCTTCTGCTTGTTGAGCTTCGCCGTTTTTACCGGCTCTTCAATGGCAACAGCGCCCATGGTTACGCGCTCCCCTGCGAGTTTTTCCTGATATCGGTGCGTTCGAGCACCCGCATGACTGCGCTGCGGGCACGTACGTTGTCACTTACTTCTTCGGCGCCGGCCTTGCTGGCTTTGCCAACGAGCCGGAAATCCGAGGCTTCCTGTTCCGCGGTTACGGGCACCCCTTTGGGCAGCTGTGGCCCGCGCGCCAGATCCCTCATGAACCGCTTGACCAACCGGTCTTCCAGCGAATGAAAACTGATGACCACCAGACGCCCTCCAGGAGCGAGGTGGTCAACAGCAGACTGAAGACCCACTTCGAGATCTTCCAGCTCCCGGTTGATAAAAATCCGGATTGCCTGGAAGGTCCGGGTAGCCGGATGCTTGTGCTTTTCCTTTTTCGGGACCGCCTCGCTGACCAACTCTGCCAACTGGCGAGTGGTTTCGACGGGCGCTTCCTGCCGACGCTCGACCAGTAGCCGGGCAATGCGCCGCGAGAATTTCTCTTCGCCGTAACGGAAAATCACGTTTGCGATATCCGACTCGTCCGCTGTTGCAAGCCATTCGGCGGCGCTGGGCGATTGTTCGGTATTCATGCGCATGTCCAGTGGACCATCACGCATGAAACTGAATCCACGGGAGGCATCATCAAGCTGCGGCGATGACACGCCGAGATCCAGCAACACACCATTCACTGTCTGCCAACCCTGACCGACCACCGCAGCGCCCAGCTCCGCAAACGAACCGTGGAAACTGTGGAACCGGTTATCCTGGGCTTCCAATTCCTTCGCCGCGCGTATCGCCTCGGGATCCTTGTCGATACCCAGCAACCGCGCCGACGGGCCGAGGCGACCGAGAATCAGGCGGCTGTGACCACCCCGCCCAAAGGTGCCATCCACGTAATAACCGTCGGGGTCGTTGACCAGATAGTCGACCGCCGAATCCAGGAGCACCGAGCGATGCGAGTACGCTGCCCCGGCCTCCTGGTTGCGATCGGCGGTCATAAGGACAGCGCCTCCATCTCGGGCGGCATGTCTTCGTCATCAGAGGATTCATCCAGCCAGGCAAACCAGCGCTCTTCACTCCAGAGCTCTAGCTTCTTGCCTTGCCCGATCAACATCAGCTTTTTCTCCAGATGGGCATAGCTTCTAAGGGTTGGCGGAATCAGAATGCGCCCGGCCGAATCCAGCTCCATGGGCGCAGCATTACCCAGGATCAGGCGCTGCAGCCGCCGGGCCGCCTTATTCATGTTGGGAAGCGCCTCGATTTTAGGACGTAGAACTTCCCATTCGGGCTCCGGATAGACCAGCAGACACCGCTCCTCGTCAGCGTTTGCTGTCAATACAATGCGCCCACCACAGGCCTGCGCGAGCTCTTCGCGTACCTTGGAGGGGATCGCCAGGCGACCCTTCGCATCCATATTGATGGCATGACTGCCGAGAAAATTACTCATTTACGCTGTCTCTGGGTGCCCGATATCCACAAAAAACCACTAGAAACCACTTTTTCCCACTTCTGCACACTATAGAAACACGCAATACACAATGCAAGCGCCGCAAACAGCGCCACACTTGCAAAAGTTCCTTTTATGACAAGAGGTTACGGAGGCGGATTCGATGAAATGGTGAGATAACGGAAAAGAAAAGAAGTAAAATCAAATACCTGCAAAAAAGTCTGAAGACTGCAAGTGAGGTTTAAGATTTTTTGGCTATAAAGGACATCTGTTGAGAATGACGAATGTCACTGGAAGGGAAAAGAGCGAGCTCGCCGATAAGCCGGGTTCTGTCTTGGACAGTCATTCATCTAGGGTCTGCGTCACCACAGACCTCAAGCAACCTACCCGAATCCAGCGCGGGCCACGCCATTGGATTCCTATTTGGTCTTGCTCCAGGTGGGGTTTACCATCGCCGTGGACTGTTGCCAGCCACGCGGTGCGCTCTTACCGCACCGTTTCACCCTTACCGGCGCCCGAGGGCGCTTAGGCGGTATACTTTCTGTTGCACTTTCCGTCGGCTCGCGCCGCCCAGGCGTTACCTGGCACCTTGCCCTGTGGAGCCCGGACTTTCCTCCCCCGGAAAACCGGCGGCGACTGTCTGGCGAGCTCGGGCGAGACAATACTCCTGCGCTCAGAGCCTTGCAAGGGAAAACGCCACTGTACTCAGCTGTCTTTCAGCGCCAGTGCGCGCTGGTACAGCTCATTCTTCGACAGACCGGTCAGCTCCGAGGCCATTTTGGCGACCTTCTTCACCGGAAGCTCTGCCAGCAAAACCCGAAGCACACGGTCCACATCCATGGTAGCCGCGTCATCATTACCAGGTTGCGCCATCGCACCTCGAACCATGACCACGAACTCCCCACGGGTTCCGTGGGGATCCTGCTCCAACTCTGCCAGAACCTCCGCAATCGAACCGGAATAGAAGGTTTCGAAGGTCTTGGTGATTTCCCGCCCCAGAACCATCTCACGATCCTCGCCCAGCACCTCGGCAATATCCCGTACCGACTCCAGAATCCTGTGCGGCGATTCATAGAACACCAGAGTGGCCGGCTCACTGGCCAGCGGCTCAAGACTGGCCCTGCGACCCGAGCGCTTGGCAGGCAGAAATCCCACGTACAGAAAGCGATCCGTCGGCAGGCCGGCCGCGCTCAGAGCCACTACCAGTGCACAGGGCCCCGGAATCGGGCTCACCCGATACCCCGCAGCCCTGGCGTCGCGCACCAGCACGTATCCGGGATCGGAGATAAGCGGTGTACCGGCGTCGGAGATCAGCGCCACATCGCGCCCGGCCTTAAGCTCAGCGAGGATTCCGGCTGCGCGATCTTTTTCGTTATGGTCATGCAATGCGATCATTCGCTTCTGAATGCCCAGATGGCTCAATAGCCGGCCACTGTGGCGCGTATCCTCTGCCGCGACCACATCCACGTGGGCGAGGGTCCGGGTTGCTCTTGGAGATAGATCATCAAGGTTGCCAATCGGGGTGGCAACAACATAAAGAGTGCCGCCCGGTTCATCCCTGCGGCTATCGGACGACGGGTAATCGCTGACCTCGTTTTTCAAAGCGTGTGCCTCTGTGATGGGGTATCCGGGAGCGTGACAGTTACGTCATGTGAATTAACCCCGGAGCTGTTAAACTTGCCAGCGTTAGTCTGGCGCTACAAGCCCAATCATCCGGAGTATGTCGAGCCTGCCATGTTAAATATCCGTATTCATCAACGAGCCCTGGCCAGCGTATTTACTGCCGCCCTTTTGTCGGCGGGCTGCGCCACCGTCAATCTCGAAACCCACGTCGCGCAAACGGCCGACCAGGCCCTCGAGCTTGCCGGCAACGAAGATAATATCGAGACCGCCCAGGCCTACCTCCTCCGGATCGCCAGCAGGTTTCAGGACCAGGGCAACCACGTGGCAGCACGAACGCTACTTCAAAGTTCGCAGCTGGCGCAACCGGCTGCGGACCTTGGCAACCAGAAACTCCTGCTAGCCATGGCAAGCGCCAAGGCCCTTGAGGACGAATCCTGGGCAGAGGCGCTTGCCGCCGAACTCACGCCGTCGACCTTTATAGAGTACCCGGCCGACCTGATGGCCCGGGCCGCCAACCTGCAGGCGGACACTTATGACCTGGCGGGCAAGCCGATGCCTGCGGCCATGACCCTTATCCTGCTGGCCCAGACGGATAACACCGCGGATGCGCAACAGATTCATAACCGCATCTGGTCCCTGCTGGAGAAGGTACCGGGCACCGAGCTGAGCTCGGCCTCTGCCGAAGCGATTGGCTATGAGGCCCAGGGCTGGCTGGAGCTGGCAAACCTGGTGCGCACTGCAGAAACCGGCATAGACGAGCAGGGCCGACTCATCCGGGGTTGGCAAAACAACTGGCCCGGCCATCCTGCCGCCCAGATTCTGCCCTCGGAACTCCAACTGATCGCCACACTGGCGGACAGCCGTCCGGAAAAAATCGCTCTTGCCCTGCCTCTCCAGGGCCCGCTGGCAACGGCGGGCAAGGCCATCCGGGATGGCTTTCTGGCAGCGTACTACCTGGATGACACTGCTGACCGGGGCAAAACCGACATTCGGATCTTTGATACCGCCGGCACGTCTTTCAGCGAACTTTACAAGCAGCTATCGGAACAGGATATCGACCTGATTGTCGGCCCCCTGGAAAAAGAGGCACTGGCCGGACTGGGTTCCATGAATACGCTGCCCGTACCCGCTCTCGGGCTGAATTACCTGCCGGCGGATACCAAGCCTGCTGACGGACTCTACCAGTTCGGTCTCTCGGCAGAGGACGAGGCCCGGCAAATTGCCGACCGGCTTGCCGCAGAACAGCTGCGGCAGGTTCTGGTGCTTATCCCCGGCGGCGAATGGGGCGATCGCGTTGAGGCTGCGTTGCTGAAACGCATGGCGTCCCATGAAGGGGTTGCCCTGGATATCGAGCGCTTCTATCGGGAAGACAACCTCAGGGCGGTAACGGCTGATCTGCTGGGCATTACCGTTTCCCGCGACCGGGCCATCCAGGTTGAACGCACCATTGGCATGAATGTCGAATTCGAGCCGCGTCGCCGGCAGGATGCCGACGCCATCGTCATGGTGGCAGAGCCCACTGTCGCCCGACAGTTCAAACCGCTTTTCGCCTTCTATTTCGGCGGGGACCTGCCTGTGTACTCGCCTTCCATTATCTATGAGGGCACACCCGCACCTTCACGGGACCGTGACCTGAACGGCGTTATTTTCACTGATATTCCCTGGGTACTGGGCGACGACAATGAGCTGCGTACGCGAGCTACCGAAAATCTGCCCGGAACCCGTGGCCAGCCCGGGCGCCTTTTCGCCATGGGCGCCGATGCGTGGCACCTGAGCAAACGCCTGCCGTTGCTGAAACAGGTTGAAAGCGCCTCGATATCAGGCCAAACAGGTGTGCTGACCATGACGCCCGAGGGCAGCATCCATCGGGAACAACTCTGGGCCCAGTTCCGCAACGGCGCCCCTGAACTCATTCCTGAACCGGTAACCGAAGAGGGAGAGATGGAAGGCGCTCAAGAGGAAGCCCCACCTCTCAGCGAATAACACCAACGGAGAAAAACAGTAGCCATGGATGGCACCAAAACCCTGGGTAACCACTTCGAGGGCGTTGCAGCCCGTTACCTCGCCAGTCGGGGCGTCCGGATTATTGGGCGCAACGTCTACAATCGCGGCGGCGAGATTGATCTCGTCGGACAGGAAGGTGAGACTCTCGTATTCTTCGAGGTCCGCTATCGGGGCGCTGGCAGCCTTGTAGATCCTGCAAGCTCCATCAATTACCCCAAACAGAAACGCCTGATTCGTGCAGTCTCGTTTTACCTGCACAGGCACGGGCTCTGGAACAGTCTCTCACGGATAGATGTGGTTGCCATCAGCCCGGGTACCGTCAAAAAATACCGGGTACAATGGATCAGGAATGCAATTCTGGCAGGATAGTGATACCGAAAATGACCGACACCGAACACCAGATCAACCAGTGGTTCGCAAGCCATATGGAGCATACCGCGCAGGCCGCGAGTACGGCCGGCCCTGCTATCGAGGAGGTTGCCAATGCCTTCGTGGAAACTCTGCTCCAGGACGGGAAAATAGTTACCTGCGCCAACGGTAATGCCAACATTCTGGCCCAGTACTTCTGTACCGCGCTTCTGAACCGTTTCGAACAGGACAGGCCGGCACTGCCCGCCATCAATCTCGGCGCCGACGCAACGACCTATTCGGCCATCTGCCGGGATAACCGTTTCAACGATACCTTCTCGCGTCAGGTCCGGGCGATTGGCAAACCCGGGGATCTGTTGTTCGTGATCGTCGACGATGGCCACAAGGCAAATCTTATCCAGGCTATCCAGGTTGCCCATGATCGGGAAATGAGTGTTGTGGTTCTTAGTGCCAGGGAGAAATCGGACATAACCTCTTTGTTGCATCCAGAGGACCACGAAATCGCCCTGAACGATCTCAGTCCCACGGAGGCTACACCTCTGCTGCTGCTCATCATCAATGCCCTTTGCGGGCTTATCGACGCAAAAATCTTCGGGGGATAAAAAAAGCCAGCGTAAGCTGGCTTTTCAAAACGAGTGCGCTGGCGTTATTTCACAACCTTGAGGGTAGGCCTGCCAGAGGGGCGATCCTCCTGACCAGGTGACGCCTGCTCACCATCGCGCTCCTTCGAGGTACCGTCAGGATCGGGAGAGCCCGGCTCACTGCCGAAGACCATGCCCTCGCCGTTTTCCTTGGCGTAGATTGCCATCACCGCCTGCAACGGAATAAACACCTGCATGGGCACGCCACCGAAACGGGCACTGAATTCCAGCGCTCCATTCCCGATGACCAGGCCGCGCACGGCGCCCGGGCTGATATTCAGCACAATCTGCCCGTTCGCGACATGCTCTGTCGGCACCTGCACACCCTGAATGCCTCCGTCCACTACAATGTAGGGGGTACAGTCATTGTCCAGAATCCACTCATTGAATGCTCGTACCAGGTACGGACGGCTGGACGTCATGGTGTTTTTACTCTCAGCCACTGCCACTCTCCTGCTCCGGCAAGCGGAACGTTACCAAATCAGCTGCGAATGTCTTCTTCCAGATCTGACAGGCTTGCCTTGAAGCCATCCCGACTGAAGATGCTCTCCATGTACTTCTGCAGCGGCTTGGCCTGCTTCTCATTCAGCTCAATACCCAGCGACGGAAGACGCCACAGGATGGGAGCAATGCAACAGTCCACAATGGTGAACTCTTCAGACAGGAAAAACGGCATCTCACCAAACAGCGGCGCCGTTGCCAACAGACTTTCCTTCAGCTCTTTGCGAGCTGTGTCGGACGCCTTGGCGTTCGGCTGAGCCAGAATCTGGTCGACCAGGCCACACCAGTCTTTCTGGATCCGATGGATCATCAGACGGCTGTTGGCTCGCGCCACAGGATACACCGGCAATAAAGGCGGATGCGGGAAACGCTCGTCGAGGTATTCCATCATGATGTTGGGCTCATAGAGCACAAGATCACGATCTACCAGCGTCGGCAGGGCGTTGTATGGGTTCAGGTCCGCCAGTTCAGCCGGCGGGTTATCCGGATCCACATCAACGATATCGACGGTAACACCCTTCTCTGCCAGAACAATACGCACCCTGTGGCTGTAATGGCTGGCCGGATCCGAGAAAAACGTCATTGATGACCGCTTGGTCACAACGCCCATAGAACTACCTCACGAGTAAACAAACCGAAATGATCCTGAAAAAAACGCAAAAATCCAGCGGGCCGGTTATGCCCGCTGGAACTCAGGGGACGGGATTATACCCTATTTCTCAGTGTACGTCCTTCCAGTACTCACGATTGAGCAGGTAAGCGAACACGAAGAAGATGGCCACAAAGATCAGAACAAAGATCCCCAGACGCTCACGCTCAAGCTTGACCGGATCCGCCATGTACGACATGAAGTTGGTCAGGTCGTACATCGCCTGGTCGAAGTCGGCTCCAGACATGCTGCCTTCAATCGCGTAGTCCGGGCAAGCGTCCGCGTTGTTGATATTCCCGCTCAACGGTTCAACGCTGGCCGGCGTTCCGATTTTCGGTTCAACGGCGCAGAGCCCCTGCAAATCAACCAGAACATGGGGCATACCGACATTCGGGAATACCACGTTATTGACGCCCAGCGGACGGGACTCGTCCTTGTAGAAACCGCGGAGGTAGGAATATACCCACGCTTCGCCACGCAGACGGGTTTCGAGCGTAAGATCCGGTGGCGGAGCACCGAACCAGTCAGCCGCCATGTCTTTGTTCATGGAGTTTTTCATCAGCTCGCCAATTTTGGCGCCGGTGAAGATCAGGTTTTCCTCATACAGCTCATCGGGAATTTCGAGATCCTCAGCCACACGCTTGTAGCGCGCGTACTCCATGGAATGACAACCCATGCAATAGTTGGTAAAGGTTGCCGCTCCGCGCTGGAGAGATGCCTTGTCAGAGTGATCTGACTCAAAGCTGTCCAGCGGCACGGTTGAACCCGCTGCCAGCCCGAGAGCTGGCAGGACCGCGATGAAAAGACCAAAAATCAGCTTTCTCATTATCCTGTCACCCTCTCTGGAACTGGCTTGGTTTTCTCCATACGCGTATAGATCGGCATAAGGATGAAGTAGAGGAAGTACACCACCGTCAGAACCTGGGCAACCATGGTGCGACCTTCAGTTGCCGGCACCAGGCCAAGGTAGCCAAGCACCACAAAGCTGATCGCGAAAACTGCCAGGGCAATACGGCTCAACCAACCCTTGTAGCGCATTGAACGGACCGGGCTCTTGTCCAGCCAGGGCAGCACGAACAGGATAGCGATCGCCGCACCCATCACCACAACACCCCAGAACTTGGCATCCAGACCGAACAGGTCAATGGTTACCGCACGCAGCATTGCGTAGAAAGGCGTGAAGTACCAGACCGGTGCAATGTGATTTGGTGTTTTCAGCGGGTTTGCCGGTTCGAAGTTCGGTTTTTCAATAAACAGCCCACCGCCTTCGGGGAAGAAGAACACCACGATGAAGAAGATAAAGAAGAAAACACCGACGCCCATCAGGTCGTGCACAGTGTAGTAAGGATGGAATGGGATGCCGTCTTTCGGAATGCCGTTTTCATCCTTGTTTTTCTTGATATCAATACCGTCAGGGTTGTTGGAACCAACCTCGTGCAGCGCAAGGATGTGCAGCACAACCAGACCAAGCAGAACGATCGGCAGCGCCACCACATGCAATGCGAAGAAGCGGTTCAGGGTAATGCCGGAAATCAGGTAATCGCCACGAATCCACAGTGACAGATCTTCACCAATGACCGGAATAGCACCGAACAGGTTAACGATAACCTGGGCACCCCAGTAGGACATCTGGCCCCAGGGCAGCAGATAGCCCATGAACGCTTCAGCCATCAGAACCAGATAGATCAACATACCGAAGATCCAGATCAGTTCACGCGGCTTTTGATAGGAGCCATACATCAGCCCCCGGAACATGTGGAGATACACCACTACGAAGAATGCCGAAGCACCACTAGAGTGCAGGTAACGGAGCAACCAACCCCATTCCACATCACGCATGATGTATTCGACGGAGGCAAACGCGCCTTCCGCCGACGGGTTATAGCTCATAGTGAGCCAGATACCGGTCACCAACTGGTTAACCAGTACCAGCATCGCCAGTGATCCGAAGAAGTACCAGATGTTGAAGTTTTTCGGAGCATAGTACTTGCCCAGATGCTTGTTCCAGGCTTCGATGACCGGAAGGCGCTCGTCCACCCAGTGAAGTAATTTGCTCATTACGCTGCCTCCGGATCAAGACCAATCGTGAGGGTCGAATCATCGTCGAAACGGTACGGCGGAACCACAAGGTTTGTGGGTGCTGGCTGTGCCTCGTATACCCTTCCTGCCATGTCGTAGCGGGAACCATGACAAGGACAGAAGAGACCGCCCAGCCACTCATCACCCAGGTCTGCCGGTGCAACTTCCGGCCGGTAGGACGGAACACAACCGAGGTGCGTACACAGCCCGACCAACACAGCAAATTCCGGCTTCAGCGACCGGAGTATGCCGTCGATGTACTCAGGTTGTTGCGGCACTTCCGAGTTCGGATCTTTCACCCGATCGTTAAGCTTTTCGATGTTCTCATTCATCTCGTCGGTACGGCGAATGATCCAAACCGGCTGACCCCGCCATTCAACGGTGATCTGCTGACCCGGTTCAATCTTGCTGATATTGACGGTTACCGGTGCACCGGCTGCTTCCGCTTTTGCACTGGGGTTCCACGACCCCAGGAACGGAACCGCCGCACCGACGACGCCGACTCCACCCACCACAGACGTAGCACCGATCAGAAACCGGCGCCGGCCTTGGCTAACGTCGCCATTATTCATTATGGTCTTCTCCCATCAGGCGATGCCACCGCCCGCAACACAGCCGACAATGCGCATCAAAAGGACTTCACAACCCAAAAATATAAGCGTCCAAATGGTAATGAAATTACCAGAGGCTTACAAGTCAGAAAGCCGCCGCTGGCGCCTCACCCCTGCTCCAGATCAATTTGCTGACAGATCACTCGAACATAAAAAAACCCGACCGAAAAGGGCCGGGTTTTCCAGGATCCTGCTCCAGCGAAATTAACGCTTGGAGTACTGAGGACGCTTACGCGCCTTGCGCAGACCCACTTTCTTCCGCTCGACTTCACGCGCGTCACGGGTAACGTAACCCGCTTTACGCAGCGCCGGACGCAGAGTTTCGTCGTAATCCATCAGAGCGCGGGTCAGACCGTGGCGAATAGCGCCAGCCTGGCCACTGATACCACCACCCTTAACGGTAATGTTGATATCAAAACGATCGGTAGACTCGGCAACCACGAGGGGCTGACGAACGATCATGCGCAGGGTTTCGCGACCGAAGAAATCTTCGATGGTGCGACCGTTGATGGAGATGTTACCGCTTCCCGGCTTGATAAAAACCCGAGCCGTGGATGTCTTGCGGCGACCAGTACCGTAATTTTGTGCTACAGACATATCCGCCTTCCGTTAAATGTCGAGTTCTTTGGGCTGCTGGGCTGCGTGAGGGTGCTCAGCGCCGGCATAGATTTTCAGCTTCTTGAACATGGCGCGACCGAGCGGTCCCTTCGGAAGCATGCCTTTGACAGACTTCTGGATGATTTGCTCGGGTGCCTTGTCGACCAGCTTCTCGAAGTTGATGGATTTGATTCCACCCGGAAAGCCGGTATGACTGTAGTACATCTTGTCAGATGCTTTCTTGCCGGTAACCCGCACCTGGCTGGCGTTGATCACTACAATGTAATCGCCAGTGTCTACGTGGGGGGTGTACTCAGGCTTATGCTTGCCCCGCAGACGAAGGGCGATTTCGGTTGACAGACGACCCAGCGTCTTGCCGGCTGCGTCTACAACGTACCAGTCACGTTTTACTGTTTCTGGTTTCGCACTCAGAGTCTTCATTGATTCCGCCTTGAACGCTATATAAGAAACGTTAAAAACCACCGCCGGTAAATGCAAGGCATCCGGAGGGGGTTCCATACCTGTGTTGCGTTGCCATCATTCGGGGCTGAGATAATGACATCGCCTTGAAAAGCCAGGGCGCGAAGTATACTCGAACCACCCAGGAAAGCCAACCCTGTGTCGATTCGTTTCGTTATTCCCCTATACCGGCAGTCGCCCAACCGTACAGCCCCGACACGTTATCCAGAAGCGCCGGCGCCAGATGCTCCGGCGACGTGCCACGGAGCTCCGCGAGCGCGTCCAGAATATCCGGCAGATAGCGTGGGGAGTTCTCTCCCTGTGGCACGCCTTCCGGCGCCATGTCCGGGGCGTCTGTCTCAAGCACCAGCGCCTCCAGTGGCAATTTTGCGACTGCGTCGCGGGTCTTTCGGGCCCTGGGATGGGTGATCACACCCCCTACCCCGATAAAGCACCCAAGATCGACCAGCTTTGCAGCCTGCTGGAAGCTTCCGCTGAATCCGTGAATCAGTGCTCGACCCTGCCACTGGCGACGATTGAGCACACCGTGAACTTCGTCATGGGTCTTGACGGAGTGGATCACCAGCGGCAAATTCAGTTCGTCAGCCAGCGCCACCTGGGCTTCAAACCAGGGCAACTGCGCTTCGAGACTTCCCCGGATTCGATCGAGTCCGCATTCACCGATTGCCACACAGCGGTCGGGACGACCCTCCAGCAATCGGCGGAGCTGAGTCAGATCTTCTTCAGAATGCTCTTCCACAAACCAGGGGTGAATGCCGAGACAGTAAAACAGACCATCATGAGCCAGCGCTGTCTCGCGGACGCGGTCCCAGTCCGCTCGCCGGACACCGGGTATCACCAGCCCCCGGAGTCCGCGCGATCGGCCCTGCTCAAGCTCTTTATCGCGGCGGCCATCGAACTGGGGAAAATCGAAATGGCAATGGGCGTCGATCAGCTGCACAGTCACCTCCGCCCGGAACCGTTAATGCTCCCGGGTCTTGTGGAACTGGATGTCCGGATACCGCTCCTGGGCCAGGTTCAGGTTGACCATGGTCGGAGCAATGTAGGCCAGCCTGTCACTCCCATCGAGGGCCAGGTTGTCGTTATTCTTGCGCTGGAACTCATCAAGTTTGCGCTCATCGCTGCAGGTGACCCACCGCGCAGTAGCTACGTTAATTGGCTCGTAGATGGCCTCCACCTTGTATTCGCTTTTCAAGCGACTGACCACCACATCGAACTGCAGCACACCGACCGCCCCGACGATGAGATCGTTATTCCGAAGCGGCCTGAACACCTGGACGGCACCCTCTTCGGACAGCTGTATCAGCCCTTTCTGGAGCTGCTTGGCCTTGAGCGGATCCTTCAGGCGAATCCGGCGGAACAATTCGGGCGCAAAGTTGGGGATGCCGGTGAACTTCATGTCGTCGCCAGCAGTAAAGGTATCACCCAACTGAATGGTGCCATGGTTGTGCAGGCCGATAATATCGCCGGCAAACGCCTGCTCGGCGTGTTCGCGGTCGCCGGCCATGAACGTCAGCGCGTCGGAAAACCGGACTTCCTTGCCAATACGGACATGACGAGCCTTCATACCCTGGTTGTAACTGCCGGAGACAATGCGGAGGAAGGCAACACGGTCACGATGCTGTGGATCCATATTTGCCTGAATCTTGAATACGAAGCCCGAGAACCCGTCCTCGGCCGGCTGGACCAGTCTCTGGTCGGTTTCCCGCGGTTGCGGCGCCGGGGCCCACTCCACCAGACCATCGAGCATGTGGTCCACGCCGAAGTTACCCAGTGCGGTACCAAAGAAGACTGGCGTCAGTTCACCGGCAAGAAAAGCTTCTTGATCAAACTCGTGGGACGCGCCTTTGACCAGCTCAATTTCATCACGCAGATCGCCGGCGTAAGCGCCAATCGCCTGATCAAGCTCGGGATTGTCCAGCCCCGAGATAACGCGCTTGTCCTGAATCATATGGCCCTGGCCGGACTGATACAGAATAACCTCGTCCCGAAGCAGGTGATAAACCCCTTTGAAGCTCTTGCCCATACCGATGGGCCAGGTGATCGGTGCACAGGCAATTTTCAGAACTTCCTCAACCTCGTCCATCAGCTCCACCGGATCCCGGGTGTCCCGATCCAGCTTGTTCATGAACGTGATAATCGGCGTATCCCGCAGCCGGGTAACCTCCATCAGTTTGATGGTCCGTTCCTCGACACCCTTGGCGCTGTCAATAACCATCAGACAGGAGTCCACCGCCGTGAGCGTGCGGTAGGTGTCCTCCGAGAAGTCTTCGTGGCCCGGCGTATCCAGCAGGTTCACCAGCTTGCCACCATAAGGAAACTGCATGACGGAGGTGGTTACCGAAATACCCCGCTCTTTCTCCATTTCCATCCAGTCGGACTTGGCGTGCTGGCCAGACTTCTTTCCCTTGACGGTACCGGCCTTCTGGATTGCCTGCCCGAACAATAGCACCTTCTCGGTAATCGTGGTCTTACCGGCATCCGGGTGCGAGATAATGGCGAAGGTGCGGCGCTTGGCCACTTCCTGGGAAAGGTTAGACATAATCGAAAAGCAACCTGAATCTGAAGTTCTGGAAAAGGCGGCCATTATAGGCCCTATGCCGCTGTGACGCTAACTCGCACTGCAGTGATCACTGGCCGAGGGCAAGCATCAGGACCCGGGCATCCTCCCGCCCACTGGCAGACGGATAATACCCGGGGCGCTGGCCGATCTCGTGAAAGCCTTCATTCTGGTACAACGCGATAGCGGCATGATTGCTGTCCCTTACTTCGAGCAACAGCTGAGCCATACCTTCATGAGCTGCGGTTGCCAGAACATGCCTCAGAAGATAGCGCCCCACCCCCTCACCGCGGGCTCTCGGGTGGACGCAGATATTCAGCAAATGCGCTTCATCAACCATGTAGGCCACGACAGCGTACGCGGTGAGTTTGCCCCCATGGCAGGCACCCCAGAGCCGGTAGTTGTCCTTGAAACAATCCAGAAACACCGATTCGCTCCAGGGGTGCGAATAACCCTGGCGCTCTATATCGAGCACATCCGGGACATCCTCGGGCACCAGGGGGCGCACAATAAGATCGGCATCAAGAACTTTTTGGTAGGTTTCCGGATAAGGCATTAACGGGCGACCAGAGGCCGTATCTGTTGCCACAGGGAGCGCTTCAATGTCGGGTTGCCGGCAATCTCAGCAAGGGTGTGCGGAAACCGGACTGCTGCGTCGTGTCCAAGGGCTTCGCTCAGCCAGCTTTTTTCTGCATCCTCTCCACCCTGCAAGACGACAACCTGCTGACGTTCCAGGCCCGACAGAACACTGCGCATCACCTCAACAAAGTCATGGCCGGAGTTCCCGGGCACCAACAGATTGTTGAAGATAGGCCAGGAGACTTGCCCGAGCACTTGAGGCTGCTCCTCACCAAGGCTCTTGAGAATATTCAGTGCGAGGGTTTCCTGCAGTCGACTGCTGGCATCCGCAGACATACCTCCGATCAGTACCGCCCTGGTTCCCGCCCAGATCATGACGTTAACGTTTTCAGAGGGAATCCCGGCAGGCTGCTCTGACATGTCCTCTGGCGCTGCGGGCTCCGGAGAGTTCGCAGCGTCATCCGACACGGCAGGCGATTGGGGAGGCTGTCGGGAGGCGTTGCCTGGCGCGACAGCCTCACCTTCCATCAAGGCCTGAAGATCCGCTATTCGGGCCACGCCTTCAGTTCTATCTGGGCCCGTCGGTTTACGCGGCGCAGGGCGACCGGCATCTCTTACCGGACTGGGTATGGTTTCAGAAGTTCCAGGCATTGGCTCCGGAACCTGACTCTCCTCGGGAAACTCAAAATCCGGGCTTGGCGCCGCGCCGAGCAACGGTTGCCGGGCATACCACATGCGTATCCCCGCTGCTCCCAGATAAAACTGACGCTCTGCTTCCGATCCAACCATTACCTTCGCCTGTCGCGACTCACCGAATAACCATTCTCACACATCCGCGACCTGGGGATGCTGTCGAATTCCGCCCTTGCTGATCAGGTTCAGGGCCTCTATGTAAGCCTTGGCGGACGCGATGATGATATCAGTATCAGCACCCACGCCGTTAACGATGCGGCCACCGCGCTCCAGGCGTACCGTCACCTCGCCCTGGGCATCCGTGCCGCTGGTAATGTTGTTTACGGAATACAGCTGGAGATTGCAGCCCGAATCCACCAGAGATTCGATTGCCTTGAACGTGGCATCGACCGGCCCGCTGCCCTCGGCTTCAACCTTGTGCTCTTTGCCGTCTACACTCAGCGTGAGATTGGCTTTGGGCACGACTCCGGTCTCCGAGCAGACCTGCATACAGACCAGGCCATAACGGCCGTCTTCCTCTTTCTGCCGGGTATCGCTGGCAATCGCCTGAAGATCCTCATCGAAAATCTCATGTTTCAGATCTGCCAGCGCCTTGAACCGTGTAAAGGCCTCATTCAGCTCCGTCTCGGTCTCAAACTGAATTCCGAGCTCCAGCAATCGGGTACGGAAGGCGTTCCGACCGGAGTGTTTGCCCAGGACGAGGCTGTTGGTATGCCAACCAACGTCCTGCGCCCGCATGATCTCATAGGTCTCCCGGTGCTTCAGAACCCCATCCTGGTGTATCCCGGATTCATGGGCAAAGGCATTGGCGCCGACGATAGCCTTGTTGGGCTGTACCGGAAAACCGGTGATTGTAGAAACAAGACGAGACGCCGGCACGATGTGCTGGGCATCAATGCGGGTATCGATATGGAACAGATCCTGGCGGGTACGAACCGCCATGACAATTTCTTCGAGCGCCGCGTTACCGGCCCGCTCACCCAGCCCATTGATGGTGCACTCTACCTGACGGGCTCCCTGGGAAACCGCCGCCAGGGAGTTCGACACAGCCAGTCCCAGGTCGTTGTGGCAATGCACCGAAAAAATGGCCTTGTCCGCGTTTGGAATCCGGTTCAACAACTGACGGATGGTTTCACCGAACTGCTCGGGAATGGCATAACCGACCGTATCCGGGATATTGATCGTGCTGGCACCGGCATCGATGGCGGCCTCGATGATCCGGCAGAGGAAGTCCAGTTCGGAACGTCCGGCGTCCTCGCAGGAGAATTCGACGTCGTCGACATGACTCCGCGCACGTTTCACTGAGCGAACCGCCTGCTCAATCACTTCATCCGGCTGCATCTGCAGCTTGTGCTTCATGTGAATGGGCGACGTGGCTATAAACGTATGAATACGCCCGCGCTGTGCCGGCCGGATAGCTTCTGCCGCGCGATCGATATCCTTGTCGAGCGCCCGGGCTAGACTGCAGATCGTTGAGTCCTTGATGGACTCGGCGATCGCTTTCACCGCCTCGAAATCGCCCTGGCTGGCAATCGCGAATCCTGCCTCAATAACATCCACCCGGAGCTTTTCCAGCGCTTTCGCAATGCGGAGCTTCTCGGCTTTGTTCATGGTGGCACCGGGGCTTTGCTCGCCATCACGGAGCGTTGTATCGAAGATGACCAGGTGATCAGTGGCAGGCATTGGCAGGCTCCATTCTGAGATGTCGTTCGTTATGGGGAGAGTATATCACCGGCCTGCCGTGAGTGAGGCCGTGAATTTCAGGCAATAAAAAACCCCAGCATCGAGGATGCTGGGGTTTTTGGTATTAGGAGCCTGACGATGACCTACTCTCACATGGGCAACGCCACACTACCATCGGCGCTGGTCTGTTTCACTTCTGAGTTCGGGATGGGATCAGGTGGTTCCAGACCGCTATGGTCGTCAGGCA
>Ga0209128_1000025_pt1 | contig 102326 bp, 92 predicted proteins | sample ETNvirnome_6_100_FD_184072 | JGI IMG/M metagenome (GOLD analysis project Ga0209128, IMG submission 184072) | Marine viral communities from the Pacific Ocean - ETNP_6_100 (SPAdes) (version 2) | ecosystem: Environmental > Aquatic > Marine > Oceanic | place: Pacific Ocean | collected 2013-06-19
GTTTCCAAATTGGGCGACAGAGTTGCTGGCCTTGGCAACGATGCGAAACCAAAAGCTACCACCGAATTTGCCGCCAAGGCCCATGCACCCAGCTACTATAAAAATGACCGATGCCTTGGCTTATAACGCCATTATTCAGCGGCGGCCTTTGCGTAGCGAAGCGAAGAAAAGGCCGTCCGGTGGAGGCCCATCAGGGCCGTAACGAACTGGAATGACTGGTTATGTGGTTGTGCGTTCATTGAACAAAATTCTGTTTGAGAACGGATCTACCACTTCGAACACCCTATCACCCCAAGGCGCAGTCGTAATCTCTGGCCGAGAATATCTGTAACCTCGTGAACTAATTTCGCGGTGCAGGGCTTCAAGCTCATCAGTATTCACGAACGTTTTGGAACCGGGGGTACAGTCTCCCGAGTGTTCACTGAGGTGGAAAACCAACCCATCTCGAGAGACCTGTATGTAGATAGGAAATCCCGGCTCAAAGCGATGTTCCCAATCGAGCGACATACCGAGGAAATCCAGGTAGAACTCCTTGGCCTTGGTCTCATCGAAGATTCGGATGATTGGAATGGCTTGAAATCGCATCCATGCTCTCCTTACACATAACGCCAATATTCAGCGGCGACCTTTACGCAGCGAAGCGGAGAAAAGGGCGTCCGGTGGAGGCCCATCAGGGCCGGAACGAACTGGAATGACTGGTTATACCTAATCCTCGGTTTTAGCCATAAATACCGCATCTTGCCCGTATGCGGATAAACCTCTCTTAATCGACTCACCTGCATGCACAACTTTGAAGCCATGACGCATCCAATACGATGACGCTCCTTGGATAGCAACCAAGAATATCCGTTTGTACCCCCTGTGCTTTGCGGAAGCTAGCACAGTGTTAAGCATGTGTTTCGCAGCGCCGACCTTACGGACGGTAGGAGTAACCGCCATATCATGGATGCACAAGCTATCCGCACTTGGAGGCACGGGATACTCAGCGCCATCCAGGTCGGGTATTTCACCGAACACCCATGGAAAAGATACAACATAGCCTACTACCAGCTCCCCCTGTACTGCCGTGAAACAAAAATCAGGGGAGGCAGAGAGCTTTGCGGAGAACGAATCTACAGATTCAAGAATGCTCTCGCTGTAGCACTCCCGCTGTATGCGAGAAACCTCCGGGAGGTCAGACTGTGACATTTTTCGGATTTTCACGTTGGCACACATCCCGACCCATTTAGGTATAACGCTTAGGTAACCGGCACCGGAGCGCCAGCGAAGGGAACCAAAAGCGGTACGCTTTTGGTTTCCGGTTGACCGTCTGGTTAAATTGCATGTCTATCCACCCTCAGGTGAATCAGCGCAACCCGATCTCCGTTATAATCGACCCGTTGCTCAATGTCGTAAGGCTGGAAACCAAGCTTTCGGTAAAGGAGCAGCCCTGCAGCGTTTCGATTAAAACATGACACTGAAACCGCTTCAGCGTGATGCTTCTCGAACCCCAGAGTGAGCATGTGATTAATCAGATAACTCCCGACCCCAGAACCTCTAACCTCAGACGCAACAACAACGTTACCGATTGAACATATCCCTTCCTTCCACCGGTAAAAATTAGCGAATGCAACTACGCGCCCCGCGAATTCCACGACCGTTGAGTCGGAGCGCATTTCGATGCACTGGCGCAAGTCAGTTTCCGACAATGGAAAAGACGCCCTTGGAAAGCAGCAGAAGAGCTCTTCTCGTGTCTCCGGTAGCTTACAAATCTTTGGGATATCGTTTTCCATTACTTCTCGGTGGTGCACAGGCTCCCTCCATGCAATTTAACAGCTAATTATACGAACGCGTTCGTATATCACCCGTTCGTAAAACTCCATTCGAAAATACTCAAGAAAATACGAGTTTGTTGAATAAAAACAAGCTCTTGAGCGCCACTTACCACGGCTACCGCCGGAGTTATACGCCCCCTCTTGAGCCACTCCTGCTCCCGCCATAGGCGTATAACTCCGCCATTACTTTTCTAACTTCTCAACCCTATCAGATAGTTACCGTCATTTCTCATGTGATTTTTGGAGTTTTGCGAACGCGTTCGTATAACTCCGCCAACATCACTCTCTTGACTTCAACCCAAACCGAAGTACTGTATATAAAAACAGCACTAAAGGATGAATGGATATGGATATCCCCACCCCGATACCTGCACAACCAACCCGTTTTTTGGACAAGGTTCGGAGCTTCATACGCCTGCGGGGCATGGCGTATAAAACAGAGAAAACCTATCTGTTCTGGATTAAACGTTTCATCCGTTTCCATGGCCTCCAGCACCCTGAAGCCATGGGCTCTGGAGAAGTCGAATCGTTTCTGTCTCATCTGGTTTTGCAGGCAAACGCAAGCGCTTCAACCCAGAGAGTCGCTTTGAACGCCTTGGTATTTTTATACCGTGAATTCCTTGGCCAACCTTTGGACGACCTGAAGTTCGAACAGTCCAGAAAGCCGGTGAAGCTTCCAACGGTATTCAGTAAGGAAGAAGCCAGCTCTGTGATTCGCAACCTGGGCGGAGATTACAAGCTTGTTGCCATGCTCCTCTATGGGTCTGGTCTGCGTATCAACGAAGCCCTGCGCCTAAGAGTCAAAGATGTTGATTTTGATATGCAACAGTTGATTGTTCGAGGCGGCAAAGGCTCTAAAGATCGGATTACACTGCTACCGGATCGCCTCATCGAACCGTTAAAGCAACAGATCGATTCCGCGCTGTATTTGCATCAGGCGGATCTCTTGAAGGGATTCGGCTCGGTTTATCTTCCGGCAGGCCTGGACCGCAAATATCCAGGCGCCAGTCAGGAGCCCGCCTGGCAATACATCTTCCCAGCGCAGGAGCTTTCGCGAGATCCTCGCTCTGGCACTCGCCGGCGGCATCACTTGCTCGACCGAACTGTTCAGAAGCACTTTCGCCGGGCTATTCAGGCGGCAGGTATCCGCAAACTCGCGGGTAGTCATACCTTTCGTCATAGTTTTGCTACCCGTTTGCTTGAGGCCGGCTATGATCTCCGCACTATCCAGAAGCTGCTTGGCCACTCGGATGTACGCACTACAGAAATCTACACCCACGTTGTTCGCAAGGGCGGTTTTGGTGTGCGCAGTCCGGTTGATGAAGGCTTCTAGACTCAGGAAGGACCGCGGCGGAAGGCGATTCCGCCGCGTATGAGGTTATTGCATGTCGTTGAAAGCAGCGTCGGTTCTCGCTGCCAGGATGAAGTCGTTCTTGTGCAGGCCGCCGATTTCGTGGCTCCACCAGCTCACTGCAACTTTGCCATATTCCAGAACAACCACCGGGTGATGGTCTTCTTCTTCGGCAAGTTCGCCAATCTTGTTGGTGAACTCCAGGGCCTTCACAAAGTTTTTAAGTTTGTAGACCTTATGAAGCTGTTCTTCCCCGTCAATTTCCAGAATTTCCCAGTCTGGAACCTCTTTATGCAGCTGCTGCTTTTCTTCCTCGGTCGCCTTGCTTGCGTTCGGGCTGCAAGCTTCACAGCTGTGTGCTTTCAGGTCACTCATTTCAACCTCCATGGTTGATGGCTGTATTACAAGCGTGGGTCGTGCCCTTCGCTTTATCAACCCTTCTCTTGAAATCCGGCGGCTTTCCGAATACTGTATATTTAAACAGTATTTTGAGAGTTTTCATCATGAGCGAGCTTCTGAACACGCTGATGCAGGATGCCCGTGTCTGGCAGGGGCACCGCCACACCCAGACCACACAGCCTGCGCAATCAACCGGTTACCAGGTGCTGGATAACCAGCTCGGAGGCCTGGGCTGGCCCCGGGGTGCCTTGAGCGAATGCCTGCTGGATGCACCGGGTATTGGTGAGCTGCATTTGCTTCTGCCGCTGATGCAACGGGTGTGCGAAGAGGGCAAAAGCGTGTTCTGGCTGAACCCGCCGCATACGCCCTATGCCCCTGCCCTGGCCCGGGAAGGCGTCAACCTGGACCAGGTGGTGCTGATCCATACCGATGATGAGGGCGACTTTTTGTGGACACTGGAGAACTGCCTGCGCTCACCAGTAACAGGCCTGGTAATGGCCTGGCCGGGCAAGCTGGCCTCACGGGAAGTCCGTCGCCTGCAACTGGCCGCCGAAGCCGGGAGCAATGTGTGTGTGCTGTTCCGGGAACGACGTTACGCCGGGCAGAATTCTCCGGCTGCCCTGCGGCTGGAGCTGGAACCGGGGGAGCAGCAGGATCTCAAGGTGAATGTGCTCAAGCGCCGGGGTAGCTGGCCCGGGCAGCGCTGTTCACTGGCCATGGCCCAGCGGGCCGATCTCTCCTTCCGTGAAACCACCCGGGTTGTCCGGGGCCCCTGGTCGGGTTCAACCGGGTAATAACGCTCCATGCTCTGGCTGTATCTGCATTTCCCGCACCTGGTGCTGGACCATATTCGGCGCACCCGTGAAGATGAGGGCGCCCTGGTGGTGGTTGAAGGCTCTGGCCAGAAGGTGATCCAGGCCTGCCCGGACGCCAGGAGCCAGGGTATTCGTAGCGGCATGCGCCTGAAAACCGCCATCAGCCTGGCTCCGGATCTGGGCATGGTGCGGGCTGATGAAACCCAGGAAGCCAGGATTCTGGAAGATCAGGCCCGCTGGCTGTACCGCTATGCGGCCCATATTGTGTTGGTGCCGCCCGATGGTCTGCTGGCCGAAATTGGCAGCCTTCAAAAACTGTATGGCGGGCTGCCCGCCGTTTGGCAAACCGTGGAACAGGGGCTGAATGAGCGCCAGCTGAATGCCTGGATCGGTATTGGCTATACCCCTCTGTCGGCCCGGCTGATTGCCCGCGCCGGCAAGGGGGAATGCACGGCAGACAAAGGCCACATTCTTCGAAGCCTGAGCCAGATGCCCCTGTTGGCAGCTGAATTCAACGAGAAAGCCTGTACCCGTTTGCAGCGCCTGGGGCTGAACACGTTGGGGGAGGTGTTTGATTTACCGCCCGGCGAACTGGCACGGCGTCTGTCTCCGGAGTTACTGGCTTACATCCAGAAAATCCAGGGCACCCGGCCAGATCCCCGCACGCCCTGGCAGCCGCCCCACTCGTTCCGGCAACAGGCGGATTTTGTGCAGGAAATAGAACACACCCAGGGGCTGCTGTTTCCGCTCCAGCGCATGCTTGTCGAACTGGAAGAGGATCTGTGCTGGCGCCAGCAGGATACCGACAGCCTGCGGCTGGTTCTGAAGCACCGGCATGCGGAACCAACCCGGCTGCAGATTCGCACATCCGGGCCGGAGCACCGGGCCGATCATTTCTTGAACCTGGTTCGTCTGCGGTTGGAGCAACATTCCCTGAGCGCCCCGGTTATCTCCATGGTTTTGCTGGTGAAGCGTTTCCTGTCACGGGAAGCACCCTCCGGGCAGGATCTGCTGGGTGAAACCCAGGATCTGAATGAAGCCTGGCATACCCTGATCAGCCGGCTGCAGGCGCGCCTGGGCGATCAGGCTCTCAGGCAGCTCTCGCCCCAGGCGGATCATCGTCCCGAACGGGCCTGGTCGGCCTCGGAAGTTCTGCGTAAAACCGGAACGCCGCCAGTACCGGCAGCAGAACTGCCCAGGCGGCCGCTCTGGTTATTGAAAGGCCCGCAACCGCTGACCGAGGCGCCCGTTACCTGGTTTTCCGGGCCTGAGCGCATCAGCGGTGGCTGGTGGGATGGCCAGCGCGTGCACCGGGATTATTACATTGCCCAGTTGAGCAGCGGCCAGTTGGCCTGGGTCTTCCGGGATGCCCGGGAAGGCTGGTTTGTGCATGGGTGGTTTGGCTGATGTCCGGGCAGCAGTATGCAGAGCTGTTTTGCTTCAGCAATTTCACCTTCCTCACCGGGGCCTCTCATCCCCACGAACTGGCTGAGCGAGCGCATGAGCTGAGCTACACCGCCCTGGCCATCACCGATGCCTGCTCCGTTGCCGGCATTCCCCGGGCCTGGGCGGCGCTGGCAGAAAGTCCTGTAAAACTCATTACCGGCAGCTGGTTTGAGTTGTCGGATGCCCCCACCGGCGCCGCTTCTCCTCGCTTTATCCTTCTGGCCCGCACGCGCAAAGGCTATGGCCAGCTTTGCCAGTTGATCACTACCGGCCGCCGGCGGGCTGAGAAAGGCCATTACCAGCTGTATTACCGGGACATTGAAACCCACACCCTGGATGACTGCCTTTGTCTGTGGCTGCCCCCATCGCCTACCGAAGCGGATTCCGATCAGGCGCTGGCCTGCGGCGAGTGGCTGGCCCGACTGTTTGACCCCCGGATCTGGATTGCCGCGGCCCGCACCCTGGAATCCGGCGAGGAGCAGCGGCTGGCACGGATACACTGGCTGGCCGATCAGCTGCGCATTCCCGTGGCTGCCGTGGGCGAGGTGCACATGCACAGCCGGGAGCGCCAGCCGCTGCAGGATGTACTGACAGCCCTGCGCAATCACACCAATCTGGAGAATGCCGGCCACTGCCTGTTCCAGAATGGCGAGCGATACCTGCGCCCCCTGCCCGTTCTGCAACGGCTGTTTCCGGAAGCCTGGCTGCATGAAACCCTGACCATTGCCAACCAGTGCACCTTCGAGCCCGGCAGCCTGCGCTATGAATACCCGCCAGACCTGGTGCCGGAGGACGAGACTCCGGCCGGCTACCTGAAACGGCTGACCCGCGAAGGCGAGCGCCGGCGTTACCCGGATGGCACACCACTGCAGGTTCAGAGCCTGATCCGCAAGGAGCTGGGCCTGATCTCGGAGATGAACTACGAGCATTACTTCCTCACCATCCACGATATTGTCGACTTTGCCCGCAGCCGGGGGATTCTCTGCCAGGGGCGGGGGTCGGCAGCAAACTCTGCGGTTTGTTATTGCCTGGGCATCACCGAGGTGAACCCGGCCCGGGTGGAACTGCTGTTCGAGCGGTTTATTTCCAAAGACCGAAACGAACCGCCCGATATCGATGTGGATTTCGAGCACGAACGTCGTGAAGAGGTTATCCAGTATATCTACCGGCGTTATACCCGTGAGCGCGCCGCCCTGGCTGCCACGGTGATCCGTTACCGGCCCAAAAGCGCCATTCGGGATGTCGGCAAGGCCCTGGGGTTTGATCCGGCCCTGGTGGAACAGCTGCTGGAAGGCATCGACTGGCGGGACAAGGCCACCAACTGGCGCCAGCAGATTCTCGACAAGAAAATCACCCGCAACCCACAGGTGGCGGACCAGTTCTTCACCCTAGTGAATACCCTGCTGAGCTTCCCCCGACATCTGTCCCAGCACGTGGGCGGTTTCGTGATCAGCGCCGGGCCACTGGCCGAACTGGTGCCAGTGGAGAACGCTGCCATGGCCGACCGCACCGTAATCCAGTGGGACAAGGACGACCTTGAGAGCCTGGGACTGATGAAGGTGGATGTGCTGGCCCTTGGCATGCTCTCCGCCATTCGAAAAGCGCTGGAACTGATCAGCGATGAAAAAGGCCAGCCTTTCCGGATACAGGACATTCCCCAGGAAGACCGTGACACCTACGCCATGCTTCAGACAGGCGACAGCATCGGGGTTTTCCAGGTGGAGTCCCGGGCCCAGATCAACATGCTGCCCCGCCTTAAACCGGAAACCTATTACGACCTGGTGATCGAAGTGGCCATCGTGCGGCCGGGCCCCATCCAGGGTGACATGGTGCACCCGTACCTGCGCCGCAAGCACGGCCTGGAGCCGGTGGATTACCCGAACGATGCCGTGCGCAAGGTGCTGGAGCGCACCCTCGGCGTGCCCATCTTCCAGGAACAGGTGATCAAACTGGCCATGGTGGCGGCCGGCTTCTCCGCCGGCGAAGCCGACCAGTTGCGCCGGGCCATGGCGGCCTGGAAATCCCACGGCGACCTGACCCCGTTCCGGGAAAAGCTAGTCACCGGTATGCTCGAACGTGGTCACGATGCCGACTTCGCCGAACGGCTGTACCAGCAAATCTGCGGCTTTGGCGGCTATGGCTTCCCCGAATCCCACGCCGCCAGCTTTGCCCTGCTTGTCTACGTCTCCGCCTGGATCAAGCGGCACTATCCGGCGGCGTTTTACTGTGCCCTGCTGAACAGCCAACCCATGGGGTTCTATTCGCCTTCACAACTGGTGCAGGACGCCCGCCGGCACAATGTCACCGTGCTGCCGCCGGATGTAAATGCCAGCCAGTGGGACCACAACCTGCAAGACGAAGACCGCCATCTGCGACTGGGCCTGAGGATTATCCAGGGTCTGTCCGTTAGCGGCGCCGAGCGTATCCACCAGAACCGGCCAGCCGAGGGCTACCGCTCTGCCAGCGAGCTTCGCCGCCTGGCCGCACTCAACCAGCGGGATATGGAACTACTCGCCGGGGCCAACGCCATGCCGGCATTCGCCGCCAACCGCCACCAGGCGTACTGGCAACTGCTCGACCATGAACAACCTGCTGAGCTATTCGCTCAGGAAACAGCGGTCGACTACCAGCCGGACTACTGCCAGCAATTGCCGGAACCCTCGGAAGGCCAGAACGTGCTGGCCGACTACGCCAGCCAGGGCCTCACCCTGCAGCGTCACCCACTGGCATTACTGCGGGAACAGGGCCATCTGAAGTTCTGCCTCAGTGCCGAGCAACTGAAAAGTACCAAAGCCGGCATTCCGGTTCAGGTCGCCGGCCTCGTCACCGGCCGCCAGCGCCCTGGCTCCGCCTCCGGCGTCACCTTCGTCACTCTGGAAGACGAAACCGGCAACGTGAACGTGGTGGTGTGGCTGGAAACGGCACGGCGACAGCGCAAGCCGTTACTGACTGCCCGGTTGCTGCATGTGAAGGGAGTGCTGGAGCGACAGGGAGACATTGTGCATGTGATGGCAGGTCGGCTTTCGGACCTCAGCCACCTGATTCAGTCGTTACCCGTGAATTCCAGGAATTTTCATTAGACACAAAAAAACCCCGCACAGAGGCGGGGCTTTTTGTACTGCGGTGAACAAATCAGCCAAGAAGCTTGATCATTACACCCGCAGCAACCGCAGAGCCGATAACGCCGGCCACGTTCGGACCCATGGCGTGCATCAGCAGGAAGTTCTGCGGGTTGGCTTCCAGGCCCACCTTGTTGGAAACCCGCGCTGCCATCGGCACCGCAGATACACCGGCAGAACCAATAAGCGGGTTAATGGGTTCACTGGTGAACTTGTTCATCAGCTTCGCCATAAGAACGCCGGTTGCCGTACCAACACCAAAGGCCACAATGCCCAAGCCCAGGATGCCCAGGGTCTGGCCATCCAGGAACTTGTCTGCCATCAGCTTGGAGCCAACAGACAAACCCAGGAAGATGGTCACGATGTTGATCAGGGCATTCTGAGCGGTGTCGCTCAAACGCTCAACCACGCCACATTCCCGCATCAGGTTACCGAAGGTGAACATACCCAGGAGCGGCGCTGCATCCGGCAGGAACAGAACCACGGCAATCAGTACCACCAGCGGGAAAATGATCTTTTCCTGCTTGCTCACGGGACGGAGCTGGGACATCTTGATAGAGCGCTCTTTCTGGCTGGTCAGCGCCTTCATGATTGGCGGCTGAATCATCGGCACCAGCGCCATGTACGCATAGGCGGATACCGCGATTGCACCCAGCAGATGCGGAGCCAGAACACTGGACACGTAGATAGAGGTAGGACCATCGGCACCGCCAATGATACCAATGGCGGCTGCTTCCAGAATGGTGAAATCCAGAATTCCGGTCCAGTCCAGCAACGCCGCACCGATGACCGTACCGAAAATACCGAACTGTGCAGCGGCACCCAGCAGCAGGGTCTTGGGGTTGGCCAGCAGCGGACCGAAATCCGTCATTGCACCTACACCCATGAAGATCAGCAGCGGACCAATGGTGCTGCCGATGATAACGGAGTAGAAGTTGTACAGCATGCCATTGCCGTAACCGAAATCCTGAGCCAGGGAGTTAGCCGCCGCCATTTCAGAGTAGCTTGCCTCTTTAACAGCCTGCTTGAAGGCTTCCTTAAGCTCAGGCGTCACCGCCTGCCCTGCCTGATAAGCCACATCCAGGGGTGCAGCCAGAGCAGCCAGAATCTGGGTTGACTCACCCTTCAGGGCAAAGTGGATCGCATTTTCCGCCGCAGTCAGGGCCAGGCCTGCCTCCGGAATATTCGCCAGAATGCCACCGAACCCGATGGGTACCAGAAGCAACGGCTCAAATTTCTTGTTGATCGCAAGATAGAGAAGACCGAGGCCGATGGCGATCATGATCACCTGGCCGATCTCGATGTTGAACAGGCCACTGCCTGTCCAGAGTGTCATTAATTTTTCCATGGAATGCTGGCCCTTTATGCGATTGTCAGCATTTCGTCATCAGGGGAGACGGCATCACCGACCTTGATGAAGACTTCACCGATTGTGCCGGCTTTCGGCGCGCGAACCTCGGTTTCCATTTTCATGGCCTCGAGGATAATCATCACATCGCCCTCTTCCACGGTGTCACCCGGAGAAACCAGGACCTTGAAGATGTTGCCACCCAGCGGTGCAACCACAGGCTCGCCTTCACCCGCTGCGGGTGCCGGAGCCGAGGAAGCAGCCGGTGCAGAAGCGGCACCGCCCTCGCCCTGGATCTGGCTGATCTCGCCACCTTCAGAAACGGCAACCACAAACTTCTTGCCATTCACTTCAACGGTGTAGGTCTCGGGGCCTTCAGACTTGGCAGCCGGAGCAGCGGTTTCAGCGGTCGGAACCGGCTCGAACGCGTCCGGATTGTCACGATTCTCCAGGAACTTCAGGCCGATCTGCGGGAACAGCGCGTAGGTGAGAACGTCGTCTTCAACGTTGTCAGCCAGCTTGATGCCCTTCTCGTCGGCCAGCTTCTTGAGTTCGTCAGTCAGCTTGTCCATTTCGGGCTCAAGCAGATCTGCCGGACGACAGGTCACAGGCTCTTTGCCATCCAGAACACGTTCCTGCAGTTCCTTGTTCATCGGTGCCGGTGCAGCACCGTACTCGCCTTTCAGGATTGCAGAGGTTTCTTTGGAGATGGACTTGTAGCGCTCGCCGGTCAGAACGTTCAGTACCGCCTGGGTACCGACGATCTGGGAAGTCGGGGTTACCAGCGGGATGAAGCCCAGGTCTTCGCGAACCTTGGGAATCTCGTCCAGAACCTGGTCGAACTTGTCGCTGGCGTTCTGCTCACGCAGCTGGTTTTCCATGTTGGTGAGCATGCCACCCGGTACCTGGGCAATCAGGATGCGGGAATCAGTGCCACGCAGGCTGCCTTCGAATTTCGCGTACTTCTTGCGTACCTGGCGGAAGTAGCTGGCGATTTCCTCAAGCAGGTTGAGGTCCAGGCCGGTGTCACGGTCTGTACCCTCCAGGATCGCAACCACGGCTTCTGTGGGCGAGTGGCCGTAGGTCATGCTCATGGAGGAAATGGCCGTATCCACGTTATCGATACCTGCCTCCGCAGCCTTGATGGCGGTAGCGGTCGACATGCCGGTGGTGGCGTGACACTGCATGTGGATCGGAATATCCAGCTCTTTCTTCAGACGGCTGACCAAATCATAGGCCACGTAAGGCTTGAGGATACCGGCCATGTCCTTGATCGCAATGGAATCCGCACCCATGTCGGCAACTTCTTTCGCCAGCTCTACCCACATCTCGATGGTGTGCACCGGGCTGGTGGTGTAGGCAATGGTGCCCTGGGCATGCTTGCCGGTCTTGCGGACGGCTTTAATGGCACGATCCAGGTTACGGGGATCATTCATCGCGTCGAAAATACGGAATACGTCAACGCCATTTTCAGCGGCACGTTCACAGAAACGGTCCACCACATCATCCGCATAATGACGATAGCCCAGCAGGTTCTGACCGCGCAGCAGCATCTGCTGCTGGGTGTTGGGCATGGCTTTTTTCAGCTCGCGGATGCGCTCCCAGGGATCTTCGCCCAGGTAGCGAATGCAGGAATCAAAGGTAGCGCCGCCCCAGGATTCCAGGGACCAGAAACCGACCTTGTCGAGTTTCTCGGCAATTGGCAGCATGTCATCCAGCCGCATACGGGTGGCAAGCAGGGACTGGTGGGCGTCACGCAGGATAACGTCCGTAATCCCCAGCGGTTTCTTTGTGTCAGTCATCGTGTCAGCCTTCTGTTTAAAGGTTCTAGTCTTTTACCGGTTCACTTCTTGTGGCGGGACCGGAATTGTGCAATCGCCTTCTTGATGGCCTCGGCGGTGTCAGGGTCAACCGACGCGGGCGCCTTCGGCTTGGCACGTGGCGTTTTGGCCGGGGTTGCCGGCTCTGGCGGCGCAAACCGTCCTATGAGCTTGGACATGAGGAGTGTCGCGAACACCAGAATAATGAGGAACACGAATACAAACCCCATTCCGGCAATCATCAGATCGACGGCTTGTGACATCAGGTCATTCATATCGAACAGCTACCTGTATTGATTTATATTTCTCCCGATCTGTGCCCGGACTGACCAGTTAGACTAAGGTCTAACACGCTTCCGCGACAATTCGGGGGGCAAAATCCTGCGTAATTTACCGTTTTCAGGGTGCCCGGGCAACCTGAATGCAAAAATCTATACGGGGTTTCCGAGCGTCGCGGTCCGAAAAGACACGCATTTATACAGACGAAGCAATTCTCATTCAGGCATATCGAACGCGTATTTTCCGCCCCTTGACCTTGCCACTTTCGAGCCTGGCCAATGCCTTAGCTGCAAGCGACTTCTCTACCGCGACAAAACACTGATGATCAAACAGATCAATCTTGCCGACAGCTTTGCCAGGCAGGCCTGCTTCGCCCGTCAGGGCACCCAGGACATCGCCGGGACGAACCTTGTCTTTGCGACCACCGGCAATGCACAGGGTCTTCATGGCGGGCACGACCGGTTTCAGCGGCGTCGCCAGGAGTTTCTCTGTGTCTCCCCATGTCACGCTGCGGCCTCTTTCGGACTCGATGCGGGTAATCTTGTGCCCCTGGGCCGGCGTGCAGAAGGTAACAGCATGACCCCGCTCCCCTGCCCGGCCGGTGCGCCCGATCCGATGGGTATGCACTTCGGGATCCCGCGCGGGCTCGGCGTTGATAACCAGGGGCAGAGACTTTATGTCGAGGCCACGGGCAGCCACGTCGGTGGCAACCAGGATGGAGCAGCTCTGATTGCCAAACCGCACGAGCACGCTGTCTCGATCCCGTTGCTCCAGATCGCCATGCAAAGGCAGCGCAGAGAAACCCCGCTCACCAAGTTCCGCCGCCATGTCGTCACACTGCTGTTTGGTGGTGCAGAAAACGATGCAGGACTCGGGCTGACGCTCGGAAAGCAGCGCTACGATGGCATCCGATTTGGAATGTGGCGACACTTCGTAGAACAGCTCTTCAATGTCCGGGTTGTCACCGGCTTCCTCGGCCCGAACGTCTACCGGGCTTTTCTGGTACTGCTTACTCAATTCACGGATGGGCGCCGGCCAGGTCGCCGAAAACATCATGGTCTGGCGTGATGGCGGAGTCTGGGACAGGATGTCTTCCATCGCTTCCTGAAAACCCATATCCAGCATTCGGTCCGCCTCATCAAGCACCACGGTTTTAAGCCGCGCCAGCGAGAGGGTCTGCTTGCGCAGGTGGTCCTGAATCCTGCCCGGGGTACCCACAACAATATGAGCGCCATGGCTCAGGGACCCGATCTGGGGACCGATGGCAACACCGCCGCACAAAGTCAGCACCTTGATATTGTCCCGGGCCCGCGCCAGCTCACGGATAGCTTTGGCGACCTGGTCTGCCAGCTCGCGGGTCGGGCACAGCACGAGCGCCTGAACCGCAAACAGTCGGGGATTGAGCCGCTCAACCAGGCTGATGCCAAACGCCGCCGTTTTTCCGCTACCGGTTTTGGCCATAGCAATGATGTCTTTTCCCGCCAGCCCAGGGGCAATGGCCTTCGCCTGAATCTCCGTGGGTTGGGCAAACCCCAGCTGGTTAAGGTTCGAGCACATGGCGGTAGACAGGCCAAAGTCGTTAAAAGAAGACATAGAAGAAAATCCCGGATTCAGCGGAAGCTGGTTATGAAGGCAATAATGAGGGCGTATACTAGGCCGAAATGATACCAGAATCTGCAACGAAAGAACGGAGTTACTGATGGCATCCCTGCAGGACCAATTGCTGAAGGCCGGCCTTGCCGACGAGAAAAAAGCCAAGGCCATTCGCAGCGAAAAACGGAAGAAAAGAAAGCAGCAACCCAAGGGTGCTGTGGAAGTTAACGAGGCCGAGACCCGTGCACGTCAGGCCCGTGAGGAAAAAGCAGAGCGGGATCGCCAACTCAACCTGGAGCGCCAGCGCGCTGCCGAAAAGAAAGCCATCCAGGCCCAGATCCGGCAATTGGTAGAAACCAACCGGCTGGACCGAAGCCGCGGCGAAACCTCCTATCAGTTTGTTCATGACAAAAAGATCAAGAAGCTCTTCGTAGACGACACTATGGTCGATCAGCTATCCCGCGGCCGCCTGGCAATTGTTTTCGTGAACGATAACTACGAGATTGTGGCGGAAGGTGTTGCCCGAAAAATCATGGAGCGGGATGAGAGCGCCGTGGTGGTACTTCATGATCGCAAACAGGACGATGCAGGCGAGGATGATCCTTACGCAGGCTACGAAATCCCTGATGATCTGATGTGGTAACGCACTACTCAACCGCAGATACACCCTTTTGGTACTACATGCACCCGGGAAATACATAGGTACTACTCATAACCCCAAAACTTCTGACTTGGCCTATACTTTAGTTATATCCATAGAACGAAGGGGATTAACCATGAGAGTGAAAAAATCATTGAGCTTGATAGCTGGCGCCACGTTACTGGCGTCTTTGGCCAGTATGCCGGTTGCCGCCCAATCGGACGACCAGGTTTTCGGACGGGAACTGATGACCCAGCAAGAGCTGCAACAGCACCGGGAAACCATGCGCAACCTGAACACCGACGCCGAGCGTGCGAAGTACCGCCAGCTGCACCATGAACGGATGATGGAACGAGCCAGAGAGCGTGGCGTTGAGCTCAGAAACGGCATGGGACAGGGTTCCGGACAAGGCATGGGTAAAGGCCAGGGCATGGGCCAGGGTATGGGGCAGAAAAACGGCCAGGGTATGGGCCAGCAAAATGGACAGGGCGCCGGGGGTGGCGGTAACGGCAAGAATCAGCAGTATAAGATGAAAGGCTCGAACAGCCAGTAGTCGGACATTGCTGTTCAGGGCCACAAAAAAATCGGGGCTGATTGTCAGCCCCGATTTTTATTTGCGCCTTTTACCTCGAGATTATTCAGGCATTGCGTAGACGCTTACGCGCCCACAAGCCGCCCATCGCCATCAGCACCAGGCCCGGCAGAACCGGATCGAACGGAGCACCTGGTTTGCCTGCGGTGCAACCAAAGATGGTACCGCCGCCACTACTGGACGCTGCAGTGGGCTCTTCAGGCTCGGGTTCAACCGGAGTATCTGGAATCATCGGATCATCAACTGCACCATTCAGACCGGTAACCCTGAACGTGAAGCTACAAGTCGTACTCACACCATCACCGGTACAGGTTGGCCAATTGGCAGCCGCGCCCACTGAAATTGTGGGGTTGATATTGACGTTGGCGAGATCTTCAATCGGGCCTTGAACATAACCGGCAACGCGTTCATATGCCGCTTCATCAGCCAGAATCGTCGCGTTTACAGCCTCAACAGTTTCGAACGAACCGTCTGCCAACTCATACAACCCATCCTCACCCTCATCAGACCTCCATGTAGCGTAGAGGGAGCCGTCTGAAGTATTGAGCACTTTCGGAGGTTGATTAGCCCACTCGGCGAAGGCATCAATGGCTACAGCCTCGCCATCGATCAGGACTTTGAAACCCTCGCCCGTATTGTTGTAATCGGCAACATACAGGCCAGCAGCAGAAGACTGATTCAATGAAATTGCATCAGGTACAGTATCTTGGGCATCCCCCTCACCCAAGGTATCCACAATTGGCCCTACATCGTCGGCTACGCTCGGGTCGAAGTTAATGCTGTTGGGATCCCATCGATCAGCGAGAGTATCTACCGTATTGTCGCCATCGGCATCTACCTCAACTGTCGTACTAAAGACTTTTTCATAAGTCTGCCAATCCGGCGCGGAAGCCGTTCCGGCGTTATAAGCCAGAAGGATCGAGTCGTTGGCCGGATTACCATCGTGATCAATAAACCATCCCGTGGGCGTTTCGCTCAGCGTCCGCCAATCACCAAACAAAGAACTGTACTGCGTGGCAATGGTGCCATTGGTTTCAAGCACATCTCCATCATCAGCCGTAGCAAGCGATTCAGTAAATGGAGCAACCTCGGTGCTGAAGAAAGGCAATCCCTCAACTTTACTACCGCCGAAAAGGCCGCCGGGGTACTTACCAACAGGCCCGATACTCAGTTTAGCGCCATCTGCAAAGCCGAAACCCAGACCATCACCAACAGATGAACGCATAAACTCGCTTCCAACCCCAAAACCGAGCTCGAAACGGATCGCATTCAAATCACCGCCAACCGAATTGGAGGCGTCGGTAAGATTGGAAAACTTGCCAATCACCCGATAGAGACTTACCGAATCATCGGCTGACACATCGACAACAATGTCGATGGGACCATTGGTTTCGGTTGTTTTAAGCTTGAAACGCTTTCCGGAATCAGGCGGGGCTGTACAGTTGTCGCCGGGGGCACGATCGGGCTGGGCCATCAGGCAACCGGCAAAATCGTATGTCTGCTGGGCGGTGAACGGCTCGTTATAGACCTTGATCCCCAACCCTACATTGCCAAAATCGTTAACCGGATCGAGCCACCCAAAGCTGGCAGTTCCCTCTGTATCGGTATACACCAAGGTTTTACCTTCAACCGGTGGAACCGCAAGGTTTTCTTCGTTCACTCCCTCCATCGTTGCCGCAACAGCCACACACGGCAGGCCAATCATGGAACAAAACACGGCGCTAGCAAGTCGATGTCTCGCAAAATCATTTTTATAGTAGTCATAATGCTTTCCCTAATGCAGTTCAGAAAATCCAAAACATAGAGCAGTTCAAGATTACCGTTCATTCACAATCGTAAAGCACAAAAACCGATAAGCAAATGCTTTTTAGTTACAACTAGTAGAACAATCTAGCACGAACAGTTCTCATGCTTTTGCCAGAAGCGCAAAGCTGCAACATCGCGATCGGCCGTATACCCAGCCATGAGGCGCCCACGAACAGGAATCTCAAGACAATTACCTGTGAAAGAAAACTCCATTACACCGCTCGCAGTTGCAGCCAGTCGTTCCTGTCTAGCCACCGAATCGATAGGTGTGACTTTTTGTCGCACCCTCAAAGCCGAGCAGACCTGAATACCAATCAGGCAGTGTTCACCTTCGAGTCCTTGTAGGCTCACTGCTTAATGATTTTATATTTCGGAGAATTGCTGCATTTCCGTATCAAATAAACTCGTCCAGAAACTATCTGTTACGGTATGCCTCTGGATTCTTTTGATAAAAGCGGCCTTAATAGCTGCAAATAAAAGATTCCAAATTTCCTCGGTGTATCAATTTCGTTTGCTGCCTCGCGCTAAAAATGAGGCAAAACCACGCTTTGATGCTGCCCTCAAGCAAGTAAGGAAAACCATGACAGTCTCGAGCTTCCTCACCAACATGACCATCCGGACCAGATTGGCTGGCGGCTTTGCGGTTCTCCTGCTGCTGACCATCGTAGTGGGATTGGTAGGTGATCGGGCCCTGGAGAGCTATGGCCAACGTTCGAACATTGTTGCCATGCTCGGGCAGGTAAACACCAACCTGACCGAAGCCCGGGTTGAGGAGAAGAACTTTCTGCTGACCGGTGAGGCGCAGGCTGTTGCCCGGACTCAGGCCCAGGGCGACCGGGTTCTGGAGCTGACCAATGAGATCAAGCCGCTGCTCGCAGTCGCCAAGGATATTGAAACCTTGGGCCAGATCCAGGCAGACGTAAAACAATACCAGCGGCTCATGGGCGAGGTTGAAACCAACATTGGTGAACGGGAGGCAGCGCTCGAGCGCCTTGAAACCAGTGCCCGCATCTTCGGATCTTCTTTGAAGGCCCACAGCTCTCTGTTCTTCGCTTCAGCCATTTTCGAGGATATGCGTCGCTCTGAACGCAAGTTCCTGATCGAACATGATGACGCCAGCGTCAAGGCTTATCTCGATGATGCGAAAAGAGTCCAGGGCCCGCTGAAATCAGCGGCGATCACGACCGAGGAAAAAGACCAGATCAATGCTGCGCTGAAGACCTATGTCAATGAATTTCAAACGGTCGTGGATCTCACCAACTCCGGAAAACAGCTGTCTGATGATATGGTCAGCACAGCTCGCAGTGCCATCGAATCGGCAAATAACCTTCGGGCACTTCAGACTGAGAAAATGGAGGCTGATCGTGAGCAGGCTTCCTGGTTGATCTTCGGCGCGACCGGTATCGCCCTTATTCTTGGCATCCTGATGGCCCTACTCATTACCCGCGCCATCGTCTCCCCTGTTAACCAGGCAGTGAGCATCGCCTCCGAGGTGGCTTCTGGCAACCTGACCGTGGATATCAAGGCCAGCGGTACCAACGAGATCGGACGACTGATGGCTGCCCTGGCTACCATGGTGACCAGCCTCCGGGAATTGGTAAGAAGTATTGAGTCGGGGGCCTCCAATATTGCAGCCTCGGCAGAAGAACTCTCAACTGTTACCAGCCAGACCAGCGATGGCATCAATCGTCAGAAGCAGGAAACCGATCAGGTTGCTACCGCCATGAACGAAATGACCGCAACCGTTGGTGAGATCGCCCGCAGCGCCGAACAGGCCTTTTCCGTGGCCGCCGATGCGGCCAGCCAGGCCAGCGACGGTGAGCGGGAAGTCCGCGCGACCGTAGATCAGGTCAACAATCTGGCACGGGAAGTCAGCCAGAGCATGGAGACCATCCAGGGACTCCAGAAAGAAACCGCCAACATCGGGACCGTTCTGGATGTGATCAAATCCGTCGCCGAACAGACCAACCTGCTGGCGCTGAACGCCGCTATTGAGGCAGCCCGGGCTGGTGAGCAGGGCCGCGGCTTTGCCGTGGTGGCCGATGAGGTGCGCTCTCTCGCACAGCGGACACAATCATCGGCCCAGGAAATCGAGACTCTGGTAACGTCACTTCAGAACAGCGCCGGTGACTCGGTGTCCGCGATGGAGTCCAGCACCACCATGGCCTCGAACACCCTTGAACGTGCCACGGCAACCGGAACGACCATTGAGCGCATTGCCCGTGCTGTAGAGGAGATCAAACAGTACAACAGTCAGATTGCCACAGCTTCCGAACAACAGACTTCGGTGGCCGAGGAAATCAACCAGAACATTACCAGCATTCGGGATGTTACGGATCAGTCCGCCGCCTCATCGAACCAGACCGCCAGCTCGAGCAGCGAACTGGCAAGGCTGGGCAGCGACCTGCAGAACCTTGTTTCACGTTTCAGGCTGTAATTGAACAGCCTGCTGCCTAATCATCCCGATTCCAGTACACCCGAACGAGGTTCGATTCCTTGGTGTACTGGATGTCCAGATTACCGTCGTACGCTCGCTCAATAGCCTCCCCGGTGCCCCGGGGTAGATGCAGATCGGTGAATTTCACCACCAGCTCTCCCTCTGGACCGTCTTCCACACTCATAAGACGTTTCATCGGGTGCTCGAGCTTTTCTTCCTCGACCTTGTTGTGGATGAGTTTCAGGATTGCATCTCGATGCTTACCCAGAAAGCCCCCGGAGAGAGTCAGTATTCCAGCTGGCATATTATCCCGGATTCGCTCACAAGCCGGACACATAAGCTCGTTAAGCTCGCCTGCGGGTGGCGTTGCCCACTGCCAGCGCCCTTTATGGAAAGCTGCACCGCACTCGGAGCATATCGCTGGCTCCTTGGGCTTGGATCTGGCTACGTATGGATCGTGAATCTCTTCTTTGAGAAGCCGGTCATCCCGTCCGTGGCCAGCTGCAACACTGTCTTTGCCGCTCATGCCCTCACTCCTTTCCCTGATGACGGAATCTGGTCGTTCATTGCAGCCCGTGACGGTCAAAAATTTCCCTGACCTCACGTTCGGTCTCTGCAGGCACGATGACCTTGACCAGCTTGGCGTCTTCGTCGATGTAGATGTTATCCCGGGGAATGCCGGTCGCAATCAAGTCATCCCAGGTATTCTTGGCCTGGTCGCGATCCCGATAGGCGCCGTTTACTGTTTTGCTCATGAGTGAAACCTCCTGTTTGATTTCGATTTCCTTACATCTGAAAGAATAGGCAGGGAGGGTGGAGCTGTGCAAATATTGATCAACCGGAAATTGACGGAGAGCAAGACTGGAAGGCTAAAGCAAAACGCCCCAGCCTGTGGGGTGCACAAACTGAGGCGCTTTGGACTTTATTTGGCACGGCTGGGAGGATTATTCGGGCCTTTGGCCCTCACCCCTTCGGGGTCGCCGTCGCATTGCTCCGGCGTTCCTCAACCCACTGCGTGGGTTTCGGTCGAACCTCTTATCGGTTCAAATCCTCCCAGCTATACAAAGCAAAACGCCTCAGCCTGTGAGGTTCACAAACTGAGGCATCTTGATCTTAATATGGCGCGGCTGGGAGGATTCGAACCTCCGACCGCCTGGTTCGTAGCCAGGTACTCTATCCAGCTGAGCTACAGCCGCTTAAAACTTGTGGCAGGTTGATCGATGGCGCGGCTGGGAGGATTCGAACCTCCGACCGCCTGGTTCGTAGCCAGGTACTCTATCCAGCTGAGCTACAGCCGCACATTGATCACTTGCTGTGGTTGAGTGCTACTTCAACCTGTCTCTCTTTCCTCAAAAAGGAAATGGCGGAGAGGGAGGGATTCGAACCCTCGGTACGATTGCTCGTACGGTTCCTTAGCAGGGAACTGGTTTCAGCCACTCACCCACCTCTCCTTGAGAACGGGGCGTATACTACCATAATTTTTCTGTTTTCATAGGGTTGACACGAGATTTTTCGGGCCCGTTTCCCCACACCATCAAAAAAGCCGTTCAGGTTTCCCTTGAACGGCTTTCTGACTCTCAGCTGTTGCCGGGCTCGGGCTCTTCAGAGCCTTTTTCCGACTGAATCCGCTGGTAGATTTCTTCACGGTGTACCGCGACTTCTTTCGGGGCATTGACGCCAATGCGCACCTGATTGCCTTTCACTCCCAGGACGGTGACGGTGATATCGTCGCCGACCATCAGAGTTTCGCCCACGCGGCGAGTCAAAATCAACATATCCCTTACTCCCTATCCAGAGCTACCTGTTCCGATAAATGGTTTTTTGATCTATTTATTGCTTTTATAGTGGGATCACTTACTGATCTGTAGACGCACATTCCCTTATACGGTGCACGTTTGTCATAGGCTCAGTATATGACGCCCTTTTTTCGGAGGCCCCGCAGACCGACCTTTTATCTGCGGTTTTCAGGCCTCTTCCGATACCGCGGGCTTGTCCAGTTCAAATGCACTGTGAAGTGCGCGAACCGCAAGCTCAAGGTATTTCTCGTCGATCACCACGGAAATCTTGATTTCTGATGTGGAGATCATCTGGATATTGATTCCCTCGTTGGACAGCGCCTCGAACATCTGAGTGGCCACACCAGCGTGAGAACGCATACCGACACCCACGATACTGACTTTGGCAATCTTGCTGTCACCGGCCACTTCACGAGCACCCAGTTCGTCAGCAACACGCTGAAGCACTTCTTTCGCACGCTTGAAATCATTGCGATGGACGGTGAACGTGAAGGCTGTGCGGTTATCCTCACCCACGTTCTGCACGATCATATCCACTTCGATATTGGCGTCACTCACCGGCTTCAGAATACGCAGCGCGCTGCCCGGGGTATCCGGTACGCCGGCAATGGTCAGTTTGGCTTCATCACGGTTAAAAGCGATGCCGGAAACAACCGGTTGTTCCATGGCGTTTTCATCCTCAAGAGTAATCAGGGTGCCCTCGCCTTCCTGGAAGCTGGAAAGAACCCTTAATGGAACGTTGTATTTACCTGCAAATTCTACAGAGCGGATCTGGAGCACTTTCGAACCCAGACTCGCCATTTCAAGCATTTCCTCGAACGTAATCCGTTCAAGCCTGCGCGCAGTGTCGACAACCCTTGGGTCGGTTGTGTAGACACCGTCAACGTCAGTGTAGATCTGGCATTCGTCTGCCCTGAGCGCTGCCGCCAGAGCCACCGCTGTGGTATCGGAGCCGCCACGCCCGAGCGTAGTGATGTTTCCACTCTCGTCTATGCCCTGGAATCCGGCAACCACAACCACTCGACCAGCATCCAGATCTTCGCGCATGCGCTGCTCATCGATCTGTTTGATCCGCGCCTTGGTATGGCTGCTGTCGGTCAGGATGCGCACCTGAGAACCGGTGTAGGACCGTGCTTCACAACCGAGCTTCTGCAGCGCCATGGACAGGAGCGCAATGGTTACCTGCTCACCAGTGGATACCAGCACATCCATCTCACGCGGTGTCGGCTCCTCCATGATGTTGTTGGCCAGGGCGATCAGCCGGTTGGTTTCACCGCTCATGGCGGAAACCACGACAACAACATCATGACCTTCCTTCCGAAAACGGCTCACCTTCTCGGCTACCGCTTCAATACGCTCGGTTGTTCCAACCGATGTGCCACCAAATTTCTGAACCAACAGAGCCATTATTTTCCCAATATCCGAAACGGGGACTCACAGCGGAGTGACACTCCGCCACTAAGAAGAAACGGGCGAGATTATAAACCCCAGCCCGCCGACAAAAACAGTTGCTTAAGCGATATTTTTCTCGACCCAGCCGGCAACACCCGCCAGGGCATCCTCCAGCTTGGATGGATCGTTGCCACCACCCTGAGCCATGTCGGGTCGCCCCCCGCCCTTGCCATCGACCTGCGCGGCCAGATGCTTCATGAGGTCCCCGGCCTTGATCCGGCCCGTGGCCGATTTTGTAACACCGGCAACCAGAGTCACCTTGCCATCTTCCACGCTGGCCAGAACCACAACGCCCTCGCCCAGCTTGTTCTTCAGCTGATCAGCCGTCTCCATCAGGGCCTTGCGGTCAGCACCTTCCAACTCGGAAGCCACCACCTTGAGCCCGCCGACGTCGACAGCGGTGCTGGCCAGATCGGTACCGGCCGAGGAAGCAAGTTTTGCCTTCAGCGCGCCCACTTCCTTCTCAAGCTGACGGTTGCGGTCAATCGTCTGCTGGACCTTTTCAATGACCGACTCGCGGGAGCCTTTCACCAGACGGGCCGCCTCGCGAAGGGTACGCTCGGTGCCGTCGATCCAGTCCAGCGCGCCCATGCCGGTAACGGCTTCGATACGACGGACGCCGGATGAGATGCCACTTTCAGAGGTAATACGGAAAAGGCCAATGTCCCCGGTACGGGAAACGTGCGTACCACCACACAGTTCAACGGAGTAATTGTCGGTACCCATGCTGAGTACCCGAACCACATCCCCGTACTTTTCCCCGAACAGCGCCATGGCACCCTTTTCCTGGGCCTTTTCCATGTCGGTAATTTCGGTCTGGACCGGGCTGTTTTCCAGGATCTGCTCGTTCACCTGGCGCTCAATCTCGCGAAGCTGCTCCGGAGTAACGGCCTCGAAATGGGAGAAATCGAAACGCAGTTTATCCGGGTCCACCAGTGAACCTTTCTGGCTAACGTGCTCACCCAGTACCTTGCGCAGGGCCGCGTGCAGTAGGTGCGTAGCGGAGTGGTTACGCTTGGTTCGCTCGCGACGGGCGTGATCAATCCGCGCATCGACTTCCAGCCCCGGAAACAGCTCGCCCTCGATCAGGGTGCCAAGGTGCAGGTGGTTATCCCCCTCCTTGCGGGTATCCGTTACCTTGAACCGGCCGCCGCTCCAGGTCAGCAGACCAGTATCGCCGACCTGGCCACCAGACTCGGCATAGAACGGCGTACGTTCGAGCACCACAACGGCCTCATCACCGGCTTCGGCGGTCTTTTCCTCGCCGTTCACGATGACTGCACGGATTTTCTCGTGGCCGTCAATGTGCTCGTAACCGGTGAACTCGGTCTTGCCCTCGAGCTGTAGGCCCGCGGCGTTGTAGTCGATGCCGAATTTGCTGGCTGCCCGGGCGCGCTCGCGCTGACCTTCCATCGCCTTCTCATAACCTTCGTAATCCAGCGTCAGGCCTCGTTCGCGAGCGATGTCGTTGGTCAGGTCGACCGGGAAACCATAGGTGTCATAAAGCGTGAAGATTGTCTCGCCCGGAATCTCGGCACCCTTGAGTTCGGCAATGTCCTGCTCAAGCAGACGCAAACCCTTGTCCAGCGTCTTGGCAAACTGCTCCTCTTCCTGCAGCAGAACCTTTTCAATCTGTTTGCGGCTGCTGACCAGCTGCGGGAAGGCCTCGCCCATCAGCTCGCACAGTGCACCGGTGAGTTTGTAGAAAAACGGCCCGGTTGCACCCAGCTTGTTGCCATGGCGTGCCGCGCGGCGAATGATACGGCGCAGCACAAAACCGCGCCCCTCGTTTGAGGGCATGACGCCGTCCGCGATCAGGAAGGCGCAGGAACGGATGTGGTCCGCGACCACACGCAAAGATGCTTCCGTGGTTGCGGCACCGCCCAGAATCTGTGAGGCGGCTGCCAGCAAATCCTGGAACAGATCAATTTCATAGTTGCTGTGAACACCCTGCAGAACCGCCGTGATGCGCTCCAGACCCATGCCAGTGTCAACAGACGGCTTGGGCAGCTTCAACATCTCACCGTCAGCGGTGCGGTTGTACTGCATGAACACCACGTTCCAGATTTCGATGTAGCGGTCACCGTCCTCTTCCGGTGATCCGGGGGGACCACCAGCAACATCCGGGCCGTGATCGTAGAAGATTTCGGTGCAGGGACCGCAGGGACCGGTGTCCCCCATCTGCCAGAAGTTGTCTGAGGCGTAACGGCCGCCTTTGTTATCGCCGATACGGACGATACGGTCTGCCGGCACGCCGATTTCCTTGTTCCAGATGTCGAAGGCTTCGTCATCTTCCGCGTAAACGGTAACCCAGAGTTTCTCCTGAGGCAGGTTCAGCCAGTTCTCGCCGGTCAGGAATGTCCAGGCGTAGTTGATGGCTTCCCGCTTGAAGTAATCACCGAAGCTGAAGTTGCCCAGCATCTCGAAGAAGGTGTGGTGACGGGCGGTGTAACCGACGTTTTCGAGGTCGTTGTGCTTGCCGCCAGCGCGGACACATTTCTGGGACGAGGTTGCCCGGGTGTAGTCGCGCTCTTCACGACCCAGGAACAGGTCCTTGAACTGGTTCATTCCCGCATTCGTAAACAACAATGAGGGGTCGTCCGCAGGTACCAGCGAACTACTTGGAACAATGGTGTGACCTTGCTGCTTGAAATAATCGAGGAATGCCTGTCGCAACTCTGCGGTTTTCATAGCCCTTTGATACCTTTCCAGAAACCCGGCGGAAATGCCGCCCGGTCCGCGATTGAATACGGATACTTACATGCTTGTGCAAATCCGCTACTCTAGCACACGCCGAGAACAGGAAAAACGTGAAACATCACAGGAGATTCCATGCCCCGACGCTTCCATGACGCCGAGGAACTATTCCCACCAGCCACCGCCCTCAAACGTGCCCTTGCCATTATTTACGACGGTTTGATCAGCATTGCCGTGCTGCTTGTCGCTACCTGGGGATACACCATGGTGGCTGGCTGGATCACCGGCTGGGACAGGTACGAACAGATGGCCGAGGCAGGCCAGCTTTCCGGGGACCCGGGGCTGACGTTCACGTTGTTCCTGATCCTTTACCTGTTCTTTGCCTATTTCTGGACGCGCATTGGCCAGACCCTGGGGATGCAGGTCTGGCGGATTCGAATTGAAAACATTGATGGTACTTCGGTGAGCTGGAGCAAGGCGCTCAGGCGTTACGTGACGGCGGCGGCTGTGATCTTCCTGACACTTCTGGGCAGCTACTACCTCGGAGCTGCCACCCTGTTTCTGGGCATCCCGGCTATTGTTGCGCTGTTCTATCCGATCAATGGTCTGTCCATTACCGACCGCCTCTCTGACAGCGTGGTTGTATCCATACCCAAAGAAGCGACCAAAAAGTAATGGTTTAGCCGGCGGGATAGCAGGGCTGGTCAACCAGCCCGCCGCATCAGGATGCCACCAGCCACGGCGCTTACCGCGATGGGCACCAGCACCGCAAGCATTGGGTTGAACCCGTATACAAGGCTCATTGGCCCAAGAAAATCCTGCATATATTTGAACAGAAGCCCCACCAACAGCCCGGTAAACACCCGGAATCCCATGGTGACCGAGCGCAACGGCCCAAAGATGAAGGATATTGCCACCAGCACCATGACCGCCGTTCCCAGAGGCATGAGCGCCTTCTTCCAGAACGCCAGCCAATAGCGGGAGGCGTTGAGTCTTTGCTCGCCAAGATAGGTGGCGTATGTGTAGAGTCCGGTCATCGAAAGATTCTCAGGCTTCACGATCAACACGCTGAGAACGCCGGGCGAGAGGCCGGTTTCCCAGCGCAGGGTCCGGTCGTCAACGCGTACTGTCCGATCATCCTCGAAGCTCGTGGTGCGAACATTCTCCAGCAACCAGTGGTCGCCCTGATAAATCGCTCGCTCCGCAAAACTTGCGGCCAGCAGCTGCCGATCATCATCAAACTGGAAACGCGACACTCCATGCAGGACGCCATTCGGTTGCACGGCATTCAGATGGATGTATGAATCCCCTTCCTTGTGCCAGACCCCCGAAGCCGACGCCACGTTGCTACCGGCGCCCAATGCCACCGCCTTGTAACTCTGGGCCACGCGCTCGGCAGGCGGAGCCAGATATTCGCCTATCAATACACCCATAACCACGATAACCAGCGCCGGCTTCATTGCGGACCAGACAATACGCTTGAGCGATACGCCGGCAGCCCGTACAACCGTCAACTCCGAGGAACTGGCCATAGAACCCAGGCCCACCAGGCAGCCCATGAAGGCACCCAGCGGCAGATAATCGTAGATTCGTCTTGGCAGGGTCAGAAAGACATACCAGAGTGCGTCCAGGATCTGGTAGTTGTTGCGGATGTCATCCAGTTCGGCGATGAACGCAAAAATGAGATCAAGGGACAACACCACCATCATCACGAGGAACATCGCACCGCCAACCGTGCGCATTACATACCCGTCAATCTTGCGCACGAGCACCCCCATCCCGAATCAGGCGCCGGCGGTACAACCACGCTGGGCCGAACTGAAGCCATAGCCCGAAGCCGAGGAACAACGCGTGGACCCAGAGCATGCCCAGCCATTCCGGGACCTTGCCGGCCGCCAGCCAGTCCCGGGCGACAATGAGCAGCCCGAGATAAGTAATGTAGACAAGCATTGCCGGTAACAGATGAAAGAACCGGCCCTGGCGTGGATTCACGCGGCTCAGCCTCACTGCCAGCAACGTCACAATTGGCACGATGAGCGGCAGCGAAAAACGCCAGTGCAGCAACGCACGATCTTCCAGGCGGTCTGACTGCATCAGGCTCCAGGTACTGGCGCCCTCTTCCCGCTGCTTGGTGCCAGCCTCGCCGCCCTCAATCTTCAGACCGTAGGCTTCGAAATCGATCACATTGTAATTCAGCTGGCCCGCGGCGCCCTCAAAGCGACCGCCGTTTTCCAGAATGAGAAAACGGCTGCCGGTTTCCGGATCGATCAGCTGGGAGCCGGAATCTGCGGTTATGATCGTCAGGCCACGCCCGTCCGGCGCGTACTCGGCGATAAAAACGCCCTGCAACTGGCGCTTGTCTTCACTCAAAGCCTCGGTATAGGTCACCCGTCCGCCAGAGGAAAAATCCTGGAAGCGCCCGGGCGCAAGCATTTCAAACTCGGTTGCCTTTCGTTGTTCGTTCAGAATTTCCTGAACCTGATTCATTCCCCAGGGCGACACGTAAAGACTCATGGCACCGACAATGATCATCACTGGCAGACTGCCCAGAAGCGTTTTTCCCAACAGTGCCTTGTCACTCACCCCACAGGCGGACAGGACCGTCATTTCGCTTTCGAGATACATACGCCCATAGGCGAGCAGGATACCGATGAACAGCCCGAGGGGCAGAATCAGCTCAAGAAAACCCGGAAACCGAAAGGCCATGATCTCCAGCAGCACACCGGCCGAAATGCTGCCCTGGGCCGCACTGTCGAGATATTTCAGGAAACGGCCACTCATGAACACCAGCAGCAGGATGCCCGAAACGGCAACCATGCTGATCATGATCTGGCGTATGAGGTAACGGAAAATGATGCTCAAATCGGTCTCTCTGGCGGTATCCGCTGAAACGTGGAGGTCGCTGGGAACTGCGCGTATTCTATGTAACCTTGGTGCCGAATGACAGAGTAGCGGTATTACACCGGCATAAAGGCACAGACAGGCACGGAAGCGGCGCCAATCGCTTGATAATTTCCCCGCAAGCCCCAATGCTAGACTAGATCACAATCAAGAACGATTCCCGCCGCCGGCGGGAGCCTCGTGAACAATCAACAGGAGTTGCCATGAATTTCAGCCTGAGCAGTAAAGCCATCGCCAGCACCAAAGCAGACTGTCTCGTAGTTGGCTTGCCTGAGAAAGGCACCTGGCCCGATTCGACGAATCAGGCCGATGAGGCTCTGGGCGGGATGATCAAGACACTCCAGAAGGCCGGTGACCTGTCCGGCAAGAATGCCACGACGCTGACCATTCCTCTGGCTGATCAGCCCTGGACTCGCCTGCTTGTGGTTGGCACTGGCAAGGATGAAGATCGCAACCCTGCCAACTACCGTAAAGCGTTGATCGCGATGATGACCGCGCTCAAGGACGGTCCGTCCAAAAGCGTCGCGATCGCCCTCGCAGATACCCCTGTAACCGGCGAAGAAGCAGTGAGTTCTGAAGCAGCCCGTGTCAGTCTGATTGGCCGGACCCTTGAAGATCAGCTTTACACCTTCAGCGACTTCAAGAGCGAAAAGCCCGCCGCCCGGAAGCTCAACAAAGCTATTGTGCATGCCTCCAGTGCCGGCAAGGCCCTCAAGGATGCCTTCAACCTCGGTCTGGCCACCGGCCGTGGTATGAATCTCACCCGGGATCTGGGCAACACGCCGCCCAACATCTGCCACCCGGAATGGCTGGCTCAGCAAGCCAAGAAGCTGGCCAAGGATTACGACTGCATCAAGACCGAAGTGCTTGACGAAAAGCAGATGGAAAAGATGGGCATGAACACCATCCTGGCCGTGGGCAAAGGCAGCACCCAACCGCCGCGACTGATCGTGATGGAATACCGTGGTGGCAAGGCCAAGGACAAGCCCCACGTACTTGTGGGCAAAGGTATCACCTTCGACACCGGCGGTATCAGCCTCAAGCCCGGCGAGGGCATGGATGAAATGAAGTACGACATGGGCGGCTCCGCCAGTGTCTTCGGCGCCATGAAAGTGCTCGCCGAAACCCAACCCAAGATCAACGTGGTGGCTGTGATTGCCGCAGCAGAGAACATGCCGGATGGCGGCGCTTCCCGCCCTGGCGACATCGTGACCACGCTCTCCGGCATGACTGTTGAAATCCTCAACACCGACGCCGAGGGGCGCCTGGTATTGTGCGATGCCCTCACCTACGTGAAGAAGTTTGACCCGGCCGCCGTCATCGATCTGGCGACCCTGACCGGCGCCTGCATCATTGCACTTGGCAATCACGCCACCGGCCTGCTGGCCAACAACGATGAACTGGCCAACGAGCTTCTTGCTGCCGGCGAGCGTGCCGGTGACCGGGCATGGCGCCTGCCGCTCTGGGACGAATACCAGAGCCAGCTCGACAGCAACTTTGCCGACATGGCCAACATCGGTGGCCGCCCTGCAGGGACCATAACAGCGGCCTGTTTCCTTTCCCGCTTTGCCAAGGACTATCGCTGGGCGCACCTGGACATCGCCGGCACCGCCTGGCACTCCGGCAAAGCCAAGGGCTCATCCGGTCGCCCGGTGCCCATGCTGGTCGACTACCTGATGTCCCATGCAGGAAAGTAAGCCCTCCAGCTCTTCGGAGACCGGCAGCCCGGCTGCCGGTCACTCCGGACAGGAAGACCGGAACCAGCGCTACTGGTTTCACATCCTTGCCCAGAACACGCCCGCCGCACGCAATCTCCACGCTGCAAAACTCGTGGACAAAGCCTGGCAGCAGGGCGACCGCGTGTGCGTCGTGTGCGATACCATGCAACACGCAGATGAGCTGGACGACCTGCTCTGGAACTTCAGCCCGGACGCATTCATCCCCCATAGCGTTGTTCCGGACTCCGCCACAACCTGCTCCGACCCCGTTGGCATTCTGCTTTGCCCGCCGGCGCCAGAGGATTGGGATACCGTGATCATTCTCTCCGCAACCTTGCCGGCGGATGCCGACCGGTTCAAGCGACTGGCCCTGGTTGCCCATAACGACCCGAATGTTCTTAATCAGGCGCGGTCACACTTCAAGCAATTGCGGGCACTGGGGATTGAACCCCGGGTGCATGATCAGAGGAAGCGTTAGGTTCGCCGCAAACAGGGCGACCATGTATAATCGTGCGTCTCAATTTTCCCTTGTGAATCAACCAACGGTCACTGCAGAACCCCATGGAAAAAACCTACCAGCCAGAAAACATCGAGCGCCAGTGGTACGAAAACTGGGAATCCAAAGGGTACTTCCGCCCCAGCGGTGAAGGCCAGTCCTACAGCATCGCGATCCCGCCGCCCAACGTAACCGGCAGCCTGCACATGGGCCACGCGTTCCAGCACACCATCATGGACACCCTCACCCGCTTCAAGCGCATGCAGGGCCGTAACGCACTGTGGACGGTTGGTACCGACCACGCCGGCATTGCCACCCAGATGGTGGTTGAGCGCAAACTCGCTGCGGAAGAGGACAAGACCCGCCACGATCTGGGCCGGGAAGAATTCATCAAGCGCATCTGGGACTGGAAAGAGCACTCCGGGGGCACCATCACCCGCCAGATCCGCCGCCTTGGCAATTCCGTGGACTGGGACAACGAACGCTTCACCATGGACGACGGCTTCTACAAAGCCGTTCAGGAAGTGTTTATCCGCCTGTACGACGAGGGACTTGTCTATCGCGGCAAGCGGTTGGTGAACTGGGACCCGAAACTGCACACCGCCATCTCCGATCTGGAAGTTGAAAACAAGGAAGAAAAAGGCTTTTTCTGGCACCTGCGTTACCCGCTGGCTGACGGCACGCAAACCCAGGATGGCAAGGATTACCTGATCGTTGCCACTACCCGGCCGGAAACCATGCTCGGTGACACGGCCGTGGCCGTGCATCCGGAAGACGAGCGTTATCAGCACCTGATTGGCAAGCACGTGATGCTGCCGCTGGTGAACCGCCGTATCCCCATCGTTGCCGACCATCACGCCGATCCGGAGAAAGGCTCCGGTTGCGTGAAGATCACGCCGGCCCACGACTTCAACGACTATGCCGTGGGCAAGCGCAACAATCTGCCGATGATTAACGTCATGACCCAGGACGCCAACATCCGGGACGTGGCCGAGGTGTTCAATGCCGACGGCACCGAAAACACCGAACTCGACGGCACCATGCCGGGCGCCTACGCTGGCCTGACCCGCGAAGCGGCGCGCAAGCAAATCGTTGCCGATATGGAAGCCGAGGGGCTGGTCGAGAACATCGAGGATCACGCACTCAGCGTTCCACGCGGTGACCGGTCGGGCCTGATTATCGAGCCCATGCTCACCGACCAGTGGTTTGCCGATGCCAAGACCCTGGCCAAGCCGGCCATTGAAGCGGTGGAAGACGGTCGTATCCAGTTCGTACCCAAGCAGTACGAGAACATGTACTTCGCCTGGATGCGCGATATCCAGGATTGGTGTATCTCGCGCCAGCTCTGGTGGGGCCACCGCATTCCGGCCTGGTACGACGCCGACGGCAATATCTACGTGGGCCGCAGCGAAGATGAAGTGCGCCAGAAGCACAACCTGGACGCCAATGTCGCCCTCGAGCAGGATGAAGACGTTCTTGATACGTGGTTCAGCTCTGCCCTGTGGACGTTCGGCACCCTGGGTTGGCCAGAGATCACCGAGCGCCTGAAAACCTTCCATCCGACCGACGTGCTGGTCACCGGCTTCGACATCATCTTCTTTTGGGTAGCCCGGATGATCATGATGACCATGCACTTCATGAAGAACGAAGACGGCAGCCCCCAGGTACCCTTCCATACCGTCTATGTCACCGGCCTTATCCGTGATGAGCACGGCGACAAGATGTCCAAGTCCAAGGGTAACGTGATCGACCCGCTGGACATGATCGACGGCATCAGCCTGGATGACCTGCTGGAGAAACGAACCGGCAACCTGATGCAGCCCAAGCTGGCCGAGAAAATCGGCAAGCGCACCAAAAAGGAATTCCCGGAGGGCATCACCGCCCACGGCACCGATGCCCTGCGCTTCACCCTTGCCGCCATGGCAACGACCGGCCGCGACATCAACTGGGATATGAAGCGCCTGGAAGGCTACCGCAACTTCTGTAACAAGCTCTGGAACGCAGCCCGCTACGTGTTGATAAACACCGAAGGCGAAGACTGTGGTGTGAATGACGAGCCCGTGGAACTGTCTCTGGCAGACCGCTGGATCATCAGCGAGCTGCAGAGCTGCGAGCAGGACGTGATCCGTCACCTGGACCAGTACCGCTTCGATCTGGCGGCCTACGCGCTCTATGAGTTCATCTGGAACGAATACTGCGACTGGTATCTGGAACTGTCCAAGCCTGTGCTCAGTGATGAAGACGCCAGTGCCGAAGCCAAACGTGGCACCCGTCGCACCCTGGTGCGCGTACTGGAATCCGTGCTGCGCCTGGCGCACCCGATGATGCCGTTTATCACCGAGGAAATCTGGCAGCGGATCGCGCCCCTGGCCGGCAAGACCGGCGACAGCATCATGCTGCAGGCCTACCCGCAACCGGATGCCACCAAGCAGGATTCAGCGGTTACTGCTGATATTGAATGGCTCAAGGGCGTGATCGTTGCCGTGCGGAACATCCGGGGCGAAATGAACATCTCGCCGGCGAAGAAGATCCCGGTATTGCTGCGTGGCAAAGACGCCGAGGATCAGCGCCGCATGAATGACAATCGCCAGTTCCTGAGTTCCCTGGCCAAGCTGGAGAGCCTGGACTGGTTTGAGGGTGACAAAGCCCCCATGTCTGCCACCCAGCTGGTGGGAGATATGGAAGTACTGGTTCCCATGGCCGGCCTGATTGACAAGGATGCCGAACTCAAGCGTCTGGACAAGGAGCTGGAACGCCTGCAGAAAGAGATCGGTCGCCTGGAGGGTAAACTGGGTAACGAGAAGTTCACGGCCAAGGCTCCGGCCGAGGTGGTCGAGAAGGAACAGGAAAAACTCCGGGACGCCCAAAGCAGCCAGGCCCGCCTGAGCCAGCAAAGGGCCGATATCGAGGCCATGTAACCGGCATGATCGGTATTCTCGGTGCAGGCTCCCTGGGCAGGCTCTGGGGCGCAATGCTATCCAAAGGCTGCGTTGCCTTCGTGGCCAGACCGGGCGAGCCCACCGACTCAAGCGTCGATTACCGCTTCCGGCCCTTTGAGGGGCCGGAATCCTCCATACAGATTCCCTTCCTCAGGACCGGCGACACGCCGGACCTGATGCTGGTGACAACCAAGGCCGGTGATACCCTGAGCGCCTTAGCAGGCGTGATCGACCAATTACCCATTGAAACCCCCATCCTGCTTTTCCAGAACGGACTGGGCAGCCAGCAAGCTGTCGCCGAGCGGTGGCCGGAGCGCCCGATCCTGGCCGCCAGCACCACCGAGGGAGCAAATCGACCTGAACCGGGGCTTCTCGTCCATGCCGGTACCGGCGATACCTGGGTGGGCCCGCTGACAGAGCAGGCCAGATTCTCGGTGGACCGCGCGGTCGCCATGCTGGAAGACTCCGGCCTGGCCATTCATCCGGAGCCGGCCATCCTCCAGCGACTCTGGCAGAAACTGATCATCAATGCGGGCATCAATCCCTACACCGCGATCCTGAACTGCCCCAATGGCGACATCCTGTCTGCAGGGCTATATCAGGACACCATCGAGGAACTTTGCCGGGAATTGTCAGAGCTGATGAGCGCCGCCGTCCAGATTACGGAAACACCGGATTCCCTGCGCCAACGCATTGAACAGGTCGCTCAAAACACCGCCGGCAACACATCGTCGATGCGTGCCGATGTTCTCCGGAAACGCCAAACCGAGATAGACTTTATCAACGGGTATCTGGCAAAACTCGGAAAAGAACTCGGTATCGACACGCCGGTGAACCAAATGCTGACCGAACGGGTACAACAACTGTCGTCACATTAACAGGAGCAGACTGATGGGCAACCGCCTTTCCAAGATTTACACCCGCACCGGAGACGATGGCTCCACGGGCCTGGCCGATGGCAACCGGATTGCCAAGAATGCCCAGCGAGTTGAAGCCATGGGCACCGCTGATGAACTCAACTGCCATATCGGGTTGCTAATCGAAACCCTGGACAGCGACGACGAACTGGTGGAGAGCCTGCGCCGCATTCAGCATCATCTGTTTGACCTGGGGGGCGAATTTGCCATTCCCGGCAGCCGTGTGATTGGTGACGAACACATCGAATGGCTGGAAGGCACCCTGGACCGGCACAACGAAGGCCTGCCACCGCTGAAGAATTTTGTCCTGCCCGGCGGCAGTCCCGGCGCCGCCCAATGTCACCTTGCCCGGGCGGTCTGCCGTCGTGCAGAGCGGGTTGTCGTCGCCCTCGGCCATGAGGACTCTATCAACACCGCTTCCCGACACTACCTGAACCGTCTATCGGATCTGTTGTTTGTCATCGCCCGCGTACTGGCCCGGCGCGAGGGTGGCGAAGAGATTCTCTGGGAACAAAAAAAATCCGGCCTCTAAGGGCCGGATTTTTTATGCGCCTGATCGCGCGCAAAGGTCGCACCGATCAGACCTTGAAGGCTTCCACCAGACGCTGAAGCGACGCTGTCAGTTGCGACATTTCTCTGGAAGAACCCAGGGTTTCTTCAGCATTGGCGGCGGTTTTCTGGCCCAGCTCGCCAATCTGCTCAACGTTCGAGTTCACGTTTTTCGCGACGGCAGACTGCTCTTCGGCGGCCTGGGCGATCTGGTGACTCATATCCACGATCACGGAGATGCCCTTGGCGATTCTATCCAGGGCCTCTGTCACCTCTCCGGACTTCTGCACCGTTGCCTCGGTCACGTCCCGGCTGTTGGTCATGGCCGACACCGCGTCTTTGACGCCGCTCTGGAGCCGGGAAATCATGCCTTCGATTTCTTCCGTCGATTTGTGCGTGCGCTGTGACAGCGAGCGAACCTCATCGGCAACCACCGCGAAACCACGCCCCTGCTCCCCGGCCCGGGCCGCCTCGATCGCGGCGTTCAGGGCGAGCAGGTTGGTCTGCTCGGCGATGGCCTTGATCTCGACCAGCACCTGACTGATGTTGTCACTGTCCTTGCTGACCCGGTTGATCACTTCCACCGCGCCTGAGATTTCACCCGCCAGCTTGTTGATGGTTTCAACCGTGTCGGCCACCACGCCCCGGCCGGTTTCTGTGTCCTGTTCGGCATTGCTCGCGCTGTCCGCAACCCGGTGCGCGCTTTCGGTGACTTCATGAACCGCCTCAACCATCTGGTTCATGGCTTCATTGATCTGGCCGCTTTCTTCCATCTGACGCGCAACCGCTTCGCTATTGGCCGCAGCGGTGTCATTGACCCGGGTGGCCTGCTGGTCTACGTCCGCCGTCGTCCGGCTGACAGAGCGGATCAGCTCGGCAATCCGGTCGGTCATGTTATTGAATTCCGTCGTCAACTCGCCAGCTCATCGCGGTTGCGCAAACTGATGTGCGTGGTCATGTCGCCGGCGGCAACGTTCCGTGCGGCTTCGCTGAAGCGGTTGATGGCGGTACGTACGGACATGAAGAAGCCGATGTAGAGATAGACAACCACAAGCAGCACGGCGATCAGGGCAACCACAATCAGGCGACGCTGGTTGATCTCACTCTCGAGCCGTGCGCGCAGGTTCGAGTCGACCACGCTGAAGGCAGCCGTCTTGACGTCGTCGTAGTGGGCCAACTGCCCGGACATCAGATCGTCGTATTCGGTCCAGGGCATTTCCAGACGCATGGGCGTTATCACGTTCAGATCCAGATGATCCCGAACCACCATCAAACTCTCGTCAACCCGTTGAATGGCGTTGCCTGCCTGATTGGCGAGGGCCGGCGATGCTTCAGAAGCAAGAGCCAAAGCCGGTGAAAGCAAGGAGGTGCGATTGGTCAACTGGTCATAGATTTCGTTCAGGGTTTCGCTCAGGGCGTAACCTACCTGCCCCTCGACCAGTGCGAAGATTCCGTAGGATTTTGCCCGACCGATCACGGTGCGTGCAGCCGGGAGAGAGTCCTGGACCAGGCCCAGAATCAACTGGTTTTCTCTTGAGGCCCCCTGCCCCAAACCAGAGATTTCAATGGTGGCCGAAAGCAGCGCCTGTGCCTTCTGGACGAATTCCTGATAATACTTGAACTGAGGATCGAAGCTGCCCTGGTAATTGTCATCGGCCCGCAATGCTTCCCACTCCTGGCGAAGGCCTTCAACCTGATCGGCCCAGGAGCCAGTCGTATCAAACGAGCGCTCTTCTGCGGTCAGAGCCGCCAGCAGGCTGTCAATCTCAGTGGCCGCTTCTTCGGAAACTGCGGTAATGGCACTCTCATCCTTGATGATCGCCGGTGAGCGATAGTCTCGATAATCCATCGCCGCATCCACCAGCCGATCCACTTGCTGGAGTTGCTCCAGCCCCTCGACACCCCGGGTCATGGTCTGAACCGAGCGATTCAGCTCGGAAATGGCAAGCCAGGACAGCCCGCCAATTGGTAAAAGGAACAGAATGCTGATGAGACTGAACTTGTAGACCATCGGCAGCCGGTTCATCAGGGCAATGGCAGGATTAATGAGTTGCTTCACAGGGACCCTCGTGCTGGCAAATAACCACTGAACGTTAATTCTTTTCTTCTATTGTCGCCTAAAGTCTTAAAAACTTAAGCTTTATTTGTTGTTAAACTGCAATGTTTTATAAAATCCGGGCTAAACGACGCCGGAAATAACCAGCAGGGCGAGTATGCATATCCATACCAGCATGCTTCTGTTCAGCAGATCCCTTACCGCTCGCAGACTCCTTCCCCCAAACGCTGTCCACTCATCCGGGTGAATCCGGGAAAACCTCGCTGGATCCAGTGCATACCCGGTTAACGACCCGTTGGCCGAAATCATGAGTACCTCGCCCGCTTTTTTGGAGATTCCGGTCAGAGTCTGGCGAGTTTCACGCAGCCAGCCGGCCAGATCTCCGGCAATTCCGAACGTTAACGACAAAAGCCTGGCAGGAATCCAGCCGGCAAGGTCGGACATTTTTGCAAACCTGGGCCTGGCCGGCGCCTGCGGCCATTGCTCGGCGAGCGCTACCAGCCCACGCGCCAGGACCGCGAGACCGATACCGCCAACCACATACCAGAAAGCCACCAGAAAAAAGCGCTGGAACACCGAAACCATCAGTGCCTTGGACAGGGAGAGGTGCATGGCCTCGGGAGACACTGCGGCTCCCCGTTCATCGGCCGGAAGAAGGTCTTTCACATGATGCCAGGCCGACTGCATGTCTCCCCGATGCCACGCCTCCGCATAGGCCCGCAGTACCTGTCGCCAGCCCGGCGTTCCCATAAGGACGACCAGCACCAGGAACTCCAGCGGGTAAGCCGCCATCCTCCAGCCAGAAGACACCAGCAGGTATTCCGCAAGCCCCAGTATCAGGGCCGGCAACAGGACCAGTGCCAGCCCGGTTGCTATCCCCGATTCATGGCCCGCCCTGACCCGGCTGCCGTAGCGGAACCAACGGCGCCAGACCTCATCGCCAGACAGCATGTCCAGGGAATCCAGACGCCTACGTACCATGTAGGCCAGAAGAAACACAACAAATACCATTCAGACGTTCCTCCCCGATCCTCGGACTATTTCCAGGGCTGACCGGAAATACCGCCAGTCAAAAGCCGGGCCGGGATCGCTCTTCCTGCCGGGCGCAATGTCGCAGTGCCCGGTAATCCGATTGGCCGTGATATCCGGCCAGGCCGTCATAATCAGGTCCGCCACTTTCGCCAGCATGCGATATTGCTCGGTGGTGTAAGGGGTGTCGTCGGTCCCTTCCAGCTCAATCCCGATGGAAAAATCATTGCATTCCTCCTGCCCTTCAAAACACGATCGGCCGGCATGCCAGGCCCGATCAAGCAGGCTGACAAACTGCACCAGCGCGCCATCGCGGCGAATCAGCAGGTGCGCAGACACCTGGACGCCCTCGATAGTCTTGAAGTAGGGGTGCGCAGAATGGTCGAGTTGGTTGCAGAAGAAGTCTTCTATTTCGCGGCCACCAAACTGGCCCGGAGGCAGGCTGATATTGTGGACGACCAGAAGAGAGATGCCCGCTCCATCCGGACGAGGCCCGAAATTCGGCGAAGGGGTCCAGCGGGCGAAGGAAATCCGCCCGGTTTCGCGAAGCGAATTTCCATCGGTACCGGAGGCGGAAGGGCGTTCGGAAAAAACGTCTGAATCGGGCAAAGTAATTCCAAAAGTTTCAGAGCATTACAGCCTCTGATTGAATCACAAAGTTGCCACGGTTGCTACGAATCAGTCCTTGCGGCTGCTGCGCAGGTTGTCGATGATCGACTCCAGTGCCCGGTCGAAGATCAGACCATCATCCAGCATGCTAATTTTCCCGAATTCCATGTCGGCGGCCAGTTCCTGACGCAGATACTCTGCCACCTTCGCGCCACTGCGATTCACAAAGATATATTTGCCAGTGGCCTTGATAAAGGCCGCAAGCTTACAGCGCACCCGGGTTTCGTCGCGGGTAAGTTCAATCCAGGAACCCACACGCAGGCTTTCGGCCTTTGACAGCCACTCTGGAGATACTGAAGCAGTCTGCGTTTCAGCGTCCGCCTGGGAGGCAGCCTCGCTGACCACAGAAACAGGCACTTCAGGCTCGGCCGGCGAGGGCGTTGCTTTGACAGCGTCTTCGGCCGCCGGCTCAGGGGGCTCGACGGGCTGCTCAGCAGCGGGCTCCGGAACGAGCAGATCCTCTGGTTCCGAAGGTGATTCCGGCCTGGACGGAGCCGTCACCAATCGCTGGAAAACATCCACATGGGCAAGTTCAAGGTCGCGAATCGCCGCATCGGTGGCAAACGGGTCCCAGGAAATATCCTGCAGTGCCTTGCGAAGGTCGTCCACAATGGCCGGTATTGCCCTCAGCAGATCTGACCTGGTGGTATCAGTGACCGGGCGCGGATCCACACTCCAGACCAACTGCTCGGTCAGGTTCCGGGCGTGCTGCCACCGGTCGCTTTCCTCGCCCTCCCGGAGGACAACCCATTGCAGGTACCGGGTCCAGGCTTCGCTCAGGAGGCCGGCAACCGGTTCGGGCACGTCCCGCTGCTCTGTCAGCTCCTTAACCAAGCCTTCCGCCGCCTGGGACGCCCGCTCCTGTCGAGCCCGCCCTTCTTCAGCATCCCGAAGACGTTGCTCGACGAGCTCACGACGTCGGCGATCGAGATCCATGAAGTGGCTGAAATCTTTCAGCAACTCCTCGAACAGGGAGACGTTGGTAGTGAACTCAGACAGAACCCGATCTACAACCGATTCGATTTTGTCCCGAAGCGGGTCTCTTTGCCCGGCCTTCTTCTCGGTCCAGCCAATGGCCGAGAGTGCCAGCTCGTTAAGCAGTTTTCGAACCGGGTGACCGCCCCGATTGAAAAAGTTCTTGTCACTCAGCGCCACTTTCAGCACCGGAATCTGCAGGCGCCCGATCAATGCTTTCATCACCGGATGCAGTTGGCGATCTTCCAGAATAAAGTCGAACAGCATGGAAACCAGATTGATCACGTCACTGTCGACCTGCCCAACGCTCAGGCTGTTGCCATCGCCGGAACGCAGGATGGGTTGAAGCTGCTCGCTCAGAGGTACAACGGTACCTTCACCCCATTGCCTGCTGCTCGACTGCGCTTCTGTCAAACGGGCCATGAGCCTGTCGGTATCAATGTAGCTTTCGCCGACCGGGGATCCGCCAGTGACAGCATTAGACTCACCGCGATGCAACAGCGCGCTGAGCTCCGAGAAAGTGGCCTGTGATTGAGACATACCCTGACTCTCGCTGGCAGAATCCGCCTGACCGCTGGCACTGGTCGGCACTGAACTCTCTGCTGACCCACGCTGACCGGAGCGGGAGGGCACCTTGCCGGTGGGCGGTCGTTTCATGTCAGGCATTACGCCTTCACTGATCAAGGTGCGATTGGCTTCTTTGTAGAAATCACCGAGGGTATCGGCAAGCAGGCGATCAAACAGCTTCAGAACCACCAGCTTGGCCCGGATATCAATGTCGAGGTCTGCACAGGCCTCGGCAACACCGCCACAGATGATTTCAGGGCTCAGCGGCATTTGTGCGTCTTTCAGCTCGATGCCCGGCACCAGATGCCCGACCCGGACGGTAAGCAGACGGATCTGTTCGGTATAACGGTTCCGGAGTTTATTTATGAGATTGTCGACTGCCACCTGCTGCTCAAGCTGGGAATGATCAACGAGGCTGAGAGAGTCCTCGTCAACTTCATCCAGGGACCTGGCACTTTGCTGGGGCTGGAACCTTCCGATTTCATTGAAAGCCTGGCTGACGTACTGGAGGATCGAGACCACCATGGCCTTGCGACGAAGCCTGAGCTCCCGCATGGCATCAAAGTAGGCGGTCTGGTCGAGGTTGGAGCCGGCTCTGTCCGCGAGTTCAAACAGGGCATCATCGGCACGATCGAAAAAACTGGCAAGAACGGACTTGAGGGACTGACCCGATGCGTCACGCAGGCGCACGAGGGACGCAGGCAAAGAAAACCGGGCGGGCGGTTTCCGGCCTGAAAAGCTGACAACCTTGTTATCGTGCACCATCTCGCTGCTCCGCCTTGTATTACACAATTGCCTGTTTATTTCTCCACTTCACATGATACGAGCTGCCCACGTCAGGTTGTGTCAGAATTTGTCACCTTTTGTGTAGACCTGACGTGCATCACAGTTTAGCAGCCCAGCCCCAAGAGTTTGGCGATTCACCGGCGGCGCTTTAGAATTGACAGCCTGAAACGCCGTCAACCCACTGCACCGGACTTTTTGCCCTATGATTGCCCCTGAACTCCTCCGCCAGGCCAGAATTGAAAATGTTGCCCAGAGTCTGCGGGAGGACATCGGCGATGGCGACATTACGGCCAGACTGATACCAGCCGACAAACAGGCAACAGGGCGGGCAATTACGCGGGAAACCGCCACCATCGCGGGCAGGGAGTGGGTGGACGAGGTTTTCCGACAGGTGGATCCGGCCGTTGAGCTGAACTGGCAGGTGGCCGATGGAGAGACCGTGTCACCGGATCAGGTGTTGTTTACCATGCAGGGTTCGGCACGAAGCCTGCTGAGCTCCGAACGCGCGGCTCTGAACTGGCTCCAGTCCCTGTCTGGCGTTGCGACCGCCTGCGCGGGCTATGCCGCCCGGGTTGCACACACCGGTGTTCGACTGCTGGATACCCGTAAAACCCTGCCCGGTCTGCGCCTGGCCCAGAAATACGCTGTAACCTGTGGCGGCTGCTTCAATCACCGGATCGGGCTGTGGGATGCCTTCCTGATCAAGGAAAATCACATTGCCGCCTGCGGCTCCATTGCCCAAGCTATTGAAGCCGCCCACCGGATTGCGCCGGGCAAACCGGTGGAGGTGGAAACCGAGAACCTTGACGAGCTGGAACAAGCCCTTCGAGCGGGTGCAGACATCATCATGCTGGATGAGTTCTCACTTGAAGACATGCGGACCGCGGTCGCTACCACTGGTGGCAAAGCAAAGCTGGAGGCATCCGGGGGAATCAATGCCGACACCCTGGTGCCGATCGCCGAAACCGGCGTGGACTTCATCTCGATTGGCGCGCTGACCAAGGATTTAAAGGCTGTCGACCTGTCAATGAGACTGGACTGATCACTCCCCGCTAAGCAGGCGATCGATCACCTCCAGCTCCCGAACCAGCCTGCTACCGGACTCCGGTCGCCCCCGGAAATGCTCTTCGGCCATCGGCGCTATGCCGGAGGCCGAGGGCAACGGGTGGTCGTTTTCGATAATGATCTTCATTCTTTCCACAAAAACAAATTGCAGCCACTGGGTAAATTCCAGCGTATCGATGCAAAAGGGCTGCGCACTCTGGAACGCCTCGTCCGGTGGTGGCTCTGACTCCCAGAGCCCCAGCTGCCGCAACTCCATCTCAATGTTCAGAAGGCAGTCCGCAACCTGCCCGACCGGGTTACCGGATTCGGTCATATCAGTCTCGCTTCAATCGTTAAGCGGCTCAAGCTCCACGGTTTCGCCATGCAGAACCCGGAACAGGTCCTCGTACTGGCGCGTCAGCGGGTGCTTGGGTGCCATGTGAATCAGGGGCTGCCGGCTCTGGTGGGACTCTTTCATCTTCACGGAACTCGAGAGACGCACAGGCAGAACCGGCAAGCCCTCCTCGGTAAGCTCCCTGACCAGCTGCTTGGGCAGGCTGGCCCGCGGCTGGAACTGGTTGGCAACAATCCCTTCGACAACAAGATCCTCGTTGTGGTCTTCCTGCAGATCACGAATCTCGTTGAGGATGTTGTACAGCGCCTGACGGGAAAAATCGTCACAGTCGAAGGGTATCAGGCAGCGCTGGGCTGCAATCAGGGCAGACCGGGTATAGAAATTGAGCGCCGGCGCGGTATCGATGTAGATCGCATCGAAGGATTCACCCAGTTTTTTCAGGGCTTCCCTCAGCTTGTATATCTTGTGCTTGGCCTCCAGCTTGCGCTCGAGAAAATCCAGCTCCGGGCTGGAGGGCATCACAAACAGGTTCTTGAACGGTGAGGCATGGACAAATTCGTCCGGACGGCGATTGAACACGGTAAAGGCCACCGTCTGCTCCAGCATATCCGCAACGGTGTCCTTGAGCTCGCTGGCAGGCTTGCCCAGCAGATAATGGGTGGAGTTTCCCTGCGGATCAAGATCCACGACCAGGGTGCGCTTTCCACGAGCGGCGCTGATAGCTGCGAGATTGCACGTGATACTGGACTTGCCGACACCGCCTTTCTGGTTGAATACCACCCGTCTCATATTGCCTCTCCCTTGATGAATCCCTTATCGATTTCTGCCCTGCGATGAACCCATTCCAACTCACCACCCCATCACTGTCTTCACAAACGGAATAGTAAGCCGCCGCTGTGCCTGAAGTGAATTTTCATCCAGTATATCCAGAATCCCCAGCAAATCACCGAGCCTTCGGGGCGCCCGGCGCATTATATAGCTGGCCACATCATCCGCCATCACCAGGCCACGTTTCTCGGCACGGGCCCTGAGAATGGTCAGGCGATCCTCATCCCGGTAAATACCCAACTGGATGATCAGCCCGTGACTGAATCTGGAGACCAGATCCGGCAACTCAAAGGGCAAACTGGCCGGCAAATCGGCCAGACTCACCAGCAAGAGGCCGCCTCGATCGAGAATCCGGTTATAGAGATGAAAAATGGCCTCTTCCCAGACCCGCTGGCCTGCGATGCGGTCGACATCGTCAAGACAGACGATCTCATGGGTCTCAAGCCCCGACAAGGCATCGGGACCAAAAGGCTCTAGCTCTGCGATGCTGATACACACCGCTGCCCTGCCCTGCTTTTCGCCCAGGTGGCACACTGCCTGTAGAAGATGGCTCTTGCCGGTATCGGCATCACCGCACAGAACAACGACAGGCATATCATCAGGTTGCTGACAAACGCTTTCAAGACGCTGGGCTGCGCTCGTGTTCCGGTCGCCATGGAAATTGTCGAATCGGGCGTCGTCACGCAGCTTGACCCCGAGCACCAACTGGGATGCGGTCATGGCCGGGTAGCCCTCCAGGCCCGCAAGCCCCACACAAACAGGTAATGCGCCCCGCTGAACACGTTGGAAACAGCCACCAGGATAATGCCGGCATCCACCACCCAGGGCTGCATCGGCAGGTCCGCCAGAAGCACGATGATGGCCAGGGCTACAAGAATCTGGATAAACGTATTGATCTTGCCGGGAATGCTGGGCTCCATATCGTATCGACCAACCTTGTAGTGGTAGGCCAGAGCGCCGACCACAATCAGCAGATCACGCCCCAACACCAGCAGAAACAGCCACACGGGCAGAACCTCGGTGAGAGTAAGCATCAGGTACGCGGTGATCAACAAGGCCTTGTCGGCGAGAGGATCTGCAATTGCACCAAGCCTGGAACGCCAATTGAAATGGCGGGCAAGGAAGCCGTCAACCGCGTCTGTGCCGGCGGCCAGAAAGAATATCAGCAACGCCCGGCGATAATCTCCGATCAGTAACGCTCCCGCGAAGGGAGCGATCAGAAGAATGCGCAGGAACGTCAGGGCATTGGGAATCCAGCGCCAGCGGTGCAAATTCAAAAGACTCCCTCCGGTTACACCTTATTCGCCGCCATCGCTCCCGATGACAGAAGACGGTTGCCAACGATAATACAGAACCTGGTACAGGGATTCGAACGCCTCCCTGGCATCTTCCTCATCGACGGGCACCGGCTGATAGGTAAACAGGGCAGTCTCTTCAGACGCCTCCGCAGAGGTTTGCTGATCCGGGCCAGCCGGCTGCGATACCTCGCTCTCGAGCGCCTCTTGCGGGTTCGGCCCAGACGACGCCACCTGGTCCTCTGCTGTGCGGGCGGTAACCGGAGGTTCTGCCGGAACGTCGGCCTCCATTGGAACGAAGCGCGGATCCAGGGCGATGTACTCCCGCAGCTGGTCCAGCTCACCGGAGAAAGCCACCCGCAGGGTCAGTTGCTCGTCCCGTACCCGATGGGCACCAACGCTAACCACGGGGGTCAGTCCTTCCAGCACCTTATTGGCGCCGGCATAGTCTTCAAGCGACGTAACGCCACGCAGCACAATGTCCACCTGGGGCGAATCGCCCACTTCCGACGCAGCAACCGCGTATCGGCTGGCGTATAACTCCGCCCAGCGGTTTATCGTCGCCTCCGCCAGCGCTTCCGGGGTATCGGCGGTTACCGACTCTTCCCCGGCATTCATGGCCATACCATCGAAGACCCAGCCGGCACGCCATTGCCCGCCAGCACGGCTGACCCGCACCAAAGCGAGCACATCATGGTCCAGATTCCCGGATGCAGACTTCACCCGACCAATAAACTGCCCCCAGATATCCGAGAGCAATTCGCGGTCAGAGCTGAAATCTGACGGGGGCAGCGCCACGGGCAAGCCACGCTTTCTGGCCGCCTCATCGAACGCAGCCCTCCAGGCTCCTGCGTCTTCCTGACCAGAGCCGGCCCCGGGCCGTGTTACGAGTGTTCTCGAGCCACGATCCTCGGCAGCAATCCAGGCCAGTGTGAGCGGTCTGTTGGCACCCCACACCGGCGCATCAATTGCAGCCAGCGCGCGATTCACGCCAACCGCTCCGAAGGACATGCTCAGAACACTCTGGCCGGACTCGCCACGGGCAACCTGATAGGAAAGAAGTAACGACTCGGCATCGGACAGCAGGGCTTCAACGCCCTCCATCGCCAGTACGTCTCGGGTACCGGAAACCCTTACCAGTACCTGGCTCAGCCCGTCTGCATATCCCTGGGCGAGTTGACCCGACGAGGACCCTTCCACTGGCACCTTTGCCGAATAGAGACCGGAAACCGTCACGGCACTCGCCTGGGCGGAAAACCCAGACAGCAGAACGGTGAACAACGCAACTACCCACGTCCCGGATAAAGACCTGTGTGCCGGCTTTTGCCCTGATACTGACATGAAACACCCTGCAATTCGCATGAATGGCGCATAGGATACACCATGCCCCAGGGTGTGAGTAGCGGCCCCGGATTTCGGAAAAGCAATATACATTTGGAGCGCCACACCGCACCTGTTAAAATCCGCCGCCTGACCCACTGGCCAACGGTTAAGTACACCATGAGCGAACAGAAGCCCTCCCTGACCTACCGCGATGCTGGCGTAGATATTGATGCCGGCAATGAACTCGTCAGCCGAATCAAGGACACCGCCGCGCGCACCCGCCGCCCCGAGGTTCTTGGCGGTCTCGGCGGCTTCGGCGCCATGGTCTCCATCCCCGCCGGATATAACGAACCGGTTCTGGTTTCCGGCACCGACGGAGTGGGCACAAAGCTCAGACTGGCCATGCAACTGGACAAGCACGACAGCATCGGCATCGACCTGGTCGCCATGTGCGTGAACGATCTGGTTGTCGGCGGCGCTGAACCGCTTTTCTTCCTCGACTACTACGCGACCGGCAAGCTGAACGTAGACGTTGCCACTCAGGTGGTTGCCGGAATCGGCGAGGGCTGCGAGCAGGCTGGCTGTGCGCTGGTCGGCGGTGAAACCGCTGAAATGCCGGGCATGTACGAAGGCGACGACTACGATCTGGCTGGCTTCTGCGTAGGCGTTGCCGAACGCAGCGAGATTATTGACGGCGGCCGCGTCCAGGCCGGAGACGTGCTGATTGCCCTGGGCTCTTCCGGCCCTCACTCCAACGGCTACTCCCTGATCCGGAAAATTCTGGAAGTCAGCAACGCTGACCTCGAGCAGCCAATCGGCGATACCACCCTGGCCAACGCCTTGATGGCACCGACTCGAATCTACGTAAAGAATCTTCTGCAGCTGATTCGCGAAGTCGACGTTCGTGCCCTCTCCCACATCACTGGTGGTGGCCTGCCGGAAAATATTCCCAGGGTGCTGCCGAACGGCACCATCGCTGCCGTCGATACCAACAGCTGGTCATTGCCCCCGGTATTCCAGTGGCTCAAGGACAACGGCGGCGTTGCCAGTGAAGAGATGTACCGCACCTTTAACTGTGGTATCGGCATGATTGTCTGCGTGCCTGCCAACCAGAAGGAGCTGGCCCTGGATACCCTGAAAGCACTGGGCGAACATGCCTGGCAGGTAGGCCTGATCGAACGTGCCGATGACGAACAGGCAGATGCCTGCGTTCGCTATGCACCGGGGCTGCTGTCGGCATGAAGGCAGATCAGACCCCGTTACCGAAAATCCTGGTGCTCGCATCCGGAAGCGGCACCAACCTTCAGGCACTGATTGACGCCAGCCGGGAGCGGGATTTTCCCGGGCAGATCATTGCCGTTGGCTGCAACCAGCCCGGCGCGTTTGCCCTTGAGCGCGCGGCCCAGGCAAATATCGAGACCTTTGTGGTAAACCACAAGAATTTCGAATCCCGGGATGAGTTTGATGCCTCCCTGATGGCGGAAATCCTCCGATACAATCCGGATCTGATTGTCCTGGCAGGCTTCATGCGCATTCTGACCACGGATTTTGTTCGGGCATTCCGGGGTAAGATGCTGAACATTCACCCGTCCCTGTTGCCGAAGTACACCGGGCTGAATACTCACCGTCGTGCACTGGAAGCGGGCGATACCGTACATGGCGTTTCCATCCACTTCGTTACCGAAGAGCTGGATGGTGGCCCCGTGATTGCCCAAGCAGAAGTGGCGATTGTTTCCGATGACACGCCAGAAAGCCTCGCGGAGAAGGTGCAGGCCAAGGAACACATCCTCTACCCCATTGTTGTGCGCTGGTTCTGTGAGGGCCGGATTCAACTGGGTAGCGATTATGTGTTGTTCGACGGCGAACCCTTGAACGCTCCGATGCGCTTGCCGGACAACTGAGGCATCGCCTGAACGAATTGTCATCCCCGCATCCTGCCCGAGCAGCTACACTGTCGCCATTGATGACGGTAATTGTTCGGGTTTAACAAGATGCTTTCACGACGTCTCATCAGATTTGGTTGCGCCGCACTGCTGGCCTGTCTCGGCATTCTCGCCGGACCGGTCACACTGCATGCCGAGACCGAAGCGGACCTGACCCCCTTCGAGGCCAGCTATACCGCAGCCATGGAGAAGGGTCTCTCTCTCAATGGCACCGCAAAACGCACACTCTCCTCCCAGGGCAACGATGTCTGGCTGTACCGCACGGATGTCGACTCCTTCATTGTCAGCATCGATGAATCGCTGGTATTCCGCTGGGAGGACGGGCACGTCATACCCATGCGATACCGATACCGCTTATCCGGTTTCCTGATCAGCGACCGCAAGAACTCTATCGACTTCGACTGGTCCGCAGGCATGGCAACCGGCGAATACAAGGGAAAGCCCTTCGAACTGGCGCTGGAAGAAGGCCTGCTGGATCCGCTGGGCTACCAGCTTCAGCTGCACCAGGACATCAAGAATGGCAAGCGGGAAATGACCTATCGGGTGCTCGACGGTAATTCTATCGACACCGATCGCTTCGCGGTGATCAATGGCGAGAATATGAGCACCGGCAACAAACAGAGCGCCACCCTGAAGGCGGAGAAGGTTCGCGAGGATTCCAAGCGCCAGACGCTGATGTGGTTCTCGCCGGAGCAGAATTTCCTGCTAGTCCGCCTCAGGCAGGTTGAGCCGGACGGCAGCACCTACGAATTGAAACTCAAGGAAGCAGAGTTCGAGCGCTAGACCTCACGCCCGGCCTCGCGCCACACGGCCTTGACCTCATCGGCAATGATCCGGAGGCCCTCGGCAACCCGATCGTCGTCCTGGGAGTAGGTCACGCGCAGACACTCATGCCGGTGCCTCCAGCCATCTTCCGGTAATCCGGGAAAGAAATAGTGTCCGGAAACGACCAGAACCCCTCGGCTCTTCAACCGCTGATACAGCTCAAGGCTGCAGATCGGCAGATCCGGGAACCAGAGCCACAGGAACATGGCGCCCTCGGGCTTGTGCACATACCAGCGGCAGCTGTCCTCTCCCATGGCCTCCCGGAACGCGGATACCGCCCGTTCCATCTTCGCCTTGTAGAACGGGCAAACCACATCCCTGCTCAGGGACAATATTTCGCCGGAACGAACCAGAGGCTCGGCCAGCATGGCGCCAAAACTGCCCGTGGCCAGGTTCATAATGGCATTAATGCCTGACAACGCCTTGATCACCGGCTCGGCGGCAATCACGATTCCGGTCCGCGCTGCCGGCAAACCAAGCTTCGAGAGGCTCAGGCAGAGGATGATCTGGTCGTTCCAGGTGGGTGTTGCATCAACGAACAGCAAGCTCGGAAATGGTGTGCCATACGCGCCATCGACGATCAGTGGTATGTCGTGTTGGCGGGCGAGCTCTTCAAGCCGGGCAAGCTCTTCGTCAGTAACGACGTTACCGGTCGGATTGGTGGGACGTGACACACAGATAGCGCCGGTCTCACCGGTAACCTCTACGGCATCAAAATCCACCCGGTATTTGAACTCGTGGGCGTCGGTGAACGAGATGTCCGGCTGCACCGCATGGAACAGGCCCGGTTCAATGCCAGCGTCAGCGTAGCCGATGTACTCGGGCGCAAGCGGCAAAAGAATATGCTTGCGGTTACCGTCGCCGTAGTCTCCGCCAAACATGTTGAACAACATGAAGAAGGCCGCCTGGCTGCCGTTGGTCAGGGCGATATTCTCAGGTTTCAGGCCCCAGCCATATTCGCGGTTGAGCAGCTCGGCGAGCGAGGCGATAAACTGCTTTTCCCCCTGAGGCGGATCGTAGATGCCGACCAGACGGCGAACATCGCCCTCGTTACGACTCATATCCGCGAGAATTTCCTGTACTCTCTGCTGGATCTCGGGAATATGCCCGGGATTTCCCCCGCCCATCATGATCATGTCGTCGCCGGATGCCATGGCGTTACCCAGGTCATCCATGAGGGACGTGATACCGGCATCGGCGGTGAACTTGCGACCAAAAGCAGAGAGTTTCATGGGATAAAATCCATCTGACCTATTCTGAATACAACGGGTAATACCGAAAGTGTAGCTTGCTCGCTCCCCAACGTTTATTCGGTGAGCGAAATGCCAAGGTTACTGACGCCCTCGTTGGCTGCATCCTCCCGGAGACGGGCCACGAACTGATCGGTTGGCGTGCGTTGGCGCTTCAGCTCCAGGATCAGGTCCCGCTGGAAGGTTTTGTCTTCTTTCATCAACGGGTGATGATCAAGCAGACGGACGAGCTCGTCTTCCTCGAGGTCTTCCCCTTCGGACAGCTCAATAAAGTTCATCACGGTTCCGGTCGCCATCTGTGACGCATCGGTAGCGCGGTGTTTGGAGGGGTTCAGGCGGTTCAGCAGCGCCTGCTCCAGTAGCTGACAGAAGTCGAAGGCCGGGTAAACACCGTAGGCGTCGTAGGCGTCCACGTCCGGCGACAGGGTTTCCAGTTTGGCGAGCAACTGCGGGATCGCCGATTCGGAGACGTCTTTTTGGAGCAAGTCCCAGCCAAGATCGAGAAGCTGGCGCATTTTGGCACCGGTCTTCAGGCCCATGGCATCGGCAAACAGGGCGTAGTTCGGGAATGAGCGCTCAGCCAGAGCGAGCAGGAAGGCGCATTCGCGCCATCCCTGCAGTTGTGAAACGGCTTTCAGGAACTGGTTGGCGTTCATGTCCTGGGCAGGGTCACGCCGGTCTGGCCAAGATATTTGCCACCCCGGTCTTTGTAGCTGGTTTCACAGATCTCGTCGGATTCAAAGAAGAGCATCTGGGCGACGCCTTCGTTGGCGTAGATCTTCGCCGGCAGGTTGGTGGTGTTGGAAAATTCCAGCGTAACCTGGCCTTCCCATTCTGGTTCCAGCGGGGTGACGTTGACGATGATGCCGCAACGCGCATAGGTGGACTTGCCCAGGCAGATGGTCAGGACGCTTCGTGGAATGCGGAAGTATTCAACGGTGCGGGCCAGTGCAAAGGAGTTCGGCGGGATGATGCAGACGTCGCCGGTGTAGTTGACGAAGCTGTTTTCGTCGAAGTTCTTCGGGTCCACGGTGGCGGAGTGGACGTTGGTGAAGATTTTGAATTCGTTGCTGCAGCGTACGTCGTAGCCGTAGCTGGAGGTGCCGTAGGAGATCACGCGGCCTTTTTCGGTTTCACGAACCTGTCCGCTTTCGAACGGTTCGATCATGCCGTGTTGTTCGGACATCCGGCGAATCCACTTGTCGGATTTGATGCTCATTGGCGAAGTCTCGTATCCACTGGGAAAATTGGGGCGTAGTTTACCTTTTCCCTTGGGGTCTGTCGAAGGCTGTCGAGTCTTTACTTCTGGGGGCTGCAGCTGGGTGCTCGGACCTCAGAATTGGCGGGCTGCGCTCATAGGAGCAGCCTTCCAAAAACCGCTACGAGCACATCCATGTGCGCTTGGCGAAGGCCATCCATGGCCTTCGACATTTTTGGAAGGCTGCCCCTAAGACCGCGAACTAACATCGGAGTGAAACGCCGCAAACCTTGAGACGTTGTCAGTGCTCCGTCACTGAAACGCTTGAGATCGAACCGGAAAGGTTCCGCTCCCGAGTGGACAGTTCAGCCCCTACCCTTCTCGCGATATCCCGGTAACGACGGGCCACTTCGGAATCCGGTTCGGCGATCACCGAGGGGGTGCCGCCATCGGTTTGTTCGCGGATGGTCATGTGCAGGGGCAGCTGGCCGAGGAGCGTTGTGTCGTATTCCTGGGCAATGCGTTCGCCGCCGCCGTGGCCGAAGAGAGGCTCTTCGTGGCCGCAGTTGCTGCAGATGTGGACGCTCATGTTTTCGACAACGCCCAACACGGGGATGTCGACTTTGCGGAACATTTCGATGCCTTTCTTGCCGTCCAGCAAAGCGATGTCCTGGGGTGTGGTGACGATGACCGCGCCGGTTACCGGGACTTTCTGGGCCAGGGTGAGCTGGATGTCGCCGGTGCCGGGGGGCATGTCGACGATGAGGTAGTCGAGTTCATTCCAGAGGGTCTGCTGGAGCAATTGCATCACGGCGCCACTGACCATGGGGCCGCGCCAGACCATGGGGGTTTTCTCGGTAACGACAAAAGCCATGGAGTTGGCCTGGAGGCCGTGGGCATCCATGGGGACGAAGTATTTGTTTTCGCGGGTGTCCGGGCGTTTGCCTTCGGGCACGCCGAGCATCATGCCGATGCTGGGGCCGTAGATGTCGGCGTCGAGGATGCCAACCCGTGCGCCTTCGGCCTGGAGTGCCAAAGCCAGGTTGACGGCGGTGGTGGATTTACCGACGCCACCCTTGCCCGACGCGACAGCGATGATGTTTTTCACGCCGGGTACTGAGGGCAGGTCTTTCTGGACTTTGTAGGAGTGGATTTTCTGGCCCACGTGGACGTCTACCTTCTCGACACCGTCGACGTCTTCCAGAGCATTACCGACAAGCTGCTTGAGGGCACCTGCAATGCCTTTCGAGGGGTATGGCAGCTCGACCATGAGGGTGACGTTTCCGCGCTCGTCGGCGTTCAGGGATTTTACGGCACCCAGTTGGTAGAGGTCCTTGTTGAGGTAAGGATCACGGTACTCGCGAACCGCTGATTGCAGGGCCTGCTCAGAAATCTGTGTCATCGGGTTCTCCGGAATAAGCTCATGCTCGATTTTAAGCACGGAAACAGGTGATTCGGGTGAAAATTATCTGCTCGGAAGGTATCATCTGTGCCCGTTTCTGACCATATGGGATCTTTACCTGGGGCAATCAATCCAGACAGCCGCCAGTCCCCGTTTTGTCTTTCCAACCCGTGTCAACATAAGGTTCGGACATCACCATGACGCAAGCGAGCAAGCAACAGCGCGATATTCTGGTTACCAGCGCCCTGCCGTACGCCAACGGCCCTATCCATCTCGGGCACCTGCTGGAATACATTCAGACCGATATCTGGGTACGCTACCAGAAGATGCGGGGCCAGAATTGTTTCTACGTTTGCGCCGACGATGCCCATGGCACCGCCATTATGCTCCGCGCCGAGCGGGAGGGTATTACGTCCGAGCAGCTGATCGACCGGATCCGTGAGGAGCACCAGGAAGATTTCGCCGGGTTCCACATCCGCTTTGACAACTATTACACCACGCATTCCGAAGAGAACCGCCAGTTCTCGGAGTACATCTACCGTCAGTTGCAGGAAAACGGGCACATTGCCACGCGCAAGATCACCCAGTCCTACGACCCGGAAAAGAACATGTTCCTGGCGGACCGGTTCATCAAGGGCACCTGCCCGAAGTGCAAGACCGAGGACCAGTACGGTGATAACTGCGAGGCCTGTGGCGCCACCTACACACCTGCCGAGCTGATCAACCCGCGCTCGGCGGTCTCCGGCGCCACGCCTATCGAGAAAGAGTCCGAGCACTATTTCTTCAAGCTGCCGGATTTCCATGACTTTCTCGCCAAGTGGACCCGCAGCGGCACGCTGCAGCCCCAGGTCGCCAACAAGCTGGCGGAATGGCTGGACGCAGGCCTCCAGGAATGGGACATCAGCCGTGATGCCCCCTACTTCGGTTTCGAAATTCCGGACGCTCCCGGCAAGTACTTCTACGTGTGGCTGGACGCGCCGATCGGCTACCTGGCCAGTTTCAAGAACCTGTGCAACCGTGAAGGCATCGATTTCGAGCACTTCTGGAAAGCGGATTCCGAGGCCGAGGTCTACCATTTCATCGGCAAGGACATCATCAACTTCCACGCGCTGTTCTGGCCTTCCATGCTTCACGATGCCGGCTTCCGCACGCCGACGGCCGTCTGGGCCCACGGCTTTGTAACCGTCAACGGCAAGAAGATGTCCAAGTCCCGCGGTACGTTTATCATGGCCCGCACCTACCTGGACCATCTGAACCCGGAATACCTGCGCTACTACTTTGCCGCCAAGCTGACCGGCAGCGTGGATGACATGGACTTGAACCTGGAGGACTTTTCCGCCCGGGTTAATTCGGACCTGGTGGGCAAGGTGGTGAACATCGCCAGCCGCAGTGCCGGCTTCATCACCAAGCGTTTCGACGGTCAGCTTGGTCAGGTCACCGAACATGCCAAACTGAAGGAATTCATCGAAGCCGGCCAGGAAATCGAGGAATTCTATGAGGCCCGCGAATTCGGCCGCGCGATGCGCCGGATCATGGAACTCGCCGACATTGCCAACCAGTACGTCAATGACGAGCAGCCCTGGGTGATCGCCAAGCAGGAAGGCCAGGATGAAAATCTGCAGGCTATCTGCACCAACGCCATCAACATGTTCCACCTGCTGATGACCTACCTGGCACCGGTACTACCGGAAACCGCCAAGGCCTCCGAGGCGTTCCTGAATGCGCCGCTGGACTGGAACAAACGCGCAGAACGCCTCGAGAACCATGGCATCAACAAGTTCAAGCCGTTGATGAACCGTGTCGACATGGCCCAGATCGAGAAAATGCTGGATGCCTCCAAGGAAGAGTTGCCTGCAGCGACCGGCAAACCGGCACCTGCTTCCAATCTTGAGCCCATCGCGGATGAAATAGAATTTGGCGATTTCGCGAAAGTGGATCTTCGCGTCGTTAAAATTGTCAAAGCCGAGCACGTGGAAGGTGCCGACAAACTTCTTCGCCTTACCCTTGACGTGGGGCACGGCGACCGCAACGTGTTTGCTGGTATCAAGTCTGCTTACAGGCCGGAAGATCTCGAGGGGCGCCTGACTGTCATGGTGGCCAACCTCAAACCGCGGAAAATGAAGTTCGGGATGTCCGAGGGCATGGTTCTGGCAGCAGGCCCCGGTGGCAAGGATATCTTTATCCTGTCCCCGGATTCCGGCGCCACCCCCGGCATGCGGATTATGTAAGGGCGGCCGGGCAACGCTGGCAGGGGTCCAAGGGAGCAAGGTAAATGACCGAATATCTGCTGATTCTGGTCAGCACCATTCTGGTGAACAATTTTGTACTGGTTCAGTTCCTGGGCCTGTGCCCCTTTATGGGCGTATCCGGAAAACTGGAGACGGCCATGGGGATGTCCCTGGCCACCACGTTCGTTCTGACCCTGGCTTCGGTGTGCAGTTACCTTGCCTATACCTACCTGCTCGAGCCGCTGGACCTCGCGTTCCTCAGAACCATCACCTTTATCCTTGTGATTGCCGTGGTGGTTCAGTTCACCGAGATGGTGGTGCGCAAAACCAGCCCGTTGCTTTACCGGGTATTGGGCATCTTCCTTCCGTTGATCACCACGAATTGCGCGGTGCTGGGCGTCGCCCTGCTTAACATCAACAAGAACAACAACTTCGTTGAGTCCGTGTTGTATGGATTTGGTGCAGCAGCGGGCTTCTCGATGGTTCTGGTGCTGTTCGCCGCCATGCGTGAGCGCATCGCCGTGTCCGATGTGCCGGTGGCCTTTCGCGGTGCTGCCATCGGGCTGGTGACAGCCGGGTTGATGGCCCTGGCTTTCCTGGGCTTTGGCGGCCTGGTCAGCGTTTGATCGGCCGGCGGGATTAGGAGTAACAGGTTATGTGGACAAGCGTTCTTGTTGCCGTTTTGGTGCTTCTGGCCCTGGCCGTTGTTTTCGGCGGCCTGCTCGGATTTGCGGCCGAACGGTTCAGGGTGGAGGGCAACCCGCTGGTGGATCAGATTGACGCCCTTCTTCCCCAGACCCAGTGTGGCCAGTGCGGCTATCCCGGTTGCCGGCCCTACGCCGAATCCATTGCCGAGGGGGGGCCGATCAACAAATGCCCGCCGGGCGGCGAGTCTACCATCAAGGCACTGGCAGACCTGCTGGATGTGGAACCGGAACCCCTGGATGCCGAACACGGCGTTGAACAGGTCAAACGGGTTGCGGTGATTCGTGAGGACGAATGCATTGGTTGCACCAAGTGCATCCAGGCCTGCCCCGTGGACGCCATTCTTGGCGCCGCCAAGCACATGCACACGGTCATTGAGAGCGAATGCACCGGCTGCGATCTGTGTGTTGATCCCTGCCCGGTGGACTGCATCGACATGGTGACGGTGGAACCCGATATTCGTACCTGGACCTGGACACCGCCCAAGTCCGGACTCATTGCCACCGATCGCCAGGGAGCCAGTGCCTGATGACTCAACTCTGGGATTTCTCCGGCGGCATCCATCCTCCGGAACACAAAGACATCTCAACCGCGCGTCCGATTCGCGATGCCGGCATGCCCGCCCAGTTGGTTCTGCCACTTCAGCAGCACATCGGTGATCCGGCGGAGGCCATTGTTGAGGTCGGCGAGCGGGTCTTGAAGGGCCAGAAAATTGCCGACGTTAAAACCGGCATGGGCGTTCCCGTTCATGCACCGACATCCGGAGTGATCGAGAGCATCGCCGACTTCCCTGTCCCCCATCCCTCAGGTATGGCGGACCGGTGCATCACCCTGAAACCGGATGGCGAGGACCAATGGTGCCAGCGCAGTCCAGTGGCGGATTATCGTTCTCTGGAGCGCGACGAGGTTCTGCAAATTATCCGTGATGCCGGTATTTCCGGTATGGGTGGAGCCGGCTTTCCCACCAATATCAAACTCCGGCCACCAAGGGATCGCAAGGTCAGCACGCTCATTCTGAACGGCGCAGAATGCGAGCCCTATATCACCGCTGATGACATGACCATGCGGGAAAAGGCCGACGAGGTGGTTGCCGGGCTGAAAATCATGGCGTGGATTCTGCGCCCCGAGCGTTGCGTGATCGGTATTGAGGACAACAAACCCGAAGCCATTGCCGCGCTGCGAAAAGCCACCGAAGGCACCCAGACCGAAATTGCGGTTGTTCCCACCAAGTATCCCTCAGGTGGCGAGAAACAGCTGATCCAGATACTGACCGGCATGGAAGTGCCCAGCGGCGGAATTCCCGCTGATATCGGCGTGATGTGCCAGAACATCGGAACCGCCGTTGCCGTGGCAAATGCGGTCCTGGAGGGTACGCCGCTGATTTCCCGAATCGTTACCATCACGGGGGAAGCCGTTCGGGAACCGGGCAACTTCGAAACGCTTATTGGCACACCGATTGAGCATCTGCTCGGGCAGGCTGGTGTTAACCAGGATGCGGTCAGCCGCCTGGTGCTTGGCGGCCCCATGATGGGTTACACACTCACGACCGAAGCGGTACCGGTCATCAAGACCGCCAACTGCGTGATTGCGGCAACGGCAGCTGAACTGCCGGCACCACCACCGGAACAACCCTGCATCCGGTGTGGCCAGTGCGCCGAAGCCTGCCCCATGGAGCTGTTGCCGCAGCAACTTTTCTGGCACGCCAAGGCCACCGAATTTGAAAAGGCGGAGCACCTGAACCTGTTTGACTGCATAGAATGTGGCGCCTGTTCCTATGTTTGCCCGAGTTCGATTCCGCTGGTTCAGTACTATCGGTTCGCCAAGGGTGAAATCCGTGCCCAACAGGCAGAACAGTTGAAAGCCGACCGGGCCCGGGAACGCTTCGAGGCACGCCAGGAACGCCTCGAGCGCGAGCAACAGGAGAAAGAACTGAGGCGCAAGGAGCGGGCGCAGGCCGCAGCCGAAGCAGCCGCGAAAAAACAGGCAGAGGCGGAGAAAGCGGCCGCCGAAGGTCAGGCTGTTGACGAACGTGCCGCCAAGTCGGCGCTTGTGGAGCAGGCCCTGGCCCGTAAGAAAGCAAAGGCACAAGCGTCCCAGTCGCCTGCCCCCAGTGCACCGCCGACCGAAGAAAAGCCCGACATCGAGGCCCTTGAGAAGCAGCTGGAGCAGGCCAGGTCCAAGCTGGAAACCATGCAAGGCATGCTTGATGACGCCAAAGCCCAGCAGGCAGACAACGTCGAGAAGCTGGAGAGGGCCGTGGCCAAGAATCACGATCGGGCGCAAAGAGCGGAACAGGCGCTGTCTGAGGCCAGAGAAAAGCTGGCCGCCGGTCCGACTGAATCCCAGACAACCCACTAAACGAGATCAGGCAACACATCCATGGCATTTGTTCAGCAGTCATCGCCACACGCCCACAAGGCCCGGCCAACATCCCGCGTGATGTTGTGGGTTCTTATTGCGGCATTGCCTGGCCTGTTGGCCCAGACGCTATTCTTCGGCTGGGGCAACCTGATCAACGTGGTCTTCTGTATTGCCCTGGCGATCGCCTCTGAAGCTGCCCTGCTCAAGCTCAGAAAAAAGCCGGTCGCCTTCTTCATCAAAGACAATACGGCCGCCGTCACCGGCCTTCTGTTAGGTCTGTCGCTGCCACAGTTTGCGCCCTGGTGGGTATCTGCTGTCGCAGTGATCTCGGCTATCGTTGTAGCCAAACAACTCTATGGCGGGCTGGGCTCAAATCCTTTCAACCCTGCCATGGTTGGTTACGCCCTGGTTCTGGTGTCTTTTCCGGTGGCAATGACAACGAACTGGGCAGAGCCCGCCATGCTCTGGGACGGTGCTCCGGGCTTTGGCGAGACCCTGGCGACCATAGCCTCCGGCCAGCAAACAGCGGTCGATGGCTGGACGATGGCAACGCCTCTTGACGAGTACAAACACAAGATCACCACCCACACAGCAACCGAGGTGCTGAACCACCCAACGTTTGGTGAGGGTATCGCCAGAGGCTGGGAATGGGTCAATGCGGCATTTCTGGCAGGAGGCCTTCTGCTCATCGCCCTGCGGATCATTACCTGGCACATTCCGGCAGGATTTCTTGGTGGGATGATCGTAATGAGCCTGGCCTTTGGCAACAATGCCGACCTCTATGCACCACTATCCCTGCATCTGCTTGCAGGCGGGACCATGCTCGGTGCCTTTTTTATCGCTACCGACCCGGTGTCAGCAGCTACGAGCCACCAGGGGAAACTCATCTATGGAGCGGGAATTGGCATTCTGATCTACCTGATCCGCACCTGGGGCAATTATCCCGACGCCGTGGCGTTCAGCGTTCTGCTGATGAATTTTGCCGTTCCTTTCATTGATCATTACACACCTCCACGCACTTACGGCCACCACAAGGCCCGTCGGGGTGTACCGGGGAGCCAGGGGTAATCATGGCTGCAGTTGCAAAGTCCATCCGCCGCAGCGCCATCGGGCTCGGCCTGTTCGCCGTGATCACCGGCGGCACCATTGCCGTAACCCAGGTGGCCACGGAAGAGCGAATTCGTGAACAGGCCGCCCGCGCAGAGGCCCAGGCCCTGTATGAAATCATTCCCGAAAGCCGGCACAACAACGACCTGCTCAGGGATACGGTACAGTTGCCTGCCAGTGAGCGCCTGGCACAGCCCGGCCCTCTGAACGTCTGGGTAGCTCGACAGAACGAGCAGCCCATTGGCATGATAATGCCCGTAGTGGCACCCGACGGGTATTCCGGCAAGATTCATCTCCTCGTGGGAGTGGACATGACGGGGACCATTCTCGGAGTGAGGGTAACCAGTCACAAGGAAACGCCGGGGCTGGGAGACCAGATCGAAACCCGCAAATCCGACTGGATCAGGAGTTTCGATGGCCGCTCGCTGGGCAAACCACCGCACCGGGAGTGGAACGTTAAAAAGAATGGTGGAGAATTCGATCAGTTCACAGGCGCGACCATCACGCCAAGGGCTGTAGTGAAAGCGGTTCAGAAAGCGCTGATCTATTTTCGGGAAAACCGTCAGATTATCCGGGAGCGGCTCAACGAAGAGCCGTCACCGAGAGACAAGATCCTGAACCCTGAAGCGATTGCCGGCGAATCGTCCAATACGGAGCATTCCTGATCATGGCAACCAAATCATCGAGCGAAATCATCCGCGACGGGCTCTGGGACAACAACCCGGCCCTCGTCCAGGTGCTTGGGCTCTGCCCGCTTCTGGCCGTGACCAGTACCGTTGTTAATGCCATCGGGCTGGGGCTGGCTACACTCATGGTGCTCATGGGGTCCAATCTTGCCGTGTCACTGATTCGCAATTTCGTAAGCGAGTCTGTGCGCCTGCCCGCATTCGTCATGATCATCGCTTCATTCGTAACCTGCGCCGAATTGCTCATGCAGGCCTTCACCTATGAGCTCTATCTGATTCTTGGCATCTTCATTCCACTGATCGTCACCAACTGCGCCATCCTCGGCCGGGCTGACGCTTTTGCTTCCAGAAATCCACCACTTCCGGCACTGCTGGATGGCGCCATGATGGGCCTTGGCTTTCTGGCGGTGCTGGTTGTTCTGGGCGGCCTTCGGGAACTTATCGGACAGGGCACTCTGTTTGTGGACATGCACCTGCTGCTGGGCCCCGTTGCTGCCGATTGGGTGATCCGCCCCTTCGACAACTACCCGGATATGCTGTTCATGATTCTTCCGCCCGGCGCCTTTATCGGGCTAGGACTGCTGATCGCGCTCAAAAATGGTATCGACAACCATCTGGAAGAGCGCCGCAAGGCACATGAACCAGCGCCTGTAGCAGCAGGCAGCAAGCGGGTCCGGGTTACCGGGAACGTATCCTGAGTCCGCACTTGCACAAGACTGAGAGCTGATGAACAAACAGAAACGCATTGAGATCTTCACCCGCCTCAGGGAGGCCAACCCCAACCCGACCACCGAGCTGAACTATTCCAGCCCGTTCGAGCTGCTGATTGCCGTTATTCTTTCGGCCCAGGCCACGGATGTGGGTGTCAACAAGGCTACTGACAAGCTGTTCCCGGTCGCCAACACCCCAGAGGCCATCCTGGCCCTGGGAGTCGATGGCCTGAAGGAGTACATCAAGACCATTGGCCTGTTTAACAGCAAGGCCGAGAACGTGATCAAGACCTGTCGAATCCTGATTGAGAAACACGGCGGCCAGGTGCCGGAGCGGCGGGAGGATCTGGAGGCGTTGCCCGGGGTCGGTCGCAAAACCGCAAACGTGGTCTTGAACACCGCCTTCGGCCACATGGCCATGGCGGTGGACACTCACATCTATCGCGTGTCGAACCGCACCGGCATTGCGCCCGGCAAGAACGTTCTGGAGGTGGAGAACCGGTTGATGCGCCTGGTGCCAAAAGAGTTTCTGCTGGACGCGCACCACTGGCTCATTCTGCACGGGCGCTATACCTGTACCGCCCGCAAACCGAAATGCGGCGCCTGTATCATTGAGGACCTGTGCGAGTTCAAGCAGAAACGGGATTATCTCTGAATCCTCGGCTTAAAAAAGCCGGCATCTTGCCGGCTTTTTGTTTCAGACGCCAAGCCGCGGTTAGCGCTGACCCAGCATTTTCTCCTTCAGATCCTTCTGCGCCGGCTTATCGGACAGCCAGATTCCGAACAGGGCCTTTTTAAAGGCCAGATCGCCAACCGTGTCCTTTTGCTCGCCGTTCTTGAGGACCCGCACGCCTTCGCCCGGCAGGTACACCAGATCGAAAACGTCACCCTCGGTGATTTCTTCCTGGAAGACCGCCATAAACTGGTCCACATCCTCCTGGATAGATGCCATATCGCCGTCGGTGGAGGCCTCGAAACCTTCCAGGGTGGCTTCTGTCATGCGTTCGCTGGTAATCATGCCGGAGATAATGTGCAGAGTGATGGCCTGGGGCTCATCTGCGTTAATCACGGCCTCACCATCGTCGATGGTCTCGGGAACGTACAGACCGCCGACATACAGGTCCATGAACCATTTGGAACGGGTACCTGCGCCATTAAGCGTCAGTTCGGTATCCATGGCGGAATAGGTATCCGGAACATCAACACCTTCCACGGTGAGTGCTGCGGCTGGAGCAGACAGCAGGGCCGTCAGCGTCAGAGCCGCAAAACCGGTTGTAAGAGCCTTCTTCATAGTCCTTTCCTTTTCGATCGTTATTATTGACGTGTTTCATTCGTGCACCGGGTTTCGACACCCTTATCCCCGCCCGGTCACGGCATTCTATCAACGGCGCTGGCGGGCGGGACGCGCCCTGGTTCTCATTTGGGGCGATCCTGAAACACAAAAAAGCCGGCCAGGGATTCCCTGGCCGGCTTTGGATCGAAAGAAAAGAAAGACGTTACTTGAACAGCAGGTTTCCGGACAGGCCTTCCTTCTCCAGGATCTCACGAAGACGACGAAGCGCCTCGACCTGGATCTGTCTTACTCGCTCACGGGTCAGACCAATCTCCTGGCCGACTTCCTCCAGCGTGCTCACCGGGTAGCCCCGCAGACCAAAACGGCGTGACAGAACTTCCTGCTGCTTGTCGCTAAGCTGGTCAATCCACTTCTCCAGGCAGGAACACATATTGTTGTCCTGCAGGAGATCCGCCGGATCCGAAGCCCCTTCATCCGCTACGGTATCCAGAAGCGACTTTTCGCCACCGGCACCAATGGGAGTGTCCATGGAAGCGACGCGCTCATTGAGACCCAACATCCGCTTGACGTCGGCCACGGGCTTATCGACCATTCTGGCGATTTCCTCCGCCGAGGGCTCATGATCCAGTTTCTGGGTCAGTTCCCGCGCTGCACGGAGATACAGATTGAGTTCCTTGACCACATGAATCGGAAGACGGATGGTGCGGGTCTGGTTCATGATGGCCCGCTCAATGGTCTGGCGAATCCACCAGGTGGCGTAGGTGGAGAATCGGAAACCCCGCTCCGGATCAAACTTTTCCACCGCCCTGATCAGGCCAAGGTTGCCCTCTTCGATCAGGTCCAGCAGGGTCAGCCCGCGGTTCACGTAACGTCGTGCGATCTTCACCACAAGGCGAAGGTTGCTCTCGATCATCCGTTTGCGGCCGGACTCCTCTCCCTTGCGTGCCAGACGGGCAAAATAGACCTCTTCTTCCGGCGTAAGCAGGGGGGAAAAACCAATTTCGTTGAGATACAGCTGAGTGGCATCCAGCTGCTTTTGACTGGTGAAATAACGTCCCTGGGTGGGGATGTCCTCTTCTACTTCGGCCACTTCTTCGGTGGGCTCTTTTTCAACTTTCTCTTCTGCTAACAACTGATCCTCGGCATCGTCCATGTCCGATACACGATCAATGATGATGTCTTCTTGCTCTGCTGACATTTGTCTTGCCCCGCCTCTCAATAATCCTGGATGTTCGCCCGATACTTCTTGTTATTGCGGACGTCTTTGTCTTCACACTTTTTTCTTCAGGACATTTTGTTGGTCGGCCTGTCATGGCCTTTACCGTTCTTGTTTTTCTTGCGAACGCGGTGTTTTGTCAGTGCCAGGGTGTGCGATCAGGGCAGCCTGCTGACTGCGTCATTCATTAGCGCGGCGGCAGATAATGGACTGGGTCAACCGGATTGCCATTTTTACGAATCTCAAAATGCAACATGGGTCGTTCAGCGCCACTGCTACCGAGCTCTGCGATCACCTGCCCGGCTTTCACATCCTCCCCTTCCTGCACCAGAATCTTCCGGTTGTGAGCGTAAGCACTTAAATAGTGCTCGTTGTGATTCACGATAATCAGGTTGCCGTATCCAAGCAACCCGTTGCCGGCATAGACCACATTCCCGGTGGCCGCAGCTCTTACAGCATCCCCGGCTTGCCCGGCAATATCAATACCTTTATTGACTTTTCCGGATGTTGAATATCCAGCAATTACAGTGCCAACGTGAGGCCAGCGCCATTCAATCCGGGCCACGGTCTGGGTCTGGGAAGCGAGCGGCGCGCCCTTGTTCGCCGCTCTCGTCACCGCAGGTTTGGGTGCCGTGGCGGCTGTCTGTTTTGGAGGCGAAGCACGACTCGCCGTTCTCGGCGGTTGCGATCCAGACGGCTTTTTGGCAGCTGTAGTCTGACTGCCCGAGGTTACACTTCCGCGAAGATCCAGACGAATCACCTGACCCGCTTTGAGATTCCAGGGCGGACCAATGCCATTGGCGTCGCCAAGCTCGCGGTAGTCCCGACCATACCGCCAGGCTATGCTGTAAAGGGTTTCGCCGGGTTTGACGACGTGGCGGCCCCAATAGACCGGGGGATTGTAAATGTCATCCTGGTAGAGTGCCGGCGTGTTACAGCCGGAAAGTAGCAGCAGGGCCATGAGGGGCAGGAGTGCAAGGCGGCTGGCCAGCACCTTTTTCGCGGGGCGATCAGGCTCTGAGGCACCGGACGGGAACCGCGGGGACGCCGGTGAAACGGCATTGATGAGCCCACGCATGAATCTCACAGGAATAAAACTGACCCAGTTATGAAAAATCCGTATAACCGCTGTCGGTTGTCGAAGCAGTTTCTAAAGTTTTTATAGTAACTTGCTAATATATTGCACATTTTTCTCGCGAAGCCAAGTTACTAACCGACCTCCCTTGTTACCTCCAGAAACATCCGTTTTGTGCGTTAGGTAACACTCTTCGCACACAGTCGCCTCAAATCACCTCGATGGTGCGACCTCTCCATGCCGGGAACCGAGCCACTCCACCAGCAGAACGAGGGCAAAACCGGCCGCCGCCATGAGCAGGGCAAATAGCACCTGGGGATCCTGGCCGGCCTGCTCTGCAAAGGTAGAGGGCCAGATACTCGTCTCATTCAGGGGAACTTGTTCACCGGAGCTGTTGATACGCCAACTGAGAGTCTCCTTCCAGGGCCAAACCTTGTTGAGCGCTCCGATCATGAAGCCGGTGAGCAAGGCGAGCACGAGATCATGAAAATGGTGGAACGCCCAGGTGATCAGGCGGGCGATGGATAAAAGACCCACCACGCAACCTGCCATAAACAGAAGCAGAATGCCCGCGTCCAACGATTTGATCGCGGCGAGCACGGGCGCATACATACCAATAATCACCAGGATAAAGCTGCCCGAGATGCCAGGAAGAATCATGGCGCAGATGGCCAGCGCTCCGGCACCAAAGAACGCCAGAGTAGAAGGCGCGACTTCGCTGGCAGACAGGGTGGTTATCCACCACGCGATAACAATGCCGAACAACAGCGGAACCAGCAGTGCGGGCTTGTAGTGTCGCACCTGGCGCCCGACATGCCACACCGAAGCGACGATCAATCCAAAGAAAAAGCTCCAGATCAGGATCGGGTAGGCCACCAGCATATAGCTGATCCCAGATGCCAGGGTAGCAATACTGGTCAGGACGCCCGCCAGCAAGGCGACCAGAAAAGTTCCGTCACAGGCATGCCAGAACCGGCTGAACCGGCCGCGAATCAAGTCATGGAAAACTGCTCCCGGAACCGCGTTGATAGCTTCCAGGAGGCGGAAATAGATACCGGTGATGAAGGCAATGGTACCACCGGAAACCCCTGGAACAATATCAGCGGCACCCATGGCGATTCCCCGAAGAAACACGGCTGCAGGGTGGTGGCTGCGTGCAATATCGCTGTCCAGGTTTGGTTTACTTTCTGAAGAGTCGACCATGATTATCGGACAACCCCGCCCAGAAGCGGCACAAACCGGACCGGTTCCAGCTCCTTGTGATCAAAGCGATCTCCCCGCCGGGTTACCTGCACCAGCACCTGATTCTCCTCACCGACAGGGGCAATCAACACGCCACCGTCTGCCAGTTGGGCGAGCAATTCGGCTGGAACTTCAATGGGCGCTGCGGTCACGATAATACCGTCGAAAGGGCCACGTTCAGGCCAGCCCATGCCACCATCAGCATGTTTCAGGAACACGTTTCTGGCGTTCAGTTGTCGCAACCGGTCCCGGGCCCTGTCCTGAAGCGCCTTGATACGCTCGACGCTGTAGATTTCGGCGAACAGACGGGATAGCACAGAGGTCTGGTAACCGGACCCGGTGCCAAGCTCCAGGACCCGTGAGGGCCCGTGGGCAAGCATTAATTCAGTCATGCGGGCCACTATGTAGGGCTGTGACAAGGTTTGGCCGTAGCCAATCGGTAGCGATGTATCTTCGTAGGCCCTATGGGAAAGCGCCTCATCCAGGAAAATGTGCCGTGGCACCTCTCCCATAATCTCAAGTACCCGGTCCGACTCGATGCCGGCTTCCCTGAGGCGCTGAACCAGTCGCATCCGGGTGCGTCGGGAGGTCATCCCGATGCCTTCGAGCTGCGCTGTCATCCCCGCCCCTCCAGCGAAACCTCCAGGGTATCGACCCAATCCCGGAGCCGTGAGAGCGCCTCATGCCGGGTCATGTCGATGTGAACCGGGGTAACCGAGACATAACCTTCACGTACGGCATTGAAATCAGTGCCGGGACCGGCGTCACCGCCGACACCTGCCGCCCCGATCCAGTAACGCTCTTTGCCGCGAGGACAGGTCATCGGGACGGCACCCTCTGCCCGTTCCCGGTGGCCGAGGCGCGTCACCCGAATGCCAGCCAGTTCCTCCCAGGGAACATCCGGGACATTCACGTTGAGAATGGAGCGAGACCCCAGCACCAGGGGACGCTCGTTCTCGAGCAGCACCCGGACAACCCGGGCGGCGGTCTCGTAGTGAAAGTGGCCATCGTTGACAAGGGAGACGGCAATGGCGGGAAGTCCGAGGTGGCGACCCTCGGTTGCCGCAGCAACGGTACCGGAGTAGATAATGTCGTCGCCTAGGTTGGCGTGGGTGTTGATACCCGACACCACCCTGTCGAACGGCTCACGGAACAATCCGTTCACCGCCAGATGGACGCAGTCGGTCGGTGTTCCATCGACCGAACGAAAACCGTTGGGATGTTCCTCAACCGTCAGGGGGCGATTGAGCGTCAGGGCGTTACTGGCGCCGCTGTGATCCCGGTCAGGCGCCACGACCTCAAGCTCACCCAGTCCTTTTAAGCCATCAAACAGGGCTATAAGCCCCGGTGAATGAACGCCGTCATCATTCGACAACAGAATACGCACAGTGTTCTCCGCTAGCCTTGTTGTTCGTTGTGTCGGCCGAGGCTCATGTCCTCAAGCTCGAAAATATCACTCAAAATCGTTGTCGCGTACTGGCCGGGCGAAAGAAAAAACGCCAGCTCCAGACAGTCCTCAGCGACCCACTGCCAGGAGAGGCTCTCCGGTTTTACCGCCAATGGCCTTCGCTCCGGTTTCATCCGGGTGACCGAAAACAGGGCGGCCAGTTCCGGGGTTTGCGCGACAATGCCCCGCTCGAAGGTTTCCGGGGGCCCGCAAGCAGTGGTGCCGCCGTCACCCCACAGTGGACCTGTCGCTCCTGACTCGGCCCAGCTGCCATCGTCTACCCGAGCTGCCAGCACCTCATTGAACAGCCAGGAGCGCGCTGCCGAAAAATACAATACGTTTTTCGAGCCGTCGCTGCCAGCTCGCTTTTTGCCACCCCGGCCTTTTCCACCGGACCGGCCACGTCGGTTCAGGGTAGCGGGATCGAGATGCACCGCACGGTCAAGGTTAGCGCCATCATTGCCAAACCGTTGGGGGCCAAAGTAGTTTGGAGCCCCAATATCGCCCAGACGCTCCAGCGCTCGGTCAATAACCTGGTGCTCACCGGAGACGGCCCTCAGGGTAATCGTGAAGCCATTACCCCTGTGCTCCCCGCGCCGCAATTTCCGCGCCTGCCGCGAAACCGCCAGAACCGGCCAGCGCAGGCCAATCTCCCGGATCAGAGCGTTGTCCTGATCCTCGTTTCCGGGACGGTACAGACTGAACCACTGGCGGGTCACAGCATGCCTATCCTTGAGCCCACAGAAACCGACATCAAAGTGACGACACCCGGCGATCCTGGCCAATTCGCGGGCAACATACTCTGTGTTATCACCCACTTTCTCCAGTTTCAAACAAAGATGCTCGCCAGTGCCTGCGATTACCTCTCCCTCGACGGCCGGGCTGCCCTCCGGCAGCTCCAGCAATTCTTCGACAATGAAATCGCCCGGGGCGGTTTTCAGGCGGCCAGAGGCAATACGACCGCCGCCGGAGGTTGGCCAGTCAAGGCGCCAGTTGCTCAAGATTCCACCGGTTCAAGCAGGCAGATCGCCTGGCAGGCAATGCCTTCCCCGCGCCCCGTAAAACCCAGCTTTTCCGTGGTGGTGGCTTTCACGCTGACACGACTGGCCGGCACGCCCAGATCTTCGGCAATGTTCAAACGGATGGCATCGATATGGGGTGCCATCTTGGGGGCCTGGGCAATGATTGTGGTATCCACGTTAACGACGGAGAAGCCCTCGTCCCGGACCCGGTTCACAACCCGACGCAAAAGGTCCCTGCTGTCGGCCCCTGCCCACTCGTCACTGGTGTCCGGGAAGAAATGCCCGATGTCGCCAAGCGCGGCAGCGCCCAGCAATGCATCTGCCAACGCATGCAGCAGGACATCACCATCAGAATGGGCCTTGAGCCCGTGGGAATGCGGAATGCTTACGCCGCCAATAATCACAGAGTCGCCTTCGCAGAAGGCGTGGACATCGAAGCCCTGACCAATACGCATAATGTGCTCCGGAACACTCCGAAAGTTCAGAATTGGCTCAGAATGAAGCCTGCCAGTGCCAGATCGGCGGGCACGGTGATCTTGATATTGTCCGGCCGCCCTTCAACCAGCACCGGCATGTTACCGGAAAACTCCACCGCGGAGGACTCATCGGTCACCGGAAGGTCCCGGGCAAGAGCTGCCTCCAGAGAATCAACAAGAACACGATAGCGAAACATCTGGGGCGTCAGAGCCCGCCACAACCCCGTGCGATCAACGGTCTCAATCACTTCCGGGAGTTCAGCAGTACCGGCTTTCTTTAAAGTGTCGGCAACCGGCGAGGCAAGCAGCCCCCCAACCGGATGGCTGTAGAGCCGGTCAATCAGATTGGAAAGATCCCGGGTATCAAGGCAGGGCCTCGCCGCATCGTGCACCAGAACCCAGTCGTCATCTTTCACCTGTTCCGCCATGGCGTGCAGCGCCGACAACACCGAACCAGCTCTTTCGGAACCGCCGGTACAGGTCTGGATTCGGCTATCGCCGCTGGCTTCGGTATCCGGCCACCAATGGTCGGCCGGGTGCAAGGGCACCATGCAGCCGGAAAAAGGCGCGGAATCCATCAGTCGGGAAAGGGTGATGTCGAGAATGAAACGTTGGTCGATCCGAAGGTACTGTTTCGGTTGCTCAGCCTGCATGCGCTGGCCGATGCCGGCGGCAGGAACAATCAGCCAAAGTCTCGGAGCAGGCATAGACAATCAGTTTTCAACAACCAGGAAAAAGGTCTCGTCGTCTCTTATCAGGCCGAGGTTCATTCTGGCCCGCTCTTCAACGGCGCCCTGCTCGTTACGCAGATTCCTGACTTCGGCATAAAGACGTTCATTGCGGGTAGCCAGCTCGGCATTTTCTTCACGTTGCTCGGCGATGGACTGCTCGAGTGCCCATACCTGCGCAAAGCTGCCCTCCCCGACCCACAGGCGCACCTGCAGCAGGAGAATCACAACCACCATTATGGTCCAGAGCAACTTCATTGCCGATTCCGTTCAAAATTCAATCAATCAAAATACCAACGTCGGACGTTGAGTATAGACCTTAGAGTAGATTAGCAACAAATTCTTCTAACTGCCTGTACAAAAAGGCCATCGCATCCAGGTTTTCACCCGGAACACGATGGCCTTAACTGTTTTTCGCCGATTACCGGCCCGGCACTTTGCCAGAACCGGTCAGACCAGTCGATCAGCCCTGCCCCTTGATCTCACTCAGGCCGCGGTAAGGCGCCTTGCCTTCCAGGGCCTCTTCAATACGCAGCAGCTGGTTGTACTTGGCAACACGGTCGGAGCGGCACAGGGAACCGGTCTTGATCTGGCCGGCACAGGTGGCCACAGCCAGATCGGCAATGGTGGTGTCCTCGGTTTCACCGGAGCGATGGGAAATCACAGCGGTAAAGCCGGCATCCTGGGCCATCTTGATGGCATCGAGGGTTTCGCTCAGGCTGCCGATCTGGTTGAACTTGATCAGGATGGAGTTACCCACACCCTTCTCGATACCCTGCTTGAGGATCTTGGTGTTGGTAACGAACAGGTCGTCGCCCACCAGCTGAACCTTGCTACCGAGCTTGTCGGTCAGCACTTTCCAGCCATCCCAGTCGCTCTCATCCATACCGTCTTCGATGGAGACAATCGGGTAACGCTCGCACAAACCCGCCAGGTAGTCGGCAAAGCCTTCGGAATCGAAGCTCTTGCCTTCACCGGACAGCTGGTACTGGCCATCTTTGTAGAATTCGGAAGACGCACAGTCCAGGGCCAGCGTCACATCGGTACCCAGCTTGTAACCGGCCTTCTCGACCGCTTCTTGAATCACTGCCAGTGCGGCTTCGTTGGAGGGCAGGTTGGGAGCAAAACCGCCCTCGTCACCCACCGCCGTGTTCAGGCCCTGGGCCTTCAGCACTTTCTTCAGGCTGTGAAAAATCTCCGCGCCAACACGAAGGGCTTCAGAGAAGCTCTTGGCGGAAACCGGCTGAACCATGAACTCCTGGATATCAACGTTGTTATCCGCGTGCTCGCCACCGTTCAGGATGTTCATCATCGGCACCGGCATGGAAAACTCGCCGGAGGTACCGTTGATGTCTGCAATGTGCGCATACAGCGGCTTGCCCAGGGAGATAGCTGCAGCCTTGGCCGCCGCCAGGGAAACCGCCAGAATTGCGTTGGCGCCCAGGTTGGCCTTGTTCTCGGTACCGTCGAGGTCCAGCATGATCTGATCCAGAGCACGCTGATCAGCTGCATCTTTGCCTACCAGTGCATCACGGATCTTGCTGTTCACGGCTTCCACAGCCTTCAGAACACCTTTGCCAAGGTAGCGGGAGGCGTCACCGTCACGCAGTTCCAGCGCTTCGCGGGAACCGGTAGACGCACCTGACGGCGCACAAGCACTGCCCACCGTTCCGTCTTCGAGGATAACGTCTGCTTCGACAGTCGGGTTACCGCGGGAATCCAGAACCTCACGGCCCTTGATGTTGGCAATCTTGGTCATTCTTCTCTGTCTCCAAGTTCATGTTCAAATTTGGGAGTCAGAGCGAGAGGGAACGGCCCTCTACATTTTCGCAGGGCCGTTCCCGCTCGCTCCCATAGTCCGCGTAAAACGCCAACACCGCCAATCAGGCGGTGTCGATAGGTTTAAAACTCTTTACCAGGTCATCCACAGCTTTCACCCGCTGCAGGAAGGGCTCCAACTGACTGAGCCGCAAAGCGCAGGGGCCATCGCATTTGGCCTTGTCCGGGTCCGGATGGGCTTCCAGGAACAGGCCGGCCAGGCCCTGGGACATACCTGCCAGAGCCAGATCCGTCACCTGGGCCCTGCGGCCGCCGGCGGAATCGGCTCGTCCGCCCGGCATCTGCAGGGAGTGGGTCACGTCGAACATCACCGGCACGTTCATGGCCTTCATGATGCCAAAGCCCAGCATGTCGACAACCAGGTTGTTGTAACCGAAGCTGCTGCCCCGCTCACACAGGATCACCTTGTCGTTGCCGGCTTCCTCGCACTTGGTGATGATGTGCTTCATTTCCTGGGGAGCCAGGAACTGGGCCTTCTTGATGTTGATCACCGCACCGGTTTTCGCCATGGCGACCACCAGGTCCGTCTGGCGGCTCAGGAAAGCCGGCAGCTGGATGATGTCACAGACTTCGGCTGCCGGAGCAGCCTGGGCCGGCTCGTGGACGTCCGAAATAATGGGAACACCGAACTTGCTCTTGATGTCCGCCAGCATCTGAAGACCTTTCTCCAGGCCGGGGCCGCGGAAGGAATTCACCGACGAGCGGTTGGCCTTATCAAAAGACGCCTTGAAAACGTAGGGGATACCGAGATTGCCGGTGGCTTCAACATAAGCCTCGGCCACTTCCATGGCCAGTTCCGGCGACTCGAGGACGTTCATGCCACCAAAGAGCACAAATGGCTTGTGGTTGGCGACGTCGATTCCCGAAACGTTTACGGTGCTCTGCGCCATACTCAGGATTCCTTCTTGCAGGCCAGTGCTGCCTCAACAAAGCCTTTGAACAACGGGTGGCCGTCCCTGGGCGTGGAAGTAAATTCCGGATGGAACTGACAGGCGACAAACCAGGGATGATCCGGCGCTTCAACCACTTCGACCAGACGACCATCGGTCGAACGACCTGAGATCTGAAGACCGGCCTCTTCCAACTTTGGCAGGAAGTGGTTGTTGACCTCGTAACGATGGCGATGACGCTCGCGAATGGTTTTCTTGCCATAGCAGTTGGCAATGGTGGAACCTTCGGTAAGCACGCAATCCTGGGCGCCGAGACGCATGGTCCCGCCAAGATCAGATTCTTCCGTACGCTCTTCGCGCTCTCCGGTGGAATCCAGCCATTCGGTGATCAGGCCCACCACCGGCTCCGGCGTGTGCTCGCGGAATTCTGTGCTATGAGCGTCGGTCAGGCCGGCCACGTTCCGCGCGTATTCAATTACAGCAACCTGCATACCCAGGCAGATGCCAAGGTAAGGCACCTTGTTCTCACGGGCATACTGAACCGTGCGGATCTTGCCTTCCACGCCGCGCTCACCGAAACCGCCCGGCACCAGAATCGCGTCGGCATTGGCCAGCGCACCGGTGCCATCACGCTCGATGTCTTCGGAATCGATGTAGTTGATATTGACCTTGGTGCGGGTCTTGATGCCGGCGTGCAGCAGGGATTCGATCAGCGACTTGTACGCGTCGAGAAGCTCCATGTACTTGCCAACCATGGCAATGGTCACTTCCTGCTCGGGATTCATCAGTGATTCAACAACGTTGTCCCACTCACTGAGGTCCGCAGGACGTGCATCCAGGCCGAATCGTTCGATAACGAGCTGATCCAGGCCATGCTCATAGAGCATGCGAGGAATGGCGTAAATGGATTTTGCATCCTGGAGAGGAATAACGGCCCGCTCTTCGACGTTGGTGAACAGGGCAATCTTGCGTCGTGAACTGGCGTCCACCTCGTGCTCGGAGCGGCACAGCAGGATATCCGGCTGCAGACCGATAGAGCGCATTTCCTTGACCGAGTGCTGGGTGGGCTTGGTCTTGATCTCACCCGCAGTGGCAATGTACGGAACCAGGGTCAGGTGCATGAAAAGTGCACGCTGGGGACCGACTTCAACCTTCAGTTGGCGGCAGGCTTCGAGGAACGGCAGGGATTCAATATCGCCTACCGTGCCACCAATCTCGATCAGCGCTACGTCGGCACCAGCAGCACCTTCAACGACCCGGCGCTTGATCTCGTCAGTGATGTGGGGGATTACCTGCACAGTTCCCCCCAGGTAGTCGCCACGGCGCTCCTTGCGGATTACTTCCTCGTAAACCCGACCGGTGGTGAAGTTGTTGCGCTTGCTCATCGGGGAGCGGATGAAGCGCTCGTAGTGGCCCAGATCGAGGTCTGTTTCCGCGCCATCCTCGGTGACAAAAACCTCACCGTGCTGGAACGGGCTCATGGTGCCGGGGTCCACGTTGATGTACGGGTCCAGCTTGAGAATAGTGACCTTCAGGCCGCGTGCCTCGAGGATCGCAGCCAGAGAGGCTGATGCGATACCTTTCCCCAAGGAGGACACGACACCGCCGGTGACGAAAATATAACGCGTCATGCAGATTCCGTGATTGTCTGGTTCGGTGAAGGAGGGAGATTGTCATCTCAAGATGGGACGCCAGACTACCAGAAAGGCCCCATTGACTCAATCACATTCCCGCTCTATGACCAGCCGCCAACCGGCGGCATGGGCGCCTCCCGAGTATTGTTCAGAACACCATAAATCGCCAATGGCAATGAGCTCTGCTGCGCCCTCTGAACCCGCGAAAACCAGCGGCAGACGGGCCCTTTCCCAGGGTGGAACGCCGACTTCCTGCAGCCATTTCTTGAGCGAACGGGACGGCCCATCGGGACGGAAACGGACCCGCTCGCCACCCTGCCTCGTAAATATCCGTATTGGCGGCAACGACTGTTCCGGGGTAACGACAGATTCCAACCTGAGGGACCACTCTCCCCACGCCACGCCCTCCCCCGGCTCGAGATCGACCGGAGCATCCGGTAACGGGCCGCGGTCGGGAACCAGGCAAAGATCACCCTGGAAACGCCGCAGACTGAAACCGTCGGACCGGAACTCCGGCTCCCGATCCTCTGCGGCAAACAGCAGGTCCCGAATGACCTGCTGCCAGTCACCAGGGGTGGGCGCATGAAACCCGCGTTCCCGTGCCCACCAACGGACCAGATTCTTCTGCTCCGCCAGAGGCAGTGTTTTCAGGCCATTAACGGGGAGACGGTCCTGGTCGCCGCCGATTGCCTGCCACTGCAAAGCGGCCAGCTTGCGGTTCAGCGCTTCGCTCTCGCCACAGGATTCCGCCGTGTGCCGCAGCCTGCGATTCAACCCCGGCCAGCGATCCCGCAAGAGCGGCAACACAGTGTGACGGAGGAAATTCCGGTCAAATCGCTGGTCGGTATTGCTGGGGTCATCAACCCATGACAGGCCAGCGACCCGGGCCCAGCGCTCGAGTTCGGCCCTCTCAAACCCGAGCAGGGGCCGGACGAGGGTCGCGGTGCCCAGCTCACGACTGGCCGGCATGCCCGCGAGCCCGGCCACACCGCTGCCCCTGAGCATCCGGAACAGAACGGTTTCCGCCTGGTCATCCCCATGGTGAGCCATCAAGACCAGGTCGCCCTTCCCGACCAGCGCCTCGAGGGCGGCATAGCGGGCCTTGCGGGCGGCTTCCTCTATACCCGCACCCGAGCTACGGCCACCATCGACGGTTACCCGCTCAACCACAAGCGGCACGCCAAGTCGCTCACATTCACCGCGACAAAACGACTCGGTATCCGATGCATTGGGTTGAAGCTGATGATTGATATGGATCGCCCGGACAGCGCCGGAACAGCCATGGCAGTGGGCTGCCAGGTGCAATAACAGGGTGGAATCGAGGCCGCCGCTCAGGGCGACCCAAAGACGGGTGTGATCGGGGAGTTCTCTGACCGGGGCACACAGGGCCTCCGGCCAGCGGAATCCTGAACCGGGCTCAGCGCCCGGTGTCATAGCGGGTCAGCCGCTCGTAGCGGCGGGATACCAGCTCATCCAGTGGCAGGCGGCTGAGCTCAGCGACGCCTTTCGCCAGAACCTCTTTGAGGGATTCCGACATTTTTTCAGGGTTGCGGTGAGCACCGCCGAGGGGCTCGGTTACCACGTTATCCGCCAGCCCCAGATCTTTGAGCCGGTCAGCCGTAACACCCATGGCCTCCGCCGCCTGGGCAGCGTATTCGGCACTTTTCCAGAGGATCGACGCACAGCCCTCTGGGGAAATCACCGCGTAGGTGGAATACTGCAGCATGTTCAGCTGGTCACAGACACCGATGGCCAACGCGCCACCGGAACCGCCCTCACCGATCACCGTGGAGATAATGGGTGTCTTGAGGCGGGACATCACGGCCAGGTTGAAGGCAATGGCCTCGCTCTGCCCACGCTCTTCCGCACCAATGCCGGGATAGGCACCCGGCGTGTCGATGAACGTGAGAATGGGCATCTTGAACCGCTCGGCCATTTCCATCAGCCGCAGGGCCTTGCGATAGCCCTCCGGACGGGGCATACCGAAGTTACGCTTGACCTTGTCCCGTACTTCCCGGCCCTTCTGATGACCAATCACCATCACCGGCTTGTCGTCCAGCCGGGCAGTACCCCCTACGATCGCCAGGTCGTCTGCATAACGGCGATCACCGTGCAATTCATCGAAATCCTCAAACATGGATTCGATGTAGTCCAGGGTGTAGGGCCTGCGAGGATGGCGAGCCAGTCGGGCAACGTCCCAGGGCTTGAGATCGGAGAAAATGCTCTCTGTGAGGCTGACGCTCTTTTTCTTCAGCCGCGTGATCTCGTCGGTGATATTGATGTCGGTGTCATTGCCAACCATCCGAAGCTCTTCAATCTTGGCTTCCAGGTCGGCGATTGGCTGTTCGAAATCCAGATAGTTAGGGTTCATGATGTTCCATCATTTTTTGCCAGGCGGGAAAATGCTCCGCCAAACCAGAATTTACACAAAGATAGCAGCGCCCGGTCAGTGGCTAAAGCGGACATTGGTATGAGTCCGCTATCTGACAAACTTTTAATTTTCAGTTCTCTCAATCATAGACCAGTTCTACCGACTGGTCGCCTACGAGGTAACGGAGCTCCAGCAGCAGGTTGTCATCCGGCTGCACACGCCAGGACTCACCCAGTTCAATCCGGGTGGACGCCTCGGGGCTGCTGTACTCTATCCAGACCGGGCTACCCTCACATCGGAAGGGTCTAAGGGTGGTGTCCAATTTCTCCAGCAGGCCGTTTTGTAGCTGATCGGCACGCAGGTTCAGCTTCAGTCCGCGGCTGAACTGCTGGCGAGCGCTCGCCACATCCATAACCGTGCTCACCCGCATCTTCATCTGGCCGGAATAGTCGTCGTGGCTGACTTGCCCCTCCACCACGATCACCTGGTCCGACTGCAACAGTTCCCGATTTTCAAAGAAAGCTTCCGAGAATAAGGTCGCCTCGATCCGCGCGCTCCGGTCGTCCAGGGTAATGAAACACATGGTGGAGCCGGTGCGGGTTTTCATGGTGCGCTGGGCAACCACTAACCCGGCGACGCGCTGGGGTGACTTGTTCGGCTTCAGATCGGCGATGGAGGACCGGACAAACCGCCGAACCTCTTTCTCGTATTCATCGAACGGGTGGCCGGTGAGGTAAAGCCCCAGGGTATCTTTCTCGCCTTTCAGCCGCTGTTTTTCGGGCCACTCGCGCATACCGGCCACGTCCTCGTAGGGATCGCCACCGTCGCCCGCCTCGAGCATTTCACCGAACATATCCATCATACCGACGGATTCGTTACGGGATTGCTGACCGGCCTGCTGCACGGCCTTATCGATGCTGGCCATCAACTGAGCCCGGCTGGCGCCAAGCTTGTCCATGGCGCCGCACCGGATCAGCGCTTCCATGGCGCGCTTGTTGACCTTTTTCAGGTCAATGCGTCGGCAAAAATCGAAAATATCCTGATAGGGCTCGCCATCGCCACGACCTTCCACGATGCTCTGAATCGGGCCCTCGCCCAGGCCTTTGATAGCACCGAGGCCATACACAATCTGGCCTTCGTCGTTGACGGTAAAGGTGTATTCCGAACGGCTGACGTCTGGCACCAGAAGATCCAGTTTCATGTTCCGGCACTCTTCTACCAGCGTGACCACCTTGTCGGTGTTCTGCATATCGGCAGTCAGTACCGCGGCCATGAATTCTGCCGGGTAATGGGCTTTCAGCCAGAGTGTCTGGTAGGACACCAGTGCATAGGCGGCGGAGTGGGATTTGTTGAAGCCGTAGCCGGCAAACTTCTCTACCAGGTCAAAGATGTTTTCGGCCAGGGTCGTGTTGATCCCGTTCTGCTCACAGCCATCCAGGAAAAACTGCTTCTGCTTGGCCATTTCCTCGGGCTTTTTCTTACCCATGGCGCGCCGCAGCATGTCCGCATTACCAAGGGTATAACCGGCCATCACCTGGGCGATCTGCATGACCTGCTCCTGGTACAGGATAACCCCGTAGGTGGGCTCCAGAACCGGCTTCAGGCCTTCATACTGGTAATCCGGATGCGGGAAGGACATGGGTTGGCGGCCGTGCTTACGGTCGATAAAGTCGTCCACCATGCCCGATTGCAGCGGCCCCGGCCGGAACAGGGCCACGAGGGCGATCATGTCTTCCAGTGAGTCTGGCTGCAGACGGCGAATCAGGTCCTTCATGCCCCGGGATTCCAGCTGAAACACCGCCGTGGTTTCCGCTTTCTTGAGCATGTCGAACGAGGGCACGTCATCCAGCGGAATCTCGTTGATGTCGAGCGGCTGCATGCCCTTCTTTTCCCGGCGTGGATTGATCATGTTCAGCGCCCACTTGATGATCGTGAGCGTCCGCAGGCCCAGGAAGTCGAACTTCACCAGCCCGGCGTCTTCCACGTCGCCCTTGTCGAACTGGGTCACCAGGCTTCCGCCCTCGTCGTCGCAGTACAGGGGCGAAAAATCGGTGATCTTGGTGGGCGCGATCACCACGCCGCCGGCGTGTTTACCGGCGTTCCGGCAAACTCCCTCAAGCTTCAGGGCCATTTCCCATATTTCCTGGGCTTCCTCGTCGTTCTCGAGAAATTCGACCAGCTGTGGTTCCTGCTCCAGAGCCTTTTCCAGGGTCATGCCCGGCTCGAAGGGAATCATCTTGGAGAGTTTGTCAGCCAGACCGTAGGATTTGCCCTGAACCCGGGCAACGTCCCGCACAACCGCCTTCGCCGCCATGGTGCCGAAGGTAATGATCTGCGACACCGCCTCTCGCCCGTACTTCTGGGCGGTGTACTCGATTACCCTGTCCCGGCCTTCCATGCAGAAGTCGACGTCAAAGTCGGGCATGGAGACCCGTTCCGGGTTCAGGAAACGCTCGAACAGCAAGTCATACTCTAGTGGATCCAGGTCAGTAATCAGCTGGGCGTAGGCCACCAGCGAGCCGGCACCGGAACCCCGGCCTGGCCCCACGGGCACACCGTTGTTCTTGGCCCACTTGATGAAGTCCATCACGATCAGGAAGTAGCCCGGGAACCCCATCTGGATGATGATATCCAGCTCGAAGTTCAGGCGCTTGTAGTAGGCCTCGCGTTTGGCATCGTATTCCGGATCGTCCTTGCTGAGGGTCTTGGCCAGCCGCTCTTCCAGCCCCTCCTCGGAGACCTTCCGGAAATAGTCGTCCATGGTCATGCCATCGGGAATCGGGTAATTGGGCAGGAAATACTCACCCATCCGAACCTTCACCGAGCAGCGCCGGGCAATCTCCACGGTGTTCTCGATTGCTTCTGGAATGTCGCTGAACAGCTCGATCATCTCATCGGCGCTGCGCAGGTACTGCTGGTCACTGAAGCGGCGATCACGGCGCGGATCATCCAGGGTACGACTCTCACCGATACAGACCCTGGCCTCGTGAGCCTCAAAGTCTTCCGCCTCCAGGAAGTGCACATCGTTAGTGGCAACCACCGGAAGGCCAAGAGCACCGGCCAGCTCAACACTCAGGTGCAGGCAGTCTTCGTCTCCTGGACGACCGGTGCGCTGTAACTCGAGGTAGTAGCTATCCGGGTACAAATCCATCCAGTAACGGGCGCGCTCGCGGGCCAATTCCGTTTTGCCCGCCATCAAAGCCTTGCCCACATCGCCCATTCTCGAACCAGAGAGCGCAATCAAACCGTTCGGCCGAGCCTCAAGCCATTTGCGCTGGATGATCGGCTTGCCAAACCGCTGCCCCTCGGTATACCCCAGGGAAATGATTTCGGTGAGGTTGAGATAACCGTCGTTATCTCGCGCCAACAGCGTGATGCGGAACGGATTCTCGGGCTCGTCGGGATTTTCCAGCCACAGATCGGCGCCAATGATGGGTTTGACGCCCGCGCCCATGGCCGCCTTGTAAAAGCGAACCAGCGAGCACATGTTGGATTGCTCGGTAAGGCCAACAGCCGGCATGCCCAGCTCGGCAACGCGCTTTATCAGCGGTTTAACCCTGACCAGGCCATCCACCATGGAGTATTCGGAATGGACGCGGAGGTGTACAAAAGTCTGCGACATAACGTCAGGTTATTCCTGCTGTGTAATTCAGTTGGGGCGGCCGGCTCAACCGCCGATCACGGCCCGGAGTTCTTCTTCGGTCTGGGGTCCAAAACGGGTCTCGACCAGATCGCCGCCCGGATTAACCAGAAAAGTGGCAGGCAGCGCGACCGGTAACTTCCAGCCGAACCCCGGCCCTGGATCGTCCGCCAGCATGGTAAATTCAATCCCCATACGCTCGCCCAGTTCGACCAATGCGTCGCCCCGCACCCCATCAAAATTGACGGCTAGTACGGTAATGTCGGGCGCCTTGTCCAGCTCATTGAGCTCGGGAATTTCTTCGAGGCACGGTTTGCACCATTCCGCCCAGTAGTTAACCAACACCCACTGGCCGCGCAAGGTGTCCCAGTTCAGTTTTGTGCCTTCTGCCCGCTCAAGCTCGATTTTCTGGCAGCCGGACATCGCCAGAATGAGCAGCGCCACGGCCAGAACATGCAGGCCGGAACGCCTACGGACAGAATCAGGGTACTGCACTGGAAAACCTCCTGTTAGACTACCGGCCACAGAAATCGTGGACTCCATTCAGACAATCAGGCACGAAGATGACAGAACCCACCCGGATTTTCCACAACCCTCGCTGCTCGAAATCCCGCCAAACCCTTGAACTGCTTACCGAACGGGGAATTGAGCCAGAGATTATACGCTACCTGGAAACACCACCGACAGAGCAGGAGCTCAAGGATATCCTGAACGCACTGGATCTTCGCCCCCGCGAACTGATGCGCACGAAAGAAAAAGAGTATAAAGAACAGGGCCTGAACAGCCCCGACCTGAGCGACGAACAACTCATCGCCGCGATGGTAGCAACACCGAAACTGATTGAACGACCGATTGTGACCGCCAACGGCAAAGCAGCACTTGGCCGGCCACCGGAAAACGTTCTCTCGATCCTGTAACGCCCAACAATCTCCTCCAGCCAGATCAGAAGGATCTCTGAAGATGTCCGATCAATTGCCCTATGTTCTCGTGCTATTTTACAGCCGCACAGGCCAGACTGCGGAGCTGGCCAGCCAGATTGGTCGTGGCGTGGCCCGGGTAACAGGCATTGAAGCGAGGTTGCGGGCGGTACCGCCGGTTTCACCGGACACGGAAGCGTCCCTGCCCGCAGTTCCGGACTCTGGAGCGCCTTACGCCAGCAAATCCGATCTCGCAAATTGCGCCGGTCTGGCCATCGGCAGCCCCACCCGCTTTGGCAACATGGCAGCGCCCCTGAAGCATTTCCTCGACACGACCGGCGACCTCTGGCTGAGCGGAACCCTGGAAGGCAAACCGGCGGGCGCGTTTACCTCTACCGGCAGCCTCCATGGCGGGCAGGAAACGACTCTCATGACCATGATGATGCCGCTGCTGCATCATGGCATGGTGGTCTGTGGTCTCCCCTACTCGGAGAAGAGTCTCGGCGAAACGGACACCGGTGGCACACCCTACGGCCCTACCCACTGGGCCGGAACCGGCGAACAGCAACCCCTGAGCACGCATGAGAAAGCCCTGTGCCAGGCCTTCGGCGAACGTCTGGCGCGACTGGCGCTGAAACTCGCTGACTGATACGCGACCGGGCGCAGGACGTACTTTGCTTTACACTTACCGACTCCGGAACACACTATGCTGAACAACCCGAAGGCCCGCATCACTGTGCGGGCGACGATCGCCCTTTACATCGGCGTGCTTGCCACCCTGCTGATTACCACGTTCTACCCGGCTCCCGTCGAGGGTGTTTCAATACCCCTGATGCTGGCGGTGAAACTGGTCCCGCTTCTGCCCTTTGCGGTCACGGTCTTTCGCGGTCACAATCGGGGCTATATCTGGATGTCCTTCGTGGTGATCTTCTACTTCACTCAGGCCGTTGTTTCGGCATGGCTGAGCGAAGGCGCCCCGGGGCCGGTCATTTTGACGGTACTGACCTTCCTGTTGTTCACTGTTGCCATGATTCACCTGAAGGTGAACCGGCCGGTGGCAGACGGAAACACACCCTGAAGACCTGGAACTGACCCTCTATGGCTGACACAAGCAACTCCGGAACGGTGCAGCGGCCACCCGCGCCGCCCAGAAGTACCCTGACCCTGAGAGATGTTTGCACCGCGCTTGTTACCAGCGGGGAAATCAGCCAGGAAGACGCAGAGCGGGTGTTGTCGGCCAACCTGGGCGCGGCAACCGGCGACGGACAGAAAGGCAGGCGCCACCCGCTGGAACTGGTGGCGATTGCCGCGCTGACCAGCCAGAAGAGCGGTCGTACCCTGGATCTGGATCGGCTGACTCACTGGCTGGCCGACTGGGCGGGGCAACCCTATTACCATATTGATCCCCTCAAGATCGACACACCCGCCATTGCCCGGGTGATGTCTTACGCCTTTGCGCAGCGCCATGGCATCCTGGCCGTTGAGATCGGCGCCGATGAGGTGCTGATCGCCAGCGCAGAACCTTTCAAGAGCGATTGGGTGCAGAACCTTCAACAGGCCGTTCGCAAGGATATCCGGCGCGTTGTCGCCAATCCCGAGGATATCCGCCGGTACACCGTGGAGTTCTACCAGCTCGCCAATTCCGTCAGCAAGGCCAGCGGCAGCCAGGGCCCGGGTGTTGCCGGCAACCAGAATTTCGAGCAGCTGCTCGATCTTGGCGCCAGCGAACATCCGGACGCCAATGACCAGCACGTCGTCAAGATTGTCGATTGGTTGCTCCAGTACGCCTTCGACCAGCGCGCCTCGGATATTCACATAGAGCCCCGCCGCACGGTCACCCAGGTCCGGTTCCGGATCGACGGCGTTCTGCACAACGTTTATGAGTTCCCCGAGCATGTGGGCGTGGCGGTGACCAGTCGCCTCAAGATCCTCGGCCGCCTGAATGTGGCTGAGAAACGCCGCCCCCAGGACGGGCGCATCAAGACCCGCAAGCCCGACAACCGTGAGGTGGAGCTGCGTCTGGCCACCATGCCGACCGCCTTTGGCGAAAAGATGGTCATGCGGATCTTTGATCCGGACGTGCTGCTGAAGTCCTACGAGCAACTGGGATTCGGCAAGGAAGACCGCCAGCGCTGGCAGGAAATCACATCCCGCCCGCACGGCATCGTCCTTGTCACCGGGCCCACTGGTTCCGGCAAGACCACGACCCTGTATTCGACCCTGAAACAGATTGCATCGCCCGAGCTAAACGTCTGCACCATCGAGGATCCCATCGAAATGGTGGAGCCGGCGTTCAACCAGATGCAGGTTCAGACCAACATCGACCTGACCTTTGCCGCCGGCGTAAGGGCGCTGCTGCGTCAGGACCCGGATATCATCATGATCGGTGAGATCCGCGATCTGGAGACGGCGGAAATGGCCGTGCAGGCTGCCCTGACAGGCCACCTGGTGCTATCAACCCTGCATACCAACGACGCTCCGAGTGCGATCACCCGGATGATGGAATTGGGCATTCCCCCTTACCTGATTCGAGCAACGGTACTGGGCGTGATGGCACAACGGCTTGCCCGAACGCTCTGCCCTCACTGCAAATCCCCTGGCCCTGCTGATGAACAGGCCTGGCAAACCCTCACACGGCCCTGGAAAGCGCCGGTTCCAAAGCAGTTCTATCAGCCCGTGGGTTGCCTGGAATGCCGGAACACAGGGTATCTTGGCCGCGCAGGGGTTTATGAAATTATGACGCTGTCTGGCGCATTGCTACGACAGATCACCGATCATTGCGAGCTGGAGCAGCTCAGGCTGGATGCCTACAAGGAAGGCATGAAATCCCTGCGCTTGAGTGGTGCACAGAAAGTGGCCGCCGGCCAGACAACGGTGGAAGAGATTCTGAGGGTGACGCCGGAAAGCCAGCGCTGAATGAGGGTCAGGCTCCCGGGCGCAATCCGCACTGGCCCAGTAATTCCTGCCAGGCTTTGGTGTGGGCCATCATGGCCACGTCCAGTTCCCGCCACAGGCTGGCCTCGGCGCTCTGTGAGAGATGCCGCTCATACCAGCCGGCGAAACTTTCTGGCATGACCGCCCGCTGCATTTCCGCCAACTGCTCGAACGGCTCGATGAGCGCCACCCGTCCCTGGGTCACAGTGCTCATATAGGGTTGGATCTTTTCGATATAAACACTGAAAAACATACTCTGAACAATATCCGACTGGTTGTTCGGCTGGCCGTTAATACACAGAGGCTTGCCCTCAATTCTCTGCCTGAGCAATGCCGTCCCGTCCTTCAGCCTTGCAGTCAGAAGAAGCGCGCTGTTGATCAACTGACCGGCGCGGTATTCTGCCTGCCAGCGCTGATGAACGTCGCCGGCAAAGTCGAGGGAAACCGCCAGATCTTCAGAGTACAAACGGGCCACTGCTGCGTTCAGGCTGTCGATATCAAGGGCGAGATCAGACACCGGATTGCCCTCTGGCGCGACGGGATAGTCACCCTTGGCCAGGGTAAACAGTTTTTCGATTTCTTCGACGCCCCAGGTGGCATTCCAGATAGCAATGGGCAGGGATTCAAGCTTGCTGTCGATACCACCGGCAAGCTCTTCGGCAAATTCTTCATCTTCTATATCCGGCAGACAGTCCCTGGCCGCTTCGATAAACCGGATTTCATAACGAAGGCGGTTCAGGGGTTGCATAACCCGCCCCATCACCGAGTTTTTCTCACCAACAACGTACTGGAGTTCACAGCCGTAGAGCGATAGAAAATCGAGCATTCCCATGTCCAGTTCGGGCATGGTCAGCACACGGTCACGGCGGCGGGGAAGCTGGCTGGCGGAGGGAATGTCAGAAAACTCGGGATCGGCTTCCAACACGCGGGCCACCCGCTCCACATACTCGTCCATCATGGGACGCGCATCCGAGAACGGGTCGCAACCGGCAAGAAGCACGGCGAGAACCGGCGCAAAGATTCTGCAAATTCCGGTTCCGGGCATTCATTCCTCCTGCGATGGCGTTAAAAAGCCCTGGGCCTAGCGCTTTTGCAGCAGGGCATCAACCTCCGCAAAATCACGGGCAACGAAACGTTCGGTTTCCGGCAGATCTCCCTCGCGAACAAGCCAGGCAGTTTGCATGCCGGCTTCCTCGGCTGCCTCCAGTTCGGCTTCCACATCAGACAGGAACAGCACCGTGCAGGCCTCGACGCCCAACTCAGACAGAATATTCCGGTATGAAACGGTCTCTTTCTTGCCACCGATGCGGGTATCGAAATAGCCCGAGAAAAACGGCGTAAAATCGCCTTCCGTGGTAAAACCGAAAATCAGCTTCTGGGCTTTCACCGAACCTGATGAATATACGAACAAACGCAGCCCCCGATCATGCCAGCGTTGAAGGTAGTCGGCTGCGTCAGCATAGATGTGCCCTTTCAGCTCTCCCTGCTGATAGCCCTGCTCCCAGACCATGCCCTGCAGCGTCTTAAGAGAGGTTTCCTTGCGGTCTTCCCTGATCCAGGTTTCAAGCACTTGGATCAGCCCTTCGACATCCTCACGCGCAACGCCTGAAACCTCGGCCACTGCGTCCAGTTGCTCAGACACAGCCGAGCTGTCCTGATGCTGGTCACGGACAAAACGCGGCAGGTGCTCGCTGGCATAGGGAAACAGGACATCGTGCACAAACGAAATAGAGCTGGTGGTGCCTTCGATATCCGTGAGCACAACCCGGATCATTCGGCCGCTCCTGCCAGCGCCTCATAGCGAGGCAGGCGACCGGCGATGTCTTCACCGGTAAAGTCCGCCACCCAGCCCTCGGGGTTGGTGAACAGGCGAATGCAGGTAAACGCAGGTTCCGGGCCCATATCAAACCAGTGGCGAGTGCCATCGGGCACACTGATCAGATCGTTTTTCTGGCACAGCACGGCGAAAACCTCGTTGCCGAAGTGCAGGTAAAACAGGCCCTGGCCACGGACAAAGAAACGAACTTCGTCTTCACTGTGGGTGTGCTCATCCAGAAACTTTTGCCGGAACGCGTCTTTCTGCGGATTGTCCGGGTTCAGGCTGATCACATCCGCGGTCTGAAAACCACATTCGTGCTTCAGTTTCGAGACTTCCTCGCTGTAGGCCTCAAGGATGTCTTCCTGGGATGCGTCAGCCGGCAGATCTTTCGTTGGCCACTGCTCATAGCGCACACCGTGGCGGGCCAGAAGCTCCCGTATTTCTTCAGGATTCCCGGTCACTTTGCGTGCCTTTTCGGGCTGGCTCTGGTCGAAAATACTCAGGGTAGTCATGGGCGAACCCTCATGGTTTCAAGCTCACATTCAAACAGGAATTCAAAGGCCTCGACATGGCGCAGGCAATCGGCCATGGTTTTGCCCCAGGTGTACAGGCCATGGCCACGAATCAGGTAGCCTGGCTGTTCCGGATGCTCCCGGAACCATTCGCGAGTGTGCTCCGCCAACGCGTCAATGTCCTGGGTGTTGTCGAACACCGGAACCGTCAGAACTGATTCGTGGGTCTCAACGCCGGTAAACGCCTTCTGCAGCTCATAGCCTTCCAGCACCAGTGGCTGGCCGGGCTCAAGCAGACGACTGAGCACCGTTGCCTTCACCGAGTGGGTGTGCAGAACCGCGCCCACCTCGGGAAAGACCTCATACAGCACCGTATGCAGCCTTGTTTCTGCAGAGGAGCGACAGTCGCTCTGTACCGGCCGGCCGGCCAGATCGACCACCATGACATCACCCGCCCCCAGCTGTCCCTTGTGACGGCCTGAAACAGTAATGGCGATGTGTTCGGCATCAATGCGGGCAGAATAGTTACTGCTGGTTGCGGGCGACCAACCCTGCTGGTACAGGAATCGACCGGCTTGCACAATCGCATCCGCGGCGACGGCGTATCGGGTTACATCAAACACGAGTTCTCTCCCGGGTTTCAGAGCGCTTGGGACACTCCCATGGGCGCCATTATAGGGACGAACCAGCTCCTCGCAAATGATGCCGTGCGGCAATCAGATCGGCGACAATGGAGACAGCAATTTCTGCCGGTGTCTTGCTCGGAATATCAACACCAATGGGAGCTCGCAGGCGTTCGAGTGCCTCTTTTTCAAGCCCCAGAGATGCCAATCGTTCCCGCCGGGCTTCCGAAGTTCTTTTCGACCCCATTGCGCCTATGTAAAAGGCACTGGAGTGAAGAGCTGCAAGCAACCCCATATCATCGACGCGCGGATCATGGGCGAGGGCCAGAATACCGGACCAGGCGTCGCCAAACTGTGTCGAAATCAGATCATCGGGCAGGCGCCGGTCCAGGGGAATCCCTTCAAAACTCCAGCCGTCGGCGAAGGCCTCCCTCGGCTCACAGAGGGTGACAGCAAAATCCGCCGCGGTCGCGAATTCAAAAACGTAACGGGCGACTTCGCCGGCACCAATCAGCAATAGCCGGCACTCAGGCTGCAAAGTGTGAAGGAGCTGTTCGCCGTCGAAGTGGACCGTATTACCGGCCCGGGAGACAGAATGCTCCAGCGTCGCAGCCCCGTTTATCGGCACGCGACGAACCACCGGTTCGCGATCGCGCAAGGCAGCCGCCAATGCCTGAACGTGATCGAGACCCGTCTGACCCCGGAAGGGTTCAATCAGAAGCCGTATCCGGCCACCGCAAGGCAGCTGGAAATGATCCCGGTCATCATCGGTGATTCCATAATCAACGAAAACCGGATGGTCCGGACCGTCTTCCGCTGTGCGCCGGAGCAGATCCTCTTCCAGACAGCCACCGGACACCGACCCGCTCCAGTGACCGGATTCTGCAATCGCCAGCCAGGAGCCAACCGGACGCGGCGAGGAGCCCCAGGTGTCCACTATGGTGCAAAGCCAGGCTCTCTGACCTTCCTCCAGCCAGTGAGACATTCTGTCTAATACGGTCTGGCGGCCAGTAGCGACCGAATAGGCGACGCTTGAATCAGGCATTGGCTCTCAATGGCAGGCTACGCTGCCGCTTTCCATTGAGCGCAAACAGGGCATTACCCAGGGCCGGGATCACCGGCGGCACGCCCGGCTCGCCGACTCCGGTCGGCGACTCGCTGCTTGCAACAATATCCACCAGTACCTCAGGACGCTCGTACTGCCTCATTAGGGGGTAGTCGTGGAAATTGCTCTGCTGGACCTCGCCATTCTCCAGCGTGATTTCTCCATAAAGTGCCGCAGTCAGCCCAAACAGGATACCGCCCTCGATCTGGTCCTCCACGATACGGGGGTTAACGACCTGGCCGCAGTCCACCGAACAGGTGACCTTGTATACCCGGATCGCACCATTCTCGACTCCGGCTTCCACCACCTGGGCAACGTACGTTCCGAAACTCCGGAACAGGGCGAGCCCCCGGGCCCGCCCTTCTGGCACAGGCGACTGCCAGTCGGCCAGCCTGGCAACCCGGTCAAGCACTTCAAGGTGCCTCGGCTCGTGGGCAATAAGGCGACGACGGAACTGGTAAGGATCCTCACCTGCCTCATGGGCAAGTTCGTCCATGAAAGTTTCGACGGCAAACCCGTTGTGGGAAAAACCTACCGAACGCCACCAGGTAATCGGAATGCCGGGATCGGTGTGGGTATGACGGATATCAATATTGGGGACCCGGTAGGGGTATTCGATAGCCCCCTCAATCGCGGAGTGATCTTTCGGCGTGGCAATGCCTTCGGCCATTAGCCCGACTGAGCCAAGTGTGTCGTACATGAATTTTGGCGCCCAGGGATACTGGGCAGGGGCCGCATTGCGGACATACCAGTCCAGGATCTGAGGACCAACAATCTGGTGATGCCAGCCCGTCAGCTCAGCACCAGACAGGCTGGCTTTCATACGGTGCAGCATGGCAGGGCGATAGAGATCGTGACGGGTGTCCTCTTCACGGGACCAGATGACCTTAACCGGCCGTCCGACCCGATAGGCCACTGCCGCCGCTTCTTCGATATAGTCCTGAGTCAGTCGACGGCCAAAACCGCCGCCGAGAAAGGTCGTATTGATAGTGATATCGTCGGGGCCAAGATTGGTCACCCGGGCTGCTGCTATCCGGCCAAGGTCCGGCGCCTGTGTAGGGGCCCACACCTCCATGCCGTCCTCTCGGTAGCAGGCCGTGGCATTCATGGGCTCCAATGTCGCGTGGGCCAGGTAGGGCTGGGCATATTCCGCTTCCACCACCCGGTCGCCCTCCTCCATGGCACTGGCAAAACTGCCCTCACTACGCTCGGACTCTCCGGGATCGTCATCGGCGGCGGCGCGGTAGGAGTCGAACACGTCGCCCGTAGACAGAGACACGGCATCCGAAAAATCCCAGTCTATCTTGAGCGCGTCCTGAGCCTTCCGGGCACGCCAGTATTTGTCGGCAACAACGGCCACGCCACGCTCGACCTCAAAAACATCAAGCACACCCGTCATTGCACGGACCTGATCAGCGTTGAAGTCCCGAACGCGGCCGCCGCGTCGGGGAGAGCGTGAAACAACGCCGTACACCATGTCCGGAAGATCGACATCAATCCCGTAAACTGCGGTTCCCGTGGACTTCGCCCGGGCATCGAGTTTGCCTCGCTGCTTGCCAATGTATTTCCATTCGCTCTGCGGCTTGAGCGCTATGTCACCACGCAGCACTTCTTTGGCGGCCAACTCAACCAACTGGCCATAGGCCATGGAGTCGATACCGTTCGGGTGCACCACCCTGCCTTCACTGGCGCGACATTCGGTTGCTTCGACGTTCCATACACGTGCTGCCGCCATAACCAGCATTTGCCGGGCTTCCGCTCCGGCCGTTCGAAGCGGCTCCCAACTGGTCGCAACACTGGTGCTACCGCCTGTCAGTTGCAGCTTGTACAGAGGATTTCGATACTCCGGCGCCACAGGTGCAAAGCGTGGGGTGATCCGCTCCGGCTGGATTTCCAGCTCTTCGGCAATCAAAGTGGTCAACCCGGTGTAAGTTCCTTGCCCCATTTCGACCCGGGCCAGGGTGAAGAAGACTTCATCATCGGCAGTCAGTTCCAGCCAGGCATCGGGACGCCATTCGCCCGTGTCCGGCTCATACCCCGTCTGGATTCCCGCGCAGCCCGGCAACGTTATTGAAACCATGAGGCTCCCGGAGGCCCCGGCACTGACCTTGAGGAAATTTCGTCGATTCATCGCCATGTTATGCGGCCCCTCCCTGAGCGCCGTCTGACGTATCAGCGACGACGGATTCCACGGCTGCAATGATCCGCGAGTAGGTGCCGCATCGGCAAAGATTGCCTGTCATGGCCGCAACAATTTCCTCACGTGAAGGCGCCGGATTGCTGGCCAGAAGGTGGGCCGCACTCATGATCTGGCCCGACTGGCAGTAGCCGCATTGAGGAACGCCGTGTTCTATCCAGGCATCCTGCAGTGCATGAAGACGACTTCCCTCCCCCAGGCCTTCAATCGTAACCACATCACCACCCGCGGCCATTTCGACCGGTGTCGAGCAGGAGCGCACAGGCTGCCCGTTCAGGTGAACTGTGCAGGCACCACAGAGGCCCGCGCCGCAACCGAATTTAGTTCCCTTGAGCCCCAGCTCATCACGCAATACCCATAGAAGAGGCGTATCCCCTTCAATGTTCAGCGACCGCTCGTCGCCATTGACTGTCAGGCTCACGGCCATCCCAACCCTCTCCTTTACCTGTCTCCGGTGTTGTTTCCGGATTTATTATTGTCGCTACCCCTATGGCAGATACCAGAGTCCTATCTGACGACTTCTTCGCCATCCTTGTTAACCCAGATCTTGCGTTCGCCGGACTCCATCTTGCCGTTTGAGTCCCAGACCTCCCGATCCGTTGTGGCCTCTTCAACCTTGCCGTTGTCGTTCCAGATAACTCGATCCTTACAGCCCGCCAGTGCCAGTACGGCGAATACAACCAATACAGCTTTTTTCACGACGATAACCTCCGTTCAGCCGCCACCGCGGCTCGTGTTAAGGAATACCTGGGATTGGCAGCCCTAACGGCTGCCGTGGAGTTCACGATTATGCTGCTTATCCCGGTCACTCTTTCGCACCATGACATAAACAGCCCCCGTACCACCATGGTGTTTCTGGGCCGAATGAAAGGCCAGGACATCGTCCAGCTCCGGCAACCATTTGGCGAGGTAGCTTTTCAACTGGGCGATACCATCAGGATTACGCTCGCCCTTGCCATGAAGAATGATGACCGACCGCAGGCCATAGCGCACGCAATCACCGATGAACCTGAAGACTTCGCGACGGGACTGCTCAACGGTCATACGGTGCAGATCAAGGCGCGCTTCGATCGGATACTGGCCCAGCCGGAGCTTTCGAAATACGCCGTGCTGGATGCCTGGCCGCTGCCAGCTCAGGATATCGTGGGCCGTAAGCGGCTCTACCATGTCGGAAGTCAGGGGATTGGTGTCCCGCGCGGGCTTTTCAACAGCCGCCCGCTGACGTTCCAGATGACCTGGCGTCAGTTCCCGGGGCGTTGTCACCTCGGCCCGGTTGGGCTTGCGGATACGCCGGACGTCTTTCATTTCCTCAAGGAAGCTGAGGCGCTCTTCTTTGGTAGTCATGGCGTTACAATTAATGACCTGTTTCAGAGACCGACTTTACCACCCGGGTAACCGGCCTTAAAGAAAACTGATCTATGTCAGACTTATTGCGACCAAAATCGTAGGGCAACAGATGCTTTGGCTACACTACACTTCAGACGGACAATAATAACCAGCGAGTGACGACGGACATGGCCTCAGCGCACCAGGAAAATGACCGCCCGCAGAACATCCGCGCCATCATGACGTTTTTGCGGGAACACGCGCCTTTCTCCAGCATGGATGACTCCCATCTTGCGCATTTCGCGGAGAACGCCTCCATCCAGTTCTACGCCGATGGCGATATCGTGCTGTCTCCGGATCAGGATGTCGTTAAACGATTTTACGTGGTCAAACAGGGGCGGATTCGTGGCGAGCGCCACAACGACAAAGAAGACCGCACGGAAACGACCTTCGAGATCAGCCAAGGCGAGTGCTTTCCCCTCGCCGCCATGATCGGCGAACGGCCAACCAGAACCCTGCATCGGGCAGACGGCGACACCTTCTGCCTCAGCATCGGGCAGACAGCGTTCGTTACACTCTTTGCTGAAAGCGAACCTTTCCGGGATTTTTGCCTGCGGGGCGTCAGCAGCCTGCTCGATCAGGTGAACCGGCGCATACAGTCAAGTGCCATGGCCTCAATCGGGTCCAGCACGTCCCTCGATACGCCACTTGAACGCTATGCCCTGCGCAATCCGATTGTCTGCTCGCCCGATCTGCCGGTGCGTAAAGCCGTGGCCCGAATGCACGAAAACAACGTCGGCAGCATTATCGTTACCGATGAAAACCGTATCCCGACCGGCATTTTCACACTGCGGGACCTTCGCACCATGATCGCCGAGGGCACCGGCCCCCTGGATACACCCATACAGCAGGTAATGACCAAGAATCCCTGCTGCCTTCCCTCCCATGCGGATGCGTTCGAAGCTGCCATGCTGATGGCGGAGCATCATTTTGCGCATCTTTGCGTCATCGACGATGACCGTAAACTGATTGGCGTGGTTTCGGAACGAGACCTGTTCTCCCTGCAGCGCGTGGACCTGGTAAACCTTGCCCGCACCATTGGCACGGCCACCCACCTGCGCACCCTGGTCAGCCTGCGAACAGACGTATCACGCCTGGTGGATGCGATGCTCGCCCACGGCGCCGACTCCGGGCAGGTGGTCAAGATCATCACCACGCTCAATGATGTAACCGTCAGACGGGTCCTGGAACTGAACATCAAGAAGAACGACCCGGGCATTCCCTTCACCTGGCTGACGTTTGGCAGCGAGGGCCGCCAGGAGCAGACCCTGCTGACCGACCAGGACAACGGCATACTGTTCCAGACGCCGGAAGGGATGACCGCCGAACAGGTCCGGGAAAAGCTGTTGCCCTTTGCGCGAAAGGTAAACGACGAACTGGCCGAATGTGGCTTCACCCTGTGCAAGGGCAACATCATGGCCAGTAACCCGAAACTCTGCTTGAGCGACAAGGAGTGGGACGACTGGTTTATCCGGTTCATTGATGCCTCCACACCCCAGAACCTGGTGTATTCCTCAATTTTTCTTGATATGAGGGCTATCTACGGTCCAACCGAGCCGCTGAACGATCTTCTGGACAAGATCCTCACGCGGATCCGGAAAAACGCCCTGTTCCAGAAAATGCTTGCCGGGAATGCGTTCCAGCGGAAGCCGCCGCTCACCATGTTCCGCAATTTCCGCTATATATCCGAGGGCAACAAGCACTCACTGGACCTCAAGCGTCAGGGCCTGGCGCCGTTTGTTGAGGCAGTGCGGGTTTTCGCCCTGGCGAATGGCGTTGAGACCGCGAACACGCTGGAGCGCATGGATGAGCTGGCGAAAAAGGGCGTCTTCGATCCGAAAGATGCCAACGCCTGGAAGGAAGGTTATAGCCTGATCCAGGCGATCCGCATGCGGGCCCACCAGGAAATGCTGGCAAAGGGAGAGGAGCTCACCAACTACATCGATCCCGACGATCTGAACCCACTCGACCGTCGAATCCTGCGGGAATCTTTCAGGCAGGCGCAGCGGTTGCAACAAAAACTCGAAGTTACCTACCAACTCTGACCTTCAGGCGCGAGACATGCTGGAACAGATCAAACAATGGATTGAGCATCGCCGGGGCGGAAAAATCGGCAGCCACGATCCTGGCAATCTGCCCAACCCGAAAACGCCAGGAGAACAGTTGCTTACGGACTGCCGTCTGATCGTGCTGGATCTTGAAACCACGGGACTGAACCCCTCCAAGGACGAGGTGATCGCTATCGGGGCCGTCGCCATCCGCGGCGGCATTATCCATCTGGGCGACCAGTTCGACCTGATCCTCAGGCGTCCGGAGCTCGACATCCGCGAAACCGTGCTCATTCACGGGATCGGGCCCGAGGCGCTGACCCAGGGGCACGAAATCGAGGATGCCCTTCTTTATCTTCTTGAGTGGATGAACGGCGACCCTATCCTGGCCTACCACTCGGCGTTCGATCAAAAATTTCTGGAAAAGACCCTGAAGGCGCAGCTTGGCTATACCCAGCCTCATACCTGGATGGACGTGGCCGACTTGATGCCTGCATTTTTTCCAAACACCAAGACCGGTGGCAAAGGACTCGACAACTGGGCCGATTATTTCGGCCTTGAAGTCAGCGAACGTCACCACGCCGCTTCCGATGCTCTCGCTACAGCCGAACTTACCCTGGTCGCACTTAATAAGGCGCGGTCGGAAGGGGTAAAAACTCTCAAAGGGCTTTACGACAAGCTCCATTACCATCGGCGCCTGCAAAACATGCATCGTTTCTGAATCGATGCCTGGCGGAACATCGCATTTATAGACCGACGTCACGCCAAATTACTGAGAATTAGACCTTTTGCCAATATCTATAAATCGCTTGACCAGTAAAGTCAGTAGGGACAACTAGTCGGAGAAGTACTTATATGAATAATAAATTCTCTAACAGAAGTGCCTCACCAAAAACCCACCCAACCTCCACAACAACAAAACAGGAGTGATCCTATGTCAGCAGGTCATAGCTACGATGCTGAAGCGTACTGGAAGGCGAATCTGCGCCTGATATTCGGGAGCCTGATAGTCTGGGCCCTGGTATCTTACGGCTTTGCAATTCTGCTCCGTCCGATGCTTGCCGGTATTCCGATTGGTGGTACTGATCTGGGCTTCTGGTTTGCCCAGCAAGGTTCCATCCTCACGTTCATCGCTCTGATCTTCCACTACGCGTGGCGCATGAACAAGATCGATGAAAAATTCGGCGTGCACGAGGAGTAAGAACGAATGAGCCAATTTGCCATTAACATCATTTTCGTAGGGGGCTCATTCCTCCTCTACATCGCAATTGCTATCTGGGCCAAGGCCGGAAGCACGAGTGACTTCTACGTTGCCGGCGGCGGTGTTCATCCGATCACCAACGGCGCAGCAATCGGCGCCGACTGGATGTCCGCGGCATCGTTTATCTCCATGGCAGGTCTGATTGCTGCCGGTGGCTACGCCAACTCCACCTTCCTTATGGGCTGGACTGGCGGTTACGTTCTGCTGGCCATGCTGCTGGCTCCGTACCTGCGGAAGTTTGGCAAGTTTACGGTTCCCGAGTTTATCGGCGACCGTTTCTACAGCAAGAATGCCCGCCTCGTAGCGGTTATCTGCCTGATCGTAGCGTCTGTTACCTACGTTATCGGCCAGATGGCTGGTGCTGGTGTTGCCTTCTCCCGCTTCCTGGAAGTTGATTCCACCGTTGGCCTCATGATCGCGGCTGTCGTGGTCTTCATCTACGCAGTTATGGGTGGCATGAAGGGTATCACCTACACCCAGGTGGCACAGTACTGCGTGCTGATCATTGCCTACACCATTCCTGCTGTGTTCATCTCTCTGCAGCTGACCGGTAACCCGATTCCAGGTCTGGGTCTGTTCTCGACTCACGTGGATTCCGGCATGCCGATCCTCAGCAAGCTGAACCAGGTTATCACCGACCTCGGCTTCAATGAGTACACCGCCGATATCGACAACAAACTGAACATGGTTCTGTTTACCCTGTCGCTGATGATCGGTACTGCAGGCCTGCCACACGTTATCATCCGCTTCTTCACCGTACCCAAGGTGGCTGACGCACGCTGGTCCGCAGGCTGGGCTCTGGTATTCATCGCCCTGCTGTACCTGACTGCGCCGGCGGTTGCTTCCATGGCTCGCTTGAACCTGATGACCACCATCTACCCGGACGGCACCTCAGCGGAGCCCATCCAGTACGATGAGCGTCCGAACTGGATCAAGGAGTGGGAAGTAACTGGTCTTATCCAGTTCACCGACAAGAACGAAGACGGCCGTATCCAGCTTTACAACGACAGCGAAGCCTTCGCGCCTACGGCTGAAGCCCGCGGCTGGAACGGCAATGAGCTGGTCGTTAACCGGGATATCCTGGTACTGGCCAACCCGGAAATCGCCAACCTGCCAGGCTGGGTCATCGGTCTGATCGCAGCGGGTGGTCTCGCAGCAGCACTGTCCACAGCGGCCGGTCTGTTGCTGGCGATCTCCTCGGCGGTCAGTCACGACCTGATCAAGGGTTCCATTAATCCGGCGATTTCGGAGAAAGGCGAGCTGCTCGCAGCACGGATATCGATGGCCGTTGCGATCGTTGTTGCCACCTACCTTGGGGCAAACCCTCCAGGCTTTGCGGCACAGGTCGTTGCCCTGGCCTTCGGTATCGCGGCAGCATCCCTGTTCCCGGCGCTGATGATGGGCATCTTCTCCAAGCGCGTGAACAATACCGGTGCCATCGCTGGTATGCTGAGCGGTCTGACGTTCACCCTGGTATACATCTTCGTGTACAAGGGCTGGCTGTTCATCCCGGGTACAGCTAACCTGCCAGACACTCCTGAAAACTGGGTGCTGGGCATCTCCCCGCTGTCAATCGGCGCGGTTGGTGCAATCGTCAACTTTGCGGTAGCCTTCATTGTATCCAACGCAACTGAAGAACCGCCCGTTGAGATTCAGGAACTGGTTGAAAGCGTCCGTTACCCACGTGGTGCCGGTCAGGCTCAAGACCACTAAGCAACATCTCAGCCTGATTTGTTCGATGAACTGACAGGTTGATACTGAACGGGCTTCCTCAATGAGGAAGCCCGTTCTTTTTTGAGGAAGTCATAATATGTTCTGGACATTTGTCGCTACTGTAGTTTGCGGCCTTGGCGCTGCTGGTATTGCACTGGGTATTCGCGCCGCCACTCGAAACAAAGCCCCGAAGTGGATCATCCCCGTTTTTGCCGGCGCGGGCATGCTCGGCTATCTCATTTACATGGAATACACCTGGTTCGACCAGAAAGAAGCACGTCTGCCGGACGAAGCGGTGGTTGTGAGCACCGAATCCGACGGCATCCTGTGGCGCCCATGGACCTTCGTGCTCCCTTACGTCACCGCATTTTCCACGGTCGACACCAAAAGTATCAGCCGTGATACCAGCAGCGAAGACATCGTCCGGTTTACCCTCTATCGCTTCGAGCAGAAGATGACAGACGCGGTTTCTCATCGCGTTCACATCATTAACTGTGCGACCCGGGAACTGGTACCTCTGGGATCTGACGGAAGCCCGCGAGTGGATAACCTTAAACTGCTCGAGCCCGGAGACCCCCTGTATGAAACCGTCTGCGCCGAGTGATAACTCGTTAGCGTGATGCACCAACCTGCTGATACTGTCGGGAACGCGTAACCATGATTAGTGCCTGGCTGCTGGTCCTCATTTCCATCACCTACATCTCGATCCTGTTCGTGATCGCCTGGGCCGGCGACAAACACCCCGGGTTATATCGCAGGCGCCTGGCACGCACGCACATATACGCACTCTCCCTGGCAGTCTACTTCACCTCCTGGACTTTCTACGGCGCCGTTGGACGCGCCACCCAGGAGGGTCTGGGGTTTCTCCCCATCTACCTCGGGCCCTTGCTGGTCTTCGTGTTCGGTGCGCCCTTGCTGCGCCGGATCATCTATATCAGCAAGCGCAATAACAGTACCTCCATTGCCGACTTCATCGCCTCCCGGTATGGCAAATCCCAGCTCCTGGCCGCAATGATTGCAACCTTTGCCCTGATCGGCAGTGTTCCCTACATTGCGTTGCAACTGAAAGCCATTGCAATGGGCTTCAACGTGCTCTCGGCTACCGGAACAGGCTATGAAGAGCTGAGCACGGCGGCCTGGAGTGACTCCGCGTGGTACATCACCCTTGCCCTGGCGGTCTTTACCGTTCTGTTCGGTACCCGACACCTGGAATCCACCGAGCATCATCGGGGCATGATCCAGGCCGTGGCCTTCGAATCACTGATCAAGCTCGTGGCTTTCGTCGCTGTGGGGCTGTTCGTTGGCTACGGGCTCTATGGCGGGTTTGGCGATCTGTTTGAACGGGCTCGGGACGCCGACCTGATCGGCACCCTGACCACCGATGGTATCGAAGCGCCGGCATTCATTACCCAGACACTCATTGCCATGCTCGCGATCATCTGCCTGCCCCGGCAATTTCATGTCATGGTGGTTGAAAATACCGATCATCGGGACTTCGAGATTGCCCGCTGGGCTATGCCGATCTACCTGATCGTAGCCAGCGCCTTTGTGCTTCCTATTGCCGCTGCGGGCCTGCTGTCGCCCGAGGCCTCTGCTGGAAATCCTGACATCCTGATACTGCAGCTGCCGATCATGGCAGGCGAGGAATGGCTGGCCATACTGGCGTTCCTCGGTGGCGGGTCAGCGGCTGCAGCCATGGTAATCGTGTGCTCAGTGGCGATTGCCACCATGGTCAGCAACGAGATCATCATGCCGGCCCTGCTGAAATTTTTCCGACCAGGCATGAACCGGCGCACGGACCTCAGCTACCTGCTCCTGAGTATCCGCCGGGTCGCTATCTTTGTGGTGCTGCTCACCGCCTATGGTTTTTATCGGATGGCCGGCGAAGACTACAGCCTGACGGCCTTCGGCCTGCTGTCATTTGCGGCAGCGGCGCAGTTCGGGCCGGCGCTGGTAGGCGGCATTATCTGGCGCCGGGGCAATTACATGGGCGCCGTCTGGGGCCTTGGCCTTGGTTTCCTGATGTGGTGTTACACCCTGCTACTGCCGGCACTGGCCACCACCGGTTGGGTCAACGACACACTGATTGAGCAGGGAATCTGGGGACTGAACTGGACGCGCCCCACTGCCCTGTTCGGGTCCGAGCTGGACCAGACCAGTCACGGCATTATCTGGAGCCTCGGCATCAACACTTTGGTGTACATCGTACTTTCGATGCTGACCCGTCAACGTGTCCGAGAGAAGATCCAGATTGCCTCCTTCTTCCACGATCCGCAGCCCAAAGCGGAGACCGCGCAGCATCAGAGCTGGCAGGGCGAAATACTGACATCCGACCTCCAGGCGCTAACCGACCGGTTCATGGGTGAAGAACGCTCGGAAACCATTTTCCGGAATTACGAACGCCGCAACGCCATCCGTTTGCACCCGCACCGCCCGGCATCGGCGCACCTGATGAAATACATCGAGCGCCAACTGGCCTCGGTGATCGGCGCCTCCACCGCCAGGGTGGTCCTGGAATCGACCCTCACCGGCCGGGACATGCAGATCGAGGATGTGGTCAGCATCGTCGACGAAGCGTCCCAGGCCATGACCTTCAGCCGGGAGTTGCTCCAGTCAGCGATTGAAAATATCAGTCTGGGCGTGTCTGTGGTTAACCACCAGCAGCAACTGGTGGTCTGGAACCACCGATATCTGGAACTGTTCACCTACCCGAAGGGCTTCGTCAGGGTCGGTCGGCCTGTTGAAGATCTGATGCGCTATAACCTTACCAATGCCAATCTATCTGCCCGCCGGATTGATGAGATCGTCGTCGATCGCTGCACGAGCATGCGGGAGGGACGGCCGATGTCCTACGAGCGCCAGAGACCGGATGGTACGGTGTTACGCATCGATGGCAGCCCGATACCTGGTGGTGGCTATGTCACCACGTTCCAGGACATCACGGCCATGCGCAGAACCGAGCAGGCCCTCAAGGAGACCAACATCTACCTCGAGCAGCGGGTCAAGGAGCGCACCCAGGAGCTTCAGGTCATCAATGAGCAGATGCTGAAGGCCAAATCGGTGGCAGAACAGGCGAACCAGAGCAAGACACGCTTCCTAGCCTCTGCCAGCCACGACCTTCTCCAGCCCCTGAACGCAGCCAGACTGTTTACCTCTGCTCTCGCCGGGAAAGCAGATGACGGCGAGATGAAAGATCTCGTGGACCACATCGACAGCTCTCTCGGGGCTGCCGAGGAAATCATCAGCACCCTGCTGGATATTTCAAAGCTGGACGCGGGTGCGTTGGAGCCCGATATCGGGGTCTTCCCCGTGAACGAGATCATGCGCCACCTGGCAACCGACTTTTCAGCAATCGCCAAGGACCAGAACCTGGAGCTGCACGTTGTGCCCAGCACGGCCTGGATCCGATCCGATTCCAAATTGCTGCGTCGTGTGGTCCAGAATTTCCTGTCCAACGCCATACGTTACACGCCGGAAGGCAAGATTCTGCTCGGGTGCCGGCGTCTGAAAGGCTATATTCGTATAGAAGTCTGGGATACCGGTCCCGGTATACCCGAGGACCAGCTGGCACACATTTTCGAGGAATTTCGTCGGTTTCAGCATGGCCGGGATAAAAAGGGCCTGGGGCTCGGTCTCGCCATCGTTGACCGTATCAGCGGCATGCTGAACCACCCGGTCAGCGTCCATTCCGTCCAGGGCCGAGGCAGTGTCTTCGGTATCACCGTGCCAACAGCGGCTCCGGAACAGAACGAGACCACCGCTGCCAAGCCCGCATCGGGCTCACGCAGGGTATCCAACCTCGGAGGCCTGCATTTCCTGTGCATCGATAACGATCCGGCTATCCTGCAGGGCATGGTCGCGTTGCTTGGGAACTGGAAATGTGACGTAACGGCCGCCGAAAGCCTGGAAGACGCCATGGAAAAACTGGAAGGGAATCGGCCTGATATTATACTTGCCGATTATCAGCTAGATGATAACAAGAACGGCCTCGATGCCATGGACAGCATTCGCGGTGCTCTTAATGCCAACATCCCGGGCATACTCATCACCGGTTATATGGCGCCTGAAGTTCGGGAGGATGCCATCAACCGGGGCTACCAGATTCTCTACAAACCGGTGAAACCGGCTGCACTGAGGGCACTGGTTAACAAGCTACTGAAACAGAAGCGCTCATGACCGACACCAAAGCGGACGCCAATCCTTTCGGCAAACTCAACTATCTCGTGATCGATGACTTCGAAAATTTCCGGTTGTCCATTCGCCAGATGTTGCGCAGTTGTGGCGCTGACTCTATCGAGCTGGTCTCCAATGCCAGTCAGGCCATCCAGCACTGTACCTACAATCACGTGGATGTCGTGTTGTGCGACTTCAACCTGGGAGAGGGCAAGAATGGCCAGCATATCCTCGAGGACCTCCGGTATAAAAAATTACTGAAGCGCTCATCCCTGTTCCTCATGGTAACAGCGGAGACTTCCAAGGAAATGGTCATGGGGGCGAGGGAGTACCAGCCCGATGCCTATCTGACCAAGCCCATCAACCGGGCTGTACTCGAGAAACGTCTTAGCGCCCTGATCAGCCAGCGCAACACACTCATGCCCATCAATCGGGAAATCGACCGGGAAAACTACCCGGAAGCCATTTCGCTCTGTCTCCAAATGCTGCCCCGGCAGCCACGTTACAAGACCTGGTTAATGAAAACCCTGGGCGACCTGTATTTCCAGCTCGGGGACCTGGCGCACGCGCTCAAAACCTTCGATGACGTTCTTGCACAACGGGAATTGTCCTGGGCAAGGCTCGGACGCTGCAAAGTCCTGCTCGCCAATCGAAGCTTCGACCAGGCTGTTGAAGGCCTGCGAGAGCTTATTGCAAATCATCCGGACTACATGGAGGCCTATGACCTTCTGGCAGAGGGGTTCGAACGGCAGGGCCGGCCGACACAGGCACAGCAGGTACTGGAGAAAGCCATAGAGCATTCCCCCAATGCCCTACTTCGGCAAAAGCATCTTGCACAGCTGGCCGGCTCCAACCAAGATCTCGAAACATCATCCGAGGCCTGGCAGCGCACAATAGAGCTTGGCACCCACTCGATTCACGACAATTCAGAGCATTACCTCGCCTTGGGCCAGGCACTTTCCGACCTCAGCGAGGGCAATCTTGAAGAAGAAGGCAAAGAAAAAGCCAGGGAAGCACTGACCGTTCTCAAGAAGATGGAAAAACGATTCGAGGCCGAGGAAGGTATCAGTTTGCGGAGCCAGATCGTCCAGTGCCGGGTTTATGCGGGACAGAGTCAGGATAAAGAGGCGACCGAAATCCTCGAGAGGATCAGACCGAAACTCGACAATGCCGCAGCCCTGGATGCCGCAACGGGTCTTGATTACGCCAAGACCCTGTTTCGACTCGGACATGAAAGCGACGCCAAAGCGCTATTACGAGAGATGTCAGAGCGGTTCAGCAACGAGCCTGACATACTTCAGAAGATTGAAAGCCTCCTTGATGAGCCCGTAGGGTTCCGGCAGAAAATCAAAGCCCGAACCCTCAACCGGGATGGCATAAAAGCGTTCGAAGCCGGGAACCTGCAAGAAGCCGTGGAGATCTTTTCAAAGGCTCTGGAAATCGTCCCGGACCACGCTGCCCTGAACCTTAACCTGGTTCAGGTGCTGATGAAGGAGAATGACAACAGTCCCGGTAACGCTGAGCTCCTCAAACGCTGCCAGACTTGCCTGGATCGCCTTGCAGGACTGCCGGAGCAACACCGCCAACATCGGCGCTATATCGCCTTACAACGAAAACTGAAGGGGCTGATGGTATGAAAGACCAGAATATCGATTTTTCCATGGTGCTTGCCTCAGCCGTTCACGATATGAAGAACTCGCTTGGCATGCTCCTTAATTCCCTCGACGAGCTTCGCAGCGAGCACGAGGAAAGCCTCGGGGAATCTTCCCGCTTCAATACCTTGCAGTACGAAGCCGAACGGATGCACAACGATCTGGTGCAACTCCTTGGTATCTACCGGCTTGGCGAGAACAACCTCTCGGCACACATTGAGGAGCACTTTGTGCCGGATTTCCTCTCGGAACACCTGGCCAGACACAACCCTCTTCTGCAAGGGCTCGGCATTGATGTTTCCGTGGACGCTGAGGACATAAACGGCTTTTTCGACGAGGATCTGTTGACCGGTGTACTCAATAACACCATCAACAATGCCATCCGCTATACCCGCAGCAGAATCCGGCTTACCGCTGGTGAGAGAGACGGTTATCTGGTGATCGGTGTTGAAGACGATGGCAAGGGCTATCCTGACAGCATGCAGCACACGGGAACACTCAACTTCAAATCCCTTGATTTCAAGAGTGGCAGTACCAGCCTCGGGCTGTTCTTCGCCTCATCCGTTGCCAGACTGCACAGTGAGGGAAAGCGAAGTGGGTCGATAAAACTCCACAACGGTGGAAGCCTCGGTGGTGGTGTGTTTGAGATCTGGCTGCCCTGATCCAGGTCTTTTCTGAAGGCAATAAAAAACCCCAGCATCGAGGATGCTGGGGTTTTCGGTATTAGGAGCCTGACGATGACCTACTCTCACATGGGCAACGCCACACTACCATCGGCGCTGGTCTGTTTCACTTCTGAGTTCGGGATGGGATCAGGTGGTTCCAGACCGCTATGGTCGTCAGGCA
>Ga0209128_1000026_pt1 | contig 101329 bp, 64 predicted proteins | sample ETNvirnome_6_100_FD_184072 | JGI IMG/M metagenome (GOLD analysis project Ga0209128, IMG submission 184072) | Marine viral communities from the Pacific Ocean - ETNP_6_100 (SPAdes) (version 2) | ecosystem: Environmental > Aquatic > Marine > Oceanic | place: Pacific Ocean | collected 2013-06-19
TATGACTTGAACCATTTAATTCTAATGCTTTGTATGAGCCTCCACCACTTCTATCATATGCTAAAATCTTACCAGTATTACTTGTATACCCCAATTCTATGCCACCACCAGTGACTGTTGGAGTACCATTACCAGTAATTTGGACTCTTCCAACAGTAGATACAATACCAGTCAATGTAAGGTCACCATTTGTTGCTAGTAGGAAAGCAGGCCATGCTCCCCCCTGTGAAGGGCCTATGTAGTATTCACTTCCATCTACACCAGCGTTATCCGAATCTGTAAGCCCAGTGGACCAAATTGTAGAGCCAGCAGTTTTGTAATTAGTGCATCCGAAGCGACTTGTGGCACCTCTATCAATGCTAACCACCGCATGGGCACTTGAATCTATAGTAAATCCTCCTGCAGTTGTATGGACCGTCCCGCATGTCAGAATGATTTCATTTTCCACATCATCAACCATCAGGAATGTTTCATTCGCTTCTCCATCCCAATCACCAAGATAAAACTTCCAATCTCCTTGACTATCATCAGAGGCGAAATCTAAGAACAAGCCAGCGTCTACATCTTGTGTGCCAGTCACTATTTTACTAGCATCATTGACACCAGTTATTTGTAACTTCGTACCAGCACTCGCACCAGCAACCAAACCTAAGGAATCAGTACCAAGAAAACACAGTCCAGTATTTGTGTCACTGCTTCGAAAGATAACTGGTGAACCAAGACTGCCATTAGCACTTAGTCCAAGACCAGCAGCAGTAATAGTCCCAGCAAATGTGGCGTTGCTAGAAGTCTCCAAGGTCGCTGCGCTTAAGTGCCCACCAGATGCTATACCACCAGAAATATCAACATCGCCAGTGATATCCATTCCATCACCGCCTTCAATCTTCCCATCTACAGCTACCTCATCACCAAATGTGGTGGCGCTCTCGCATTCTAATCCACCTGTGATTAAAACATCACCACCAGCTTCAGCTTCAAAACATTCATCAACTGTTAAACTACCATCTACAGCTACCTCACCAGCAAATGTGGCGCCTTGATGTGCGTCGAGAGTAAGAGTAAGTGCATTATCTGTGTAGAATTTTTGAGTATCTGTTGTAAAGTTTATATAATTATTGGTATCGCCACTATGTCTAATGTTCTCAGAAACATACAGAGTACCATCTACAGTTAAAGTACTACCAACTTGCAATGAACTTGCAAGGGATGCTGCGGCGACAGAGTTAGCATTAGTAAATAAGTCTACTGTGTTTGTAATAGTACTTACGGCTACATTATTTATTTTTCCAGTTACGTCACCTGTAAAAGTGTCGCCATAACCTTGTAGTCTTTTCCAACTAGGCATTAGTATCCTCCTGTGCTATTTCATAATCAGGATCATTCTCAGCCAATGCATCAAATGTTCTCTTTAATTTATCATATAATTTTACAACCCAATAATCTCTTGATAGTCGCATCTCTACATTTCCGATAAGTCGTTGTAGTATTTCGGACTCTTCCACCGATAATCTGATTGTTTTAAATTTATGCTTATCCACTTTTATGCATTGACTGAGATGGGGTAGATGTTTCTACCCAACCCCTTCCATGAACCTATTTCCCACCTTGTTTATTCTTCGAAAGCCTCGTAAATACGTGGTTTTACTTTTGACTTCTGTGCAGGTGACAGTCCAAGTGTATCAATCATCGATTGTTTAAACCCTTCTTCTGTCATTATTTCTACATCAACCATAGTATCTGGTGCGAGTTTTAAATCACTCTGCATTAGCCAAACTCTGCGGGCACCCCACATTACTTTTCCTTCAGTAGTTGCTGTAATATAATTACCATCCGACGGATTGTAACCATTCTCCTCTAACGATAATTTCAAATCAGCTGTATCGGACATATCATTAAAAGTAAATTTTGCACCACTCGCAGAGTCATGCACAATTATACCCTCATCACCCGCACTACTTCCAAGTTTAAGATCACTAAGCTTAACAGATTGTATGTTTGCCATGCTATGCCACCACTATCCACGGATTGTCACTGCTATCGTATCCGATAGTCCCAACATCCTGAGTAGGTGTACTAGATGAATCAATACCTGTCGCAGCTGCTTGTTGTTTAGTAGCAATATGATTAACTAAAGTAACGCCTAAGTTATCTACATCACCAAGTGCATCAGAAATGTCTCTAAGTGTGTCCAGGTTTGCTGGTGTTCCTGACCCTAAGACCGTTGCTACTGCAGCCGCCTTAGCCTCTGCCAAAGTCTCACCACCAAGTTTATCAGCATCTATTGTTTGGGCTGTTGACCCAAACTTTAGTTTACCACCAGCAACGGTAATTGCTTGGTCAATCACAGAAGCAAGTCCGACATCTGTTTTAGTAGTATTTTCGTTTAAATAGTCAGCATCAGCCACACCTATTCCAGCCTTTGTTACTGTTCCGCCACCTACGCCTGCCCCAGATAATACACCCTCATTACTAATTGAAATACCACTGTTCTTTAAATTGGCATGTGCATTAGCTACTTTTAGAATATTACTAGCAAAAGCCGCATCAGTAACCACTTTAGCATCTGTACCTGCAGATGCACCTGACGTGACAGTTGCGACCGCAACGCTATTAATAGACCCAGTGACATTACCACCTAAAATTTCCGCCGTTGTATCCTGATTAGCTGTTGCCCCTGAAGCGGCTCCAGACTTAACAGTTCCTACAGCCTCTCCATCTATTGTACCCGTAAGGTTACCACCTAAGATTGTACTTGTTGAGTCTTGGTTGGCAGAATCACCAAGAGCGGCACCTGTCTTAACATCGCTCATTGTAGTTCCATCAACTGTTACACTTGTTGCTATTGTACCAGTTAAGTTTCCACCAAGTATTGTTGCTCTACTTTCGTTTGCGACGTTTTGTAGTGACAGCGTACTTTTAACCGCAGCCGCATTAGCTCCTGTCACCATAGCTGCCATTGGGAATTCTGACGAATCTAATGTCCCCGTAAATGATCCTGTGACATCATCGCCATAACCCTGTAATCTCTTCCATGTTGGCATTGTACTTCCTCCTATCTATTATTATGGTTATTTATTCCAACTTATTTGTAAATCTTTAGCTGGCCTGTATTCTTGTCGTACCATAAATCTCCTTCTGTAAGACCCTCAGTTGGGGTATCCTCCCCCTGAAAGAATCTATCAGCTATTTCTTTGACTGCACCCTCAAGATTTGTTGAGGTAAGACTTGTCCCACTGGGATCAAACGTAGTATTCTCTGCCTTGGAAGCTCTAGAAGTATTTACAACTACCGAAATTCGTTTAGCCTGATTAACCTTTACTTCAGCCATCTATTCCCCCTCGCCCCAGTCTTTCGATACAACAGGCAAAACAGTCACTCGCCCACTAACAAGAATTGTTCTTGTACCACTTCCGCCATCATCGTCACCTACAATATCATAATAATATTTCTCCCCAGTAAGATCACTAGTATCACTATCAGGTAACTCTAATTTTATCTCACCCTCTTCCTCATTGATTATTGTAATAGTGAACTCTACTGGATCTGATGTATTATCTCCTGGAGTTGGCCTTATTTCACTCTTAAATTCATAATCTTCGAGGTCTAGCGGCCCCCCTGCATCGTCGTTAAAAGTCATTGTTACCTCAAAATCTGTGCCTTTGGTAATTACAATGTCGTAAATACTAGTAGCCATTAGTAATCCACCTGTTTAATTGCGTAAGAACTACCATCACGACTTTTATTAACGTATTTTTTTCCACGCATTACCGCCTGATCCCACTCACTTCTCCAATATTGAATAGGTGCCATATTACCAGATTTAGCAGATAACTTTTCAATAACTCTTGCTACTAGTCCATCATGAAACCTACTTGGTATTTCAGGTATGTCTGACATAGCAGATAGTGTAGTAGGTCGTCTACTTAAATGAACACGTATTTGTTTGTCATCTTCATTAATTGTCGCTATTTTATTCTCTACGTCATCCCAATAGGCAACACCTAATTTGTTGTTCTTAATCCACCATACCTTAGTCTTAGCCATTATGATGCACCTCCGCTTGTTTTAGTGACACTCCATATAGAAGACCATTCAGAAGTACCCTGCTCATTAGTAGCACGTACTCTCCAGAAATATTCAGCATCTGTTACTATCATAACGGAATGAGTAGAACTGGTAACAGTTGTATCTACTAATATATACTGACCGAAATCAATTGTAGTTGATAATTGAATCTGGTAAGAATCAGCTGAATAAGAATCCTTCCAATCAAATACAAAAGGTGAAACAGAGGTAGAAGAAGCATTTGCTGGTGATAATAGGTCTGGTACTCTAGGAACTTCAACTACAGGAGAAATTGTACCTAGGAATCTATCCATAGGTGTGTTTTCAAAATCAACCTGGTGTATCTCTAATACATCATCCGCAGCAGATACCCCAGAAAGATCATCAAGACCATAATACATCTTACCATTTATAGTAAGTAAAGTATCTGATTGCCTGTCTAGCATTGAAGTATGTTCTATAAAGTCATCTAATGCTCGATTTAGCATACTCATAATTTGAGTTTCTGCAATATCTGGAAACAACTGCCTTACTTCTTCTATCATTTGTTGTACAGTCATATTACTTATACCTATGGTGCATCAAATAAATATTCTATGACAGCAGCAACACTTGCACCTGTCGATTTAACTTTAATATAACCTTCGGCCAGTCCAAAACCAAACGCCCCATATGGATGAAGCAAGATAGCCTCACCCTCCATTAGCTTAAAATGCTGTGTAGTTCCCGCATCTATTGACACTACTACTCCATCTATAGCTCCCCCATCGTGAGACACGCACTTTAGATAAACAGTTTCAACTAAATCCGTCCCTGATTTTAATGTCACATAGTTATTATCTGGTATGGCCTTAGCACCGTCATATTCAAGATTCGAGACAGTTGTTTTCCCGCTTCCACTTAAAGATTTACCAACATCGCTATGAATTATACTATGCACACCGCTATTTTCGTCAGTCAATTCTTCTACTGGGGTCACACTTACTGACCACCTGATACTATCCGCCACCTTGCTGTCCCCCCATCAATAACTGGAGCTCTTGAGTATATAGCCCTTGTAATCCCTGTAATTCCTGACCCATCATTCCATGCTCAGTCATTATAATTTGTATGTTATTAGTAAATGTCTGTACTTTAGTACCTATTTCGGCTGTATACTGTTGGAGATCAGCAGAATACTTCTGTAGTACACTTGTATATTCCTGGTATTCTTTTTGCAGAACCGAACTTCCTTCAGCCTGAGCTTCAGCAGCTGCAGCTTGTGCGTTTATTACAGCATTTTGAAGCAACGCCGAATATTCTACCTGCTCCTCATTAAATTGATTTAATTCGTTCTGAACCAGTGCTTGAATCTCTCCTATTTTTGCCTGAGCCAATTCTATATCTTCTTCCGTATCAATTAAAGTAGCTAAGGCAGTAAATTGACTAGAGGCGATACTATTATTATATGTTGGAGGATTTGCAACAGTAGCAACAGTAACAGTAGTTATGTCTGTAACCGAGAATACTGGTGCTGATGGTTTTTCAGGTATTGTAATAGACGAAAGATCTAAAGCAGCGGGTAAGGTAACACGTGTATCTATCATTTGCCTCATCTTACCACGTATTGCTGCTCCTAGTACTACCAAAGGTTCATATTCTGTGGGAAAGTTTGATATAGTTGTAAGATCGTATTCTACAAACGGAGATTCTATGTAGTGCACTTCGCCAGTTGTATTTACACCTGCTTCAAGGATATATAATTTACCACCCTTAGAATAGAATACTGGATCAGTAACCGTTGCATACTCAAGAGAATTAGGATCTTTAACTCTTCTGTAATTTTGTACAGCTATTTCTCTAGCATTATACTTATCCGAGCCCTCTACACCCACTATTCGCTTGCCAGCTAGAGCCAATCCATCTGTGGTTACTGCAGCAGGTTCAGGACTAACTAATTTTAGACGATCAATAGGTATAAGCTCAAACACTTCTTTAGCAGAAGCAGTAAGCCACTCTCCGAGGGCTATTAACCAATCAGAAAGCTCCATACTGTCATGTTTAGACCCTATGTAGTCTTCAACTCTATTTTGAAATGTGACTGCCATTGTAGTTATTGAGAGTGGAGGATTTAAGATCCCCCCACTCTCATAACCTTATGTATTATTCTTATTCTCCACAGCTTACTAAGCTGGGGCATTCCATTTCAGGATGCAATGAGTTTCAGGAAGACTAATTTCTAGACCTGCTTCGGTCAGAACCATGTCTTTCCGTCCATCTTTATCAAGATCCTGTATGTTGGTTTTGATCTGAGTGTCACGTGACTTACCGTTACCCGATAATGGGCGATAAGCTACATTACTCATATCAACCATGACTGCATAATCTTCATATGGCCCACGCAACAGAGGTTCTTGCACTAAGTGCAAATTACCAAAGATAGTATTAACACGTGTAACCTCATGACCAAATGCACCAGGAATATTAGCGATATCCAACTTGTATCCCCCTGATGGAACTGTATTGCCAAGGAAAGAACCAGCATCTAGTTTATTAAACCAGCTGATTACTTTTCTAGAAGCAAGTACAAGTTTATTACCAGAGTTTCCAGACTCAGGATGGAAGATGTTTTCCATAGCCTCTAGGAAGTCATCATATGTAGAGCCAGCTTCTCCGTATGTAAAGGGATAAGTTGTGCTATTAGCTTCGGTGTATGGTAAGATACCCCAAGAATAACGAAGCGGAGCTCCAGTACTATCCTCATCAGCAGCACCCACACCAAATAACATAGCATTTTCTATGTCCATTTTATGTTCCATGAGTTTTTCCTGCCATACCCTACGATATTCATCGGGTCTACCACGATACTCAGTGGAAAGTGCGGTACCTGAGAACAGAGGGATAGCTGTTTTAAATATCTGACAGTATCCTTCTCTGTTGTACAGTTCGTCTTTCCAACCATCAGGTGCACCTGTTGCTTCAGCAAATGCGGAACCAACAACTAAACCCCCAGCATCATCGGCGATAGTAGCGTCAATATCTTGAAGTGCAGTAAGCGTAAGCGTGGCTTCTGAAGCATCACTAACATCAATATCAGTTATCTTTGCATTATATACAGCAGCTGGCCCTGAAAAAGCGACAACCTGCCCTTCAAGAAAGAATGAAGGCTGTGTTGGAGTACTTACAGTTTTACCATACTTATCAATTACGGAATCTACAATTAGGTCAAAAGACGCACCCTTTGCTACATCAACTGCTTGGGCGGCCTTTACACTAAATGTACGTCTTTGCCACTGATGTCTCTGTTCCATAAACTTAAAAACAGGATCATTTGTGGGCTTTTTTGCAACTTTCGACAAGTAAACAAAGAACGGTGACTGCTGTGGAGCAAGTTCTGCTACACGTTCACCAAAATTGAAGACTCGTCGTGCGTCATTAATCTCAACACCCTGTACGGTACCATCGGGTGATAAGGAATATTGATCAGCCATTATTTGTTACTCCTTATGTCCAAGGATTCCGATTGTCGAAATCCTGCACCATTGACTCCATAAGGCGATCTTCTTCTGTTTTACCAGCTTGTGCATCATGCCCAGGCGTAACACCTACAGGCCTGGGAATAGATAGTCGTTCTTTTTCTCGCTGCATAGCTTCAGCTTTGCTTTTAACAGTAATCTCCTCTCTAGACGGAGCATGTCGCAACTTCCAGAGATTAACCAGGTTATCTAGAGAAATAGACTCAGGAGCACTCATTTCTGTCATGAAGCTCTGAGCTTCTTCTCCCGAAAAACCTCGGTTTGTTGTTAAATCACCATAGAGATTACGCATTTGTGCAACACGCTGTTGCTCAGCCTGAGCTCGTTGACGGACAGTTGCTTCTTGTTCATAAGCAACCCTCTGTGCTTCTTGCTGAGCCTCATAATAAGCAAGAGTGTCATCACGATAACCATCTACTGATTCTCGATACTTATAGCTAACGCTATCAGGATCACTATATGCATCAATGGCGTCATAATTAGTGGGCTTTTCAGGACGTTCTGGTTTCTTCAATGATGATCCAGTGGACTCTTGGATTTGATCATTGGACAACTGTTCCTCAAGAGCTTTTACTACTTGCGGATTCTGATTGAGATAGTTGGCTATTGGAGCTACTTGCTCCAACTCCGTCATCCGATTGTAGATCTCTTTAGTTTCGTTGACCTGTGTATCATACTTACTTTGCCAGTATTTGTAACTATCAGGATTATCTTTATCAGATATCTCCTCTCTAGGTGCAGGAATTGACGGTTCTTCTTCCACAGATGCCATATCTATTCTATCATCACTTACCAATTCTGCAAATGGGTCTTCTCCACTTGGATCAGGAGCTACTATATCATCTACAATTGATTCAGATGTTGTAACAGACAGACTTTCCTGCTCTGTCATATCCACGTTCTGTGCTTCTTGTGCCATTTTAACCTCCTACGACTCTCTTGGTTTGATTGCCGTTGCTTTGATTTTGGCTAGTTCATCTCCCAAACGTGATTCATAAAGCTGTGCAGCTTTACGAACCTCAGTTGAGCTTTTATGTAAATCTGTCTTAAATTTTTCTACTTCTACACGTTTATCAGTTGAGCTTTTATGTAGATCTGTCTTAAATTTTTCTACTTCCACACGTTTCTTAGCATGTACGGACTCTCTTTCTGCTGTTTGCAGATCCCCACTAAGTTTCTTATTCTCTTCAACCAGTGAGGATATTTGTGATTGAAGCTGATTAATCATACTCATTCTCTCTAATACGCCTTCCGCATCAACAATTTCAGTCTTCTTAAGTACTTCAGTCTGATCGATAAGACCAGCTTGAAACATTTGCATATAAGTATCAAGAAGTGCCCATCTATTAGATGGGAGAGTTGATCCTGCTACAACAACGATATCATACATACCAACAGTAATATCATTAATTTTTCCAATTTCATCCCCAGTAAACTCATCATAGACAGCCTGGTTAATTTGTGTCTCTTGAGTAATATTATTAGGTTGCATAAGCCGAATTATCTTTTCCTCTGTATAAAGTTGCTGAATTAAAGGGATAGCTACTATGGCAACCTGATTTAGTACTTGTTCCATATCATCACGACGGGATTTGATACGTCTTTGACCAAATTCATCCATAACGACAGTTCCACGATAAGTAGATGGAGCTGTTTTTGCTGAGCCTTGCATCATTTCAAATATGCCAAATCCATACTCAAGATCATGTTTAGCATCAGCTTCGTTCTTATATAGCTCATTAGGTAGTGGTATCGGCCCAGCTACAACAGGAGTACCTAATTCACCATCAAATTCTATTACTGCAGTTCCTGCTTTGCCCCATTCTTCCTCTATTTCACGTTTATTAACAGAACCTCTAGGGACGAGTAGCTTTACGTTAGTACTAGTAGATGCGTGAGCAATGATAAGAGAACGTATTTTATTAACATATTCCTGAAGAGGCCTATATATCCTAACATCACTCTCTGGATAAGGATTGCGATCATGGATATTCATCATAACAACAATCGGATAATCCTCACAAGGAAGAATCCTAGTATAAAGCAACCTGTCACCAGCAGAGACAACAACTTTAATTCTATCCTGAGCTATCTTGTTAACGTATATCTCTCCTTCCTGCATCAATTCTGACTTTGTAATCTCTTTGAGATAAGTAGTACTACCAGGAATAACCATAGGATCATCATCAGAAGCAGGGCCAGGAACCATTTGGGGCTGAGGCTCACCCATAGGCTGACCAGACATTGGATCTATTTGAGGTGGGGGCATTATCATATGGAAAACACCACCAGTTTGCTCTATAATCTGTAATAATTCATTAACACCCTCTGGAACAGTAACAATCTCCCTATTACCTGGATTATCTTCTTTTTCTACAATAACAGCGGGTTGTTCTCCATAAGCACTAAATTTTTCTTCGGTATTGAATATTTGCTCATAATTAGCGTTTGGATCATAAGTATGAAAGTAATCTACCGTTATACGTGTATATCTCTCGATAAACTCTACTTTCTTATGCACACCATCGTCACTAAAGTCACCTAAGAATGTTTGACTTTCAGTATTGTCTAGTTTAGTAATAGGATATGAATGTAAAGAAGATGCGTCTCCAGTATCCCACTTATCTGCTGCTTCTATAATATCAGAAAACTCAGGATAAGTATTATGAGCTTGCTCTTCTGTAATGATTTTAACTATTAAAATGTTGGCAGCATCCCTACACATGTTATCTTTTGAATTAGGGTCAATATAAAGGTCTAAAGGGTTAACAGCCTCCACAAGAACTTCTCCCTTGCCCATATCAGCATGTGGATCCTGATAAACCTGTAAAACACCCATACCGCCTACATAATAGTCATCAATAACTCTTTTAAGTGCTGAATTGCCATCTGAGTTCTCCCAAATCCAAGTAAAGAGGTCTGACATGATTTTAGCCACTCGAGTATCAGAATCTTCCCTACCAGTAGCCCTGAACGAAGGTTTATTATAAGCAAGTAATGCTTTTGCAGTTTCTACAATAGGATGCATACGATTAACCACTATTGGATTTTGTCCTCGTTTCTTGAGTATCTCTGTTTGTTCTTGAGTCCATTGTGCTCCTGATCTGAATTCTTGTGCTTCCTTAAACTTTTGTGCCCAGGAATACCTGGGATTTGAATATCTTTGCACTAATTCCCTAGATCGCTCAACTTCAGGGTGAATACCTTCAAATGCTGGATCACCAGCCTCTGCCTCAAGATTTTCCATTTGAGGCTGACTCATCTGTTTACCGAGGGTGTTTCTAGGGTGTTGCACCACTAAAGTACTGCCCAATCATAGTTTACAGCTGATTTGCTGGAATTATCGGAAACTGAGGCTGTTTCAGAAGAATGAGGTGTATAAACCCCTTTCATAGCATAAAACAGCCCATCTAGCAAATCATCGTGCTTTCCTCGGGGATACATCAAGAGTTCTCCCTTCAAGTCCTCCATTTTGTCATCTATGAATATTTTTTTCCTATAGAAGTGAGGTTCCATACTTTCTAACCTTACTGACTTATGAGTTCTAGGATTTTCTTTAATTCTTAAACCAGGGATAAATATATCCTTCTCTTGGCAACGACGTTCAAGATAGTCCCGTATCATCTCCTGGTAGCCAACAGATTCGATTCTTACCTTCTGTGGCTTATATTTTTTGTACTGAGACATGATAGACTCAGCTAAATCTACTGGTTTTGCATGTTTTCGGTAATATGGGAGTATATAACGATTATCATTGGCATCTATGGCAATTGTTACAATAGTAGAGTAATCTGCGGTCTGTTTTGTGCTAGAAGCAGGATCTACGCCTATAAACGTGTAAACAGGTATATCTACACCATTTTTCAGCTTTAATGTGTGTAATCCATATTTACCAAGTTCAAGAGTGCCATCATAGTACTGTAAGTAGTCTTCGCTGAATAATTGGTCTTCATCTCCTACTACTTCACACTGATATTCACGATAGAAGACTGATGAACGGTTAATATCAGAGAGCGAGATCTTTTTCTCCATAAGAGCATCATAACTCAACTGTTCGGGCCAGAGCACTTTCTTTTTCTTATCATCTATGACAGCCTGATATCTTAACGTCTTCCACCCTTTCATGCCATCTAAGGTTTCAACTATGCACCTTTGATGCTGTGGTGTGCCAATAACAATGACTCTTCCTGTTTGTGCATCAAGTGCAGGTTCAACAGACTGCAATAACCAACGTAAGTTCCATTCCATTGCCGTATCTGTCTTAGTATTGTTCTCATCCTCTGGATCATCCAATACTATGAGCGTTGGACGCTGATCTCCGTACTTTAACCCTCTTATCTGCTGACCTGTACCTTTACAGGTGATAACAGAGCCATCTTTCAATTCTACGGTGTCTTTTGTCCATATCCTGGATGAATGCTGTCCCCAGTACCCAAACATCGTTCTCAAGGGCATAGAATACTCAAGTGCGTTCTTAATCGTGTGTAAAAGGTTCAAAGCGTGTCCCTGAGTCTTAGAAGAGAGTACTATTACCTTCTTTTTCTGGTCATCAAAGAAAATATGGTGTAATGGGAATACGCCAGCTGCAAGAGAAGTTTTAGCGTGTCCCCTAGGAGCAACAATGTTCATGCGTTTGTATTTCTTATTTATGAACATTTCACAGATGTCCTTATGAAATTCAGGTGACGGAAGAGAAAACATATTAGGTAAGCATGCTTTACCAAATTTTAGTATGTCACCCTTCAGTTGGTGCAGTATTTGGTCTTTCCTACTCATGCTGCGATGGTTTCCATTCCCTTTTTATCAAGTTTTAGTGGTTCTACAGGCTCACTTAACCCTGCAGCCTCCTCAATAGACTGTAACGAGACGAATTCAGCCTCAAAGGTGTCAATTTGCTTCTGTTTCTCCTTCATACCGAATATTTCGACCAAATCTTCTGCTGCCCTGAGCAAATTAGCAGCCTGTTCCTTCTTTCGAGCTAAATTAGCAGCTTCGAGGATCATATCTATGACAGTGCCCTTAGTAACACCCTTCTTAGACATTAACCTCTCTAACTCTTTGTCTACCATTTCTTGGATATATTGTTTTTTGAGTAATGCTTTAGCCTTAGCTGCTGGTATGGGCTCCTTTTTGTTGAAAATTTTTCCCAGCCTGCCGTAGCTGATGTTGTCTGCGATAAACATTTGTGCGTATGCCCTAACAAAATTCTTGTAACAAGTCCTTGTCTTATTGAGTTCCCAGCTACTCTTAGACGAGATTTGGTTAAACTCTCCTGTTTCTTTGTGCGGTAGGTACTTGAGCTTTCGCTTCCCAGTGAAACACTGCCCGAAGGGAAAGACAAGATTGATAGAAGGTTTGTTCCTATCAGTGTATTCGCGCCTTTTGAGGCATTCTGCAACGTAACCGTCATCTGTTATGCCCCACTCACCTGGTAAACAGTCCTGCCAGTACTTATATTCAATTTTTTGCTGTTTAGCCTCTTTTTCTGGGTATATGAAGTACTCTTTCTCATTATATCTCTTTTTACCCGTCTGAAGTGCCCAGGGCTGGTCTATATGCTTTCTTACTATCTTGTCCATTAGAAATCAATGACTTCCCATCCCTTGGGTATTGGTGTGTCTAGAATTTTATCTAAGTCTCCCTCGAAATCAATATCACTGTAATCAGTAGTGTGTTTACTAATGTTACTTATGTTAAGTATAGTACTAGTCTGGTTACTATCGTTAACACTAGTATTAATATCTAATAACTTAGCACTCTTGTTAACTACTCTACTAACTAAATTGGTAACTAAACTACTAAACACGTGCTTCTCTGTATACTGACTTACAAGTATCACAAGTTAAAACATATTCGTAGTTATCACTGGTTCCATTAGATTCTGTACGTATACTGCTATCCTTGTTGAACCATAGTGATCTCTCTAGCTTGGTTTCTATACATTCAGGACAGAAAGGTGTCCCAGAAGCAATATACTTTATTTCGGCTTGTCCTAAATGTGACATTGCAATTAGAACCAATATAAGACTAATATATTAAAAAATCAATGACAAAAGTATGAAAAATTAATTCCCAAAATATACTACGAATGTGAGAGCATGATATATACACATACTACCCCCAAAGTATTCGTACATGGTGGGTGTACATTTCGTTGAAAAACACGTAACTCGTTTAATCAGTTGCATATCTCCCCACCGTGTGCAGTTCCACCTGACTACTCCGCAACTCGTGTAGAGTGTCAGTCACTTAAACTGTGCTGTTGAAGCACGGAAGGAGCATGATATGGACTTTCTATCAATGCTACGTAGTATGGGTGAACTCAGAGGTTCTTTCTGGGTATCACGTCCCAATGATCCAACGGACATCGCAGGCGAGGGTTTCAGTGTCGTCCCGTTATCCGAGCTCCAAGTTGGTGATAACCTATTCGTGAACACCAAGACCATCTCTGAGGCTGAGCAGGTTCTCGTCTGTGATGCTATTAACACACTCAGAGCACAGGAAGGTGTCGCTCCGTTTCATCTGATGGACTCTGAATGTAAGGAGTCTACCATACATGATGCGGGTGATGTCGTTTGTGTGTGGTTAGCGCCCGAGCTATCATAGAGTAGTCACCCTTAACGCAGTGTCTCATGTCGCTTGTATGGCATGAGGCACTGCTTTTTTTACATACCAGACAAAAAAAGGGTTCTTCAACACAGCTCCCCACAGTGTTCAGGAGTTCAGTAGCATTTCACTTAGAATAAGGAGGAAACAAGATGAAACACATAGAAGGGATACTACATCGAATATATTGCAAGATCCGCTTTAAGTATGGTAAGCACTTAGCAATCATAGCATGTCCAGGCAATGAGCCATTACATTTTCACCATGATGGTTGTCCAGCATGTGAATACTATGAAGACATGGAAGAGTTAGCTAAGGAGGGGGAGGGTGGAGTTCCATGCAAAATGCCAGACGATATCATTCTCGACTTAGCAAAAACACTCGAATTGGTAGCTACTCATTGTAATTGTAATGATGGTACTGCTGAGACAGTAGGATTAAACTGGAGCTATTTGCACAAGTTAGACAATAGAACACAACATTGGTTAGGCAAGGTTTATGGCGAAGCGAAGCAGGACTCGTTAGTTGATGCAGATAGTGACCAATATAAGTACATAAAAGAACAAGAGTTATTAGACATGTTAGATGATACGAAGAAAGAACTGGAGGAAATGGTCTGGTAAAGTAATGACAACTGGGTAGTATTACTAACCACATGTAACTTAAAAAAGGAGAAGGTCATGAAGAAAAGAAACAGAGCAAACCTAATCACAGTAGATCAATTCGGTAGTGTACTATTAATCAAAGCCAAAGGTAACAGCATAGGCGAGCTTAAAGCAAATGCATGTAAACAAATAAGGAGGACAAATAGAAATGCAGGTAAAATTACACCTAAACGGTTCTGAAGAGTTAACACTAACCACATTTAATATGAAGCAAAAGGATGAATTAAATGATCTAATATCCTTATTTGGTAAATTACTACAAGAGACCGAAGTAAATGCTTATTTCCTTGATCATGAGAATACTAAGGTCTACAGGATATACAAGCAAGTATCTAAAAAGAAGGAGGAATAATGGACAAGCTAAAAAAGTGGGCAAATAGAATATCTGCTTATCGGTTGATTCAAAGAAAGCTGGAACAAACTGATGATTACAAGCACTTATTAAGACAGAAGTTAGTCTATGAACAACGGTTTAAGAAGTTTAAGAGTAGTAACGGCTGGTACGATACTGCTAAAATGCCTCCAAGTCTAAGGTATAGCTTTTATAACCAGTACATACCTCTGAAACACGGGCTACAGCTAAATGGCAAAATATCTTATCCTAATGATAATATAGCATGGGAGAAATAATGGAAATTTGCAACGATCCACTCTGTGATCAATTTAGACGTACTTACATCCAAAAAAGCCTTGAATACGACTATCCTCATTGTAATGGCAACTATGACGTATCTGAAGATCCAGCAGAAACAATAGCAGTATTACAGAAACAAAGAGACACCATAAATGATCGCATAGATGAAATTATACGTCAATACTATGTAAAAAAGAGGTAATAAATGAAACTTTCATCTTCAGCAGTAACTCAGCAAATTGTTAAAATAAAAGCTAATCAAGAAAAATCTCGATTATGCCTATTAATGCTTGAATTTTATGCATATATGGAAAAACAGGGATTTCCAGAGTTTTGGAAGAATTGTAAAGGAATAAAATATCCTACACATAATCTTGACAAACGTGACCATAATCTATATTGGTGGTTTAAATGGAAAGATGGTACTGAAACTAAATTATTAGCAGATAAGTATAATATGCAATTTAAAGACTTAAAAGGATTTAAGTTAAAGAAGGATGAAAATAATAAGGGGAATAAAAATGGCTAATTGGTGGGATGTAAGAATATGTTCACAGTGTAAAAATGATATGGAAGAAAAGTGTGTTGAAACAAGAGTAACAGACAGAGGCGACATAGTATGGGAGACATTTCTCGAATGCCCTAAATGCGACATACAATACGACGATGCAGATTTATATGATATGTACCAATTAGATCATGATGTTGATTCGTATAGGGAACACTTAGACTCAATAGGAAATAAAAACAACGGAGGATAAACAGATGATAGAAGGAATAGGATTACTCATTATAGGAGCAATAACAGTTAAGTTAGTATATGATTTATTTGAAGATGATGTACTGTAAAGAGAAAAAATGAAAGAAGATCACGAAATAATAGCAGATTGGATTGCTTATGAATCAAACGACAGACAAGAAGAAATAGAGTGGCTTTTATTAAAGCTATATCCTAAAAATGGAAACAAAAAGATTAAAGATGATTTTAAAGATATTCTTGAAACATATAAGGAAGCCAATGGGGAGGAAGAATGAGTAAATGTCATATATGTAGGAAACATCCCATAAAACATAAAGATTATAGATTCATAGATAGTTGTGGATTGCAAGGTAGCACACTTGTATGTGAATGGTGTGTAGGCTTAAATGATGTAGCCATAAAAGACATCATAAGAGACGAATTAAACCCAAAAGATTTTTATGTAAAGTTAGAACAAACATAATAAGGAGAAGCTAATGAGTACAATGGGTACATATTACGAAGAAATGAAAGAGGAAAATAATTGGGACGAAGCGGATAAACATTATGAGTCGGAACAAGCAAAAAAGAATTATTGGAAGGAAGTAGCTATTAAATCCCGTATACTGGGATTAGAACGAATAACTAACCTCTCAGCTCAAAACTTGGCAGAATTGGAAGAGGAAATGGCTGATTATAGGAAGCAGACGGCTAGAGACTTCGAAAAAGAGGAAGCGAATTGGAAAGAGGAGAAAAATATTATAAGAAAGTATTTAAGTGCTAGAATAATCGAAGTAAAGAAGGAGCCATGGGAGTATTGGTGTGATCAGGAGCTTGATTTCTTAGAAACAGAGTTAGACCATCTTAATGAAGAATGTACAATATGTAAAAGATACTCAGGAGGAAAATAAATGCCAAGAAATAATAGCCTATGGGCAGTAATAGAAGAACTAAGAGCAGAAATAGAGCAGATTGAAACACATTATGAAAATGCAATGCAAAGTCTGCAGGAACTAGATGTTGAAAATGCTAAACAAAAACAAATAATAGAAGAACAGAAAAGTAGTATGGATATGTTTATGTCGGGTGCAGAGAGAGGTAATAGAGAGGATAAAGCAGAAGAAAGAAGACAACACGAAAAAGAGCAAGAAGAAGGAGACAATCATGAGTGAAAAACAAGTAAAATACCAACATGGAGATGTATTAATACGACCAACTGACAACGAATTAGCAGAAGAATCTTTGAGTAGCGGGAAAACAATTCAGTTAGGTGGCGGTGGCGACGATAGAATCGTGTTAGCAAAAGGCGAAGCAACTGGACATGCACATGCCATTGATATGTTAAACCTTCCCAGCGATGTAGTTGTTACAACATATGGATCGGAATGGCGTAATAATGTTGATTTGCTTGGTATAAAAGGTGGTGATGTCGTGCTTACCCACGAAGAGCATAAGCCTATAACACTTCCACCTGGCAATTATGAGGTTACTATTGTCAGAGAGTTCGACCACTTGGCTGGACGTGCCAGAAACGTGTGGGATTAAATATGAATCCACGTAAATTACTAGCAGAAGGTGAATCTGGGAGTGCATTTTCGTCTCGAGGGCCTCAAGGCTATAGGTGCAGTACTTACCATGCCGTGAAGTTTTCAAATAACATTGTAAGAGTTTATGTACCTCGTTACTATTATAGCCATAACCGTGCAACTAAACCCATAGCCATTTTTAGGCAAGACAGTATAACAATATGTGATGAGTTTGGAATTCTTCCGCTTTTCCGCTTAGGATGGCTTCCTATTCACGGTTATAGAGTAATGCGTGGGGTGGGTATAATGCATATTTTTGGTAGAGGTTCAGTCCCTACGTTTGATGGTGCCCGTTTTGATTATAACGGGAACCTATTAAGCAATGTACCAAAAGATATTCAGAAAAAATACGTACTTGCTCAGACAGAAGACAGAGAAATACGTAACCGTAATGCACGAGCCCGTTATCACGATAAAAAGGCAATTGCAAGATTGCGGAAGGCAACAGAGGGGTTGTATGATGATTGTAAGTTAGATGATATACCACTCAACGATGTCTTTAAGCTTCGCAATTCGGCAAGCAGGAACATACTACTCAATCATTTTGGTGTAGAAAAGATACTCAGTTCTTTAGATTCAACGGAACTGGATAAGGATATGATTGATGGTCGTTCGTACCGTCTTGTGTCATTTGAAATGCCAGATTATGGTTCTGGTACTTCACTTGCAACATACTTGGAAATGGAAAATCCAAGCACGGGTGAAAAGCACCTTGAAGGTGTACCCAATTACGGTGAAGGTTGGAATGCAATTCCAGAGAATACTGTAATAGCTGCACTTGCATGGAGAGACGGCGAATCCGACTACATAAAACCAGTAGTCTTAAGATAATGAAGTGTCAATAGTCCTATAACTTTAAACCGAGCAAAGACCTCACGGAAGTTGAGTTAAGCTCATTAAAGGTACGTGGATAGCAACCACAGCTCGGTTTAAACACTTAATAGAGGTTAATAATGACTAAAGAACAATATGCTGATAAACTACTCAGATACATACAATCACTATTGATGTACCCCTCCAGTCACTCATCTGAATTTTATTTGACAAAAATAAAAGAATATTTTGAGGAGTTCGGTGATTCGTATACACCAAATGCTCAAGATATAGAATTGGCTGATAAACCACTCAACGAAGATTGGGAGAAGAGGTTGGTTAAATTAGAGAAGTTCTTAGAAAAGAACACCAAAAGGAGAACAAAATGAAATGCTGTATATGTAAAAATGAAATAGAACCTGATGCTATATCAGGTTGGGATAAAGGGCATAATCCATATCCAGTAAGAGATAAAGGAAAGTGTTGTGGTGAATGTAATGATACAATAGTACTTCCAAGAAGATTATCTGATTATTTTATAGCCTCCCCATTAAACTGGCAACGCGAGCAAGAAATTGCTAAATAAAGGAGAAATAAGAAATGATCCAGAAAACTAAACTAAAAAAGAAGTTTAACGAAGCAGGATTACAAATAACTAAAGAAGCTATCGAATTATTAGACCGCATAATCGATAAACAAGTACACAATTGGATAAGAAAAACGAAAGAAAGTAACGTCAAAAGGTTAACAGGTACATTAATATGGATTGTAGTTGGTTCATACAGCAAGGAGTCGGATAATTGAAAAAGGAGGAAACAATGATAGTAAGTGAGTGTTGTAATGCATTACCTTATCCTGAAGTATATGAAAACATGGGAAAATGCAGTAAATGCAAGGAAGATTCAATGTTTTATGAAGAAGACGAATTCGATGAAGAAATAGAACAAATCGTCGATTGTAAATTATTAGAAGAAGAGCTTGAAAAAGCTCATAAACAAGTAAAAATCGCTAAAGATGCCTTTAAGTTTTTATCTGGACATCCTACTTCATCCCTAAACTATAAGTATATATCAAAACAAGCACTTGACGAAATGTTCCCAAAAGCTGAAGTGTTGGTGAGAGAAAGAAAAAAGGGATTAGACGTAATAATTAAATAATTAAATACATCTCCCCACAGGATTCCCAATTATAGGAGTAAATAATATGACAGTTGGTCTACAAATCACAAAATGGTTATCATCAAAAAAAGATCTAAAGTGGCTAAAAAGTGAGCAAAGACGCTTAAAAACAAAAGGAATTGAAACAGTAATAGTAGAAGAAAAAAACGGTACAGATAAGAAACACGCACTATGTAGGACTAAGGAGAGTAAATAATGCACGAAATAATGAACGATAATGCAATGTTTTCAGTAGGTGATCTACCATGGCATAAACTAGGTAAAGTGCTAGATATACCACCATCAACTGAAGAAGCACTGGAACTAGCAGAGCTCAATTGGAAAGTACATAAACAAGAAACATACATACAAGCCAAAGAAGCTGAAGATAATCTCATAGGATGTGTTCAGCCATTTGATGAAGTCTTGCTAGATACAGGGGAAGACTTCAAAACTGGTTATTATTGTACCTATAGAATCCAGGATGATATGCCAGTAATACTCGGACATGTATCCAGCCGTTATGAAGTACTTCAGAACATAGAAGCATTTCAGCCATTTGATGAAGTCTTGTTAGATGCAGGTTACACTTATGAGACAGCAGGAGCAGTAAAAGATGGTAAAAGAGTATGGATATTAGCAAAAGCACCTGAAAGTGCATTAGTAGGGGATGACAAAATAGAACCATACGTATTATTATTTAATTCACATGATGGCTCTACAGCAGTTATAATGAAACCTACAATAGTAAGAGTAGTTTGTAACAATACATTAGAAGTAGCATTAAAATCAAGCTGGCAGGTCAAAATAAAGCACACAACAGGAGTAAAAGACCGTCTAGACAACTTAACCAAAGCACTTTCATCCGTAGAGGGTAACATAAGAAAATCTGTAGAAGTTATGAATATGATGACAGATATCAGTATGGGTGTACATGATGCAACTGAATACTTCGAAAACGTATTTCCTAAATTAGTTAATAGAGGTATTGAGACCAGAAATCCACTAACTGGTAGAAAAGATCCTGATTTCCAACAAGCTATTTATGATAAACTTCTCACAAACTTTGTAGCTGGTAGGGGAAATAAAGGCTATAATCTTTGGCATGCTTATAACGCAGTAACAGAGTATGTTGATCATAATAAGTCGTACAAAGATTGGGTCGAATCAGTAGGATTCGGATGGGGATCTAAGGTAAAGCTAGATGCATTCACAGAAGCTAATAATTTAGTGAGTGCTGACACAAAAGTGATTGAATACGTTAATTAAATGTATTATATTTAGGCACCATCTAAGTTAAATAAGGAGACTAAATGGTTAAATCAACGGACAAGTTCTACCCTACCTCATCTCGGGAAGTAAAAACAGACAATCCGCACATATTATTATTGTACGGCCCACCTAAAATAGGTAAAACTACTATGCTATCAAAGCTAGACGGCTGTTTAATAGTAGATACAGAAAAAGGAAGTCATATGATTAAAGGACTCATAGCAGAAGTAAACAGCTATGAAGAATTTAAGTCTTTCATTGCTGAAGCATATGAACACAGGAAAGAATGGGGGATAACAGAGAGGTACCTGGCTGTAGATACTATAGATAAACTAGTAGACTGGATAGAGCAGGAAATAGTAGCAAATCACAATAATGAACATCAACAGAAAATAGAATACTTTGGTGATCTAGCCTATGGTAAAGGATATGCTATACAAAGAGACAAAATAACCAAAATCATAAACCATCTAGAAATGATCACAAAGTACATCATCATTATTGGACATAGAAAGCTAGGAAGTACAGATGAAGCAGGTATAGTAAGTCCACAATCACTTGATCTAACTGGCAAGCTGAAAAACATGCTAATGTCAAGAAGTGATGCAATTGGGTATGTCTTTAGAGATGATGATGAAAACCTTAAAATATCCTTTAAATCCGATGGTACACTCGAAGCTGGCAGTAGATGTAAGCATCTCAGAGGAAAGGTAGTAGACTTTGAATGGAATAACATATACATCAATGAAGGAGACTAAAAAATGGCAATAACAGGAACGAATGCACCATCCAAAAGCAGCAACAATGGTAAAGGATATTTCGTAAATCATTTTACCGTTGAGTTAGTAGAACAGCAGTCCAATCAATATAAAGACACCAGTATCATGGTAAAGGCAGTAGATAACGAAACTGAATTCGTAAAAACCTTCTTCATAAATGGTAATTATGAAAGAGACGAGCAGAATTCTGCTGTTATTGGCTGGAAATTTCCTGAATTAATAAATGACTTCTTCCATAGAATAGGATCTAAGCTTAATGTAGGAGACAACGGTATAATTTCTGATGAATCAATAGATGATGCCAAAGGTAAGGAATTTTATGGTATTGTCTATTACAGTACAGGAAAATACAAATACAATTGCTGGAACCAAATAGCTTCCATTGATGAAGGAGACGAATACCTCGCAGACGTATTTGAAGTAGAATTAGGCAAAGGCTATCCGAGAGACTTCAAAAAGTACGGTATTAATGATTCGTCAGACACAGAGTTTAACTATGGTGCTAATGTTAATTCCACAAGCTCCATTGATAATCTATGATTACTGTAGATTCAATGCTAATCGAATGGTTAGAAAGCAGGGTAACAAATGGTTGCCCTGCCATAGCAACTCATGAATTCGATGATGCAAGACACTATATGAATAGGAAGTATAAACGAATGCATACTACTGCTACCATAGAACGTGCGTGGAGAAAACTCAGAGAAGAAAAACAAATAAAAACATTAGATGCAAGCATACTAGGGAGCAAAGAAAAAAGATGGTGGATAGTGAAAATCAATACATTGAAATCGCAGTAGGACACCCAAGAAATCGTGGCACAATAATAAGAAAATCAGAATTACAAAACTATATGACAAACGGACAACCATTATTCCGTTCATATTATAGTTATGATAATGAAGTAGTAGAACACTTTAAGTCACGAAAAACAATCAAAAACTTTGCAGGTAAGTATTATCTTGATAGAATCATATTCGACATAGATAAAGGAACGAATAGTGATAAGCTTACTCTGCAAAAAGTAATTACATTTATAGATGGGTTAAAAGTAATACATAGTGTTCCAAAAGACTGGATCCAAATATGGTTCAGTGGCAGAGGCTATCACATAGTAATCCCAGATATATTTGGATTTGAACCCAGCAGTACACTCCCTCAAATAGTAAAGATAAATCTAGAAACTAATTTTCCTGAAGCCGACAATATTTATGATGGAGCCAGGCTTATAAGAGTTGGTTTTACTGTAAATGAAAAGACAGACGGATATTATAAGACACCTATAACATATAAAGAGCTTACTACATTAAGCACAGAAGAGATAAAAGAACTATCCAAAACAATAAGAGGCGATTATATATTCAATAAGATAGATAGTGATACTACCTTACTGCCTATTATTAAATCAAAAGAGATAAAAAGAGTAAGTAAAGAACAAACAGAGTTTGATCCAACAGGTGTAATAACATGTGTACAAAACATGTGGAAAGAAGGAGACGTACCTGGTAATAGGCATAAGAAACTTCTTAGAATGGCAAGTCACTACTTTAGAAATGGTATCCCAATGGATGGCACTAACTCCATGTTAACTAGTTGGGCAGATAGCTTAGACTCCTCTGAAGTAAAAAGAATCGTTAAAGATGTCTGGAACAAAGGATATAGGTACGGATGTTTTGATTCTGTAATGGATAAATACTGCGAATCAAAATGTATGCTATATTCTAATAAGCAAAAGAATGTTGACGGCTTAGTACCAATCTTAACTGCACAGCAAATGGAGCAAAATTATATCCATAGGCTAAGAAATAATGTTAAGAACAAAGGATTTAATTTGGCAGATATCTATAATCTATCAGGAGCAGACTACTGGATACTACCAGGAGATATGGTAATAATAGAAGGAGATACAGGCTTAGGTAAAACATCATTTGTACAGAATTGGGTAGTAGGTACAGAATATTTAAAAGTACTGTGGCTTACTCTAGAAAATACTGTAGATCTTATGTACAGAAGATTCTTACAGATAGCAATGGGTAAAACAAAAGAAGAAGTAGACAATCACTATCTTAATAATGATAACACATGGAGTGACGTATTATCGCATATTAACTGTATGTCAATTCCACCTACTATTAAATCAATAGAACAACAAGTAGCACAACTATCCCCACAAATATTAGTAGTAGATACTATAGACTGCATAAGAGTATCAAAATACGTTCATGATGGTATGTTTAAGATTGATTCTATCATAGAAGGCCTACGTAACATAGCAACTCAAAAGGACATTATAGTAATTGGTGTAAGTCACATAAGTAAAGCTGATTCTAGAATGGGAGCTCTTGATGTACATAGTGGTAAGGGGTCTAGTTCTATTGCTCAAAAGGCTGACAAAGTAATATCCATTGAAGGAAAACGTAACGCAATTAATAGAACAATTATAAGTCAAAAGAACAGGGATGATTCACGTTTCAGGATATCATGTGATTTTGATTTTTCTACGTTTAGGTTTAAGCAAGTAGAATTACCATTCACAGTGTTTCCCTCAGATAATAAATAAAGGAACATAACTATGGCAAAAGTGAAAGGAATGTTATTACAAATCAATCACTTAGGCAGCAGCTCAAAGGAAACATCAGGAATACAGTTAATAATCTTTCACTTATTCTCTTTCACACTTATCCACAGCGAAATAGCAGGTAGCCACTTAAGCTTCGGATTTGGACTAATACCTGTTGAAATATCTATGCAGTTTAGTTTTTGGGAAGGTAGGTATGGACAATATAAGTAAAGAAGGAAGCATGATAATAAGGTTCTCCATAAATGAAGTATCAAAATTACTATACGCTTTAAGGTATGTCATAACCAATAAAACTCAAAAGTCAAATGAAAGCAGAGAATGGATAGACAGTTATGGAGAACTAATATCAGACATAGAAGGAATGTTAAAAAAATATGAAAAAGCAGAATCAGCAGAGAGGAAGAAGGAATCGTCAGAGGGGAGCAGAGTTACAGAGACAAGTAGTTAAGACTGCCAAAATATATGGTTTAGATGCTTGGAATAGAGATCGAGGTGGTGCTCAGCACGAACAAGGAGATGTTGAGATAAGCACAATCTACTTTGGCTGCAAACGTCGAAAAAGCTGTGCCCAGTGGCTATATCCTGAGAAAGATGAATGGGGAGTATTCTTTAGAGAAGACAATGGTAAACTAATGGTATCTATTCCAGCTGAGTTCTTGTTTGATCTTATGTCTGAATTTCTATATACCTCAACTGACCATATTAGAGATAGGATTAACCCAAATTGGAGAGATAAATAATGCAGATAGCAACATGGATAGCAGATATATGGTTATTAGCATGCAGTTTGATACTCATAGTAGTCTCTATTTTCTTTATAGCACTAGGAGTTGTAGCAATTGGAGACTACATAACAAACAGAAAAAGATAATTATTAATGGAGTCTAAAATGCTCAAGAAACAAACTCATAAGCAAAGGTAGTTGGCGTGGTGGTAACAGCCAAGACTCCATAATTAGAGGGAGAGTGCTCTTCACTTCAACCGCATGTCCAAAGCGATGCTCCTAAGAGTGCTTTCCCTCATAATATTAAAGGAAGGAGTGCCTACTCCGTAAGGACTGGCAAGGTTAATGGTCTCATCCATGACCTCCTCGACCTATAAGTGCTCCTTCCTTCCCTATTAGAAACAGAAAAGGAGACGAACAATGGCAAAAGCAGGGAGACCCAAAGGAACCACAAGAGCTAACGGATACAAAGTGTCAAGCGGAAGACCTAAAGGAGCAAAAAACATAATCCGTAAGACAGAAGGATCAAAGAACAGAACCCGCAAGACAAAAGGTTGGAATCTATATAAACTACCTAAATCTTGGGGTAAGTGGATCTAAACTAAAAACAAAGTACGTCTAAGGGGTGTAAAGGCTGTTACAGCTTTTATATCCCCCTAGGCGTTTTTTTTACACGTAGCAGTAGCTCTAATTGCTCGTATATGGAACTTTTACTAGAAATAGGTAGGTAGGGTTAGGTTCTATATAAAAATCCGAAATTTGGCAAAAAAACCAAAACCAGATTTCGATTATTCAGTTTCTAAGTAAAAAGGTACTACCACCAGATTTTGGTTGAGTTTTCAGTGATGGTTTACTTATTTAGCTTCTCCTAGAGATTCTTCTGATAGTATGTCTTCTTCTGAACCTCTATGATACTGTATAATTCCCGTTGGTGCTAATGCTGGTTCTTCTCTTCTCTTAATAAGTTCTTTGCTTATCCTATGAATAGGAACACCAGTAGCTTTTTCTACCAGCATAGAGGGATATTCTAGTGTACCTTTGATATCTCTGGCTATTCTACCGAAAGGAAACCACGTCCATACATGATAATCTGCAAATCTACCCCAATCGTTCTTAAGTAAAGCACCCAATGGCCCCAAGATATGTCTAGCAATAGGAGGAGAAACAGCCTGTAGAGGAGCTATTGGTTTTGGAAGAGTACCAAAGAAGGCACGGTCACGCTCATGCTCATTACCAAAAAGGAGATCAGACATATCCTGTACATAATTCCAAGGAGGTGGCAAAGTAGACTCAAACATAGTAAGCGGGAACGCAGTAGCCATCGAGAACATAAATAAATCTGCCAGCCCCATACGCTTGAAACGATCAAACTCAGGAGTACCAGGTTGATAATCATATAACTTAGCACCCTTATATATATCTTTTCTAAACTTTAATGAGTTCCAAGCCCATAACTGAAATCTTGAGTAAACTCTGCCAAGTGACGTTCTAGAAAAAGCAGGTCGAGCTGCATTATTATATAAATACTGAGTACCCTCTACACCCTTCATAGCCATCTCAATTAACCAGGGATCATCACGTTCAAATGCTACCTTATTAGCAGATAGCACTTCCATAGCATTAATATAATGAGCTAAGAACGCTCTTCTTCTTAGCTTCTGCTCCATAAACTTCATAAACCATGCTGACTTCTCTATCCAAGCCTTAGTAAAGCCATGCTTATTACCAATCTCAAATACTGAAGCTCTAGAGATCTCAGTACCATCCTTATTGACTCGTGCAATAAGATCATTGATAAAGTTAGCACCCCTCTTACTTCGGAGAGCTGGGTTAGCTTTTAGTTCAGATCTTAAAAATGATTCAATAGCACCATGTCTCTGGGTAAACGCAGTATAATAGTCCCAATCACGACTTTCAGGATCACCTTTCTTCATAGGAATGTTGGAATTAAGAAAATCAAGACTACCAGCACTTTTCCAGTGTCTAAAGCCAGTAGATATCAGAGTATTGAGAGAACCTCCCCAAAAGTTATTTGCCATTGTTTTTGTATGTGTTAATAATGTCATAAGCTCCCACTTAGCTTCTAAATTAGAGAAAAGATTAAGCTTGTAGGAAAGATCGTCTTCATTTAGAGTACCATCTTCATTCTTCCTTACCCAACCCTTTCCACCAAACCACTTAGTTGCTATCTTATCCATCTTTTTCTTAACATGTTGATCAGATAGTAAATAGTAAAGAGTATTCTTAACAGGAAAATTTCTGTCTGCTATCCAGTTTTCTGGCATACTAGACTTATACCCTAAAATATCTCTTAAATGTAAACGTCCAAATCTTGCCCATTGTTTTACTTGATCGGGCTTAAAAGTAGTTTTTGCAGTTTCGGAAAAGTCTTCCATAATTCTATGACCTGAAAGAGTAAACATTAGATTATAGTTTGCTTTTATAATCTGATTTATATAAGTACGATAAGCATCCATATCTTTAGCCCAGCTAGGAATAACATGACCATGTCTCGCCCTTGAAAGAGCATGGGACGGTCTTCTAAAAAGTCCTATACGCTCTACGTCTTTTTCTGTCATACCTTCAGTCATAATAAATTCTGCCATAGGATGAAGAGCCCCACCATCATCAAGCTGTGCCCTCATTGCTGTTGTTTCTAAGCTTACTCTGAGCTTTGCTAGTGCGGTTGCTGACTTACCTTCTGCCTTCGCTTTTTCTATTCGAGCTTCAATATACTGATCTTTAATTTTCTTAATATGGTCTCTATGGGGCCAATAATGTTCTACTTCAATCTCTCCTACTCCCTTAAAAGCAAATTTCCCCTTGGGTTTGTTAGTTCTAGGATGAATAGTTTCATCCAGATACCTTGACATTATATTTGCTCGTTTATCGGGATGCATGTCTTTAATCCTAACGCCATTAATTGTCATACGAGAGACAGCATACTCGTTAGATAAACGTAAAAGGTTTTCTAGTCCTACCTTTTTTAAATCAGCTTCTTTCCCTTGAAAAAGTACATCAGATATTTCTCGCTTTATTATCTCAGAGAATTTAATGTTTCCACTTTTATCTCTATAAGGAGCCACCCATTCATCATAATCATACTCACCTTTTATCCACTGATCTTTCATATTTGTGTTCAGCTTAGTAATCTTTCTATTTATAATCTCAATTATTTCTTTTCCTGTTTTAGTAACACGACCTTTCTTTTTACCCTCACTAGGAAAGTTATATATCTTATCCTTATAAATTTCGTATAGTTCATCAGCTTCTTTAGCATATTTTTCATATTGTGGTTCGTTATGTTTACTTGCTAATGCCCTTTCTCTATACGCTATAGCTATATTTACTAGATCAGGAGCATCTTTTTCTAAGAGAAAAAGAAATTCAAACTCATCGTTTACTCTTTTAGCCCACCTATCTGTAGTATTGGAAAACCATAGATTAGATTTGATACCCATGTCAACCATGCGACCATAGTGAGCTATAGGAATAGCTACGTCCTTCTTGTATACCTTCCCGTCAGCAGCACGTACAGGTACGTTCTTTCTAGCAAACCAATTCAAATTGTAAGCAAGGTGCTTCTGAGAAATAGTGTCAGGAAAAAAGTAAAAATGAAACCACTTAAGAGCATAACCAGGATCATCCTTAGCCATATCTAATAAGAAATTGCGACCATGAAGACCACGCCAATAATTTATAAAGACTTTTACATCCTCAATAGTAGCAGCACCTGGGAGAACACCAGCACCAGGAATTGGAATACCAAAGGTACCGCGAAGAGAAGTAATGCCAGGAAAAGATTTACTTATATTATGAAGTAAAGTAGGATGTTTTTGAAATATCCAACGTAGTTCCTTTCGTAATCTTTTAACCTCACGTGTTTCATTTACTATACGCTTGTCTCTTGTTTTTACATCTACCCAACTATAGTCTTCAATACCTTCCCACATCTTTTTACTCATTTCATCGGCTGATGCTTCTGCTTTATCTCCAGTAACTTCTTTCTCAACCTCTTTCATTATTCTTTGTACTTTTGGGTCTTTAGAAGGTTTTTTACCCATAAATACAGCAACTTCTTCGCTAGTTATTGGTTCTCCAAGCTTGGTAGCAAGTTTATGATAATCATTTAGCCACCCTTCTATAATAGGCCTTGGTACTACAGGAGATTCAAATCCAAACGATCTAAGGTTATCACTGTAAGTAGAACCACTCATTGTTCCGATAAAATATTCAAAAAATGCTCTTTTACCAGTTGCTTCTCCTATTGTCTCAACATAACTCCTAATAAGTGCATTAATCTCGTTGATAACTGGTGCTTTTCTTTCTACTGTACGTTCCCGTTTCTTTTTATTAATATCTAACATTCTTTGAGCATACTGTGTTAATAGTTTATCAGCAGTCTTAAATATTTCTGTCAATTCTTCTGTTGTACCACCAGAATCAAGAAATGCTTTATTAGCCTTGAATACACGTCTTACGCTAGTGAGAGCAGCTAATGTTTTTGAATAGTAATCTCTTTTCTTGTCAAGATCTTTTATATTCTTTAAGTATTCAATAGGATCTTCACCTCGAGCAGTAGCAACTTTAAATTGAAGTTTACTTAGTACTTTCTCTCTAAAATAAATTGCTTCTTCAGAAGTACCATGAACAATTTCCTCTAATACTTTGCCAGCTTTAACTATTTCCTTTTCAGAGAGCCATTTAGATGGATCAGGATCATGTCTAACATTCCTAATAGCAGTAGCACGATACTCATCTAATGGAGATAACAGATCTCTTTTTATACCTTTACTCTCTATAGCACCTTCAGCCTGCCCATATCCTAAATAAGAGTTAGCAAGATCAGACTTTTCAGAAAGAGTTAAGCTTCTTTTTTTTGTATAATCCCATCCACTAACCGCTTTATTTAGTTCTTCCATGCCACGATATATAGTACCACGAATAAGACCTACTGACTTCTCATTTTCTAATACATTTGCTACTCTTTTACCATCAGGAGTTACTATTTCAATCTTATCAAAAGCAGCTTTAAAAAGTATCTCTGTAAGTTTCTCTGGGTTTATTATGCCAGTATATTTAGCTGCGTCCGCTGCCATGTTTTGGATAGCCCTAGCATATAACCTTAGTTTCTTTCCTCCGTCCTTATTTGGTTTTAATACTATATAGAGCTCACCTTTTGGGTATTCAACACTAATATTCTTCTTGGCCGCTGCTCTGATGTTTTTACTTCTTTTCCACTGACCTCTAGGAATAGTAAATGGTATTCTTTTTTCCTTGCCTTCAGTAATATCCTGAAGCATATGAATTCTTCTCTTCAAGTTGTTTGCAAGTCCTAACAACTTGTTACCTTTACGTGCATTATGAGAAATATAGAATCTTGTTAGTGGGTCTAACATACCAAATGGTGTCTTAGCCATATCTAGGTCTAAGTTACCTTCTTCCGAGAATATTTCTTCTAATTCTCTAGTTACAGGTTTCAGGAATTTTTTGCCTTTATGCCATTCTTTAGATTGTTTTTTGATACTTTCTTTAAGTGACTTCGGTAGGTTCTGGTAAATATGTACCTTATCAATATCTAAGTCCATCCCACCAAGGTAACCCATGTCCTCTGGGTGAAGTAGGATACCAGCTCCTTTCCTACCTGTGAATCCCATAAATTTGAGTATCCTAGTGCCAGAAATAGAGTCAGATGGCACACGAATAATAGCAAGCTCAAGAGCCTCATTAACTGACTCTATATCTGTTTTGATAGCTTTCCTATCTTTTGTAGGTACTCTTCTGAGTTTATTCTTTAATTCTGTACGACGAGATAGAAGCTGATCTAAGGTAAGGTTGGCTCTTATTCCATCAGCTTTTACAATAGTATAATTAGTTACAAAATTCTTCCACTTATTGTTTAAATAAAACTCACCAGGCCTCAAATTGATATCCTTTTGTAACCAAGGATCGTAGGGGACACCAATAGCTGTGCCACTATGTCCTACTACGGGTTTTACAATACGTCTAGTAGCATACTTGGCTAGTATGCGATCAGTAGTAAATCTTACTAACTTAAAGTTAATTATTGGAGCAGATAAGGCACCTGCTTCTCCTAACATTATATCTGCTCTTCTTATAATATCTGTATCGAGCTCGCTTTCTTCAAACGTATTATTATCTAGTTCTTCAGTACGATTAGTAATTGGTTTCCCCTGAGCATGTAATAACATTTTCCAAAACTTTCTATACAGTGGGCTATCAGAAACAGTAACACCATCTACTAAGTCTATGATGCGGTCTAAGCTAACCTTTTCAAATCGTTCCTCTAGAATTTCACCTTCTGCCTCAAGAAATTCCTTTATATGCTTCTCTTCTCCAGTTTTAATATACTTATCCCATTTAGCATTAACTTCTGGATCACCTGCAACAGCAGGAAGCAGAACTTTCTCAACAGCCTCGGCTACCACTTTTTTATCTATCTGAGAATTGTTGGCATTGCCTAGTAATTGTTTGACTATCTGTACATTACTGGTTGCTCTTCTGACATGTTCATAGTTCCCTGGACTAATAGTAAGCCCACTATGTGGTATTGTATATATTTCAGGATTAGGATCTATAACCTTAGTGTTCTCTGTATAAAAGTCTAGTTCACCCTTTTCATTAAGGTTTATGTCATACTTACTTCTCCTACCTAATTGTTTAGTAGCCGTGTCAAATATATAACCGTGCATATTCTTAGATTGTAGTTCTGTTGAAGCTTCTTTACCTGCTGAAAAATAAGCATATTTACCTAGTATTAGCCCTCTTCGCTTTCCAAAAAGCGTCTTAAGGGTGCTAGCAGGAACTTGAATTTCAGGTGATGGACTCTGATCAGTATATCTCATGAATCCTTTAAGAACAGCTCCATCCTTAGGAATGCCAGCGTCCTTCGCCATAGCATTGAAGACATCATCACGTACTAAAAATACACCGTCAAGATGTGCGTCATAAGATTTGTTAAGCATATCTTTTAAAATTTCTCTGTTCCATGACATTTTACCAAGCTTACCAGGAATAGCGTTAACGATAGCTAATCTAAATCCGTCTTTCATATCAGGAATATGTTGATACATAAGAGGATCCATAGTTGGCTCACCAGAATCAATAATTTGCATCCTTTGATTAAGTGTAATAGGGTCAGTAATAAATTGTCCTTCTCCTGATGTATTATATTTAATTATGTCTTTTAGTGGCATACCACCATTCATTCTTTCTATAACTGCAGCAGTTGAATAGACAGACTGTGCATATATCTCTTCTGATTCCCTGTTCTCTATTTTCTTTCCTTTCTCTCTACCGTGGTTTATCATTATCCTAAATTTAGCAAGACCTTTATTGTACTGTGATCTTGCATTGTTGACAACATTAGGATCGCTTATTTCCTCTATGAATGCGCGTGCCCAAGCAACAGCATTCTCAGGTTCAATCTGATGCGGAATAAAAATCATACGATTCTTATCTTTTACACCACTTAAGTATGTATAGCCACTTTTATGCTCTGAAAGAAAGATATTAGCTAAAGGATATCTCTTTTCTACTGTTGTAAAACCGCCTCTTTCAGTGGCTTCTTTACGGTTAACAATGAAATCGAATCCATCAAACTCCATGTCAAATAATTTTTCAACACTATAACGACGTTTAGGTGTCCCGTTACGGTTCCTTCCTACAGTATCTACCCATTCTGCGTATTCTACTACTTTTCTAATTGATTTCTTAACACCTTCAGCTAACGGTAGCATCTCAAGGAATGATTGTGGCCGATCTCGTACTATTATATGAGCTTTTTGGCTCATATCTCCTCTGTCCTTTGTGTCTAGGAGAGTAAAATAACTTTGTGTTTCCCTCAGACTAGTCCTACGCCTGTTAAAGTACCGTCTTATACCATTCCATTCTTGGCTACCCTCTTCAAATGAAACTTCCCAACTACTTTTAAGATCATCCATAAACTTAAAAAAGTCTATGTTTTGTGTGATGTCTTGCGTTCTTTTATCCATCCATAACTGTATAGATTTCCTAGAACTTGTGGGATTAGCTTTCTGAATTGTACTTATTGTAGTTTCTAAAGAGTTATCAAATATATAAGAGTTTGTGTCATGATCCTCCACAGTATCTTTTATTTCTCTATTTTTTGTTTGTAAAGAGGTTTCAGCTGGTCTGTCTTCTGGTGATGTTACTTGCTCAGATGAAGCTAATTCTGGTTTAGCTTTATCAGGCTTGTTTATTAATTCAAATTGAAATTGCCATCTATTCTTATTCTGTTGGTATCCGCTTTTATCCCAACCTTCTAATTTTGACCATTCTTTAGGAGTAATATCACTTACTTTATAAGGAGCTTTAGTAACTCTGACAGTCACAGCTTTCTTAGAGTTTTTATCGTAAAAATCAAGTATATCGCCTACTTTTAAATTTTTAACATCTGATAAGTTTCTAGTAGTAGCAGTTCTATCTCCAGATAGAATTAAATCCATAGTAGATTTCCCACTAAATTCTGGTCGCATCTTTCTACCGCCAGTACCATCCTTAAAATGCATTGGCATGGAGGGGGCGTCTCTGTGGAGGATAGATATGGGGGCTGGAGCTTCTGCAGATATAGAAATAGCATCACGAAGAACACTTTTCATATTCGCTATTGCATCTGGATCATTAGCAATAGCACGATTACCAGCCACATTAAGAGTCTTAATATTATTTTCTTTTAACCAGCTAGATAATTCTTCTACAGTTGGATTAGCAATATAAGGTTTACCAATCTCAAGGGATTGATTCTTAGTAAGTTTTGAACCAGGAGAAGTTTCTTTACCAAACAAGACAGTACCATCAGAATCTTTTATATTTTGTATTGTACGTTTACGATAAACCTTAGGATCAGCTTCGCCTTCTACCAACCCATATTCCTTTAATAATTTAGGCTTCTTTCCCTTAGAAGTTTGAAATCCAGGAGGAGCAGTACCACCTGTCTCCAATCCTATCTCTTTACCTACTTCAAGACCTATCTGATCTGCCCCAATCTGGCCCCCAGAAATAATCTTAGTTACACCTGCAGGTTTGACTTCAGCTGGAGTAGCTGCTGCTGCTTCTTCTTTTTCTACAACACGATTAATCTCTTCAACCCCTTTGCGCCATTTTGCAACTACTTCTTTAGGAGTTTTCTCTTTAATTTCTCTGGTATTATAATACTCTTCAGCGCTTTCTTTACCTTCGGTTCGTAATGTATATTCATACATTTCTAACATTTTCTTTATACTATGAACATTTATTCCTCTTTGAGCCCTTGAGTATCCCCAACTTGCAGGGTAGTCTATAAACTCATTCCGTATTGGCTCAGGCAATTCAGCAAGTTCAGCGGGAGACATAGTCTGTATTTTTTGGTTTAGATCAGCAAATTCTTGTGCTAATTTTTGAGCTTTAGGGTTATTTTTGACTGTTGGATGATCAGAGTTCCAGTTTATTTGCCGAATATCACTGTAACCAATATCTAATTCTAATGTCTCGGCATTTAATCGAGCAATCTCATCTATTATTTCTTGATTTTTTACGGATGGTTTTTTAGGAGATGGTGGAGGTTCAATTAATTCTCCTGTTTTAATGTCTCTTATATCGCCTTCAGCTGTTGCTACTACTCCTTCTTCTCCAATAGCTTTGAGATGTTCATAAGGATGCCAGCCAGTTTCCATATTATCATACCGTACAACCCAGCCCACTGCTGTTTCTCTTATCCTTTGAACTTGTGTGCCCTCCATCTCTTTTATCCCTTCAGGAAGGTCAACTAAAATTGCGTTAGGGTTAAATTCAGGTGCATCAGGTATAAATTTTTGTTTTATGAAGCTCTCTTTCTTTTTTCCTTCAACGTCAACAATAACTTTATAGCCTTTTTGGGTTTTCTTGATGATTTCTGCTTTCTTGCCTGAATGTATTCCACCTATTACATCTACTATAGCTCCTTGAGGTACAATCCCTAGACTCTCAAACTCTTGTAGAAATGCCTCAGTCATATCAGCACGGTTTTCACTGGCCTTTAGAATTTCTTGTCTAGTTCCTTCTGGGAGATCTGACCAGCCAGTCATCTTAGTAGGATCTTGCCAATCTTCTCGGGACATAAAGTTTGGGTTCTCAGGATCGTTCATTATTTTGGCTGCGTGTACCTTTTCTGCTGGTACAGCATGAGCACCAAACCATGCACCTAATAGATATTCATAAACCTGTAGCTCTGTGGCATCTCCTCTCATTGTTGAGGGTAATCCTGTAAAAGCAGCACCTGCCATACCTCTTACTACTTTCTCTGCTGTTACTACAACTTGTGGATCTGTATCCTTTAGAAGTTTTCCAAGTTTAACATAGTTGCCTATGCCACCAAACACAGCACCCATTTGAGCACCGCCTATAAATCCTTCCATCATAGCATCAGTACCCTGTTGCCAGTTAGAAACTGCTGAAGCTGCAGCAAGATGAAACCCACCACCTACGATAGCCCTGCCAGCCGTTCCTTCACGTAAAAACTTAACAGCTTTGAGTGCTTCTACGTTTCCTAGTAGCTTACCGACGCCTTTAGTGGCTACGTCAGCAGCTATCATAGGTACAGATGGTATCTTTACACCCCATTTACTAGGTCTGACCTTTAGGACATCTTTTATAGCGCCAGGAATCTTGGTCTTACCTAAAGTTGCTTCAGCTAGACTTAATGTTTTAGCACTTTTAGCAGCCTTAGTAGCAAGAGAAGCCCCGCCCATAGCTGTTCTACCCAATAAACCTAGACCAGGTATAAAACCTACAAAGCCAAGTAAATGACCTATATTACGTGATATTGCTTCTGCTGTGTTTCGGGGATCGTCACCAGTATGGATTGTAGTAAGGCCAGAAGCAAAACCAGAAAGTGCCTGACCAACCGTATTAAAAAGGTTAAAGTCAGCACCATCAGGGTCTTGTTCTATATCTACACCGAGATTTTGAGCTCGTTGTTGGAGTGCTTCGACTTGTTCCTGAGTAAACCAATCAGGATGTTCTCGATAGAGACGACTATCGTGTAAAAGTTGCTTCTCTAAGAGTTCTTGTTGATAAGAAGATAACATACTAAGTGTGACACCTAATATGTTATGGAATCATCGGTAATAAGCCAAGTAATCCAAGTCCAGCTTTTTCCTCTGGAGTTCCACCCATTATACTAGGAACAGCTGCTAGTCCACTTAGTTGCCAGCCCGAATAAGGTATTGTAGAGGTAACTGGCCCTTGTCCTAGTGTAACACCAGGTCTTCTTACAGGCATCATAAACCCACCTATTGCACCTTGTATACCACTTCCTATTGGAGCAAAGATATCTCCTTCTCCTATTTGTTCCAGTGCTTGCTGACTACCAAACATACCTGCACTTACCATAGCACGTCTTGTTCTATCACCACGTTCAAGCAACCATTTAGCTGCTTTCTGAGCATTTTCATGTGTTGCTGCGTCATTCAGTGCCTTTGCTACTGAACCAGTAGTAGTGTCAGCACCCTTCTTAGCCATCTTAGATATCGTTTTAGCAAGAGTTCCTTCAGCTTTCAACAAGCTTTTACCTGCTGCCAGTGATGACAAACCTTTCATTCCTGATGTTGCTAGCTTCTTACCAACTGCAAATGGGCCTGTCATTAAACCCGCAAGGCTACCACCCCAACCTATATATTTTTCAAATTCGGTAAGTGGTTGTGTCATCATAGAGTCAGGAAATAATCCAAATGTCATTGTGTCAGCAAGATTAGAGAAGAATACTTTAGCTGCCCTAGTTGTGCTGAACTCTGGCTGAAATTGTATTCCTGCAGCTGCTGCTGCTGTTGCTATTGATGCTATCTCTTCATCTGTATAGGCACCTGGGTCATTTTTATAGGAACGTATAATGAGTGACAGCGTCTCGTGTTCGCTTAGTTTTTTAATCATGTTAGTTTTCCTTTGTTATTTTCTTGTTAATTTTAACTTGACCTCCTAGCTGCTCTTATCGATTCGAGAGGATAAGGATTATTCATGTAAGGTGGTAGGTTGTTTCTAAGCTTACTCTTATGATACTTTCCGTTATTTATATATATATCAAAATATTGATCAAAATTCACTTTGGTATTCTCGTCATATTCTGTGACTACATCCACAAATTCCCAGCTACGTCCATCATCCCAAGCTATTTCGCCAAATTCTGTTCTATCCGCGTCATAGCTACTTATGTGTTGAGTTTGAGGATCAAAAAAGTAAATTTTACCTTTCTTAAGTTTACCCGATCCCTGCTGCTTATCCTGTCCTATTCGTTTAATTCGTATTAATCCTCTTGTCGTTCCCTCGGACATCAGGTTATTTGAGATTGTCTGTGGATCAGTAGAAACCCCTGCACCTTGTGTGTTTGTAGCAGACGGATTTATGTTTGCAGCACCAGGTAGCGGAGCGAAGTAATTATTAGTGTTGGTGCTAGCGTAGGGATTCTGGTTTGGATCTGTTTGAAAACCAGGGGGAATTGGTGCATTTTCACTCAGAAATCTATTTCTTTCGTATTCATCTCGATCCTCAATTAGATTATCTATATCGTCTATTGAAGTTAAACCTGCTTTGGTTTTTATAATGAAATCCATCATAGTATTTACACCACCAGGGATCATTGTGCGTATATTTGTAACTGGATCAGTATAGTAAAATAAGTTGCTATGTTGAGGATCTCCCATACTATCCACTATAAAATCCTCATACTGTATATTTTTGAGTCTTCTTGCACCTTGGTGGCTGCGGAATTGATCCGTATATTTAACGAGGTTAGCTATAAGATTTTCCTTCGCTGCGGCTTGTGCATTTTGAGTCTTCAGAGTGTTTACGTCTGTTAAAGTTCGCAACTCCATGTCCGACACCACCCGTTTTTTATATTTTGCATCTTCCTTAAGTCCTTCAGCAGATGCCTGATCTGCGAATGTACCTTCGTCATGCGCCTTTTGATTACGGATTTCTTGCCTATTCGCAATATCAGCATCTTTCTGCTGAGCGAATGTACCTTCTTCATGCTCATCTCGAAGACGTGCTTCTGCGGTTTCATACAGCTTTAAACGATCTCTTTCTAGAAGATGCTCTAGAACACTAAGTTTTGCCTCCTCTTTTTCTCGCATTCCTCGATTAAAATCAAATTTATAATTACCCATTTTTATTGTTCTCCTGTAAAATCATTAATCCACCGTATTCCAGTCATCGTACGCAAAAAATATTAGCCATCCTTTTATGAATAAAGATCTCCCCCAACCCCTAGAGGCACACCATCATCATCAATCTGAGTGCCGCCTGAACCGAACATTGAGCCTATAAGACTGCCCGCCGACGATATAAGTTTCCCAGGCATGCCACCAGTAGCGAAGTTAAAAGCGCCTTCAGCGAGCCCTGCTTGCAGTCCTGCTCTTTCTGTAGCAAGATCACCAGCAATACCACTAGCGCTTATTCCCTGGCCTGTAAATGCACTTGCCGAATTCATTAAATTTGTACCCATACCTATACCTTGAGTATACATATTTTCCAAGCCAGTACGTGTTTGCTCACCTATACTACTCTTATTCTGAAATTGTTTTCTAAGGGCAGCAGCTATACCACCGCTTTCGCCAGTCATTGCCATTTGATTTCCTATTTGGTTAGCACCAAAAGCCATCGAATCTCTTAACTCTCGGTTTAGTCTTGCCCCATACTGAGAATAAAAAGGATCTGAAAAGTCTAATAGCCCCTGTCCTTTGTCAAAGATGTTTTGACCTTTATCCATTAAACCACTAGACTGTCTATTTAGTATACCTTGTTGGTTTTTTAAGGTATCTAAGCCCATTATTTTTGTTAACGCAGACATATTAACTCTCCTTTAGTGTTAAATTAACTCCAGCCCATCCTTCTTTAGTACGAGCTTCTATCTCATGACCACCAGAACTCTTCTTAACAACTTTTATATCTCCTGGCTTACCTGATGAACTTTTATCTGCATCCGTGCTAATCTTATTCACAGACTGTATAATATTATTAATATCATCATAAATTTGTTTTACTATTCTATTCATAGAAGGATCTTCTACATTTGGCATTCTTTTATTAGAAAGACTCATTTTACTGGTAGTGGCCTATAAATGATACCTATTGAATCTACTTCACCTGTATTGCCAACTGGCACAACCTTTACCTGGATTGCCTTAGCCTTTTTATCGTTAGTTGCTATTTTCTCGCTTGTTAATGATGTGTTGGGTGCACTTCCATTCATACCATAAGTGGCTGTACCAGAACCTACCAATCTTATTTTATAGAACATCTTATCCTGAGTATCTGCTCCTAATGTGATCAATTTTGTTTGGTATTCCCATGTTCTACGAGTGTCAGCATTAGCGAGATAATGTATAAGTTCATGACTTGTTCCTATATATGATTCCCCATTCTTTCCTGACACATAACATTGAGGAACATGAGTTTGACTTAAATCTAATAAATCCCATCTTTTTCTTGATAGATTATAAGCCCAGCACGAATATCTAGTAAACCCAGTATTTTGTGGATCTCCAGCTTTAAAGAAAACTAGTAAGCTAGTTCTAAAAGGATCAAATGCTAGTACTGGATCAACAGTAACATCTCTATGCTGCCAGGGATAATTGGCGGTATCAGCATCATCGATTATGGCATCTCCTATAATTTGCGGGCTAGAACCAGTATGCATATAGATATTATGATCGCTACAAAAGAACATTCCATATTCTGTTGTTAGTACAGCTCTTTGACTTGTACATCCAATACCCTCAAATATATCTTCTACGAAAAAGTTATTTGGTTCTATCCTATATGTATTACTCTTATCAAAAGCATAGACTCTTCCGCCAAAAGTAGCTAGTGCAGTAGGAACAGTAGGTAATCTTAAAAAGTCTTTTGACCAATCAAAAGTATCATACTTATATGGTTTAGACCTAAACAAGTATTGTTTTGCGTCATCGATATTAGGATGTGCACACTGTCCTACAAAAAGTTGAGAGTTAGCTTCAGTAGCAAGCCCATATGATACAATAGGATTTGTTAATAGCTCATCAATCCCAGTAATAGCATCATAAGAAGCACCAGGATCTGTATCATCTGTAAATTCATACGTAGCATTAACGTCACCATTATTATCTGTTGTTACATCCCATGCATTATCTGAAAGAGAAATGTTTTTAACTAAGCGAAAGAACACGTTAGGCTCAGTTTCAGTGTCATCAGCATTTTCGGAACGATAAATTGAGATGCCAGTAAGTCTTTTATCAATATTCCCTATTTTTGTTAATGTGAGTGTTATATTAGCATCCACCCCATCTTCATCAATAGCTATTCCGTCTAAAGGATAAGTATGCTCAGTAAGTACTGATTCTTGATAACCGTCATATATAAAACTTGCTTTCCAAAATACTCTTTTCTCAGTACCAGTAGCCTGATCAGCAATAGCAAGAGAAAAAGGAACTACACCTAATTGATCAAGAGAGTAAGTACCAAAGTCATGGGTTAATGTATCAATTTTAGGTGTTTCTTCTTGTCTGGCTAGATATAGTAACGGTTCTGTTGTTCCAGTAGAATGCCCGATTAATGATTTATAGACATCTTCAGTGTAGAAAGTTGTCCAGGTTTGTACTGTACCAGCATATGTGTTATCATTAACCCCTTGAAAAACTTTTATTACAGTGCCATCTGCTACATATAGAGAGTGATAAATGGGTGCTTCTCTTTCCGTCTGTATCATATTTACATATCCTGACGTTATTTGATGATTATTCGAGCTTCCTTCTGTATCAAAGACACTCATAGAAGCATAGTCATCTATTACTTTATTTTCATGATCCTCATGTATTTTATTAACAACTTTTTCAGCTACTATATTACCCCAAGATACTTTCAGTAGAGGGCCATTGAAGTTCGAAGCGACCATGTTATCATTATATTGACAATACCACCCAACAACACTACCACTACATTTAATCAAACTTCGTATAAAGGTTTTAGGCTTTTGCTCGTCACCGCTAGAACTTACGTTTCCACTGTTATATTCTATCCATCCTCCATCTTCATTTGCTCCTATAAGTCTTGGTGATCTTTTTGTAAGAGTAAGATCATTATCGTTAGCCCCTGGTTTAGGAGCATTATAGATGGCACAGGAAGCTACTCTGTTTGGCGAGTAAGCTGCGAACCATACTTTATTATCTGTAGTTATTATATCACTGAACGTAAGTAACCAACCAGCCCAATCGGGCATAACAAACCTATGACTATATGTTATTGAAAAGTCGTCCCAATCCATCTCATGTAACTTATAAATTTTGTTATCAGCATTTATACGATCTAGTATATATAACTTTTCATCATCGTCATCATAATGTATCCCACATATACTTGTGAATAATACACTATTAGTATCAATAGCTTCAGTATCGGCATTTATTCTGTATAGGGTTGATGAGCCAAAGGCAGCTCCAAATATCCAATCGTGTTCAACTGGAAGAAGACGGACACGCTCTAAGTAATCAAAAAATGTTAAAGCGGTAAGAGATGTTATACCAGCTGTTGTTACTACAAATTCATCTATCTCAGTTCCTAATCTCTCATTCTTTATATAGCCCGCCCATGTAGGTGGAAGGTCACTTCCTAGCCCTATATGAACTTCTTTATTATGTACTGTCATTACAGAATTACTACCTACTGCTCTACTTGTTATACTTTGTGTACTAGGATCTTCTATGTCCTCTATTAATCCTACTCCATTGTGATTAAGATAGACAAGATTATTAGTATCATTATTTCTAATGATTTTCCCTGATTGGATATTATTTGCAATGGCAGGAACAGATGTCCAGTCCCACCGATCACCCAGAGTAAATCCTGTGGTGGAGCTAAATTTTATCTTTAAACCAAAGTCATCACTAAGAACTATGTAGCTTGTAGAGCATGCTACACCCGTTGCCTCGTAAGTTTGACCCCCGTCATTTGACCATTTGAATGTATTTTGGGAAATGCTACTATCAATTATTACTGTATAGCTTGTATTTTCTGTACCAACATAAGTACCATCGATTGTCAAGCCATTTGATGATATGGGTGTAGCCATTATTAACCTTGCGATTCTCCTAAGAATTCTAGGGTTCCATATATACCTGTAGGTTCAGCAGTATTTTCCCAGCCACCGCCAGTGGCATACTTATCAGATGGTACTCCTTTTAGAATGCCATCATGTGTTACGCTGTCTAGGTTTAAGCTGTAATTAGCTGCGTCTTCAGGGATATCCCTTATGGAAGGCGTAGTCATAGTGCCTGTTATGAATTTACTTATTTCGTGTACTTTTTTGGGCATTATTTATCGTCTTGGATAGTCTTCATGTTCCATTGGCCAGTTCCAATTAGGTTCTGTCCCTCGGAGGGATGCATCGAGGCTAGTTGGTCTTGTATAAAGATGATTATCTCCCAAAAAAGTCTCCATATCATCATATGCCGTATGCCAAGTTCTCCAACGATCGTCTGGATTCGCATCCTGACCTCTGGTTTGGTATGCGTCACGCATATTATTCAATAGTGCATCAAACTGGTTAGGATCAGAAACTTGATTTTTCCATCTATTTAGAGCCTCGTCAACCACTTTAGTATCGCCTGCCGATAAGTTCGGCTGTTCGTTAACAACCAATCCCTCTACACCACGCATAATTTTCCGAGCTAAGAATTCCCTGTCGAAATTGTCTAGATTTCCCGTGTGTTCTTTCTGCATTTTTCTAAATAGTTCTTTATTCGGAGGATATATATCTGCAGAAGTAGCATAATCCATTCGTGTTCTTTTTTGGGGGTTAGGGACTACTCCACCCTCTTGCATACTATAAGGATTACTATATTTATTTCTGTGATTATCACGATATTTTTGCATATTCTGTTCCATCCAAGATGACCTTCCACCATTAGGAACTATCCCACCTTCTTGCATTTCTGGAACTTTCGATTCTGTCCACACACCACCTTCGTTTCTTATTTTATATTGTTCTGGCACACCATACAAGTAATCTTCGATATAGTTCCTATCTCCCCACCCCCTCATATGCTGATATATGTTAAGGGGATCTACGTGTCTCCAGGCTTCTTTGGTGATAGGGGAATTTTTTGAATACCCCTCCTCAACGGGATAATTCAGAGCTGCCTCATAAACTCGTCGTGTCTCATTTACTGACCCAGGGTGCTGTTCACTAACCCCCACTGGTTGTGGGCCAGGGCCCGAATAACTTCCTTCGACATAACGACCATTTTCCCATCTTCCTGAACGATCAAAGCCTCCATCATTCTTTGGATCCCATCTCTTGCGATCTCCTTCCGCCTTTTCAGCTGTTTCAGTTGGGTATAAACGTCCATCCCAAGTAAAATTCTTTTTACCTTCTGCCTCGGCATTTGCAAGTGATTCATTAAATTCTCCTTCTCCAATATACGATCTCTGTTTGCCTACTACACCTTCTTCAGTTTTATATAAACGTCCATCCCAAGTAAAGGTCTTTTTGCCTGCTGCCTTGGCATCTGCAAATGCTTTATTAAATTCTCCTTCTCCAATATATGGTCTCTGTTTGCCTACTCTCGCCATTTCTTCAGTTACTACTCCACCTTCTTGCATACCTTTCATCATAGGCCATTTCAAGTCAGAGCTGGTATCACCGAAGTGTGACTTCATCCGTCTCACGTTTTCATACTTCTTCCTCAGCGTCTGCTCCACTCTGTCCTCTTCCATTTCCTTCGCCCGTATATATTGTTCCTCCCATGCTGACGGTGATGGCGGTCTATCGCCTTCCATGCGCCCCAATCCCTCGTATCTTGGACGCTGCCTTCCAAATCCTTTCTCCTGCGAGGGGGTCTTTGCTAGTTCAGGATATTGGTTTAAGACATTGCTTACTTTATCTCTAGGTACTACTAGTTCTCCTGGCTCTAATAGTGTAGGTACTTTATCACCCCTACCTTCTCCTGGAACCATACCACCACGTTGCATACCGTCCATATACTTAGTTAGTTCTTTGCCGTACCCTCTCTCGGGCCAATTTTCCGACGCGCCTGATTCTTGATAGGGGAGGAAGGATCTTCGTATTCCCCCTCCCATATACTTAGTTAGTTCTTTGCCGTAATTCATTTTGGTTTCCCCTTGATATTCTTCTTTCTTCTACTATCTGGTGGTGTTCCCTGCCATGGGCCACCGACCTTATTACTAGTAACAATGTTTTTATCTTTGTCCTTCTTTGCCATTACATATAGAATGGGTGCCAAGTACCTGTAGTCTTGGCAACTCCATTTTCATTAACATAAACGTCTACTATCCAAAATCCTGTATGTGATGACAATCTCTTGCCTCTCATCCAAGCTGTCTGTCTCTGAAATGCTCCAGCACTATAACAGTGTATGTGTCTATCGAAGAGATACATACTCTTGTGTACATGACCAAACAACATAACATTCGGTTTCTGTCCGCCAGTAAGAGATTCTATTATCTTCTGTATCCTGTAACTAACTGCATAACTACTGCCATCTTCTCCATGCCACAACCTAATAGTAGCACTATCCCCGAGAGCAATAGTTCCCTCGTCATGACCAAGAAATTCAGCGTGTTCGATAGCATCACATATATCCTTTACTATTATAGCACCATTACTTTTTATATACCACCTGTCATGATTACCATCAATGATATATAAAGGGGCAGGACACCTAGCCATATATTCAATAGCTGTTTTCTTTTGTTCATGATATCCTATTTTATCAAGTTCATATACATGGCCAGCCCTGTTGGACATCCCTTCAGTTAAGTCTCCTACCTGACAGATGATGTCACATCCTTCTTTTTCAAATTCTGAAAATGCAATGTCAACAAGCTCATAAAGACAGTATTTACTGCCGAAATGAATGTCACCCATTATACCTATTCTTGTTCTGTCGCCCTGTAGATCAATAACTGGTATACTAGGTTGACCTGGTGTAACCCTACCACCTTTTGCAATAGCTTCGAGTTCTTTTGGCGAATATTGCTCAGATATCCTTCGTAGTGCTGCACTTTTATCGATATCGGGTATATCAAACCTTTGTTTTGATTCTCGTATGTAACGCCTTAGTGTACGTGGTTTGATACCATAACTATCACAAGTAATGTCTTCACCATGAAGCAAATAATATCCAAGTATCTCTTCTACTCTTTCCTTACTTATTGCCATATTATGACTCTAGTTGTGAAACAGCTCTTCTGAACCATCCGTACCAGAACTTCATCTGTGATGGTTTCTTCTGAACAAGCTTTGCATAGTGCAAAACATTGTACGCAACCACTCTATCAATTTCAAGCTTCTGGCACGCCTCTGCTGTCATTCGTCCAATTCTGCCATCCACAGTGATTAATTTATCTTTTTTGTTCTTATTGTTAGCCGCTTTCTGTAATATCTTGACACCTCTTCCACCTTTGTTGACTACCATATCAAATGTAATTCCTTGCAGATGTTCTGGTAGCATAGAGATTTTGTACTTTTTCCAGTAGAACTCCCAATAGATCTTGACTGCATCTGCTTTTGTAAGATCAAGAATATTAGTGTCAGGAAATGCTCTCTTACTTATGCCAAACTTAGTCTCACCCCCAGCATCATCTGGGTCTTTACTGTATCCTCCTTCATGATCCAAAACCTTTGCTACTTCTTTCATGAAGATTTTACTGTATGCTAAATCAGTCATGTTACTTTCTTGATATCCTTTATTGCCTTACCTAGCTTAGTTAGTTTAGCAGAATAGGCAGCTCCTACCCACAGTACAATGAGCCCCATTAGTGACTCGTATAAGGAGACGGTCAACACATCAACGTAATAGAGAGCAGAACAGGCAAGAGCTGCCATAATTCCCATTTGTCTCTTTTTTGAATTTTCCCCAACAAAAAGCCCTACAACATTGTTAATTAGTTTCATTTCATTCTCCTATTTTAATAGATTTCTAACGGTAGCATAGAGCATACCGACAAATCCAGTTACCATTACCCACAAAACCTTTACGGATGATTTGCGGAAGTTAGTATTTCTGTCTACTGCACCTTGCAACCCCAAATCTTCGTGCTTTGCGGGGTCTCCCATCAGACATACCTTAATATCATTCACAACACTTGCCAGTTCACTGCTCTCTTGCCTGTGTTTTTTAAGCACATCTAATACAGTATGCAAATCTTTTCTTTCGTCTCCATTCACTTTAATCTCTGGCCTCTAATGTTTTTTCTACGTCCTCAATAGTTGCACCAAGAGCTGCATCATACGCTGTCAAAATTGCGTACATCTTTGAGTTTTGTGTAGTATGAATAATAGAAGATACGTTATCTTCAATACTTTGTGTTAGAATATCTACCACCTGTTGGTGCCAGAGATTAAAGTTTTGAATAAAGTCATCTGGAATACCCGCTCGTTTTGCGTCCGCAATATAACTGGTTACGGTGGCATTCAAATTTCTTGTAACTACTTGGTTTAGTTGAGCATCGGTCATAATATCAAAATCATTATTCCTTACAAGGTCTTCTAAAGCCTCTTGAAATGCAACAAACTTAATTGTTAAAAATTCTCTAGCATTGTCTGAAACTTGTAACCCTGGAATAATCAAATCAACCCACGTATCAGCATGAGTAAATAAAGAATGATTGAGGAGAACAGATGTATCAATGATACCTGCCTCCATTTTTCTTTGTTCCATCCACTCTTGAATTAAAGTTACACCCATTGGCGATAGACCAGTGATAAATGCAACCACAATAGCAGCCATATTTTTATTTATAGCCATTTTACTCATCATCCTTCCATTTGGGTAAGCCAATCTTTAGGTTCATTTTCTTCATTGTATATATGCAGAGGACACTGACTGCTATCCAAAATAAGTGCGGATAGTTCACCCTCAGATAAGTCATACCCTGATACAAAACACCGACAATCATTGGTGCTAGTAAAACTCGGTTCACTTCTTTTATTGATATTATCCATTCTTACTCTTAATCCATTACTCGTCTACCAGCCACTCTAGTACGATAGCATCTGCAGCAGTAATCTCAGCTTGAGCTATACTTGCCAAGGTTACTTTCTTGACATTCAGCTTTATCTCTTCTTTCAACATATCTTCCAGTTCATTTACGTACTTTTTCCACCCTTTAGATTCGGGGTCTATTACAAACCCTTCTCCATTTTTCTTGCCATATTGCTCGACAATCTTAGTTCGGGTTTCCTCAAATGCTTCTATATGAGGTTGTACTTGTTTAACTGTCTTAGCAAGTCTGAACGATGCTTTAGCCTTCATTGGCTGTTGCATTAATCTGCTAAGAGCTTCCGTTGAGTTAATGAGCTCACTTAGTATCATGTTGTCTCCTTAGTTGTGTTATTAGTCTGATAGTGCTGCTGTCGCTGCGTCTATCTTAGCCTGTATGTCTACTTTTCTTGCTTCTTGGTCTGCGATAGCTGTATCGCACTGAACAAGCTGCCTCTCAAGTTGTGTCACAGAGAAGTATTCATACTGCTTTACTGACTTTTCGAGCTTGATCTGCCTGTCCTTGAAATCAGGACTGGAAGGTGCATCACCCTCAAACGTGAATTTATTAGCCATTGTTGTATCTCCTTGTTAGATTAACTGTTCAATTACTGACTCATGTCCTGTTATTGCTTCTATTGTTTCAGCATCCAGTCCGTCAGTTTCAATGTAAACATTTCCTTCTTCCTTTTCAGAATCGAAATCTTCAAGAAAGATAGTTACCTCTGGAAATGCCTGCATAAGTTTTGTTCCCCAAAAGAACTCATCTTCTTCTGGTGTTTCTTCAAATTTTGTTTTTAGTAGAATCATCTGGTTAGTAAGGATACCCACTTCCATTCCAATGCTTAAACCAATCAATATATGCATATTTGCCTGAAGATATTGAGCCCCAACTATTAAACCATGTTGTATATACTACTGAATGATTATTGTCAGCAACATCAATTTCTTGTCTACCACCTACATATACTCTATGTTGCTGGTCACCCAAACCTGGCCCATTTCTAATGCAGTAAGTTACCGTATACCAAGTATCAAGACTAAATACACTGGAAACAGTGGCTAGATAAGCATTGGTAGGCCCCCTTCTATGGAGTCTCAGTTGCCCATTATTTTTAACTTGAACTTCATAAGACGACGATGGGGGCCAACTAGTAGAATTGTTCATTTGCAATGTGAATGTCTGTGGCTTATTCATGCCCGAAGATAGCTTAACTCGCCATTCCCATGTTTGATAGTCACCATTACTAAACGCTGTAGTAAGGTCAACATAAGCCCTTGGTGTAGCCTCGCCAGGATTGTATAGCTTTAATACGCCACCAGTAGCTGTAGCACCATTAGTAACAACCCAAGTTGGTCTTGTTGCAACATAAGCGTCATCTGTGTCATCTGGCTCTGTACCACTAAATGCCATTTCTGTAAAGGTATCTCTATGGTTCGTCTTGTTATCGTCCCAATCATCAATTATTAAGCCTTTGTAGTCTCTGTATATAGCTGACCACTCTGTTCCATCCTTAACATAGGCTTTGGCTCTCTTCCAAGTACTGCCAACCTTTACATGTGGTATTGAATCTTCCCACGAACCACCGTTCTTTACATTCAGTCCCATTAGTATTCCAGCCATATGTCGCCAGATGAACCACCAGAAGGTGCATCATCGTCAACATATATTGTAGGACTATTATCAATATCAGAAGTAATTGTAGCCATGTTAGAAACACCGCTCATTTGCCCATCAATCGTAATTCCACCACCAAATTCGGTCGCGCCCAGGTTCCCTTCTGGGTCTATTTTAACACAATCACCCCCATCGACTTCAAACAAGTTATCACCAGCTGAGGAATCATGAACAATAAAAGGATAACCATATGTATCACAATAGAACCTGCCAAAAACTGCAAGTTCTACATCTGGATTCGCATTATAAGCATCATTACCAGCAGTAACCTTCCCAGTAACCTCTACATCCCCAGCAAATGTGGCTGTTGTGCCACTATAAGTAGAATTTGTAGTTCCGTTGCTAATTATATATAAAGAAGTGCCAACTCCACCTATTCCTGTGGCTGATTGGTCATTACGAGGGGTTAATGTTGGGTTTGTTGCTGACGCAACTTCATTTAATATTCTACCTCCACCAGTAGTACTTACTTTTATTGAACCTGCTGCAACTACATTCCCACCAAATGTCGCATTTTGAGAAGAGTCAATAGTTAGACCAGCTACAGTATTTGTTGTAAATTTCATACTATTACTACCATGCTGATACTCAATAGAACCTATATTATTATCGTTGCTATCGCCAAAATTGATTATACCTGCCCCACTAATAGCAGAAAGAAATGATATTCCCATATCACCTGTGCCCTCTAAAACTAATTCATCTGCTCCAGTAGAAGGTGATGCATCAGTCTCACCAGCTTTAATATGAAGTTTTCCTAATGGCGAAGTTTCCCCAATTCCGACGTTGCCTCCATTAAAATATGAATCACCACCAGAATCTAACTGAACTGCAATCGTTCCACCAGCATCACACACAAAAAACCTACCAGATGTGTCAGACTCTTCATAAAATCCACCTACCGTAGCATTATCAGAAGAAACCCATCTTTGTAGATATGCATCAGCACTACTACCTTTTATTTCAAATAATTGAGCTGGACTCGTTGTTCCAATACCGACATTGCCTGTGCTAGCAATCAATGCATAATTATTAGTTGCATTTGATGCCTTACATAAAAGTCCAATATTTGTAGTTGCACTACCTTCAGCTTCAACCAAAGCTCCGTATACAGTGCCTGATCCATACGTTTGAGCTACATATATTGCTCTTCCAGCAGTTGATGTTGAAACAGATAGGGGATATCCTGGACTCGTAGTCCCGATACCGACTTTGCCGTCAGCTTGACAATATAAAATATTAGTTGAACCAGCATTTGATTGAACATTCAAAGCACAACGTGATGCGTCACTATCACTATCTACAATATGAAAAGCTGGTGTTCCCCCGTTATGTTGTGTGTGTGTATATATACCACCATTACGTACTTGTAATTTTGTTTCTTTAGTTCCATATAATACATCTAATCCATAACTCGGACTCGCAGTCCCTATGCCGACATTTCCAGAACTATCAATAATCATACGTTCATTAATTCCATCACTACCTCTAGTGATAAATCTTAAATCTGCCCTATCTGCTTCTTTTGATGTGCTTAAAATTGAAGCTATACCTGAACTAGTTGACCTATGAACAAATGTAAGTCCTGTAGGTGTTCTATTAGATGTATCATCATGATTTACTGTTTGAATACCTGCAAAAGTATTCGAGTTTGTGCCATCGTATCCAGTTGCAAAAGCCTGTGAATTTTGGATTTGTATTCCTGTATTTCCAGCACTTCCGTGGTCACTATCTCCAACGTCTAATAAAACATCTGGACTCGTTGTGCCGATACCGACATTTCCACCTCCAGCCGCTATAGCGACATCTCCACTACTATTTTTATTTATATAAATATCTTTATTACCAGGCCCAATAATATCTGCAATCTGACCTGATTGCTCTTGAATCTGTAAAATCTGCGTTCCATCACTTGCATCAACTCTAAACTTATCTCCTGCACCCTTAATATGAAGAATAGTACCTGGACTCGATGTCCCGATGCCCACATCGCCTCCATTAAAATATGAATCACCACTAACTTCAAAGTCATTCTTTATAATAGTATTTCCACTAACTTCAAAGTCATCCGCAACTGTTACATCCCCTGCAAATGTGGCGTTTTGGGATGAGTTAATAGTTAAAGCGAGAGTGCCATTACCGCTTGTTCCAGTATAAAACTCTAATTTTCCTAAAGCATTTCCACCATAAGAACGCATATAACCACCACAATGAGCCCTGCCTTCTCCACCTATTCTTTGGTTTCCACTTGAATTTCCGTCTCCTATATTTGCACCATTTATATATAAACCATTAACAGAAGTAGTTGTAATATTTCCACCAGAAACTGTTATATCACCAGCAAATGTGGCGTTATGGGACGAATCAAGAGTAAGGCATAAATCTGAACTCGTTTCTCCATCTGTATAGAATTTTATAAACTTACTCGTACCTCCCATTTGTATTCTTGAATATGCAGAACTACCTGCGTCGTATACATTTGCTACCCACATCCCACTAGTACCGATAGAACTAAAAGAACCATGACCTGAGGATGTTATTGCACCAGAATTTATTGTCCCAGCAAATGTGGCGTCGCCTGTATTGGTTATTGTAACCATATCCGCACCAGTACTATTCTCAAGTAACATTAAATTTCCTGAACCATCCTGTCTATATCCGAATGCTACACTTGAACTATTAGTTCTTCCAAAAGTATTGCCTTCAATATCAAGGGCTTGACCTGCTTGAAATCCTCTTTTGGCTTGTACCATGCCATCAAAAGAATGAGTACCTGTACCATCAACAGTTAAATTTCCAGTAAATGTGGCGTCACCTCCATCTGCAATCTCCATACCTGCAGCCATAGAATCATCAACCACCCAAGCAGAGTTTCCATCTTGAGCCGATAATCTTATGTCAGAATTATGTGGTGAGAGTCTCCCCTTTTCAGAACCTCCCCTATAAATACTTAACCAAATTTGATGTGTGTCATTTTCAAGTCTAAGACCTTCCATGTCAAGTGTACCACTTGCAGGTTGGACTTTCATTAGACCAGTAGAATTAACACTCCCAGCAAATGTGGCAAGTGTTGGTTCAAGTCTAAGAACCTCTGTCCCTCCTGCTATCAATGAAAGGTCATCCTGACCGTTTGAACCTATACCAGTATTTGTATCTGATGACCTCGGATAAAAACTTGGTACAGTGGCAGATACATTATTAGAAAGGTTAAATGTGGGCTGATTCTGACCAAGACCTCCAAAGACGGTAGATGTAACATATATGCTACTAAGTCCCCCTGTCACAATTCTTAAAGTATTATCAGCACTTTCATAAAATCCTGTATTTCCGTCACCAAATTTGAGAGCCAAATCATTTTCTGCTCCAAGAGATGAAATCTTTACATTCCCAGCAAATGTGACAGCTTTAGTTTGTTTTGCTATTCTCATAGCTTCTGTCCAACTATTATTAGTATATTCAGACTGAATTACAAAATCAATATATGCACCTACTCCGTCTGTACCAAATGCCCAATCTTGAGCAGTACTTGCAGTATCTATAACAATTTGTTTTAGCATAGAAGTACCACTTGGTTGAGTGACATTTAAAATTCCTACACCATTTCCTCCTCCAATATGAAGAGTTTTAGTCGAAGCTATCTCTACATCACCAGCAAATGTGGCACCTTGATGTGAGTCGAGAGTAAGAGCAAGTGCATTATCTGTGTAGAATTTTTGAGTATCTGCTGTAAAGTTTATATAATTAGTGGTATTGCCACTATGTCTAATGTTCTCAGAAACATACAGAGTACCATCTACAGTTAAAGTACTACCAACTTGCAATGAACTTGCAAGGGATGCTGTGGCGATAGAGTTAGCATTAGTAAACAAGTCTACTGTGTTTGTAATAGTACTTACGGCTACATTATTTATTTTTCCAGTTACGTCACCTGTAAAAGCGTCGCCATAACCTTGTAGTCTTTTCCAACTTTTAGGCATTAGTATCCTCTTGTGCTATTTCATAATCAGGATCATTCTCAGCCAATGCATCAAATGTTCTCTTTAGTTTATCGTATAATTTTACAACCCAATAATCTCTTGATAGTCGCATCTCTACATTTCCGATAAGTCGTTGTAGTATTTCGGACTCTTCCACCGATAATCTGATTGTTTTAAATTTATGCTTATCCACTTTTATGCATTGACTGAGATGGGGTAGATGTTTCTACCCAACCCCTTCCATGAACCTATTTCCCACCTTGTTTATTCTTCGAAAGCCTCGTAAATACGTGGTTTTACTTTTGACTTCTGTGCAGGTGACAGTCCAAGTGTATCAATCATCGATTGTTTAAACCCTTCTTCTGTCATTATTTCTACATCAACCATAGTATCTGGTGCGAGTTTTAAATCACTCTGCATTAGCCAAACTCTGCGGGCACCCCACATTACTTTTCCTTCAGTAGTTGCTGTAATATAATTACCATCCGACGGATTGTAACCATTCTCCTCTAACGATAATTTCAAATCAGCTGTATCGGACATATCATTAAAAGTAAATTTTGCACCACTCGCAGAGTCATGCACAATTATACCCTCATCACCCGCACTACTTCCAAGTTTAAGATCACTAAGCTTAACAGATTGTATGTTTGCCATGCTATGCCACCACTATCCACGGATTGTCACTGCTATCGTATCCGATAGTCCCAACATCCTGAGTAGGTGTACTAGATGAATCAATACCTGTCGCAGCTGCTTGTTGTTTAGTAGCAATATGATTAACTAAAGTAACGCCTAAGTTATCTACATCACCAAGTGCATCAGAAATGTCTCTAAGTGTGTCCAGGTTTGCTGGTGTTCCTGACCCTAAGACCGTTGCTACTGCAGCCGCCTTAGCCTCTGCCAAAGTCTCACCACCAAGTTTATCAGCATCTATTGTTTGGGCTGTTGACCCAAACTTTAGTTTACCACCAGCAACGGTAATTGCTTGGTCAATCACAGAAGCAAGTCCGACATCTGTTTTAGTAGTATTTTCGTTTAAATAGTCAGCATCAGCCACACCTATTCCAGCCTTTGTTACTGTTCCGCCACCTACGCCTGCCCCAGATAATACACCCTCATTACTAATTGAAATACCACTGTTCTTTAAATTGGCATGTGCATTAGCTACTTTTAGAATATTACTAGCAAAAGCCGCATCAGTAACCACTTTAGCATCTGTACCTGCAGATGCACCTGACGTGACAGTTGCGACCGCAACGCTATTAATAGACCCAGTGACATTACCACCTAAAATTTCCGCCGTTGTATCCTGATTAGCTGTTGCCCCTGAAGCGGCTCCAGACTTAACAGTTCCTACAGCCTCTCCATCTATTGTACCCGTAAGGTTACCACCTAAGATTGTACTTGTTGAGTCTTGGTTGGCAGAATCACCAAGAGCGGCACCTGTCTTAACATCGCTCATTGTAGTTCCATCAACTGTTACACTTGTTGCTATTGTACCAGTTAAGTTTCCACCAAGTATTGTTGCTCTACTTTCGTTTGCGACGTTTTGTAGTGACAGCGTACTTTTAACCGCAGCCGCATTAGCTCCTGTCACCATAGCTGCCATTGGGAATTCTGACGAATCTAATGTCCCCGTAAATGATCCTGTGACATCATCGCCATAACCCTGTAATCTCTTCCATGTTGGCATTGTACTTCCTCCTATCTATTATTATGGTTATTTATTCCAACTTATTTGTAAATCTTTAGCTGGCCTGTATTCTTGTCGTACCATAAATCTCCTTCTGTAAGACCCTCAGTTGGGGTATCCTCCCCCTGAAAGAATCTATCAGCTATTTCTTTGACTGCACCCTCAAGATTTGTTGAGGTAAGACTTGTCCCACTGGGATCAAACGTAGTATTCTCTGCCTTGGAAGCTCTAGAAGTATTTACAACTACCGAAATTCGTTTAGCCTGATTAACCTTTACTTCAGCCATCTATTCCCCCTCGCCCCAGTCTTTCGATACAACAGGCAAAACAGTCACTCGCCCACTAACAAGAATTGTTCTTGTACCACTTCCGCCATCATCGTCACCTACAATATCATAATAATATTTCTCCCCAGTAAGATCACTAGTATCACTATCAGGTAACTCTAATTTTATCTCACCCTCTTCCTCATTGATTATTGTAATAGTGAACTCTACTGGATCTGATGTATTATCTCCTGGAGTTGGCCTTATTTCACTCTTAAATTCATAATCTTCGAGGTCTAGCGGCCCCCCTGCATCGTCGTTAAAAGTCATTGTTACCTCAAAATCTGTGCCTTTGGTAATTACAATGTCGTAAATACTAGTAGCCATTAGTAATCCACCTGTTTAATTGCGTAAGAACTACCATCACGACTTTTATTAACGTATTTTTTTCCACGCATTACCGCCTGATCCCACTCACTTCTCCAATATTGAATAGGTGCCATATTACCAGATTTAGCAGATAACTTTTCAATAACTCTTGCTACTAGTCCATCATGAAACCTACTTGGTATTTCAGGTATGTCTGACATAGCAGATAGTGTAGTAGGTCGTCTACTTAAATGAACACGTATTTGTTTGTCATCTTCATTAATTGTCGCTATTTTATTCTCTACGTCATCCCAATAGGCAACACCTAATTTGTTGTTCTTAATCCACCATACCTTAGTCTTAGCCATTATGATGCACCTCCGCTTGTTTTAGTGACACTCCATATAGAAGACCATTCAGAAGTACCCTGCTCATTAGTAGCACGTACTCTCCAGAAATATTCAGCATCTGTTACTATCATAACGGAATGAGTAGAACTGGTAACAGTTGTATCTACTAATATATACTGACCGAAATCAATTGTAGTTGATAATTGAATCTGGTAAGAATCAGCTGAATAAGAATCCTTCCAATCAAATACAAAAGGTGAAACAGAGGTAGAAGAAGCATTTGCTGGTGATAATAGGTCTGGTACTCTAGGAACTTCAACTACAGGAGAAATTGTACCTAGGAATCTATCCATAGGTGTGTTTTCAAAATCAACCTGGTGTATCTCTAATACATCATCCGCAGCAGATACCCCAGAAAGATCATCAAGACCATAATACATCTTACCATTTATAGTAAGTAAAGTATCTGATTGCCTGTCTAGCATTGAAGTATGTTCTATAAAGTCATCTAATGCTCGATTTAGCATACTCATAATTTGAGTTTCTGCAATATCTGGAAACAACTGCCTTACTTCTTCTATCATTTGTTGTACAGTCATATTACTTATACCTATGGTGCATCAAATAAATATTCTATGACAGCAGCAACACTTGCACCTGTCGATTTAACTTTAATATAACCTTCGGCCAGTCCAAAACCAAACGCCCCATATGGATGAAGCAAGATAGCCTCACCCTCCATTAGCTTAAAATGCTGTGTAGTTCCCGCATCTATTGACACTACTACTCCATCTATAGCTCCCCCATCGTGAGACACGCACTTTAGATAAACAGTTTCAACTAAATCCGTCCCTGATTTTAATGTCACATAGTTATTATCTGGTATGGCCTTAGCACCGTCATATTCAAGATTCGAGACAGTTGTTTTCCCGCTTCCACTTAAAGATTTACCAACATCGCTATGAATTATACTATGCACACCGCTATTTTCGTCAGTCAATTCTTCTACTGGGGTCACACTTACTGACCACCTGATACTATCCGCCACCTTGCTGTCCCCCCATCAATAACTGGAGCTCTTGAGTATATAGCCCTTGTAATCCCTGTAATTCCTGACCCATCATTCCATGCTCAGTCATTATAATTTGTATGTTATTAGTAAATGTCTGTACTTTAGTACCTATTTCGGCTGTATACTGTTGGAGATCAGCAGAATACTTCTGTAGTACACTTGTATATTCCTGGTATTCTTTTTGCAGAACCGAACTTCCTTCAGCCTGAGCTTCAGCAGCTGCAGCTTGTGCGTTTATTACAGCATTTTGAAGCAACGCCGAATATTCTACCTGCTCCTCATTAAATTGATTTAATTCGTTCTGAACCAGTGCTTGAATCTCTCCTATTTTTGCCTGAGCCAATTCTATATCTTCTTCCGTATCAATTAAAGTAGCTAAGGCAGTAAATTGACTAGAGGCGATACTATTATTATATGTTGGAGGATTTGCAACAGTAGCAACAGTAACAGTAGTTATGTCTGTAACCGAGAATACTGGTGCTGATGGTTTTTCAGGTATTGTAATAGACGAAAGATCTAAAGCAGCGGGTAAGGTAACACGTGTATCTATCATTTGCCTCATCTTACCACGTATTGCTGCTCCTAGTACTACCAAAGGTTCATATTCTGTGGGAAAGTTTGATATAGTTGTAAGATCGTATTCTACAAACGGAGATTCTATGTAGTGCACTTCGCCAGTTGTATTTACACCTGCTTCAAGGATATATAATTTACCACCCTTAGAATAGAATACTGGATCAGTAACCGTTGCATACTCAAGAGAATTAGGATCTTTAACTCTTCTGTAATTTTGTACAGCTATTTCTCTAGCATTATACTTATCCGAGCCCTCTACACCCACTATTCGCTTGCCAGCTAGAGCCAATCCATCTGTGGTTACTGCAGCAGGTTCAGGACTAACTAATTTTAGACGATCAATAGGTATAAGCTCAAACACTTCTTTAGCAGAAGCAGTAAGCCACTCTCCGAGGGCTATTAACCAATCAGAAAGCTCCATACTGTCATGTTTAGACCCTATGTAGTCTTCAACTCTATTTTGAAATGTGACTGCCATTGTAGTTATTGAGAGTGGAGGATTTAAGATCCCCCCACTCTCATAACCTTATGTATTATTCTTATTCTCCACAGCTTACTAAGCTGGGGCATTCCATTTCAGGATGCAATGAGTTTCAGGAAGACTAATTTCTAGACCTGCTTCGGTCAGAACCATGTCTTTCCGTCCATCTTTATCAAGATCCTGTATGTTGGTTTTGATCTGAGTGTCACGTGACTTACCGTTACCCGATAATGGGCGATAAGCTACATTACTCATATCAACCATGACTGCATAATCTTCATATGGCCCACGCAACAGAGGTTCTTGCACTAAGTGCAAATTACCAAAGATAGTATTAACACGTGTAACCTCATGACCAAATGCACCAGGAATATTAGCGATATCCAACTTGTATCCCCCTGATGGAACTGTATTGCCAAGGAAAGAACCAGCATCTAGTTTATTAAACCAGCTGATTACTTTTCTAGAAGCAAGTACAAGTTTATTACCAGAGTTTCCAGACTCAGGATGGAAGATGTTTTCCATAGCCTCTAGGAAGTCATCATATGTAGAGCCAGCTTCTCCGTATGTAAAGGGATAAGTTGTGCTATTAGCTTCGGTGTATGGTAAGATACCCCAAGAATAACGAAGCGGAGCTCCAGTACTATCCTCATCAGCAGCACCCACACCAAATAACATAGCATTTTCTATGTCCATTTTATGTTCCATGAGTTTTTCCTGCCATACCCTACGATATTCATCGGGTCTACCACGATACTCAGTGGAAAGTGCGGTACCTGAGAACAGAGGGATAGCTGTTTTAAATATCTGACAGTATCCTTCTCTGTTGTACAGTTCGTCTTTCCAACCATCAGGTGCACCTGTTGCTTCAGCAAATGCGGAACCAACAACTAAACCCCCAGCATCATCGGCGATAGTAGCGTCAATATCTTGAAGTGCAGTAAGCGTAAGCGTGGCTTCTGAAGCATCACTAACATCAATATCAGTTATCTTTGCATTATATACAGCAGCTGGCCCTGAAAAAGCGACAACCTGCCCTTCAAGAAAGAATGAAGGCTGTGTTGGAGTACTTACAGTTTTACCATACTTATCAATTACGGAATCTACAATTAGGTCAAAAGACGCACCCTTTGCTACATCAACTGCTTGGGCGGCCTTTACACTAAATGTACGTCTTTGCCACTGATGTCTCTGTTCCATAAACTTAAAAACAGGATCATTTGTGGGCTTTTTTGCAACTTTCGACAAGTAAACAAAGAACGGTGACTGCTGTGGAGCAAGTTCTGCTACACGTTCACCAAAATTGAAGACTCGTCGTGCGTCATTAATCTCAACACCCTGTACGGTACCATCGGGTGATAAGGAATATTGATCAGCCATTATTTGTTACTCCTTATGTCCAAGGATTCCGATTGTCGAAATCCTGCACCATTGACTCCATAAGGCGATCTTCTTCTGTTTTACCAGCTTGTGCATCATGCCCAGGCGTAACACCTACAGGCCTGGGAATAGATAGTCGTTCTTTTTCTCGCTGCATAGCTTCAGCTTTGCTTTTAACAGTAATCTCCTCTCTAGACGGAGCATGTCGCAACTTCCAGAGATTAACCAGGTTATCTAGAGAAATAGACTCAGGAGCACTCATTTCTGTCATGAAGCTCTGAGCTTCTTCTCCCGAAAAACCTCGGTTTGTTGTTAAATCACCATAGAGATTACGCATTTGTGCAACACGCTGTTGCTCAGCCTGAGCTCGTTGACGGACAGTTGCTTCTTGTTCATAAGCAACCCTCTGTGCTTCTTGCTGAGCCTCATAATAAGCAAGAGTGTCATCACGATAACCATCTACTGATTCTCGATACTTATAGCTAACGCTATCAGGATCACTATATGCATCAATGGCGTCATAATTAGTGGGCTTTTCAGGACGTTCTGGTTTCTTCAATGATGATCCAGTGGACTCTTGGATTTGATCATTGGACAACTGTTCCTCAAGAGCTTTTACTACTTGCGGATTCTGATTGAGATAGTTGGCTATTGGAGCTACTTGCTCCAACTCCGTCATCCGATTGTAGATCTCTTTAGTTTCGTTGACCTGTGTATCATACTTACTTTGCCAGTATTTGTAACTATCAGGATTATCTTTATCAGATATCTCCTCTCTAGGTGCAGGAATTGACGGTTCTTCTTCCACAGATGCCATATCTATTCTATCATCACTTACCAATTCTGCAAATGGGTCTTCTCCACTTGGATCAGGAGCTACTATATCATCTACAATTGATTCAGATGTTGTAACAGACAGACTTTCCTGCTCTGTCATATCCACGTTCTGTGCTTCTTGTGCCATTTTAACCTCCTACGACTCTCTTGGTTTGATTGCCGTTGCTTTGATTTTGGCTAGTTCATCTCCCAAACGTGATTCATAAAGCTGTGCAGCTTTACGAACCTCAGTTGAGCTTTTATGTAAATCTGTCTTAAATTTTTCTACTTCTACACGTTTATCAGTTGAGCTTTTATGTAGATCTGTCTTAAATTTTTCTACTTCCACACGTTTCTTAGCATGTACGGACTCTCTTTCTGCTGTTTGCAGATCCCCACTAAGTTTCTTATTCTCTTCAACCAGTGAGGATATTTGTGATTGAAGCTGATTAATCATACTCATTCTCTCTAATACGCCTTCCGCATCAACAATTTCAGTCTTCTTAAGTACTTCAGTCTGATCGATAAGACCAGCTTGAAACATTTGCATATAAGTATCAAGAAGTGCCCATCTATTAGATGGGAGAGTTGATCCTGCTACAACAACGATATCATACATACCAACAGTAATATCATTAATTTTTCCAATTTCATCCCCAGTAAACTCATCATAGACAGCCTGGTTAATTTGTGTCTCTTGAGTAATATTATTAGGTTGCATAAGCCGAATTATCTTTTCCTCTGTATAAAGTTGCTGAATTAAAGGGATAGCTACTATGGCAACCTGATTTAGTACTTGTTCCATATCATCACGACGGGATTTGATACGTCTTTGACCAAATTCATCCATAACGACAGTTCCACGATAAGTAGATGGAGCTGTTTTTGCTGAGCCTTGCATCATTTCAAATATGCCAAATCCATACTCAAGATCATGTTTAGCATCAGCTTCGTTCTTATATAGCTCATTAGGTAGTGGTATCGGCCCAGCTACAACAGGAGTACCTAATTCACCATCAAATTCTATTACTGCAGTTCCTGCTTTGCCCCATTCTTCCTCTATTTCACGTTTATTAACAGAACCTCTAGGGACGAGTAGCTTTACGTTAGTACTAGTAGATGCGTGAGCAATGATAAGAGAACGTATTTTATTAACATATTCCTGAAGAGGCCTATATATCCTAACATCACTCTCTGGATAAGGATTGCGATCATGGATATTCATCATAACAACAATCGGATAATCCTCACAAGGAAGAATCCTAGTATAAAGCAACCTGTCACCAGCAGAGACAACAACTTTAATTCTATCCTGAGCTATCTTGTTAACGTATATCTCTCCTTCCTGCATCAATTCTGACTTTGTAATCTCTTTGAGATAAGTAGTACTACCAGGAATAACCATAGGATCATCATCAGAAGCAGGGCCAGGAACCATTTGGGGCTGAGGCTCACCCATAGGCTGACCAGACATTGGATCTATTTGAGGTGGGGGCATTATCATATGGAAAACACCACCAGTTTGCTCTATAATCTGTAATAATTCATTAACACCCTCTGGAACAGTAACAATCTCCCTATTACCTGGATTATCTTCTTTTTCTACAATAACAGCGGGTTGTTCTCCATAAGCACTAAATTTTTCTTCGGTATTGAATATTTGCTCATAATTAGCGTTTGGATCATAAGTATGAAAGTAATCTACCGTTATACGTGTATATCTCTCGATAAACTCTACTTTCTTATGCACACCATCGTCACTAAAGTCACCTAAGAATGTTTGACTTTCAGTATTGTCTAGTTTAGTAATAGGATATGAATGTAAAGAAGATGCGTCTCCAGTATCCCACTTATCTGCTGCTTCTATAATATCAGAAAACTCAGGATAAGTATTATGAGCTTGCTCTTCTGTAATGATTTTAACTATTAAAATGTTGGCAGCATCCCTACACATGTTATCTTTTGAATTAGGGTCAATATAAAGGTCTAAAGGGTTAACAGCCTCCACAAGAACTTCTCCCTTGCCCATATCAGCATGTGGATCCTGATAAACCTGTAAAACACCCATACCGCCTACATAATAGTCATCAATAACTCTTTTAAGTGCTGAATTGCCATCTGAGTTCTCCCAAATCCAAGTAAAGAGGTCTGACATGATTTTAGCCACTCGAGTATCAGAATCTTCCCTACCAGTAGCCCTGAACGAAGGTTTATTATAAGCAAGTAATGCTTTTGCAGTTTCTACAATAGGATGCATACGATTAACCACTATTGGATTTTGTCCTCGTTTCTTGAGTATCTCTGTTTGTTCTTGAGTCCATTGTGCTCCTGATCTGAATTCTTGTGCTTCCTTAAACTTTTGTGCCCAGGAATACCTGGGATTTGAATATCTTTGCACTAATTCCCTAGATCGCTCAACTTCAGGGTGAATACCTTCAAATGCTGGATCACCAGCCTCTGCCTCAAGATTTTCCATTTGAGGCTGACTCATCTGTTTACCGAGGGTGTTTCTAGGGTGTTGCACCACTAAAGTACTGCCCAATCATAGTTTACAGCTGATTTGCTGGAATTATCGGAAACTGAGGCTGTTTCAGAAGAATGAGGTGTATAAACCCCTTTCATAGCATAAAACAGCCCATCTAGCAAATCATCGTGCTTTCCTCGGGGATACATCAAGAGTTCTCCCTTCAAGTCCTCCATTTTGTCATCTATGAATATTTTTTTCCTATAGAAGTGAGGTTCCATACTTTCTAACCTTACTGACTTATGAGTTCTAGGATTTTCTTTAATTCTTAAACCAGGGATAAATATATCCTTCTCTTGGCAACGACGTTCAAGATAGTCCCGTATCATCTCCTGGTAGCCAACAGATTCGATTCTTACCTTCTGTGGCTTATATTTTTTGTACTGAGACATGATAGACTCAGCTAAATCTACTGGTTTTGCATGTTTTCGGTAATATGGGAGTATATAACGATTATCATTGGCATCTATGGCAATTGTTACAATAGTAGAGTAATCTGCGGTCTGTTTTGTGCTAGAAGCAGGATCTACGCCTATAAACGTGTAAACAGGTATATCTACACCATTTTTCAGCTTTAATGTGTGTAATCCATATTTACCAAGTTCAAGAGTGCCATCATAGTACTGTAAGTAGTCTTCGCTGAATAATTGGTCTTCATCTCCTACTACTTCACACTGATATTCACGATAGAAGACTGATGAACGGTTAATATCAGAGAGCGAGATCTTTTTCTCCATAAGAGCATCATAACTCAACTGTTCGGGCCAGAGCACTTTCTTTTTCTTATCATCTATGACAGCCTGATATCTTAACGTCTTCCACCCTTTCATGCCATCTAAGGTTTCAACTATGCACCTTTGATGCTGTGGTGTGCCAATAACAATGACTCTTCCTGTTTGTGCATCAAGTGCAGGTTCAACAGACTGCAATAACCAACGTAAGTTCCATTCCATTGCCGTATCTGTCTTAGTATTGTTCTCATCCTCTGGATCATCCAATACTATGAGCGTTGGACGCTGATCTCCGTACTTTAACCCTCTTATCTGCTGACCTGTACCTTTACAGGTGATAACAGAGCCATCTTTCAATTCTACGGTGTCTTTTGTCCATATCCTGGATGAATGCTGTCCCCAGTACCCAAACATCGTTCTCAAGGGCATAGAATACTCAAGTGCGTTCTTAATCGTGTGTAAAAGGTTCAAAGCGTGTCCCTGAGTCTTAGAAGAGAGTACTATTACCTTCTTTTTCTGGTCATCAAAGAAAATATGGTGTAATGGGAATACGCCAGCTGCAAGAGAAGTTTTAGCGTGTCCCCTAGGAGCAACAATGTTCATGCGTTTGTATTTCTTATTTATGAACATTTCACAGATGTCCTTATGAAATTCAGGTGACGGAAGAGAAAACATATTAGGTAAGCATGCTTTACCAAATTTTAGTATGTCACCCTTCAGTTGGTGCAGTATTTGGTCTTTCCTACTCATGCTGCGATGGTTTCCATTCCCTTTTTATCAAGTTTTAGTGGTTCTACAGGCTCACTTAACCCTGCAGCCTCCTCAATAGACTGTAACGAGACGAATTCAGCCTCAAAGGTGTCAATTTGCTTCTGTTTCTCCTTCATACCGAATATTTCGACCAAATCTTCTGCTGCCCTGAGCAAATTAGCAGCCTGTTCCTTCTTTCGAGCTAAATTAGCAGCTTCGAGGATCATATCTATGACAGTGCCCTTAGTAACACCCTTCTTAGACATTAACCTCTCTAACTCTTTGTCTACCATTTCTTGGATATATTGTTTTTTGAGTAATGCTTTAGCCTTAGCTGCTGGTATGGGCTCCTTTTTGTTGAAAATTTTTCCCAGCCTGCCGTAGCTGATGTTGTCTGCGATAAACATTTGTGCGTATGCCCTAACAAAATTCTTGTAACAAGTCCTTGTCTTATTGAGTTCCCAGCTACTCTTAGACGAGATTTGGTTAAACTCTCCTGTTTCTTTGTGCGGTAGGTACTTGAGCTTTCGCTTCCCAGTGAAACACTGCCCGAAGGGAAAGACAAGATTGATAGAAGGTTTGTTCCTATCAGTGTATTCGCGCCTTTTGAGGCATTCTGCAACGTAACCGTCATCTGTTATGCCCCACTCACCTGGTAAACAGTCCTGCCAGTACTTATATTCAATTTTTTGCTGTTTAGCCTCTTTTTCTGGGTATATGAAGTACTCTTTCTCATTATATCTCTTTTTACCCGTCTGAAGTGCCCAGGGCTGGTCTATATGCTTTCTTACTATCTTGTCCATTAGAAATCAATGACTTCCCATCCCTTGGGTATTGGTGTGTCTAGAATTTTATCTAAGTCTCCCTCGAAATCAATATCACTGTAATCAGTAGTGTGTTTACTAATGTTACTTATGTTAAGTATAGTACTAGTCTGGTTACTATCGTTAACACTAGTATTAATATCTAATAACTTAGCACTCTTGTTAACTACTCTACTAACTAAATTGGTAACTAAACTACTAAACACGTGCTTCTCTGTATACTGACTTACAAGTATCACAAGTTAAAACATATTCGTAGTTATCACTGGTTCCATTAGATTCTGTACGTATACTGCTATCCTTGTTGAACCATAGTGATCTCTCTAGCTTGGTTTCTATACATTCAGGACAGAAAGGTGTCCCAGAAGCAATATACTTTATTTCGGCTTGTCCTAAATGTGACATTGCAATTAGAACCAATATAAGACTAATATATTAAAAAATCAATGACAAAAGTATGAAAAATTAATTCCCAAAATATACTACGAATGTGAGAGCATGATATATACACATACTACCCCCAAAGTATTCGTACATGGTGGGTGTACATTTCGTTGAAAAACACGTAACTCGTTTAATCAGTTGCATATCTCCCCACCGTGTGCAGTTCCACCTGACTACTCCGCAACTCGTGTAGAGTGTCAGTCACTTAAACTGTGCTGTTGAAGCACGGAAGGAGCATGATATGGACTTTCTATCAATGCTACGTAGTATGGGTGAACTCAGAGGTTCTTTCTGGGTATCACGTCCCAATGATCCAACGGACATCGCAGGCGAGGGTTTCAGTGTCGTCCCGTTATCCGAGCTCCAAGTTGGTGATAACCTATTCGTGAACACCAAGACCATCTCTGAGGCTGAGCAGGTTCTCGTCTGTGATGCTATTAACACACTCAGAGCACAGGAAGGTGTCGCTCCGTTTCATCTGATGGACTCTGAATGTAAGGAGTCTACCATACATGATGCGGGTGATGTCGTTTGTGTGTGGTTAGCGCCCGAGCTATCATAGAGTAGTCACCCTTAACGCAGTGTCTCATGTCGCTTGTATGGCATGAGGCACTGCTTTTTTTACATACCAGACAAAAAAAGGGTTCTTCAACACAGCTCCCCACAGTGTTCAGGAGTTCAGTAGCATTTCACTTAGAATAAGGAGGAAACAAGATGAAACACATAGAAGGGATACTACATCGAATATATTGCAAGATCCGCTTTAAGTATGGTAAGCACTTAGCAATCATAGCATGTCCAGGCAATGAGCCATTACATTTTCACCATGATGGTTGTCCAGCATGTGAATACTATGAAGACATGGAAGAGTTAGCTAAGGAGGGGGAGGGTGGAGTTCCATGCAAAATGCCAGACGATATCATTCTCGACTTAGCAAAAACACTCGAATTGGTAGCTACTCATTGTAATTGTAATGATGGTACTGCTGAGACAGTAGGATTAAACTGGAGCTATTTGCACAAGTTAGACAATAGAACACAACATTGGTTAGGCAAGGTTTATGGCGAAGCGAAGCAGGACTCGTTAGTTGATGCAGATAGTGACCAATATAAGTACATAAAAGAACAAGAGTTATTAGACATGTTAGATGATACGAAGAAAGAACTGGAGGAAATGGTCTGGTAAAGTAATGACAACTGGGTAGTATTACTAACCACATGTAACTTAAAAAAGGAGAAGGTCATGAAGAAAAGAAACAGAGCAAACCTAATCACAGTAGATCAATTCGGTAGTGTACTATTAATCAAAGCCAAAGGTAACAGCATAGGCGAGCTTAAAGCAAATGCATGTAAACAAATAAGGAGGACAAATAGAAATGCAGGTAAAATTACACCTAAACGGTTCTGAAGAGTTAACACTAACCACATTTAATATGAAGCAAAAGGATGAATTAAATGATCTAATATCCTTATTTGGTAAATTACTACAAGAGACCGAAGTAAATGCTTATTTCCTTGATCATGAGAATACTAAGGTCTACAGGATATACAAGCAAGTATCTAAAAAGAAGGAGGAATAATGGACAAGCTAAAAAAGTGGGCAAATAGAATATCTGCTTATCGGTTGATTCAAAGAAAGCTGGAACAAACTGATGATTACAAGCACTTATTAAGACAGAAGTTAGTCTATGAACAACGGTTTAAGAAGTTTAAGAGTAGTAACGGCTGGTACGATACTGCTAAAATGCCTCCAAGTCTAAGGTATAGCTTTTATAACCAGTACATACCTCTGAAACACGGGCTACAGCTAAATGGCAAAATATCTTATCCTAATGATAATATAGCATGGGAGAAATAATGGAAATTTGCAACGATCCACTCTGTGATCAATTTAGACGTACTTACATCCAAAAAAGCCTTGAATACGACTATCCTCATTGTAATGGCAACTATGACGTATCTGAAGATCCAGCAGAAACAATAGCAGTATTACAGAAACAAAGAGACACCATAAATGATCGCATAGATGAAATTATACGTCAATACTATGTAAAAAAGAGGTAATAAATGAAACTTTCATCTTCAGCAGTAACTCAGCAAATTGTTAAAATAAAAGCTAATCAAGAAAAATCTCGATTATGCCTATTAATGCTTGAATTTTATGCATATATGGAAAAACAGGGATTTCCAGAGTTTTGGAAGAATTGTAAAGGAATAAAATATCCTACACATAATCTTGACAAACGTGACCATAATCTATATTGGTGGTTTAAATGGAAAGATGGTACTGAAACTAAATTATTAGCAGATAAGTATAATATGCAATTTAAAGACTTAAAAGGATTTAAGTTAAAGAAGGATGAAAATAATAAGGGGAATAAAAATGGCTAATTGGTGGGATGTAAGAATATGTTCACAGTGTAAAAATGATATGGAAGAAAAGTGTGTTGAAACAAGAGTAACAGACAGAGGCGACATAGTATGGGAGACATTTCTCGAATGCCCTAAATGCGACATACAATACGACGATGCAGATTTATATGATATGTACCAATTAGATCATGATGTTGATTCGTATAGGGAACACTTAGACTCAATAGGAAATAAAAACAACGGAGGATAAACAGATGATAGAAGGAATAGGATTACTCATTATAGGAGCAATAACAGTTAAGTTAGTATATGATTTATTTGAAGATGATGTACTGTAAAGAGAAAAAATGAAAGAAGATCACGAAATAATAGCAGATTGGATTGCTTATGAATCAAACGACAGACAAGAAGAAATAGAGTGGCTTTTATTAAAGCTATATCCTAAAAATGGAAACAAAAAGATTAAAGATGATTTTAAAGATATTCTTGAAACATATAAGGAAGCCAATGGGGAGGAAGAATGAGTAAATGTCATATATGTAGGAAACATCCCATAAAACATAAAGATTATAGATTCATAGATAGTTGTGGATTGCAAGGTAGCACACTTGTATGTGAATGGTGTGTAGGCTTAAATGATGTAGCCATAAAAGACATCATAAGAGACGAATTAAACCCAAAAGATTTTTATGTAAAGTTAGAACAAACATAATAAGGAGAAGCTAATGAGTACAATGGGTACATATTACGAAGAAATGAAAGAGGAAAATAATTGGGACGAAGCGGATAAACATTATGAGTCGGAACAAGCAAAAAAGAATTATTGGAAGGAAGTAGCTATTAAATCCCGTATACTGGGATTAGAACGAATAACTAACCTCTCAGCTCAAAACTTGGCAGAATTGGAAGAGGAAATGGCTGATTATAGGAAGCAGACGGCTAGAGACTTCGAAAAAGAGGAAGCGAATTGGAAAGAGGAGAAAAATATTATAAGAAAGTATTTAAGTGCTAGAATAATCGAAGTAAAGAAGGAGCCATGGGAGTATTGGTGTGATCAGGAGCTTGATTTCTTAGAAACAGAGTTAGACCATCTTAATGAAGAATGTACAATATGTAAAAGATACTCAGGAGGAAAATAAATGCCAAGAAATAATAGCCTATGGGCAGTAATAGAAGAACTAAGAGCAGAAATAGAGCAGATTGAAACACATTATGAAAATGCAATGCAAAGTCTGCAGGAACTAGATGTTGAAAATGCTAAACAAAAACAAATAATAGAAGAACAGAAAAGTAGTATGGATATGTTTATGTCGGGTGCAGAGAGAGGTAATAGAGAGGATAAAGCAGAAGAAAGAAGACAACACGAAAAAGAGCAAGAAGAAGGAGACAATCATGAGTGAAAAACAAGTAAAATACCAACATGGAGATGTATTAATACGACCAACTGACAACGAATTAGCAGAAGAATCTTTGAGTAGCGGGAAAACAATTCAGTTAGGTGGCGGTGGCGACGATAGAATCGTGTTAGCAAAAGGCGAAGCAACTGGACATGCACATGCCATTGATATGTTAAACCTTCCCAGCGATGTAGTTGTTACAACATATGGATCGGAATGGCGTAATAATGTTGATTTGCTTGGTATAAAAGGTGGTGATGTCGTGCTTACCCACGAAGAGCATAAGCCTATAACACTTCCACCTGGCAATTATGAGGTTACTATTGTCAGAGAGTTCGACCACTTGGCTGGACGTGCCAGAAACGTGTGGGATTAAATATGAATCCACGTAAATTACTAGCAGAAGGTGAATCTGGGAGTGCATTTTCGTCTCGAGGGCCTCAAGGCTATAGGTGCAGTACTTACCATGCCGTGAAGTTTTCAAATAACATTGTAAGAGTTTATGTACCTCGTTACTATTATAGCCATAACCGTGCAACTAAACCCATAGCCATTTTTAGGCAAGACAGTATAACAATATGTGATGAGTTTGGAATTCTTCCGCTTTTCCGCTTAGGATGGCTTCCTATTCACGGTTATAGAGTAATGCGTGGGGTGGGTATAATGCATATTTTTGGTAGAGGTTCAGTCCCTACGTTTGATGGTGCCCGTTTTGATTATAACGGGAACCTATTAAGCAATGTACCAAAAGATATTCAGAAAAAATACGTACTTGCTCAGACAGAAGACAGAGAAATACGTAACCGTAATGCACGAGCCCGTTATCACGATAAAAAGGCAATTGCAAGATTGCGGAAGGCAACAGAGGGGTTGTATGATGATTGTAAGTTAGATGATATACCACTCAACGATGTCTTTAAGCTTCGCAATTCGGCAAGCAGGAACATACTACTCAATCATTTTGGTGTAGAAAAGATACTCAGTTCTTTAGATTCAACGGAACTGGATAAGGATATGATTGATGGTCGTTCGTACCGTCTTGTGTCATTTGAAATGCCAGATTATGGTTCTGGTACTTCACTTGCAACATACTTGGAAATGGAAAATCCAAGCACGGGTGAAAAGCACCTTGAAGGTGTACCCAATTACGGTGAAGGTTGGAATGCAATTCCAGAGAATACTGTAATAGCTGCACTTGCATGGAGAGACGGCGAATCCGACTACATAAAACCAGTAGTCTTAAGATAATGAAGTGTCAATAGTCCTATAACTTTAAACCGAGCAAAGACCTCACGGAAGTTGAGTTAAGCTCATTAAAGGTACGTGGATAGCAACCACAGCTCGGTTTAAACACTTAATAGAGGTTAATAATGACTAAAGAACAATATGCTGATAAACTACTCAGATACATACAATCACTATTGATGTACCCCTCCAGTCACTCATCTGAATTTTATTTGACAAAAATAAAAGAATATTTTGAGGAGTTCGGTGATTCGTATACACCAAATGCTCAAGATATAGAATTGGCTGATAAACCACTCAACGAAGATTGGGAGAAGAGGTTGGTTAAATTAGAGAAGTTCTTAGAAAAGAACACCAAAAGGAGAACAAAATGAAATGCTGTATATGTAAAAATGAAATAGAACCTGATGCTATATCAGGTTGGGATAAAGGGCATAATCCATATCCAGTAAGAGATAAAGGAAAGTGTTGTGGTGAATGTAATGATACAATAGTACTTCCAAGAAGATTATCTGATTATTTTATAGCCTCCCCATTAAACTGGCAACGCGAGCAAGAAATTGCTAAATAAAGGAGAAATAAGAAATGATCCAGAAAACTAAACTAAAAAAGAAGTTTAACGAAGCAGGATTACAAATAACTAAAGAAGCTATCGAATTATTAGACCGCATAATCGATAAACAAGTACACAATTGGATAAGAAAAACGAAAGAAAGTAACGTCAAAAGGTTAACAGGTACATTAATATGGATTGTAGTTGGTTCATACAGCAAGGAGTCGGATAATTGAAAAAGGAGGAAACAATGATAGTAAGTGAGTGTTGTAATGCATTACCTTATCCTGAAGTATATGAAAACATGGGAAAATGCAGTAAATGCAAGGAAGATTCAATGTTTTATGAAGAAGACGAATTCGATGAAGAAATAGAACAAATCGTCGATTGTAAATTATTAGAAGAAGAGCTTGAAAAAGCTCATAAACAAGTAAAAATCGCTAAAGATGCCTTTAAGTTTTTATCTGGACATCCTACTTCATCCCTAAACTATAAGTATATATCAAAACAAGCACTTGACGAAATGTTCCCAAAAGCTGAAGTGTTGGTGAGAGAAAGAAAAAAGGGATTAGACGTAATAATTAAATAATTAAATACATCTCCCCACAGGATTCCCAATTATAGGAGTAAATAATATGACAGTTGGTCTACAAATCACAAAATGGTTATCATCAAAAAAAGATCTAAAGTGGCTAAAAAGTGAGCAAAGACGCTTAAAAACAAAAGGAATTGAAACAGTAATAGTAGAAGAAAAAAACGGTACAGATAAGAAACACGCACTATGTAGGACTAAGGAGAGTAAATAATGCACGAAATAATGAACGATAATGCAATGTTTTCAGTAGGTGATCTACCATGGCATAAACTAGGTAAAGTGCTAGATATACCACCATCAACTGAAGAAGCACTGGAACTAGCAGAGCTCAATTGGAAAGTACATAAACAAGAAACATACATACAAGCCAAAGAAGCTGAAGATAATCTCATAGGATGTGTTCAGCCATTTGATGAAGTCTTGCTAGATACAGGGGAAGACTTCAAAACTGGTTATTATTGTACCTATAGAATCCAGGATGATATGCCAGTAATACTCGGACATGTATCCAGCCGTTATGAAGTACTTCAGAACATAGAAGCATTTCAGCCATTTGATGAAGTCTTGTTAGATGCAGGTTACACTTATGAGACAGCAGGAGCAGTAAAAGATGGTAAAAGAGTATGGATATTAGCAAAAGCACCTGAAAGTGCATTAGTAGGGGATGACAAAATAGAACCATACGTATTATTATTTAATTCACATGATGGCTCTACAGCAGTTATAATGAAACCTACAATAGTAAGAGTAGTTTGTAACAATACATTAGAAGTAGCATTAAAATCAAGCTGGCAGGTCAAAATAAAGCACACAACAGGAGTAAAAGACCGTCTAGACAACTTAACCAAAGCACTTTCATCCGTAGAGGGTAACATAAGAAAATCTGTAGAAGTTATGAATATGATGACAGATATCAGTATGGGTGTACATGATGCAACTGAATACTTCGAAAACGTATTTCCTAAATTAGTTAATAGAGGTATTGAGACCAGAAATCCACTAACTGGTAGAAAAGATCCTGATTTCCAACAAGCTATTTATGATAAACTTCTCACAAACTTTGTAGCTGGTAGGGGAAATAAAGGCTATAATCTTTGGCATGCTTATAACGCAGTAACAGAGTATGTTGATCATAATAAGTCGTACAAAGATTGGGTCGAATCAGTAGGATTCGGATGGGGATCTAAGGTAAAGCTAGATGCATTCACAGAAGCTAATAATTTAGTGAGTGCTGACACAAAAGTGATTGAATACGTTAATTAAATGTATTATATTTAGGCACCATCTAAGTTAAATAAGGAGACTAAATGGTTAAATCAACGGACAAGTTCTACCCTACCTCATCTCGGGAAGTAAAAACAGACAATCCGCACATATTATTATTGTACGGCCCACCTAAAATAGGTAAAACTACTATGCTATCAAAGCTAGACGGCTGTTTAATAGTAGATACAGAAAAAGGAAGTCATATGATTAAAGGACTCATAGCAGAAGTAAACAGCTATGAAGAATTTAAGTCTTTCATTGCTGAAGCATATGAACACAGGAAAGAATGGGGGATAACAGAGAGGTACCTGGCTGTAGATACTATAGATAAACTAGTAGACTGGATAGAGCAGGAAATAGTAGCAAATCACAATAATGAACATCAACAGAAAATAGAATACTTTGGTGATCTAGCCTATGGTAAAGGATATGCTATACAAAGAGACAAAATAACCAAAATCATAAACCATCTAGAAATGATCACAAAGTACATCATCATTATTGGACATAGAAAGCTAGGAAGTACAGATGAAGCAGGTATAGTAAGTCCACAATCACTTGATCTAACTGGCAAGCTGAAAAACATGCTAATGTCAAGAAGTGATGCAATTGGGTATGTCTTTAGAGATGATGATGAAAACCTTAAAATATCCTTTAAATCCGATGGTACACTCGAAGCTGGCAGTAGATGTAAGCATCTCAGAGGAAAGGTAGTAGACTTTGAATGGAATAACATATACATCAATGAAGGAGACTAAAAAATGGCAATAACAGGAACGAATGCACCATCCAAAAGCAGCAACAATGGTAAAGGATATTTCGTAAATCATTTTACCGTTGAGTTAGTAGAACAGCAGTCCAATCAATATAAAGACACCAGTATCATGGTAAAGGCAGTAGATAACGAAACTGAATTCGTAAAAACCTTCTTCATAAATGGTAATTATGAAAGAGACGAGCAGAATTCTGCTGTTATTGGCTGGAAATTTCCTGAATTAATAAATGACTTCTTCCATAGAATAGGATCTAAGCTTAATGTAGGAGACAACGGTATAATTTCTGATGAATCAATAGATGATGCCAAAGGTAAGGAATTTTATGGTATTGTCTATTACAGTACAGGAAAATACAAATACAATTGCTGGAACCAAATAGCTTCCATTGATGAAGGAGACGAATACCTCGCAGACGTATTTGAAGTAGAATTAGGCAAAGGCTATCCGAGAGACTTCAAAAAGTACGGTATTAATGATTCGTCAGACACAGAGTTTAACTATGGTGCTAATGTTAATTCCACAAGCTCCATTGATAATCTATGATTACTGTAGATTCAATGCTAATCGAATGGTTAGAAAGCAGGGTAACAAATGGTTGCCCTGCCATAGCAACTCATGAATTCGATGATGCAAGACACTATATGAATAGGAAGTATAAACGAATGCATACTACTGCTACCATAGAACGTGCGTGGAGAAAACTCAGAGAAGAAAAACAAATAAAAACATTAGATGCAAGCATACTAGGGAGCAAAGAAAAAAGATGGTGGATAGTGAAAATCAATACATTGAAATCGCAGTAGGACACCCAAGAAATCGTGGCACAATAATAAGAAAATCAGAATTACAAAACTATATGACAAACGGACAACCATTATTCCGTTCATATTATAGTTATGATAATGAAGTAGTAGAACACTTTAAGTCACGAAAAACAATCAAAAACTTTGCAGGTAAGTATTATCTTGATAGAATCATATTCGACATAGATAAAGGAACGAATAGTGATAAGCTTACTCTGCAAAAAGTAATTACATTTATAGATGGGTTAAAAGTAATACATAGTGTTCCAAAAGACTGGATCCAAATATGGTTCAGTGGCAGAGGCTATCACATAGTAATCCCAGATATATTTGGATTTGAACCCAGCAGTACACTCCCTCAAATAGTAAAGATAAATCTAGAAACTAATTTTCCTGAAGCCGACAATATTTATGATGGAGCCAGGCTTATAAGAGTTGGTTTTACTGTAAATGAAAAGACAGACGGATATTATAAGACACCTATAACATATAAAGAGCTTACTACATTAAGCACAGAAGAGATAAAAGAACTATCCAAAACAATAAGAGGCGATTATATATTCAATAAGATAGATAGTGATACTACCTTACTGCCTATTATTAAATCAAAAGAGATAAAAAGAGTAAGTAAAGAACAAACAGAGTTTGATCCAACAGGTGTAATAACATGTGTACAAAACATGTGGAAAGAAGGAGACGTACCTGGTAATAGGCATAAGAAACTTCTTAGAATGGCAAGTCACTACTTTAGAAATGGTATCCCAATGGATGGCACTAACTCCATGTTAACTAGTTGGGCAGATAGCTTAGACTCCTCTGAAGTAAAAAGAATCGTTAAAGATGTCTGGAACAAAGGATATAGGTACGGATGTTTTGATTCTGTAATGGATAAATACTGCGAATCAAAATGTATGCTATATTCTAATAAGCAAAAGAATGTTGACGGCTTAGTACCAATCTTAACTGCACAGCAAATGGAGCAAAATTATATCCATAGGCTAAGAAATAATGTTAAGAACAAAGGATTTAATTTGGCAGATATCTATAATCTATCAGGAGCAGACTACTGGATACTACCAGGAGATATGGTAATAATAGAAGGAGATACAGGCTTAGGTAAAACATCATTTGTACAGAATTGGGTAGTAGGTACAGAATATTTAAAAGTACTGTGGCTTACTCTAGAAAATACTGTAGATCTTATGTACAGAAGATTCTTACAGATAGCAATGGGTAAAACAAAAGAAGAAGTAGACAATCACTATCTTAATAATGATAACACATGGAGTGACGTATTATCGCATATTAACTGTATGTCAATTCCACCTACTATTAAATCAATAGAACAACAAGTAGCACAACTATCCCCACAAATATTAGTAGTAGATACTATAGACTGCATAAGAGTATCAAAATACGTTCATGATGGTATGTTTAAGATTGATTCTATCATAGAAGGCCTACGTAACATAGCAACTCAAAAGGACATTATAGTAATTGGTGTAAGTCACATAAGTAAAGCTGATTCTAGAATGGGAGCTCTTGATGTACATAGTGGTAAGGGGTCTAGTTCTATTGCTCAAAAGGCTGACAAAGTAATATCCATTGAAGGAAAACGTAACGCAATTAATAGAACAATTATAAGTCAAAAGAACAGGGATGATTCACGTTTCAGGATATCATGTGATTTTGATTTTTCTACGTTTAGGTTTAAGCAAGTAGAATTACCATTCACAGTGTTTCCCTCAGATAATAAATAAAGGAACATAACTATGGCAAAAGTGAAAGGAATGTTATTACAAATCAATCACTTAGGCAGCAGCTCAAAGGAAACATCAGGAATACAGTTAATAATCTTTCACTTATTCTCTTTCACACTTATCCACAGCGAAATAGCAGGTAGCCACTTAAGCTTCGGATTTGGACTAATACCTGTTGAAATATCTATGCAGTTTAGTTTTTGGGAAGGTAGGTATGGACAATATAAGTAAAGAAGGAAGCATGATAATAAGGTTCTCCATAAATGAAGTATCAAAATTACTATACGCTTTAAGGTATGTCATAACCAATAAAACTCAAAAGTCAAATGAAAGCAGAGAATGGATAGACAGTTATGGAGAACTAATATCAGACATAGAAGGAATGTTAAAAAAATATGAAAAAGCAGAATCAGCAGAGAGGAAGAAGGAATCGTCAGAGGGGAGCAGAGTTACAGAGACAAGTAGTTAAGACTGCCAAAATATATGGTTTAGATGCTTGGAATAGAGATCGAGGTGGTGCTCAGCACGAACAAGGAGATGTTGAGATAAGCACAATCTACTTTGGCTGCAAACGTCGAAAAAGCTGTGCCCAGTGGCTATATCCTGAGAAAGATGAATGGGGAGTATTCTTTAGAGAAGACAATGGTAAACTAATGGTATCTATTCCAGCTGAGTTCTTGTTTGATCTTATGTCTGAATTTCTATATACCTCAACTGACCATATTAGAGATAGGATTAACCCAAATTGGAGAGATAAATAATGCAGATAGCAACATGGATAGCAGATATATGGTTATTAGCATGCAGTTTGATACTCATAGTAGTCTCTATTTTCTTTATAGCACTAGGAGTTGTAGCAATTGGAGACTACATAACAAACAGAAAAAGATAATTATTAATGGAGTCTAAAATGCTCAAGAAACAAACTCATAAGCAAAGGTAGTTGGCGTGGTGGTAACAGCCAAGACTCCATAATTAGAGGGAGAGTGCTCTTCACTTCAACCGCATGTCCAAAGCGATGCTCCTAAGAGTGCTTTCCCTCATAATATTAAAGGAAGGAGTGCCTACTCCGTAAGGACTGGCAAGGTTAATGGTCTCATCCATGACCTCCTCGACCTATAAGTGCTCCTTCCTTCCCTATTAGAAACAGAAAAGGAGACGAACAATGGCAAAAGCAGGGAGACCCAAAGGAACCACAAGAGCTAACGGATACAAAGTGTCAAGCGGAAGACCTAAAGGAGCAAAAAACATAATCCGTAAGACAGAAGGATCAAAGAACAGAACCCGCAAGACAAAAGGTTGGAATCTATATAAACTACCTAAATCTTGGGGTAAGTGGATCTAAACTAAAAACAAAGTACGTCTAAGGGGTGTAAAGGCTGTTACAGCTTTTATATCCCCCTAGGCGTTTTTTTTACACGTAGCAGTAGCTCTAATTGCTCGTATATGGAACTTTTACTAGAAATAGGTAGGTAGGGTTAGGTTCTATATAAAAATCCGAAATTTGGCAAAAAAACCAAAACCAGATTTCGATTATTCAGTTTCTAAGTAAAAAGGTACTACCACCAGATTTTGGTTGAGTTTTCAGTGATGGTTTACTTATTTAGCTTCTCCTAGAGATTCTTCTGATAGTATGTCTTCTTCTGAACCTCTATGATACTGTATAATTCCCGTTGGTGCTAATGCTGGTTCTTCTCTTCTCTTAATAAGTTCTTTGCTTATCCTATGAATAGGAACACCAGTAGCTTTTTCTACCAGCATAGAGGGATATTCTAGTGTACCTTTGATATCTCTGGCTATTCTACCGAAAGGAAACCACGTCCATACATGATAATCTGCAAATCTACCCCAATCGTTCTTAAGTAAAGCACCCAATGGCCCCAAGATATGTCTAGCAATAGGAGGAGAAACAGCCTGTAGAGGAGCTATTGGTTTTGGAAGAGTACCAAAGAAGGCACGGTCACGCTCATGCTCATTACCAAAAAGGAGATCAGACATATCCTGTACATAATTCCAAGGAGGTGGCAAAGTAGACTCAAACATAGTAAGCGGGAACGCAGTAGCCATCGAGAACATAAATAAATCTGCCAGCCCCATACGCTTGAAACGATCAAACTCAGGAGTACCAGGTTGATAATCATATAACTTAGCACCCTTATATATATCTTTTCTAAACTTTAATGAGTTCCAAGCCCATAACTGAAATCTTGAGTAAACTCTGCCAAGTGACGTTCTAGAAAAAGCAGGTCGAGCTGCATTATTATATAAATACTGAGTACCCTCTACACCCTTCATAGCCATCTCAATTAACCAGGGATCATCACGTTCAAATGCTACCTTATTAGCAGATAGCACTTCCATAGCATTAATATAATGAGCTAAGAACGCTCTTCTTCTTAGCTTCTGCTCCATAAACTTCATAAACCATGCTGACTTCTCTATCCAAGCCTTAGTAAAGCCATGCTTATTACCAATCTCAAATACTGAAGCTCTAGAGATCTCAGTACCATCCTTATTGACTCGTGCAATAAGATCATTGATAAAGTTAGCACCCCTCTTACTTCGGAGAGCTGGGTTAGCTTTTAGTTCAGATCTTAAAAATGATTCAATAGCACCATGTCTCTGGGTAAACGCAGTATAATAGTCCCAATCACGACTTTCAGGATCACCTTTCTTCATAGGAATGTTGGAATTAAGAAAATCAAGACTACCAGCACTTTTCCAGTGTCTAAAGCCAGTAGATATCAGAGTATTGAGAGAACCTCCCCAAAAGTTATTTGCCATTGTTTTTGTATGTGTTAATAATGTCATAAGCTCCCACTTAGCTTCTAAATTAGAGAAAAGATTAAGCTTGTAGGAAAGATCGTCTTCATTTAGAGTACCATCTTCATTCTTCCTTACCCAACCCTTTCCACCAAACCACTTAGTTGCTATCTTATCCATCTTTTTCTTAACATGTTGATCAGATAGTAAATAGTAAAGAGTATTCTTAACAGGAAAATTTCTGTCTGCTATCCAGTTTTCTGGCATACTAGACTTATACCCTAAAATATCTCTTAAATGTAAACGTCCAAATCTTGCCCATTGTTTTACTTGATCGGGCTTAAAAGTAGTTTTTGCAGTTTCGGAAAAGTCTTCCATAATTCTATGACCTGAAAGAGTAAACATTAGATTATAGTTTGCTTTTATAATCTGATTTATATAAGTACGATAAGCATCCATATCTTTAGCCCAGCTAGGAATAACATGACCATGTCTCGCCCTTGAAAGAGCATGGGACGGTCTTCTAAAAAGTCCTATACGCTCTACGTCTTTTTCTGTCATACCTTCAGTCATAATAAATTCTGCCATAGGATGAAGAGCCCCACCATCATCAAGCTGTGCCCTCATTGCTGTTGTTTCTAAGCTTACTCTGAGCTTTGCTAGTGCGGTTGCTGACTTACCTTCTGCCTTCGCTTTTTCTATTCGAGCTTCAATATACTGATCTTTAATTTTCTTAATATGGTCTCTATGGGGCCAATAATGTTCTACTTCAATCTCTCCTACTCCCTTAAAAGCAAATTTCCCCTTGGGTTTGTTAGTTCTAGGATGAATAGTTTCATCCAGATACCTTGACATTATATTTGCTCGTTTATCGGGATGCATGTCTTTAATCCTAACGCCATTAATTGTCATACGAGAGACAGCATACTCGTTAGATAAACGTAAAAGGTTTTCTAGTCCTACCTTTTTTAAATCAGCTTCTTTCCCTTGAAAAAGTACATCAGATATTTCTCGCTTTATTATCTCAGAGAATTTAATGTTTCCACTTTTATCTCTATAAGGAGCCACCCATTCATCATAATCATACTCACCTTTTATCCACTGATCTTTCATATTTGTGTTCAGCTTAGTAATCTTTCTATTTATAATCTCAATTATTTCTTTTCCTGTTTTAGTAACACGACCTTTCTTTTTACCCTCACTAGGAAAGTTATATATCTTATCCTTATAAATTTCGTATAGTTCATCAGCTTCTTTAGCATATTTTTCATATTGTGGTTCGTTATGTTTACTTGCTAATGCCCTTTCTCTATACGCTATAGCTATATTTACTAGATCAGGAGCATCTTTTTCTAAGAGAAAAAGAAATTCAAACTCATCGTTTACTCTTTTAGCCCACCTATCTGTAGTATTGGAAAACCATAGATTAGATTTGATACCCATGTCAACCATGCGACCATAGTGAGCTATAGGAATAGCTACGTCCTTCTTGTATACCTTCCCGTCAGCAGCACGTACAGGTACGTTCTTTCTAGCAAACCAATTCAAATTGTAAGCAAGGTGCTTCTGAGAAATAGTGTCAGGAAAAAAGTAAAAATGAAACCACTTAAGAGCATAACCAGGATCATCCTTAGCCATATCTAATAAGAAATTGCGACCATGAAGACCACGCCAATAATTTATAAAGACTTTTACATCCTCAATAGTAGCAGCACCTGGGAGAACACCAGCACCAGGAATTGGAATACCAAAGGTACCGCGAAGAGAAGTAATGCCAGGAAAAGATTTACTTATATTATGAAGTAAAGTAGGATGTTTTTGAAATATCCAACGTAGTTCCTTTCGTAATCTTTTAACCTCACGTGTTTCATTTACTATACGCTTGTCTCTTGTTTTTACATCTACCCAACTATAGTCTTCAATACCTTCCCACATCTTTTTACTCATTTCATCGGCTGATGCTTCTGCTTTATCTCCAGTAACTTCTTTCTCAACCTCTTTCATTATTCTTTGTACTTTTGGGTCTTTAGAAGGTTTTTTACCCATAAATACAGCAACTTCTTCGCTAGTTATTGGTTCTCCAAGCTTGGTAGCAAGTTTATGATAATCATTTAGCCACCCTTCTATAATAGGCCTTGGTACTACAGGAGATTCAAATCCAAACGATCTAAGGTTATCACTGTAAGTAGAACCACTCATTGTTCCGATAAAATATTCAAAAAATGCTCTTTTACCAGTTGCTTCTCCTATTGTCTCAACATAACTCCTAATAAGTGCATTAATCTCGTTGATAACTGGTGCTTTTCTTTCTACTGTACGTTCCCGTTTCTTTTTATTAATATCTAACATTCTTTGAGCATACTGTGTTAATAGTTTATCAGCAGTCTTAAATATTTCTGTCAATTCTTCTGTTGTACCACCAGAATCAAGAAATGCTTTATTAGCCTTGAATACACGTCTTACGCTAGTGAGAGCAGCTAATGTTTTTGAATAGTAATCTCTTTTCTTGTCAAGATCTTTTATATTCTTTAAGTATTCAATAGGATCTTCACCTCGAGCAGTAGCAACTTTAAATTGAAGTTTACTTAGTACTTTCTCTCTAAAATAAATTGCTTCTTCAGAAGTACCATGAACAATTTCCTCTAATACTTTGCCAGCTTTAACTATTTCCTTTTCAGAGAGCCATTTAGATGGATCAGGATCATGTCTAACATTCCTAATAGCAGTAGCACGATACTCATCTAATGGAGATAACAGATCTCTTTTTATACCTTTACTCTCTATAGCACCTTCAGCCTGCCCATATCCTAAATAAGAGTTAGCAAGATCAGACTTTTCAGAAAGAGTTAAGCTTCTTTTTTTTGTATAATCCCATCCACTAACCGCTTTATTTAGTTCTTCCATGCCACGATATATAGTACCACGAATAAGACCTACTGACTTCTCATTTTCTAATACATTTGCTACTCTTTTACCATCAGGAGTTACTATTTCAATCTTATCAAAAGCAGCTTTAAAAAGTATCTCTGTAAGTTTCTCTGGGTTTATTATGCCAGTATATTTAGCTGCGTCCGCTGCCATGTTTTGGATAGCCCTAGCATATAACCTTAGTTTCTTTCCTCCGTCCTTATTTGGTTTTAATACTATATAGAGCTCACCTTTTGGGTATTCAACACTAATATTCTTCTTGGCCGCTGCTCTGATGTTTTTACTTCTTTTCCACTGACCTCTAGGAATAGTAAATGGTATTCTTTTTTCCTTGCCTTCAGTAATATCCTGAAGCATATGAATTCTTCTCTTCAAGTTGTTTGCAAGTCCTAACAACTTGTTACCTTTACGTGCATTATGAGAAATATAGAATCTTGTTAGTGGGTCTAACATACCAAATGGTGTCTTAGCCATATCTAGGTCTAAGTTACCTTCTTCCGAGAATATTTCTTCTAATTCTCTAGTTACAGGTTTCAGGAATTTTTTGCCTTTATGCCATTCTTTAGATTGTTTTTTGATACTTTCTTTAAGTGACTTCGGTAGGTTCTGGTAAATATGTACCTTATCAATATCTAAGTCCATCCCACCAAGGTAACCCATGTCCTCTGGGTGAAGTAGGATACCAGCTCCTTTCCTACCTGTGAATCCCATAAATTTGAGTATCCTAGTGCCAGAAATAGAGTCAGATGGCACACGAATAATAGCAAGCTCAAGAGCCTCATTAACTGACTCTATATCTGTTTTGATAGCTTTCCTATCTTTTGTAGGTACTCTTCTGAGTTTATTCTTTAATTCTGTACGACGAGATAGAAGCTGATCTAAGGTAAGGTTGGCTCTTATTCCATCAGCTTTTACAATAGTATAATTAGTTACAAAATTCTTCCACTTATTGTTTAAATAAAACTCACCAGGCCTCAAATTGATATCCTTTTGTAACCAAGGATCGTAGGGGACACCAATAGCTGTGCCACTATGTCCTACTACGGGTTTTACAATACGTCTAGTAGCATACTTGGCTAGTATGCGATCAGTAGTAAATCTTACTAACTTAAAGTTAATTATTGGAGCAGATAAGGCACCTGCTTCTCCTAACATTATATCTGCTCTTCTTATAATATCTGTATCGAGCTCGCTTTCTTCAAACGTATTATTATCTAGTTCTTCAGTACGATTAGTAATTGGTTTCCCCTGAGCATGTAATAACATTTTCCAAAACTTTCTATACAGTGGGCTATCAGAAACAGTAACACCATCTACTAAGTCTATGATGCGGTCTAAGCTAACCTTTTCAAATCGTTCCTCTAGAATTTCACCTTCTGCCTCAAGAAATTCCTTTATATGCTTCTCTTCTCCAGTTTTAATATACTTATCCCATTTAGCATTAACTTCTGGATCACCTGCAACAGCAGGAAGCAGAACTTTCTCAACAGCCTCGGCTACCACTTTTTTATCTATCTGAGAATTGTTGGCATTGCCTAGTAATTGTTTGACTATCTGTACATTACTGGTTGCTCTTCTGACATGTTCATAGTTCCCTGGACTAATAGTAAGCCCACTATGTGGTATTGTATATATTTCAGGATTAGGATCTATAACCTTAGTGTTCTCTGTATAAAAGTCTAGTTCACCCTTTTCATTAAGGTTTATGTCATACTTACTTCTCCTACCTAATTGTTTAGTAGCCGTGTCAAATATATAACCGTGCATATTCTTAGATTGTAGTTCTGTTGAAGCTTCTTTACCTGCTGAAAAATAAGCATATTTACCTAGTATTAGCCCTCTTCGCTTTCCAAAAAGCGTCTTAAGGGTGCTAGCAGGAACTTGAATTTCAGGTGATGGACTCTGATCAGTATATCTCATGAATCCTTTAAGAACAGCTCCATCCTTAGGAATGCCAGCGTCCTTCGCCATAGCATTGAAGACATCATCACGTACTAAAAATACACCGTCAAGATGTGCGTCATAAGATTTGTTAAGCATATCTTTTAAAATTTCTCTGTTCCATGACATTTTACCAAGCTTACCAGGAATAGCGTTAACGATAGCTAATCTAAATCCGTCTTTCATATCAGGAATATGTTGATACATAAGAGGATCCATAGTTGGCTCACCAGAATCAATAATTTGCATCCTTTGATTAAGTGTAATAGGGTCAGTAATAAATTGTCCTTCTCCTGATGTATTATATTTAATTATGTCTTTTAGTGGCATACCACCATTCATTCTTTCTATAACTGCAGCAGTTGAATAGACAGACTGTGCATATATCTCTTCTGATTCCCTGTTCTCTATTTTCTTTCCTTTCTCTCTACCGTGGTTTATCATTATCCTAAATTTAGCAAGACCTTTATTGTACTGTGATCTTGCATTGTTGACAACATTAGGATCGCTTATTTCCTCTATGAATGCGCGTGCCCAAGCAACAGCATTCTCAGGTTCAATCTGATGCGGAATAAAAATCATACGATTCTTATCTTTTACACCACTTAAGTATGTATAGCCACTTTTATGCTCTGAAAGAAAGATATTAGCTAAAGGATATCTCTTTTCTACTGTTGTAAAACCGCCTCTTTCAGTGGCTTCTTTACGGTTAACAATGAAATCGAATCCATCAAACTCCATGTCAAATAATTTTTCAACACTATAACGACGTTTAGGTGTCCCGTTACGGTTCCTTCCTACAGTATCTACCCATTCTGCGTATTCTACTACTTTTCTAATTGATTTCTTAACACCTTCAGCTAACGGTAGCATCTCAAGGAATGATTGTGGCCGATCTCGTACTATTATATGAGCTTTTTGGCTCATATCTCCTCTGTCCTTTGTGTCTAGGAGAGTAAAATAACTTTGTGTTTCCCTCAGACTAGTCCTACGCCTGTTAAAGTACCGTCTTATACCATTCCATTCTTGGCTACCCTCTTCAAATGAAACTTCCCAACTACTTTTAAGATCATCCATAAACTTAAAAAAGTCTATGTTTTGTGTGATGTCTTGCGTTCTTTTATCCATCCATAACTGTATAGATTTCCTAGAACTTGTGGGATTAGCTTTCTGAATTGTACTTATTGTAGTTTCTAAAGAGTTATCAAATATATAAGAGTTTGTGTCATGATCCTCCACAGTATCTTTTATTTCTCTATTTTTTGTTTGTAAAGAGGTTTCAGCTGGTCTGTCTTCTGGTGATGTTACTTGCTCAGATGAAGCTAATTCTGGTTTAGCTTTATCAGGCTTGTTTATTAATTCAAATTGAAATTGCCATCTATTCTTATTCTGTTGGTATCCGCTTTTATCCCAACCTTCTAATTTTGACCATTCTTTAGGAGTAATATCACTTACTTTATAAGGAGCTTTAGTAACTCTGACAGTCACAGCTTTCTTAGAGTTTTTATCGTAAAAATCAAGTATATCGCCTACTTTTAAATTTTTAACATCTGATAAGTTTCTAGTAGTAGCAGTTCTATCTCCAGATAGAATTAAATCCATAGTAGATTTCCCACTAAATTCTGGTCGCATCTTTCTACCGCCAGTACCATCCTTAAAATGCATTGGCATGGAGGGGGCGTCTCTGTGGAGGATAGATATGGGGGCTGGAGCTTCTGCAGATATAGAAATAGCATCACGAAGAACACTTTTCATATTCGCTATTGCATCTGGATCATTAGCAATAGCACGATTACCAGCCACATTAAGAGTCTTAATATTATTTTCTTTTAACCAGCTAGATAATTCTTCTACAGTTGGATTAGCAATATAAGGTTTACCAATCTCAAGGGATTGATTCTTAGTAAGTTTTGAACCAGGAGAAGTTTCTTTACCAAACAAGACAGTACCATCAGAATCTTTTATATTTTGTATTGTACGTTTACGATAAACCTTAGGATCAGCTTCGCCTTCTACCAACCCATATTCCTTTAATAATTTAGGCTTCTTTCCCTTAGAAGTTTGAAATCCAGGAGGAGCAGTACCACCTGTCTCCAATCCTATCTCTTTACCTACTTCAAGACCTATCTGATCTGCCCCAATCTGGCCCCCAGAAATAATCTTAGTTACACCTGCAGGTTTGACTTCAGCTGGAGTAGCTGCTGCTGCTTCTTCTTTTTCTACAACACGATTAATCTCTTCAACCCCTTTGCGCCATTTTGCAACTACTTCTTTAGGAGTTTTCTCTTTAATTTCTCTGGTATTATAATACTCTTCAGCGCTTTCTTTACCTTCGGTTCGTAATGTATATTCATACATTTCTAACATTTTCTTTATACTATGAACATTTATTCCTCTTTGAGCCCTTGAGTATCCCCAACTTGCAGGGTAGTCTATAAACTCATTCCGTATTGGCTCAGGCAATTCAGCAAGTTCAGCGGGAGACATAGTCTGTATTTTTTGGTTTAGATCAGCAAATTCTTGTGCTAATTTTTGAGCTTTAGGGTTATTTTTGACTGTTGGATGATCAGAGTTCCAGTTTATTTGCCGAATATCACTGTAACCAATATCTAATTCTAATGTCTCGGCATTTAATCGAGCAATCTCATCTATTATTTCTTGATTTTTTACGGATGGTTTTTTAGGAGATGGTGGAGGTTCAATTAATTCTCCTGTTTTAATGTCTCTTATATCGCCTTCAGCTGTTGCTACTACTCCTTCTTCTCCAATAGCTTTGAGATGTTCATAAGGATGCCAGCCAGTTTCCATATTATCATACCGTACAACCCAGCCCACTGCTGTTTCTCTTATCCTTTGAACTTGTGTGCCCTCCATCTCTTTTATCCCTTCAGGAAGGTCAACTAAAATTGCGTTAGGGTTAAATTCAGGTGCATCAGGTATAAATTTTTGTTTTATGAAGCTCTCTTTCTTTTTTCCTTCAACGTCAACAATAACTTTATAGCCTTTTTGGGTTTTCTTGATGATTTCTGCTTTCTTGCCTGAATGTATTCCACCTATTACATCTACTATAGCTCCTTGAGGTACAATCCCTAGACTCTCAAACTCTTGTAGAAATGCCTCAGTCATATCAGCACGGTTTTCACTGGCCTTTAGAATTTCTTGTCTAGTTCCTTCTGGGAGATCTGACCAGCCAGTCATCTTAGTAGGATCTTGCCAATCTTCTCGGGACATAAAGTTTGGGTTCTCAGGATCGTTCATTATTTTGGCTGCGTGTACCTTTTCTGCTGGTACAGCATGAGCACCAAACCATGCACCTAATAGATATTCATAAACCTGTAGCTCTGTGGCATCTCCTCTCATTGTTGAGGGTAATCCTGTAAAAGCAGCACCTGCCATACCTCTTACTACTTTCTCTGCTGTTACTACAACTTGTGGATCTGTATCCTTTAGAAGTTTTCCAAGTTTAACATAGTTGCCTATGCCACCAAACACAGCACCCATTTGAGCACCGCCTATAAATCCTTCCATCATAGCATCAGTACCCTGTTGCCAGTTAGAAACTGCTGAAGCTGCAGCAAGATGAAACCCACCACCTACGATAGCCCTGCCAGCCGTTCCTTCACGTAAAAACTTAACAGCTTTGAGTGCTTCTACGTTTCCTAGTAGCTTACCGACGCCTTTAGTGGCTACGTCAGCAGCTATCATAGGTACAGATGGTATCTTTACACCCCATTTACTAGGTCTGACCTTTAGGACATCTTTTATAGCGCCAGGAATCTTGGTCTTACCTAAAGTTGCTTCAGCTAGACTTAATGTTTTAGCACTTTTAGCAGCCTTAGTAGCAAGAGAAGCCCCGCCCATAGCTGTTCTACCCAATAAACCTAGACCAGGTATAAAACCTACAAAGCCAAGTAAATGACCTATATTACGTGATATTGCTTCTGCTGTGTTTCGGGGATCGTCACCAGTATGGATTGTAGTAAGGCCAGAAGCAAAACCAGAAAGTGCCTGACCAACCGTATTAAAAAGGTTAAAGTCAGCACCATCAGGGTCTTGTTCTATATCTACACCGAGATTTTGAGCTCGTTGTTGGAGTGCTTCGACTTGTTCCTGAGTAAACCAATCAGGATGTTCTCGATAGAGACGACTATCGTGTAAAAGTTGCTTCTCTAAGAGTTCTTGTTGATAAGAAGATAACATACTAAGTGTGACACCTAATATGTTATGGAATCATCGGTAATAAGCCAAGTAATCCAAGTCCAGCTTTTTCCTCTGGAGTTCCACCCATTATACTAGGAACAGCTGCTAGTCCACTTAGTTGCCAGCCCGAATAAGGTATTGTAGAGGTAACTGGCCCTTGTCCTAGTGTAACACCAGGTCTTCTTACAGGCATCATAAACCCACCTATTGCACCTTGTATACCACTTCCTATTGGAGCAAAGATATCTCCTTCTCCTATTTGTTCCAGTGCTTGCTGACTACCAAACATACCTGCACTTACCATAGCACGTCTTGTTCTATCACCACGTTCAAGCAACCATTTAGCTGCTTTCTGAGCATTTTCATGTGTTGCTGCGTCATTCAGTGCCTTTGCTACTGAACCAGTAGTAGTGTCAGCACCCTTCTTAGCCATCTTAGATATCGTTTTAGCAAGAGTTCCTTCAGCTTTCAACAAGCTTTTACCTGCTGCCAGTGATGACAAACCTTTCATTCCTGATGTTGCTAGCTTCTTACCAACTGCAAATGGGCCTGTCATTAAACCCGCAAGGCTACCACCCCAACCTATATATTTTTCAAATTCGGTAAGTGGTTGTGTCATCATAGAGTCAGGAAATAATCCAAATGTCATTGTGTCAGCAAGATTAGAGAAGAATACTTTAGCTGCCCTAGTTGTGCTGAACTCTGGCTGAAATTGTATTCCTGCAGCTGCTGCTGCTGTTGCTATTGATGCTATCTCTTCATCTGTATAGGCACCTGGGTCATTTTTATAGGAACGTATAATGAGTGACAGCGTCTCGTGTTCGCTTAGTTTTTTAATCATGTTAGTTTTCCTTTGTTATTTTCTTGTTAATTTTAACTTGACCTCCTAGCTGCTCTTATCGATTCGAGAGGATAAGGATTATTCATGTAAGGTGGTAGGTTGTTTCTAAGCTTACTCTTATGATACTTTCCGTTATTTATATATATATCAAAATATTGATCAAAATTCACTTTGGTATTCTCGTCATATTCTGTGACTACATCCACAAATTCCCAGCTACGTCCATCATCCCAAGCTATTTCGCCAAATTCTGTTCTATCCGCGTCATAGCTACTTATGTGTTGAGTTTGAGGATCAAAAAAGTAAATTTTACCTTTCTTAAGTTTACCCGATCCCTGCTGCTTATCCTGTCCTATTCGTTTAATTCGTATTAATCCTCTTGTCGTTCCCTCGGACATCAGGTTATTTGAGATTGTCTGTGGATCAGTAGAAACCCCTGCACCTTGTGTGTTTGTAGCAGACGGATTTATGTTTGCAGCACCAGGTAGCGGAGCGAAGTAATTATTAGTGTTGGTGCTAGCGTAGGGATTCTGGTTTGGATCTGTTTGAAAACCAGGGGGAATTGGTGCATTTTCACTCAGAAATCTATTTCTTTCGTATTCATCTCGATCCTCAATTAGATTATCTATATCGTCTATTGAAGTTAAACCTGCTTTGGTTTTTATAATGAAATCCATCATAGTATTTACACCACCAGGGATCATTGTGCGTATATTTGTAACTGGATCAGTATAGTAAAATAAGTTGCTATGTTGAGGATCTCCCATACTATCCACTATAAAATCCTCATACTGTATATTTTTGAGTCTTCTTGCACCTTGGTGGCTGCGGAATTGATCCGTATATTTAACGAGGTTAGCTATAAGATTTTCCTTCGCTGCGGCTTGTGCATTTTGAGTCTTCAGAGTGTTTACGTCTGTTAAAGTTCGCAACTCCATGTCCGACACCACCCGTTTTTTATATTTTGCATCTTCCTTAAGTCCTTCAGCAGATGCCTGATCTGCGAATGTACCTTCGTCATGCGCCTTTTGATTACGGATTTCTTGCCTATTCGCAATATCAGCATCTTTCTGCTGAGCGAATGTACCTTCTTCATGCTCATCTCGAAGACGTGCTTCTGCGGTTTCATACAGCTTTAAACGATCTCTTTCTAGAAGATGCTCTAGAACACTAAGTTTTGCCTCCTCTTTTTCTCGCATTCCTCGATTAAAATCAAATTTATAATTACCCATTTTTATTGTTCTCCTGTAAAATCATTAATCCACCGTATTCCAGTCATCGTACGCAAAAAATATTAGCCATCCTTTTATGAATAAAGATCTCCCCCAACCCCTAGAGGCACACCATCATCATCAATCTGAGTGCCGCCTGAACCGAACATTGAGCCTATAAGACTGCCCGCCGACGATATAAGTTTCCCAGGCATGCCACCAGTAGCGAAGTTAAAAGCGCCTTCAGCGAGCCCTGCTTGCAGTCCTGCTCTTTCTGTAGCAAGATCACCAGCAATACCACTAGCGCTTATTCCCTGGCCTGTAAATGCACTTGCCGAATTCATTAAATTTGTACCCATACCTATACCTTGAGTATACATATTTTCCAAGCCAGTACGTGTTTGCTCACCTATACTACTCTTATTCTGAAATTGTTTTCTAAGGGCAGCAGCTATACCACCGCTTTCGCCAGTCATTGCCATTTGATTTCCTATTTGGTTAGCACCAAAAGCCATCGAATCTCTTAACTCTCGGTTTAGTCTTGCCCCATACTGAGAATAAAAAGGATCTGAAAAGTCTAATAGCCCCTGTCCTTTGTCAAAGATGTTTTGACCTTTATCCATTAAACCACTAGACTGTCTATTTAGTATACCTTGTTGGTTTTTTAAGGTATCTAAGCCCATTATTTTTGTTAACGCAGACATATTAACTCTCCTTTAGTGTTAAATTAACTCCAGCCCATCCTTCTTTAGTACGAGCTTCTATCTCATGACCACCAGAACTCTTCTTAACAACTTTTATATCTCCTGGCTTACCTGATGAACTTTTATCTGCATCCGTGCTAATCTTATTCACAGACTGTATAATATTATTAATATCATCATAAATTTGTTTTACTATTCTATTCATAGAAGGATCTTCTACATTTGGCATTCTTTTATTAGAAAGACTCATTTTACTGGTAGTGGCCTATAAATGATACCTATTGAATCTACTTCACCTGTATTGCCAACTGGCACAACCTTTACCTGGATTGCCTTAGCCTTTTTATCGTTAGTTGCTATTTTCTCGCTTGTTAATGATGTGTTGGGTGCACTTCCATTCATACCATAAGTGGCTGTACCAGAACCTACCAATCTTATTTTATAGAACATCTTATCCTGAGTATCTGCTCCTAATGTGATCAATTTTGTTTGGTATTCCCATGTTCTACGAGTGTCAGCATTAGCGAGATAATGTATAAGTTCATGACTTGTTCCTATATATGATTCCCCATTCTTTCCTGACACATAACATTGAGGAACATGAGTTTGACTTAAATCTAATAAATCCCATCTTTTTCTTGATAGATTATAAGCCCAGCACGAATATCTAGTAAACCCAGTATTTTGTGGATCTCCAGCTTTAAAGAAAACTAGTAAGCTAGTTCTAAAAGGATCAAATGCTAGTACTGGATCAACAGTAACATCTCTATGCTGCCAGGGATAATTGGCGGTATCAGCATCATCGATTATGGCATCTCCTATAATTTGCGGGCTAGAACCAGTATGCATATAGATATTATGATCGCTACAAAAGAACATTCCATATTCTGTTGTTAGTACAGCTCTTTGACTTGTACATCCAATACCCTCAAATATATCTTCTACGAAAAAGTTATTTGGTTCTATCCTATATGTATTACTCTTATCAAAAGCATAGACTCTTCCGCCAAAAGTAGCTAGTGCAGTAGGAACAGTAGGTAATCTTAAAAAGTCTTTTGACCAATCAAAAGTATCATACTTATATGGTTTAGACCTAAACAAGTATTGTTTTGCGTCATCGATATTAGGATGTGCACACTGTCCTACAAAAAGTTGAGAGTTAGCTTCAGTAGCAAGCCCATATGATACAATAGGATTTGTTAATAGCTCATCAATCCCAGTAATAGCATCATAAGAAGCACCAGGATCTGTATCATCTGTAAATTCATACGTAGCATTAACGTCACCATTATTATCTGTTGTTACATCCCATGCATTATCTGAAAGAGAAATGTTTTTAACTAAGCGAAAGAACACGTTAGGCTCAGTTTCAGTGTCATCAGCATTTTCGGAACGATAAATTGAGATGCCAGTAAGTCTTTTATCAATATTCCCTATTTTTGTTAATGTGAGTGTTATATTAGCATCCACCCCATCTTCATCAATAGCTATTCCGTCTAAAGGATAAGTATGCTCAGTAAGTACTGATTCTTGATAACCGTCATATATAAAACTTGCTTTCCAAAATACTCTTTTCTCAGTACCAGTAGCCTGATCAGCAATAGCAAGAGAAAAAGGAACTACACCTAATTGATCAAGAGAGTAAGTACCAAAGTCATGGGTTAATGTATCAATTTTAGGTGTTTCTTCTTGTCTGGCTAGATATAGTAACGGTTCTGTTGTTCCAGTAGAATGCCCGATTAATGATTTATAGACATCTTCAGTGTAGAAAGTTGTCCAGGTTTGTACTGTACCAGCATATGTGTTATCATTAACCCCTTGAAAAACTTTTATTACAGTGCCATCTGCTACATATAGAGAGTGATAAATGGGTGCTTCTCTTTCCGTCTGTATCATATTTACATATCCTGACGTTATTTGATGATTATTCGAGCTTCCTTCTGTATCAAAGACACTCATAGAAGCATAGTCATCTATTACTTTATTTTCATGATCCTCATGTATTTTATTAACAACTTTTTCAGCTACTATATTACCCCAAGATACTTTCAGTAGAGGGCCATTGAAGTTCGAAGCGACCATGTTATCATTATATTGACAATACCACCCAACAACACTACCACTACATTTAATCAAACTTCGTATAAAGGTTTTAGGCTTTTGCTCGTCACCGCTAGAACTTACGTTTCCACTGTTATATTCTATCCATCCTCCATCTTCATTTGCTCCTATAAGTCTTGGTGATCTTTTTGTAAGAGTAAGATCATTATCGTTAGCCCCTGGTTTAGGAGCATTATAGATGGCACAGGAAGCTACTCTGTTTGGCGAGTAAGCTGCGAACCATACTTTATTATCTGTAGTTATTATATCACTGAACGTAAGTAACCAACCAGCCCAATCGGGCATAACAAACCTATGACTATATGTTATTGAAAAGTCGTCCCAATCCATCTCATGTAACTTATAAATTTTGTTATCAGCATTTATACGATCTAGTATATATAACTTTTCATCATCGTCATCATAATGTATCCCACATATACTTGTGAATAATACACTATTAGTATCAATAGCTTCAGTATCGGCATTTATTCTGTATAGGGTTGATGAGCCAAAGGCAGCTCCAAATATCCAATCGTGTTCAACTGGAAGAAGACGGACACGCTCTAAGTAATCAAAAAATGTTAAAGCGGTAAGAGATGTTATACCAGCTGTTGTTACTACAAATTCATCTATCTCAGTTCCTAATCTCTCATTCTTTATATAGCCCGCCCATGTAGGTGGAAGGTCACTTCCTAGCCCTATATGAACTTCTTTATTATGTACTGTCATTACAGAATTACTACCTACTGCTCTACTTGTTATACTTTGTGTACTAGGATCTTCTATGTCCTCTATTAATCCTACTCCATTGTGATTAAGATAGACAAGATTATTAGTATCATTATTTCTAATGATTTTCCCTGATTGGATATTATTTGCAATGGCAGGAACAGATGTCCAGTCCCACCGATCACCCAGAGTAAATCCTGTGGTGGAGCTAAATTTTATCTTTAAACCAAAGTCATCACTAAGAACTATGTAGCTTGTAGAGCATGCTACACCCGTTGCCTCGTAAGTTTGACCCCCGTCATTTGACCATTTGAATGTATTTTGGGAAATGCTACTATCAATTATTACTGTATAGCTTGTATTTTCTGTACCAACATAAGTACCATCGATTGTCAAGCCATTTGATGATATGGGTGTAGCCATTATTAACCTTGCGATTCTCCTAAGAATTCTAGGGTTCCATATATACCTGTAGGTTCAGCAGTATTTTCCCAGCCACCGCCAGTGGCATACTTATCAGATGGTACTCCTTTTAGAATGCCATCATGTGTTACGCTGTCTAGGTTTAAGCTGTAATTAGCTGCGTCTTCAGGGATATCCCTTATGGAAGGCGTAGTCATAGTGCCTGTTATGAATTTACTTATTTCGTGTACTTTTTTGGGCATTATTTATCGTCTTGGATAGTCTTCATGTTCCATTGGCCAGTTCCAATTAGGTTCTGTCCCTCGGAGGGATGCATCGAGGCTAGTTGGTCTTGTATAAAGATGATTATCTCCCAAAAAAGTCTCCATATCATCATATGCCGTATGCCAAGTTCTCCAACGATCGTCTGGATTCGCATCCTGACCTCTGGTTTGGTATGCGTCACGCATATTATTCAATAGTGCATCAAACTGGTTAGGATCAGAAACTTGATTTTTCCATCTATTTAGAGCCTCGTCAACCACTTTAGTATCGCCTGCCGATAAGTTCGGCTGTTCGTTAACAACCAATCCCTCTACACCACGCATAATTTTCCGAGCTAAGAATTCCCTGTCGAAATTGTCTAGATTTCCCGTGTGTTCTTTCTGCATTTTTCTAAATAGTTCTTTATTCGGAGGATATATATCTGCAGAAGTAGCATAATCCATTCGTGTTCTTTTTTGGGGGTTAGGGACTACTCCACCCTCTTGCATACTATAAGGATTACTATATTTATTTCTGTGATTATCACGATATTTTTGCATATTCTGTTCCATCCAAGATGACCTTCCACCATTAGGAACTATCCCACCTTCTTGCATTTCTGGAACTTTCGATTCTGTCCACACACCACCTTCGTTTCTTATTTTATATTGTTCTGGCACACCATACAAGTAATCTTCGATATAGTTCCTATCTCCCCACCCCCTCATATGCTGATATATGTTAAGGGGATCTACGTGTCTCCAGGCTTCTTTGGTGATAGGGGAATTTTTTGAATACCCCTCCTCAACGGGATAATTCAGAGCTGCCTCATAAACTCGTCGTGTCTCATTTACTGACCCAGGGTGCTGTTCACTAACCCCCACTGGTTGTGGGCCAGGGCCCGAATAACTTCCTTCGACATAACGACCATTTTCCCATCTTCCTGAACGATCAAAGCCTCCATCATTCTTTGGATCCCATCTCTTGCGATCTCCTTCCGCCTTTTCAGCTGTTTCAGTTGGGTATAAACGTCCATCCCAAGTAAAATTCTTTTTACCTTCTGCCTCGGCATTTGCAAGTGATTCATTAAATTCTCCTTCTCCAATATACGATCTCTGTTTGCCTACTACACCTTCTTCAGTTTTATATAAACGTCCATCCCAAGTAAAGGTCTTTTTGCCTGCTGCCTTGGCATCTGCAAATGCTTTATTAAATTCTCCTTCTCCAATATATGGTCTCTGTTTGCCTACTCTCGCCATTTCTTCAGTTACTACTCCACCTTCTTGCATACCTTTCATCATAGGCCATTTCAAGTCAGAGCTGGTATCACCGAAGTGTGACTTCATCCGTCTCACGTTTTCATACTTCTTCCTCAGCGTCTGCTCCACTCTGTCCTCTTCCATTTCCTTCGCCCGTATATATTGTTCCTCCCATGCTGACGGTGATGGCGGTCTATCGCCTTCCATGCGCCCCAATCCCTCGTATCTTGGACGCTGCCTTCCAAATCCTTTCTCCTGCGAGGGGGTCTTTGCTAGTTCAGGATATTGGTTTAAGACATTGCTTACTTTATCTCTAGGTACTACTAGTTCTCCTGGCTCTAATAGTGTAGGTACTTTATCACCCCTACCTTCTCCTGGAACCATACCACCACGTTGCATACCGTCCATATACTTAGTTAGTTCTTTGCCGTACCCTCTCTCGGGCCAATTTTCCGACGCGCCTGATTCTTGATAGGGGAGGAAGGATCTTCGTATTCCCCCTCCCATATACTTAGTTAGTTCTTTGCCGTAATTCATTTTGGTTTCCCCTTGATATTCTTCTTTCTTCTACTATCTGGTGGTGTTCCCTGCCATGGGCCACCGACCTTATTACTAGTAACAATGTTTTTATCTTTGTCCTTCTTTGCCATTACATATAGAATGGGTGCCAAGTACCTGTAGTCTTGGCAACTCCATTTTCATTAACATAAACGTCTACTATCCAAAATCCTGTATGTGATGACAATCTCTTGCCTCTCATCCAAGCTGTCTGTCTCTGAAATGCTCCAGCACTATAACAGTGTATGTGTCTATCGAAGAGATACATACTCTTGTGTACATGACCAAACAACATAACATTCGGTTTCTGTCCGCCAGTAAGAGATTCTATTATCTTCTGTATCCTGTAACTAACTGCATAACTACTGCCATCTTCTCCATGCCACAACCTAATAGTAGCACTATCCCCGAGAGCAATAGTTCCCTCGTCATGACCAAGAAATTCAGCGTGTTCGATAGCATCACATATATCCTTTACTATTATAGCACCATTACTTTTTATATACCACCTGTCATGATTACCATCAATGATATATAAAGGGGCAGGACACCTAGCCATATATTCAATAGCTGTTTTCTTTTGTTCATGATATCCTATTTTATCAAGTTCATATACATGGCCAGCCCTGTTGGACATCCCTTCAGTTAAGTCTCCTACCTGACAGATGATGTCACATCCTTCTTTTTCAAATTCTGAAAATGCAATGTCAACAAGCTCATAAAGACAGTATTTACTGCCGAAATGAATGTCACCCATTATACCTATTCTTGTTCTGTCGCCCTGTAGATCAATAACTGGTATACTAGGTTGACCTGGTGTAACCCTACCACCTTTTGCAATAGCTTCGAGTTCTTTTGGCGAATATTGCTCAGATATCCTTCGTAGTGCTGCACTTTTATCGATATCGGGTATATCAAACCTTTGTTTTGATTCTCGTATGTAACGCCTTAGTGTACGTGGTTTGATACCATAACTATCACAAGTAATGTCTTCACCATGAAGCAAATAATATCCAAGTATCTCTTCTACTCTTTCCTTACTTATTGCCATATTATGACTCTAGTTGTGAAACAGCTCTTCTGAACCATCCGTACCAGAACTTCATCTGTGATGGTTTCTTCTGAACAAGCTTTGCATAGTGCAAAACATTGTACGCAACCACTCTATCAATTTCAAGCTTCTGGCACGCCTCTGCTGTCATTCGTCCAATTCTGCCATCCACAGTGATTAATTTATCTTTTTTGTTCTTATTGTTAGCCGCTTTCTGTAATATCTTGACACCTCTTCCACCTTTGTTGACTACCATATCAAATGTAATTCCTTGCAGATGTTCTGGTAGCATAGAGATTTTGTACTTTTTCCAGTAGAACTCCCAATAGATCTTGACTGCATCTGCTTTTGTAAGATCAAGAATATTAGTGTCAGGAAATGCTCTCTTACTTATGCCAAACTTAGTCTCACCCCCAGCATCATCTGGGTCTTTACTGTATCCTCCTTCATGATCCAAAACCTTTGCTACTTCTTTCATGAAGATTTTACTGTATGCTAAATCAGTCATGTTACTTTCTTGATATCCTTTATTGCCTTACCTAGCTTAGTTAGTTTAGCAGAATAGGCAGCTCCTACCCACAGTACAATGAGCCCCATTAGTGACTCGTATAAGGAGACGGTCAACACATCAACGTAATAGAGAGCAGAACAGGCAAGAGCTGCCATAATTCCCATTTGTCTCTTTTTTGAATTTTCCCCAACAAAAAGCCCTACAACATTGTTAATTAGTTTCATTTCATTCTCCTATTTTAATAGATTTCTAACGGTAGCATAGAGCATACCGACAAATCCAGTTACCATTACCCACAAAACCTTTACGGATGATTTGCGGAAGTTAGTATTTCTGTCTACTGCACCTTGCAACCCCAAATCTTCGTGCTTTGCGGGGTCTCCCATCAGACATACCTTAATATCATTCACAACACTTGCCAGTTCACTGCTCTCTTGCCTGTGTTTTTTAAGCACATCTAATACAGTATGCAAATCTTTTCTTTCGTCTCCATTCACTTTAATCTCTGGCCTCTAATGTTTTTTCTACGTCCTCAATAGTTGCACCAAGAGCTGCATCATACGCTGTCAAAATTGCGTACATCTTTGAGTTTTGTGTAGTATGAATAATAGAAGATACGTTATCTTCAATACTTTGTGTTAGAATATCTACCACCTGTTGGTGCCAGAGATTAAAGTTTTGAATAAAGTCATCTGGAATACCCGCTCGTTTTGCGTCCGCAATATAACTGGTTACGGTGGCATTCAAATTTCTTGTAACTACTTGGTTTAGTTGAGCATCGGTCATAATATCAAAATCATTATTCCTTACAAGGTCTTCTAAAGCCTCTTGAAATGCAACAAACTTAATTGTTAAAAATTCTCTAGCATTGTCTGAAACTTGTAACCCTGGAATAATCAAATCAACCCACGTATCAGCATGAGTAAATAAAGAATGATTGAGGAGAACAGATGTATCAATGATACCTGCCTCCATTTTTCTTTGTTCCATCCACTCTTGAATTAAAGTTACACCCATTGGCGATAGACCAGTGATAAATGCAACCACAATAGCAGCCATATTTTTATTTATAGCCATTTTACTCATCATCCTTCCATTTGGGTAAGCCAATCTTTAGGTTCATTTTCTTCATTGTATATATGCAGAGGACACTGACTGCTATCCAAAATAAGTGCGGATAGTTCACCCTCAGATAAGTCATACCCTGATACAAAACACCGACAATCATTGGTGCTAGTAAAACTCGGTTCACTTCTTTTATTGATATTATCCATTCTTACTCTTAATCCATTACTCGTCTACCAGCCACTCTAGTACGATAGCATCTGCAGCAGTAATCTCAGCTTGAGCTATACTTGCCAAGGTTACTTTCTTGACATTCAGCTTTATCTCTTCTTTCAACATATCTTCCAGTTCATTTACGTACTTTTTCCACCCTTTAGATTCGGGGTCTATTACAAACCCTTCTCCATTTTTCTTGCCATATTGCTCGACAATCTTAGTTCGGGTTTCCTCAAATGCTTCTATATGAGGTTGTACTTGTTTAACTGTCTTAGCAAGTCTGAACGATGCTTTAGCCTTCATTGGCTGTTGCATTAATCTGCTAAGAGCTTCCGTTGAGTTAATGAGCTCACTTAGTATCATGTTGTCTCCTTAGTTGTGTTATTAGTCTGATAGTGCTGCTGTCGCTGCGTCTATCTTAGCCTGTATGTCTACTTTTCTTGCTTCTTGGTCTGCGATAGCTGTATCGCACTGAACAAGCTGCCTCTCAAGTTGTGTCACAGAGAAGTATTCATACTGCTTTACTGACTTTTCGAGCTTGATCTGCCTGTCCTTGAAATCAGGACTGGAAGGTGCATCACCCTCAAACGTGAATTTATTAGCCATTGTTGTATCTCCTTGTTAGATTAACTGTTCAATTACTGACTCATGTCCTGTTATTGCTTCTATTGTTTCAGCATCCAGTCCGTCAGTTTCAATGTAAACATTTCCTTCTTCCTTTTCAGAATCGAAATCTTCAAGAAAGATAGTTACCTCTGGAAATGCCTGCATAAGTTTTGTTCCCCAAAAGAACTCATCTTCTTCTGGTGTTTCTTCAAATTTTGTTTTTAGTAGAATCATCTGGTTAGTAAGGATACCCACTTCCATTCCAATGCTTAAACCAATCAATATATGCATATTTGCCTGAAGATATTGAGCCCCAACTATTAAACCATGTTGTATATACTACTGAATGATTATTGTCAGCAACATCAATTTCTTGTCTACCACCTACATATACTCTATGTTGCTGGTCACCCAAACCTGGCCCATTTCTAATGCAGTAAGTTACCGTATACCAAGTATCAAGACTAAATACACTGGAAACAGTGGCTAGATAAGCATTGGTAGGCCCCCTTCTATGGAGTCTCAGTTGCCCATTATTTTTAACTTGAACTTCATAAGACGACGATGGGGGCCAACTAGTAGAATTGTTCATTTGCAATGTGAATGTCTGTGGCTTATTCATGCCCGAAGATAGCTTAACTCGCCATTCCCATGTTTGATAGTCACCATTACTAAACGCTGTAGTAAGGTCAACATAAGCCCTTGGTGTAGCCTCGCCAGGATTGTATAGCTTTAATACGCCACCAGTAGCTGTAGCACCATTAGTAACAACCCAAGTTGGTCTTGTTGCAACATAAGCGTCATCTGTGTCATCTGGCTCTGTACCACTAAATGCCATTTCTGTAAAGGTATCTCTATGGTTCGTCTTGTTATCGTCCCAATCATCAATTATTAAGCCTTTGTAGTCTCTGTATATAGCTGACCACTCTGTTCCATCCTTAACATAGGCTTTGGCTCTCTTCCAAGTACTGCCAACCTTTACATGTGGTATTGAATCTTCCCACGAACCACCGTTCTTTACATTCAGTCCCATTAGTATTCCAGCCATATGTCGCCAGATGAACCACCAGAAGGTGCATCATCGTCAACATATATTGTAGGACTATTATCAATATCAGAAGTAATTGTAGCCATGTTAGAAACACCGCTCATTTGCCCATCAATCGTAATTCCACCACCAAATTCGGTCGCGCCCAGGTTCCCTTCTGGGTCTATTTTAACACAATCACCCCCATCGACTTCAAACAAGTTATCACCAGCTGAGGAATCATGAACAATAAAAGGATAACCATATGTATCACAATAGAACCTGCCAAAAACTGCAAGTTCTACATCTGGATTCGCATTATAAGCATCATTACCAGCAGTAACCTTCCCAGTAACCCCTACATTCCCAGCAAATGTGGCGTTGCCAGATGTATTTATACTGAATTTCTCAGACCCAGATACTTTGATCTTATGACTTGAACCATTTAATTCTAATGCTTTGTATGAGCCTCCACCACTTCTATCATATGCTAAAATCTTACCAGTATTACTTGTATACCCCAATTCTATGCCACCACCAGTGACTGTTGGAGTACCGTTACCAGTGACTTGAAGTCTTCCAACAGCAGACACAATCCTAGCAAATGTGGCAGCAGTATTTGATATTGTTACTTGCCTAACAGCCCCAGCATTAAGATAAAATGTATTATTGTCACCCCAATTTATACCTGCTCCTACATTAGTTGCATTTGTAACAGCACCGTCATTTGTTGCTCCGCTATTAGAAGTTTTAAGACTGCCAACAGTTACAGTTCCACCCTGAAAATTTGTACTCGATGCTGCACTTAATGAGAGAGTTGTGCCTGATAGCTGTCCCGTAGATGTAATTGCACCTGAATCTATTGTACCAGCAAATGTGGCGTCGCTCTGGCATTCTAATCCACCTGTGATTAAAACATCACCACCAGCTTCAGCTTCAAAACATTCATCAACTGTTAAACTACCATCAACTGTTAAATTACTGGTGGCGTAGAGATGCCCACTAACCTCTAGATCATCGTCGAAAACCGCCGCACCCGTCCAATTAAGTTCTCCATCCCCTGATAAATCGTCTTGCATAGA